>Ga0123338_10001785_pt1 | contig 20493 bp, 21 predicted proteins | sample grotaG_FD_89793 | JGI IMG/M metagenome (GOLD analysis project Ga0123338, IMG submission 89793) | Glacier valley bacterial and archeal communities from Borup Fiord, Nunavut, Canada, to study Microbial Dark Matter (Phase II) -... | ecosystem: Environmental > Aquatic > Freshwater > Ice > Glacier ...
TCCGACCCATTCGCCGGTCGTCATCGCCGTTGCCGTACTGCGATCGGCGGTGCGACCCCACGCCCGACGACCGTCGCCGAGCAGCAGCGTGGCGTGAGCCGTCTCGGGCTGGTTGTCGCGGTCGTACATCACTGCGTATGCCTCGATGGTCGCATTGCCGTCTGCGGCAGCATCGGCGGGTGAGGCCAGTTCACGCTGGGGCAGCGCGTCGATCTCCGCCTGTGGGCAGGCGTGGCGAAAGCCATCCTTCGGTGGCCGCTTCGAATAGATCCCGAAGGCATGCTTGGTGACGTAGCCGCCGTTTCCCCACACGAGGCCGAGTTCGTCGTCGGACTGGCGAACCTGCGAGACAACGGTGGCGATCGAGTGCATGACGTAGTTGTTCCAAGGCCCGCCTGCGAAGGTGAGACCGCCGGTACGCGTCAGTTGTCGATCGAGGGAGAGACCCAACGATCTGGCACCGAGTTGCACAGCGGACGGGAAGCACGAATAGAGATCGACGATCCCGATGTCGTCGATGCCGACACCGGCGAGATCGAGCGCCGCCCGACCGCCTGTTCGCACGGCCGGTGTGTCGGCGAACGTCCAGCGGTTGGAGACGAAATTGTGCTCGTGGCAGTCCGCTCCTGAGTGGATGAACACCCACCTGTCGGACGGTACGCCGAGCGCCTGCGCCTTCTCGACCGAGCAGATGATCACCGCAGCCGCCTGATCGACGTCGTTGTTCGAGTTCATCAGCTTCGGGTACGGGAAGCTGATCATGCGATTGCGTGGGCCGGTCGTACGGATCTCTTCAGCGGTCTTGGCGTCACGGACCCAGGCGTACGGGTTGGTCGCGGCGACATCGGAGAATCGTGACCACAACTCGCTGATCGTGACCTGATGATCGTCGACGGACTCGCCCGAGGCTGCCCTCACCGCCGTCTCGAACATCGGGTACACCTGCACCGGCATGAACACGCCGATCGCCTTTTCGGCGTCGTGGACCATTTCCAACGCCTCGCCGATGATCCGATCGGGGGCGACGTCGTCCGGCTGCTTCGTCCACGCCAACTCGACACCGTCGGCGCGGGACTTCATCCTCGTGCGCCATGCCTCACCACCCGTAAGGATCGCCAGGTCGAGTTCGCCACGCTGGATCTCGCCTGCGGATGCGTTGACGAGCGACTGCGGGGTGTTGCCGCCGTCTGTCGTGTAGGCGTACTCCCGGGAGGTGATCCCCAGCCGGTCGGCGATCGCCCGTGCCGCATCGCGATAGCGCCACGAGAGGCTCTTGACGACGCGGATCGAGTCGGGGTTCGGCACGCCGGAAAGTCCGGCATCCGCTGCCGCCAACCCGATCGCCTCGACCATCAGGTCAGCAGGTTCGCGACCCGCTTCGAGCGACGGCGCTTTGAAGCTGACCTGCCCGACGCCGATGAGGACGGGTGTACGCGGGTCGAGAGTCACCTCCGCAGTCTCCCCGATCCCCCGCCCAACCAAGAAACCGAACGAAACCCGAACTGAGTCCACTGGTGCACCGCCGACGGTGCAAAACGGTCCACAGAATGTCCGAGCTCCGCCCGAAACCCGAACTGAGTCCACTGGTGCACTGCCGGCGGCGCAAAACGGTCCACAGAACCTCAGCGCGCCGGCAGCATTCGCACTGGGCGGTAGAGGCTGGACGCCTATGCTCATCGCAATGTTTCGTATCGCCATTGGTTCCGACCACGCCGGATTCGAGCTCAAGCAGCACGTCGTGCAGTTGCTGACCACTGCGGGTTATGACGTCGACGACCAGGGGACGATGTCGACCGAACCGGTCGACTACCCGGCGATCTGTGCGGGTGTCGGTAGGACGGTTCGTGACGGCAACGCCGACTTCGGCATCGTCATCGGCGGTTCCGGCCAGGGCGAGCAACTGGCAGCCAACAAGGTTCGCGGCGTACGGGCTGCGCTGTGCAACGATTTGTATACGGCCAGGCTCGGCCGCCAGCACAACGACGCCAATGTGCTGTCGTTGGGTGGCAGGGTCGTCGGCGCCGGACTTGCGGAAGAGATCGTGCAGACGTTCCTCAACACTCCGTTCGAAGGCGGCCGGCATGCCCGCCGCGTCGAACAACTTCTCCAACTCGAACAGGAATTCTGATGCCCTTCCTCTCAGACACAGAACCAGATGTGCAGATCACGACGCTCATCGAGGCCGAGGAGATCCGGCAGACGACCGGCCTCCAACTGATCGCCAGCGAGAACTTCACCTCGCCCGCGGTGATGAAGGCCGTCGGTTCTGTGCTGACCAACAAATACTCGGAGGGGTATCCGGGTAAGCGGTACTACGGCGGCAACTCGATCGTCGATTCGATCGAGGCGTTGGCAATCGAGCGTGTCAAGGCGCTGTTCGGTGCCGAGCACGCCAACGTCCAGCCGCACTCCGGCGCCAACGCCAATATGTGCGCCTACCAGGCGATCCTCCAACCTGGCGACACGGTTCTCGGGCTCAGCCTCGACCACGGCGGCCACCTGACGCACGGTTCGCCGGTCAATGCCAGCGGCAAGCTCTACAACTTCGTCGCCTACAAGGTGTCCGGCAGCGACGAGCGCATCGAGATGGACAAGGTCCACGAACTCGCCGTCGAGCACCAGCCGAAACTGATCGTCGCCGGCACCACCAGCTATTCGCGTCGCCTCGAGCCGAAACCCTTCAAGGAGATCGCCGACGAGGTCGGTGCGATATTCATGTTCGACGCAGCCCACGTCGCCGGGTTGATCGCCGGTGGCGCGTATCCGAATCCGGTGCCGTATGCCGACATCGTCACCTTCACGACCCACAAGACACTGCGCGGACCACGCGGCGGCTGCATCCTGTCGAAGTCTGCCTACGCTGCGGCGATCGACAAGGCCGTCTTCCCAGGCTCGCAGGGCGGACCGCTCGAGCATGTCATCGCCGGCAAGGCGGTGGCCTTCTACGAGGCACTGCACCCGAGTTTCGCCGACTACGCAGCTGCGGTGATCGCGAATGCCGATGCTCTCGCCAACGGCCTGGCCACCCAGGGTTTCCGTTTGGTCTCGGGTGGCACCGACAGCCACCTGATGGTCGTCGATCTGACGCCGTTCGATGCCGGTCTGACCGGCAAAGAGGCGCAGCTCGTGCTCGACACCGCCGGCATCACGCTCAACAAGAACACGATCCCCAACGACCCGCGCAGCCCGTTCGTGACCTCCGGCGTCCGGATCGGCACTCCCTCGGTGACGACGCAGGGGATGGGCACCGAGGAAATGGCGACGATCGCCTCGCTCATCGCCAGGGCACTGCGCAACCGCACGGACGCCGACGAGTTGGCGGCCGTGAAGTCCGATGTCGGTGACCTCTGCGCCAAGTTCCCCGCCTACCCCAACGGTTTCTGAGGCAAAACCTCCGCCTCGCCGCCGCTCGCGCCTCGAACGCGAGCCGATCCCCCGAGCCAACGACCCGCCAGCCCCCGAGGGATGGGTCACTTTGTGGACGTGGGGTCCGTTTTCTGCTCCATCGCTCGTGGGTAGACGGCCTGTGAGTGCGCAGAACGAGCGACGGAGCGGTGCCGGGACGTAGGCTGAGCGACCGATGAGGCGCGGATCCGATGGTCGTTAACACCACCGGGTATCTGATCGTCGGAGCGGTGGCTTTCCTGGTCACCTTCGTCAGCACACCGATTGTCGTACTGTTCGCCAGGCGCTTCGGGCTGGTCGTCGAACCGGACGAGCGCCGGGTGCACACCAGACCGACCCCGGACGTCGGCGGCATCGCCATGTTCGCCGGGTTCCTGGCGGCAATGTTCATCGCCAGCAAGATGGGGCGGTTCGGCGAACTGTTTGCCAGCAACAACTCCGAGCCGCTCGGCGTCGTACTGGCCTGCTCGGCGGTCTTCGCCGTTGGGCTGATCGACGACATCCACGAGATCTCGGCGCCTGCGAAGATCGCCGGCACGGTCGTCGGTGGCGTCCTGCTCGTCGTCTTCGGCGTGACGATGTTCTTCTTCCGAGTGCCGCTGTGGGACGTGTTCGTTCTCTCGCCGGATTGGGCGCCGCTGATCACGGTGCTGTGGCTCATCGGGATGACGAACGCTGTCAACCTCATCGACGGTCTCGACGGGCTGGCAGCGGGAATCGTCGCCATCGCCGCCGGCTCCTACTTCCTCTACAGTCATCACCTCGACCAGGAGCATTTCCTCAAGCCGCCGAACATCGGGCCGCTGATCGCCATCATCGCTGTCGGCGTCTGCCTCGGCTTCCTGCCGCACAACTTCAATCCGGCGAAGATTTTCATGGGCGATGGGGGAGCGCTGCTGCTCGGAGCGTTGATGGCCGTCTCCACCAGCGTCGTCGGTGGCCGCGCCGACCCGAACACGCAACAGCAGTTCCGTGGCCAGACGTTCTTCTTCTACGCCCCGCTGTTCATCCCACTGGTCATTCTCGGTGTGCCGATCCTCGACACGCTCTTCGCCATCGTCCGCCGGGCACGCAAGGGCGGCGGGCTGGCAACCGCCGACAAAGGCCATCTGCATCACCGGCTGATGAACCTCGGCCACGGCCAACGGCGCAGCGTGATGATCCTCTGGCTGTGGACTGCGCTGCTGTCGGGGTTCGTGCTCTACCCTGCGTTCTCACAAACCGGCAATGCCGTCGTGCCACTGGGGATTGCTGCGGCCGCGCTGATGCTCTACACGATCCTCCATCCGCAGATTCGCCGGCGGGCGCAGCGTGACGAGTTCGTCAGACCAGACGACGTCACGAGGAAGACCGACGACATCTCGTCCCGCTGACCACTGCGACGTCTCGCCGCTGACCACTGACGTCCCGCCGATCGTCACCACGACGTACCGCCGATCATCGCGCTAGGTCTCGCTCTGCCCGCGTGAGTTCGACGGATCTCGCAGGCTGTACGGTGTTTCGTTCGTGCTGATCCACCCCACTCGGTAACCCCGTCTCGGCGATCGGCAAGCTTCGTCCGCTGAGATCGAATCGACCATCGAGTTGCATCGAACGCAGGGGTTCGTCTAGATTGAGAAAATAATCACAAGCTCCTCAAGGAACAAAAATTTGTTGATCCCAGCGAAGAAGTCGAACGACGAGAGTGCCGCCACGAGCGGTTCGATCGGCGACGGTCTGGCCAACGGCGCCGAATTCGCCGGCACGATCCTCGTGTTCACGCTGTTCGGTTACATCCTCGATCGCATTTTCGACGCCAAGCCATGGTTCATCCTCGGTTTCACGGTCTTCGGGATCGTCGGCCAGTTCGTTCGTACCTGGTACACCTATGACGCCCAGATGAAGGCGCACGAGGCGGAACGTGTCGCCAAGATCAACGCCACGCCGCGTCGCTCGGCGGTCGAGCCGTCCTCGGCGCACCAGTCGACGTTACCGAACTCGCCGAAGTCCGCTGCCTCCGGAGCGGTTTCCGTGAGGTCGAACGGCGCGGCCTCGGTGAGGTCGAACGTGCGGTCGAGCGCTCAGTCCAATGTGGGCTCGAACGACGGTGCCACATGAGATCGGATACCCCCAACCCGATCACGTTGCGCGACGACGGTCCGGCCTACGAAGTCGAAGTCTCGCTGGACATCGTCAAGCGTGGCCTGCTCGTCTCGCCCGTACTCATCGGTATCTGCGGCGCGATCTGGGGCTGGCACGGCGCGGTTTCGTCTGCCTATGCAGTGGCGTTGGTGCTGATCAACTTCGCCTTGTCAGCCGGTCTGATCGCCTGGACTTCAAAAATTTCTATTGGAATGCTGATGGGTGCCACGCTTTTTGGGTATCTGATCCGACTTGGCCTTATCATGCTCGCCGTCCTCGCCGTTCGACATCGCCACTGGATTTCTCTCCCGGCGCTCGGAGCGACCATCATCGTGACTCATCTGGGGTTGCTTGCATGGGAACTCAAATACGTCGCACTGTCACTCGCCCGCCCTGGCCTCAAAACCTCACGCCTGTAGTACCCACCAGCCCCGCCGACCGCAGCATCCTCGAAACACCTGCTGAAAGACCGAGAACGGACTCCGCCACGTGAATGCCTTCACCTTCCCGCCGATCAACGAAATCCTTCGCTGGAAGGACATTTTCACGTCGTTCAACAAGATCGGCGTGATCGCCGTCCTCGCAGCGATCATCGGCTCGGTCGTGTTCCTGCTGGCCGGGAGCAAGGATCCCGCTGTTGCTCCGACGGGTGTCCGCAACCTCGCGGAATCGTCTGTCGAATTCATCGAGGACGGCATCATCATGCAGACGATGGGCGAGGAGGGCCTCGGCTGGACACCGTTCCTGCTGAGCCTGTTCGTGTTCATCTTCCTGTGCAACTGCACCGGCATCATTCCGTTCTTCCAGATGCCGGCAACAGCGCGTATCGCCATCCCGATGTTCCTCTCACTGCTTGTCTGGGTGATCTACAACGGCGTCGGCTTCAAGCACCAGGGCCTCGGCTACATCAAGTCGACGCTCTTCCCGCCGGGCGTCCCCAAGGCGCTGTACATCCTCGTGACGCCGATTGAGTTCATCTCGACGATCCTCGTCCGCCCGTTCTCGTTGACCGTCCGACTGTTCGCCAACATGCTCGCCGGCCACATTCTGCTGGTGACCTTCGCGCTGCTCAGCCAGTCGCTGTTCCAGGCAACGACGCACAAGATCGCCCTCATCCCGATGGGCATCCTGCCGTTCTTCATGCTCGTGTTCCTGACGGCCTTCGAGGTGCTGGTCATCTTCCTGCAGGCCTACATCTTCACGATCCTGACCGCCGTGTACATCGGCGGCGCCACTCATCCCGAGCACTGACGATCCCCAGAAGTAATTAACCAGCAACGCTCAGCACTCCAACTACCCAGAACAAAGAAACACAGGAGACTGCATCCAATGGAAGCAATGACCCACATCGTCACCGCCCTGACCGGTGACGAGACCAAGAAGGCCAACGCCGCAATCGGTGCCGGTTTCGCCTATGGACTGGCCGCAATCGGGCCTGGCATCGGCATCGGCTTCCTCGTCGGCAAGTCCGTCGAGGCGATGGCCCGTCAGCCAGAATCCGCAGGCCTCGTGCGCACCACGATGTTCCTCGGTATCGCCTTCACCGAAGCCCTTGCCCTCATCGGCTTCGTGGTCTTCATCCTCATCGGCCTCTGAGGCTCGGTCCGTCATCCGTATCCGTCCGTATCTGCTGAGAACCCTTCTCAGTGACCCTCTCCGAAGGAGCTGACGTGCAGCTAGCCGTCATTCATCTCCACGGGTCCGTCGTAGTACAGCAAGACACCGGCAGTTCTTCGAACACGACGAGCGATCCGAGCAAACCAGGCCCGATCGTTCCCGAGACCAAAGAACTGGCGTGGGGCGCAGGCTCCTTCGTCGTCTTCGCCCTACTCATGCGGTTCGTGCTCTTCCCCCGCCTCAAGAAGGGGATGGACGCGCGCTACAACGGCATCAAACGTGACCACACCGATGCAGATGCCGAACGCGCAGCTGCGCAGGCGGAGGTCGTCACCTACGAGCAGCAGATCGCCGAGGTCAAGGCCGAGGCCGCAGCCCGGATCGAAGCCGCCAGGGTGACGCTCGAATCGGAGCGCCATGCACAACTTGCAGAGGCCAATGCACGGATCAACGACCAGCGAGTCGCCGCTGCCGCACAGGCTGACGAGGCACGCGCAGCCGCCAGCGGGCAGATCCACGACGCCGTCGCCACCGTCGCCGGTCGAGCAGGGGAACTCGCAACGGGCAGGGTGCCGAGTGCCGACGTCGTCCAGCGTGTCGTCAACGAGGTGATGGCATCATGAGCGTTCTGGGACTGATGAACTTCGCCTCGCGTATCCTCGTCAGCGAGGACACGCCGCACGTCGACAAGGACGGGCACATCACGACGGCAAGCGCGTTCCTGCCGGAGAAGGCCGAACTGATCTACGGCGGCATCGCCGCCGTCATCGTCTTCGCGATGCTGTTCAAGTTCGCCGGTCCGCCGGTCATGAAGGCAATGAAGGCCAGGACCGCCAAGATCCAGAACGAACTCGACGGCGCTGCCGCCGCCAAGACGTCTGCTGCCCAGGAGGCGTCGCGGATCCGTGAGGCCAAGGGAGACATCGCCAGCGAGCGTGCCCGCATCCTCGCCGAAGCCGAACTGCAAGCCGGGACGTTGCTGTCGGAGGGCCGTGCCCGCCTGGTGACCGAACTCGACGATCTGCAGAAAAAAGCCGAGTCGGACATCGTCGCAGCCCACAGCCGTGTCGGCGACGAACTCCGTGCGGAGATCTCACGGCTGTCATCGGCTGCGGTCGACCACGTCGTGACCGGGTCGCTCGACGACGCCACCCACCAGGAGCTCATCGAGTCGTTCATCACCAGGGTTGGAATTTCGCGAGTAGGTGCGAGCGCATGACAAGTGACGATTACCTCATCGAGGGTTATTCACGGGCGCTGTTCGAAGTCGCCAATGCGGAGGGCACACTCGACGAGGTCGAAGACGAGCTCTTCCGTTTCGCCCGTAGCTTCGAGTCGAGCGACGCACTTCGCAGTGCGCTGACCGATACGCAGATCCCAGCGGCGCGCCGTCAGGCGATCGTCGAGGATCTGCTCGGCGGCAGGGCCACGAGCACGACCACACAGCTCGTCTCGTTGGTCGTCGGATCCGGTCGCGGCCGGGATCTCCCGGCGATCATCGACAAGCTCGTCGCCCGTGCCTCCAGCTCGAAGAACCTCGAAGTCGCCGAGGTCCGTTCCGCTGTGGCATTGACAGAGGACCAGCAGCACCGCCTGGCGGCTGCGCTGGCCAACGCCACCGGCAAACAGGTCAACTTAAAAGTCGTCGTCGACCCGAGCGTGCTCGGAGGCCTCGTCGCCACCGTCGGCGACACGGTCATCGACGGCAGTGTCCGCACCCGCATCGAGCAGCTGAAGAGCCGGCTGTAGGCCAACGGCCGCCAGCCAGCGGTCCGATTAAGCCACAAGACGCACTACACAGACGCACTACCCGAGACGCAGTCAGAAGAAGTCGAGAAGAGGAACCACAGATGGCAGAACTCACACTGAGCGCCAACGACATTGCCGATGCCCTCAAGAAGAACCTTGACGGCTTCGTCCCGTCGCTCGAGGCACGCACCGTTGGCCGCATCGCCGCAGTCGGCGACGGCATCGCCCGCATCTCCGGTCTGCCGGACTGCTCGGTCAACGAGCTGCTCGAATTCGAAGACGGCACAGTCGGCCTGGCACTAAACCTCGAAGAGGAATCGATCGGCGCTGTCGTCCTCGGCGACGCCGACGGCATCGAAGAAGGCCAGAGCGTCAAGGCAACTGGTCGCATCCTTTCCGTCCCGGTCGGCGACGGTGTCCTCGGACGCGTCGTCAATGCGCTCGGCGAGCCGATCGACGGCAAGGGCGCGCTCGTCGGCACCCAGTCACGCCGCATGGAGATCCAAGCTCCTGGGATCATGGGCCGCAAGCCGGTCCACGAGCCGCTGCAGACGGGCATCAAGTCGATCGACGCGATGACCCCGATCGGGCGTGGCCAGCGCCAGCTGATCATCGGCGACCGCAAGACCGGCAAAACGACGGTGGCGATCGACACGATCATCAACCAGCGTGGCCTCGGCGTGAAGTGCATCTACGTCGCCATCGGCCAGAAGGGCTCGACCGTCGCCCAGACCGTCGAAACACTTCGCCAGTACGGTGCACTGGAATACACGGTCGTCGTCGCCGCTCCGGCATCCGATCCGGCTCCGTTCAAATACCTTGCCCCGTACGCCGGTTGCGCCATGGGTCAGCACTGGATGGAGAACGGCGAGCACGCCCTCGTGGTGTACGACGATCTCTCCAAGCAGGCAGAGGCATACCGCCAGGTATCGCTGCTCCTGCGGCGCCCACCGGGCCGCGAGGCCTACCCTGGCGACGTCTTCTATCTCCACTCCCGCCTGCTCGAGCGTGCCGCCAAGTTGTCTGACGATCTCGGTGCCGGTTCGCTCACGGCACTGCCGATCATCGAGACCAAGGCTGGCGACGTCTCGGCGTACATCCCGACCAACGTGATCTCGATCACCGACGGCCAGGTGTACCTGCAGGACAACCTCTTCAAGTCGGGCGTCCGCCCGGCTGTCGACGTCGGCATCTCGGTGTCACGAGTCGGTGGTGCGGCGCAGACCAAGGCGATGAAGAGTGTCGCCGGCACCTTGAAGCTCGACCTTGCCCAGTTTCGCGAGCTCGAAGCGTTCGCCACCTTCGGTTCGGAACTCGACCCGATCTCCAAGGCGCAGCTCGAGCGTGGTTACCGCCTCGTCGAACTGCTCAAGCAGCCGTTGAACAGCCCGATGCCCGTCGAAGAGCAGGTCGTCGTTGTCTTTGCCGGCACCAAAGGCTATCTCGACAGCCTTCCTGCACCTGAGGTCCAAGCGTTCGAGGCGGGACTGCTCGACTACGTCCGTACCCGCGGGGGATCGTTGCTCGCCGACATGCGCAGCAACCCGAAGGCCGACGTTCCGGCAGGCCTCGGCGACATGATCAACGCCTTCAAGGCTGAGTACGTTGCCGGAAATGTCACCCGCGCTGCGGCAGCCGCCGACCCGGCAGCAACCGACGCAGGCGAACTCGGTGCCGCGCTGTCCAACAAGACGCTCGCGACCGAGTAGAAGGCTGAGGACCCGCACCCATGGCTGGAGGCCAGGAACGAATTCTTCGAGGTCGGATCAAATCGATCCAATCGACGAAGAAAATCACGAGGGCGATGGAACTCATCGCTGCCTCGCGCATCGTCAAGGCCCAACAGCGGGTCCACGCGGCGATGCCGTACAGCGACCAGATCACCGAAGTCGTCAAGGATCTGGCATCCGCCGGCGGCTCCAGCGATAGCCCGCTGCTGGCGATTCGTGAGATCGTGAAGACGAAGTGCTACGTCGTGATCGCCGCCGACCGAGGGCTCTGCGGCGGCTACAACGCCGGCAACCTGCGTGCCACCGAAGGTGAGATCAAGGGTGACGTGCTCAAGGGCATCGGCTACACGACGGTCACCGTCGGTCGCAAAGCCGAGGGCTACCTCAAGTTCCGCGGCTACACGATCGACGCCTCGTTCGGTGGTTTTTCCGACAGTCCGACCTACGAGCACGCCCGTCAGATCGGCCAGCACGTCGTCGATCTGTACACGAGCGGTGCCGTCGACTCGGTCGAGTTGATCTATACGCGTTTCATCACCGTTGGTTCCCAGGAAGTCGTGATTCGGCCCCTCGTTCCACTCGAACGCGCTGTCGTGGCCGGTGGAGACGGAGCGACCGCTCCCGATCCGGACGGTGCCAAAGCGAGCTACGAATTCGAGCCGGATGCAGGCACGATCCTCGACTCGCTGCTTCCCCGCTACGTCGAAGCGCGCATCTACGCGGCGCTGCTCAACGCCGCAGCCTCCGAATTCGCCTTCAAACAGCGGGCGATGAAAGCGGCGACCGACAATGCCGAGGAATTCATCAAGAACCTCAGTCGCGTCATGAACCGTGCCCGCCAGGACTCGATCACCACAGAAATCATGGAGATCGTCAGCGGCGCAGAAGCACTCGGCAAGGACAAGGGCACGTCCCGAACTCAGGACGATCTCGACACCCACACCGACGCCTTCCTGTTGGCGGGTTCGCAGTGATCACCTGTCGCACTTTCTCAGACCTTTTCTCGCATCCAATGCTCTCGAAACCCGTGCAACAGCAACACGCAGGAGACACCCCGATATGACCACTACTGAAACTGCGCTCAAGAGCGGCCGCGTCGTCGGTATCGCCGGCCCGGTCATCGACGTGGAGTTCCCACGCGGCTCGCTGCCGGAGATCAACCATGCCGTGTCGATGACGATCACCGTCGAGGGCACCGACATCGTCGTCCTCGCCGAAGTCGCCCAGCAACTCGGCAACGGTCGCGTCCGCGCCGTCTGCATGAAGCCGACCGACGGCCTCAAGCGCGGTACCCCGGTCTATAACCTCGGCCACGGAATCCAGGTGCCGGTCGGCGACAAGACGCTCGGCCACGTGTGGAACGCATGGGGCGAGGTTCTCGACGCCGAAGAGGGCTACGCCGACAATCTCGAGATGTGGGAGATCCACCGTGACGCCCCGGACTTCGACACGCTCGAGCCGCAGGCGAAGATGTTCGAGACCGGCATCAAGGTCATCGACCTGCTGACGCCGTACGTGCAGGGCGGCAAGATCGGCCTGTTCGGCGGTGCCGGTGTCGGCAAGACCGTGCTCATCACCGAGATGATCCGCCGGGTCGCCCAGAACCATGGTGGCGTGTCGGTGTTCGCCGGTGTCGGCGAGCGCACCCGTGAGGGCACCGACCTGCGCCTCGAGATGCAGGAGTCCGGCGTCTACGAAAAAGCAGCCCTCGTCTTCGGTCAGATGGACGAGCCCCCGGGCGTGCGCCTGCGCGTCGCCCTGTCGGCACTGACGATGGCCGAGTACTTCCGAGACGTGCAGAACCAGGACGTGCTGCTGTTCGTCGACAACATCTTCCGCTTCGTGCAGGCAGGTTCCGAGGTATCGACACTGCTCGGTCGAATGCCGTCAGCGGTCGGTTACCAGCCGACGCTCGCCGACGAGATGGGTCAGCTGCAGGAGCGCATCACCTCGACCCGCGGCCGTTCGATCACCTCGCTGCAGGCCGTCTACGTGCCGGCGGACGACTACACCGACCCTGCCCCGTTCACGACCTTCACCCACCTCGACGCGACGACGGAACTGTCTCGCCAGGTTGCTGCGCTCGGCATCTATCCGGCCGTCGACCCGCTGGCGTCGACGTCGACGATCCTCTCGCCGGAAGTCGTCGGAGAGCGCCACTACAACGTCGCCCGCCGCGTGCAGGAGACGTTGCAGCGTTACAAGGAACTGCAGGACATCATCGCCATCCTCGGTCTCGACGAACTGTCGGAGGAGGACCGCTCGATCGTCGCCCGTGCCCGCAAGGTGCAGCGCTTCCTCAGCCAGCCGTTCTATGTCGCCGAGGTCTTCACCGGCGTGTCCGGCGAGACCGTCCCCGTCAAGGAGACCGTCGACAGTTTCGATGCCATCGTCAACGGCGAACTCGATGATGTCCCGGAGCAGGCGTTCCTCAACGTCGGCGGCGTCGATCAGGTGCTGGCCAAGGCCGCAGAGCTCGCCAAGTCGGTCGCGTAGTCGCAATGGCGAACTCTTTTCACATCGAAGTGGTCTCACCGGAGAAGGTGCTCTTCTCGGGTGAGGCGACGATGGTGGTGACCCGAACGCTCGACGGCGATATCGCCTTCATGGCGGGTCATGCCCCCGTGCTGGCGGCGCTCAAGGAGAACCACACCCGGCTGCATCTCGTCGACGGAACCGTCGTCGATGTCGCCGTCCACGGTGGGTTCGTGCAGGTCAGCAAGGCCGGTGTCTCGATCCTCTCCGATGTCGCCGAGATGGCAGAGCACATCGACCTGCCACGTGCACGCGCTGCCAAAGCGCGCATCGAAGCGCTCGCCGCCCATGAACTGGACGCAGACTGCGAAGCGGCGCTGCGACGGGCGCATGCGCGGATGAGTGCCGCCGGCGGGCTCGACACCGGGCACTGAGTCGTCGGCGTTGCCGATGGAGACAAAACAGGAGATACGTAAACGGATGCGAGTCGTCCGTGCCGCTGTTGCGGATGTCAGCGCCCGCAGCGCTCGACTGTGGTCCGACGTCAGTGCCACCGAGGCGTACACGTCGGCCAAGACGGTGATGGTTTTCATCTCGATGCCCGGGGAACCCGATACCGCACCGTTCATCGCTCAACTGCAGCGCGATGGCAAGACCGTCGTCCTGCCGAGGATCGTCGGCGACCGTCTGGAGCCGGCGCTGGCTGATGGGACGCTGGTCCCTGGGCCGCTGAATATCCCCTCGCCGACCGGAGCCGGCGTCGATCCGCTGAGCATCGACCTGATCATCGTTCCCGGCGTTGCCTTCACCACCGCTGGAGAGCGGCTTGGGCACGGCAAGGCGTACTACGACCGATTCTTGGCGACCACGCCGGCAGCGACCATCGGCGTGTGCTTCCATGAGCAGTTGCTCGACGAACTCCCCACCGAACCGCACGATCGCCGTCTGCTCACAGTTCTCGCTTGCTGAACTCGTACGAGCGCTGAGCGTGGTCACATAATTGACCCTCTTGAGGATGTGACGTACGACCATCGAGCTTGAATCAAGCACTCCGAGCGGTCATGCTGTCGCTGTACGCCGAGTTCATCCGCTTCAGGTGCTCTGATAGCCACGCAACGTCAACCACACAGCCCGACTTCGCCGATTTTTGGCGTATCGCCCAACGATGCGATCCAAAGGTCAAAGAAATAATCGCTGTACGTGAGAAGAGCGACCAGGCTCATGATCACGGTGCGGTACTATTCGTACAGAAATTTGGACTCGCGAAGCCACCACAAGTGACATTGCGGGTGGGCACCCACGAGGAGATCAACAGATGACGATCCGGGCGGAGCGTTGCAGACATATCAGCCGACGGCGAATTCCAGTGAGATGGGCAAGATCTTGAGCGCGCGCGCTGACGAGGTGCGCGAATCCTCTGCCGTTGCACGCCACGGCGACGCACCGCCCGTGTTGCTGGTGGATGCGTCGCCGGCGGGCAGTCCGGTGACAGGGCGCCATTGCGGATCGCCGTCGTCTGGCGAGACCGGGCTTGCTCAACTGTTCGACCGCTACGGACTCAAACTCCTGCTCGTCGCCTGCGACGCGACGGCGATCTTCGTCGGCTACGCGATGACGCTGATGGTCTTCACGTCGCATCGCGACTATTACGGCTTGCGGCACACGGCGGAAGCGGTTTTGCTGGCGGTCCTGATCGGCCTGGTCTCGATACGTTCGCAGGGTCTCTTCCTGGCACGCGTGAGTTCGGTCCGTGTCGTCGAGATCGTCCACGTCGTCCGTGCGCTTGCGCTGCTGACGGGCGGCATGCTGCTGCTCGACCGCCTTCGACAGCTCGACGTCCACATCCGCACCAGAGAAGCCGTCCTCGCCTCCGTCCTCAGCCTGCTACTCGTCGTGAGCTTCCGCTCGGTGTACCGGTCATGGATCGCCGCAGCCCGCTGGCACGGCTTCCATCTGCGCCCGATCGTCGTCATCGGCACCGACCACGAGGCCAGACGCTTGATCAACCTGTTCGCGACGCACAAGGAACTCGGCATGTCGGTGGTCGCGGTCGTCGGCGAACTACCCGCCGATGTCGTGCAGGGCCCCGGCAGTCTGTGGAGGGGTGACGTCGATCAACTCGATCGCATCGTCGACGAGTCAAAGGCGACGGGCGTCGTTGTTTCGCCCAATGCCCTGCCTGCCAACCAGATCACGGCGATCGTCCGTTCCCTGCATCGCCGCGGCATCCACGTCCAACTGGCCACCGGCATCTCCGGCATCGACGGCAGCCGCCTGCGGTCGTTGCCACTTGCCCACGAGCCGATGCTGTATGTCGAAGCCCGTTCGTTGCGCAAGGTGCAGGCGTTCGCCAAGCGATTGTTCGACGCTGCATTTGCATTCGCTGCGCTCGTGCTGTCGAGTCCGCTGCTGCTGGCGGTCTCAGTCGCCATCAAGATCGATGACCGCGGCCCCGTGCTGTTCCGCCAGAAGCGCGTCGGTCGCAACGGTCAGGAATTCGACCTGTTGAAGTTCCGCAGCATGGCCGTCGACGCCGAGGCCCGCCTCGCCGCGCTGAAGGCGGAGAACGAGCGCCACGGCCCGTTGTTCAAGATGGTCAACGATCCACGCGTCACCCGAGTCGGGCGTTTCCTCCGTGATTCCAGCCTCGACGAACTGCCGCAGCTGATCAATGTGCTGCGTGGTTCGATGAGCCTCGTCGGCCCGCGCCCTGCCCTGCCGGCCGAGGTGCTCAATTTCTCCGCAGAACTGCGCGAGCGCGAGCTCGTGCTGCCAGGTATCACCGGCCTCTGGCAGGTCGAGGCGCGCGACAACCCCTCGTTCGATGCCTACGAACGGCTCGATCGCTTCTACGTCGAGAACTGGTCGATGATCAGCGACCTGCTGATCATCGTGGCCACCTTCGAGCATTTCCTCGGCCGCGTCTTCGCCAGCATCTGGTCCCGCCGGTCTGCGCTGCTCCCGATGATCACCGCCGAGATCGGTGGGGAAACCTCCAGTCCCGACGTCGCCACATCCGCGATGCCGTCAGTCGTCGTGCTCCAACCGCTATCTGACTAGCAGCGGTACGGCGACCCGCGGACCCGGCCTCGTCGCCCATATCGGCCATGAACGGAACCCAGTAGGATTTGTCGGGTGGCCAAAGGCGTATTCGGCAGAGAGAAACGTCCGACGGAACATTTGTCAGATTCGGTATCGTTGTTCGGCTTCGACTTCGCCGCAACCACAGTTCCCGAGGCGGTCGAGACGATCATCGCCCTCAGTCGAGCCCCGAGGGCATCGTTTATCGTCACGGCGAATGTGGACCATGTCGTCGACCTTGCCAGCAACCGCCGATTCCGTGAAGCCTACGCTCACGCCGCGCTGCGCGTCGCCGATGGAGCCCCCGTTGTGATGGCTGCACGCCTGTTCGGCACGCCGTTGCCCGGCAGGGTGGCCGGGTCGGATCTCGTCGAGCCGCTCTGCAGGCGCGCCGACGAACTGGGTCTGCCGATCGCCATCGTCGGAGGACAGCCGAGTGTGAACGCGCTTGCCGTCGAACATCTGCGATCCCGCCTCGGCGTCACGGTCATCGGCATCAACACGCCTCAGGGATTCGACACCAATAGTTTGTGGTCGCAGGAACTCGTTGCCGACATTCGACGGGTGGCTGCGCCGGTGGTCTTGTTCTGCTGTGGCGCCCCGAGGTCGGAGATATGGCTGTCCGAACACGGTGACGAACTGCCGCACGGTGCGTATCTGTCAGCCGGAGCGGCGGTCGACTTTCTTGCCGGAACGAAATCACGCGCACCGATGGTCATGCAGCGGTTGGGCCTCGAGTGGCTGTACCGGCTCGTGCTCGAACCCAGGCGGCTCTGGCGGCGGTACCTCGTCAAAGATCCGAAGTTCGTCTACCTCGTGGCGAGAGAACTGATGCGCAGGCGGCGCCGATCTCACAGCGCGTCCCCGGATCATGCCCGATCGAAGCCCAGCTCGACGATGCACGTCGGCGTGGATGTCGTCACCATCAGCGACGTCGCTTCGAGCGTCGAGACATTCGGCGATCGATACCTCGACAGCATCTTTACGCCACTCGAACAGGAACTCTGCGCAGGGTCAGAAGCGGTGAGGGTTCGATCACTCGCCGGCCGGTTCGCCGCCAAGGAGGCTGTCCTGAAGTCGCTTCGACCGGCATCGAGCGATGCCGTACCATGGACATCGATAGAAATCAGACGCTCTGCAGACGGGGCGTGTACCGTAGAACTCTCGGGCTCGGCGGCACAACTCCAACTTCGGAACAATATTGCATCTGTCGATGTTTCGATTTCTCACGATCATCAAACCGCCACAGCGGTGGCCATTGCGACAATTCAGGAGTCTGGAAAATGACAGAGAATCTCATCCGTGACGTTCTCGCCCAGCACGGCAAACTGTCGGCTGATGCAGCGTCCATCGCCGAAACGGCCGATCTGTACGCAGCGGGTCTGACGTCGCATGCGAGCGTCAATGTGATGCTGGCGCTCGAGGACGCCTTCGACGTCGAGTTTTCCGAACGGATGCTGCGTAAGTCGACCTTCTCCAGCATCGCTTCGATCCGAGAAGCGATCGACGAGCTTTGCGCTGCGGTTTCCGAGTGACCACATTCTCCGACTCGGAGGTCGAGAGCCTCGTCGACCCAACAGCCGCATCGATCGCCGAAGCCTTGCGCCACGATGTGCTCGACCCGCAGTCGATGTACGACCAAGTTGTGAAGATCGCCAAGACCGTCGTGGCGGCACATGCCGACTCTGTCGACGCGGACGCACGGTTCCCGCGTGAATCCATCGATGCTCTCCGCAGCATCGGAGCACTCTCATGCATGATCCCGGTCGCCCAAGGCGGGTCCGGATTGACGATCGTCGAGACAGCGGCAATCACCGAGTGCCTCGGACAGTATTGTTCTTCGACGGCGATGGTGTTCGCGATGCACCAGATCCAAGTCGCCTCGCTGATCCGGCATGGCCGGAATGCGACCTTGCGGGCGTTTACTCGAGAAGTCGCCGAGCACCAGTTGCTGTTGGCCTCGGCCACCACAGAAACAGGTATCGGTGGCGACGTCAGGTCGTCCCTTTGTTTCGTGGAGCGCGACGGTGATCGATTCCATCTCGAGAAGGACGCACCGGTAATTTCGTACGGCGCGTACGCCGACGCGATACTCGTGACGGCTCGACGCAACGAGCAGTCACCGGCCAACGATCAGGTCCTCGTCGTCTGTCGGCGTGAGGCGACCGTACTCACCCCGACCACTGTGTGGGACACGTTGGGTTTTCGCGGTACGTGCAGTCCGGGGCATCTACTGAAGAGCGATGGCCCGATCGAGATGATCCTCGACGATCCGTATTCGGACGTCTCGTCGGCGACGATGCTGCCGACATCTCATGTCGTGTGGGGCTCTGTGTGGCTGGGTATCGCCAATGCCGCCGTGGCCCAGGCACGCAAATACGTGCAGAAAGCGGCGCGACAAAAGCCCGGCACGATGCCGCCAGGCGCCGTGAGACTTGCCGAACTCGTCGGCATCCAGCTGCAGTTCTCCGAACTCGTCCACGGCTCGGCGCGACGGTACGAATTGGCGATGAACGACATCGACCAGCTCTCGAACATGCGGTTCGCCATCGATATGAACACCCTGAAGATCTCCTCCTCGACGCTCGTCGTCGATGTCGTCGGCAAGGCAATGTTGATCACGGGGATCTCTGGATACCGGCTTGACAGCCCGTTCAGCCTCGGCAGACTGCTACGCGACGCTTACGGCGCAGCCTTGATGGTGAACAACGACCGAATCGCTGCAAATACGGCACAACTCGTGCTGATTGCCAAGGAGTAGCTGGACATGTTGCTCACCGAACGCCACGCCGAGTTTCGGGATCAGCTGCTCGCTGCCGGCCTGTTGGTCAAGACCTCGTCCAGTGGACTCTACGGGCGGTCCGGAGCATTCGAGAGCATCGTCGACGGGATGAATGCCGTCGTCACGCAGTTGGCCGCTGATCAGTCGCCGATGGTCGTTCGCTTTCCTGCAGTCTTTCCGCGAGATGTGTTCGAGAAGACCGACTACATCGCTTCGTTCCCGGACCTCACCGGCGCGATCTTCACGTTCACTGGGAACGACAAAGACCATAAGGCGCTGCTGGCCGAGCGCGAAGATGGTCACGACTGGTCACACGCATTGACCCCGTCCGATCTCATGCTCGTCTCCGCCGCATGCCATCCGTGTTATCCGATGCTCGCCGGCGAACTGCCTGAAGGTGGCCGCCATCTCGACGTTCTGGGTCTGTGTTTTCGTCATGAACCGTCGATCGACCCGGCGCGCATGCAGGCCTTCCGTCAGCGTGAGATCGTCTTCGTCGGCACGCCGATCGATGCCGTCGCCCACCGTGATCTCTGGGCTGATCGAGCCCAGACCATACTGCGCGAGCTTGGCCTCGACGCCAACCTCGAAGTAGCCAACGACCCGTTCTTCGGGCGTGCCGGCCGCATCCTTGCCGCCGGTCAACGCGAGGAGGAACTCAAGTTCGAAGTCGTCGTCCGCCTGTACGGCGACAGCGACGATGGCGAAAGCGGTTCGGGCACAGCGGTCGCCTCGAGCAACTGCCACCTCGATCATTTCGGCACGCCGTTCGCTATCCGCACCAGTGACGGAGAAGTGGCCCACAGCGCATGTGTCGGCTTCGGTCTCGAGCGGATCACGCTTGCGCTGTTGCGCACCCACGGTCTCGATGTCGAGGCGTGGCCCGACGCTGTTCGCAGCCGTCTCTGGGGTTGAGATCGGCGTGGATGCGATGACGACGACCGACGCGGATCCGACGGGAACCGGCCCGGTCTGGCTGCTCCCGATCGACGCCGCTACCTACGTCCCTCATGAGGTCCATGCCTCCGAGCGTGTGTGGACGGAGACGAACTGCTACATCGACGTCTGGGTAGAGGTACTGCACGCGCTCGGGCACGATCCGATCCCGGCGATGGCAGCCGCACTGGCATCCGACTTCCAAGGTGATCAGTGGCTTTTCGTCAAGTTCGATCTGACCGACCTGAGAACGCTGTACGGCATCGATGTCAACGAGATGAACGTCTGGCGGCCAACGATCGACCACGTCGAGGAGCAACTACGCGCCGGCCGTCTGATGACGATCGAGGCAGATTCGTGGTTCCTTCCCGATACTGCCGGCGTGTCGTATCAGTTGGCTCATGCCAAGTCGACGATCGTCCCGCAGTCGCTAGATCGGGCCACCCGCCGACTCGGCTATTTCCACAACGCCGGCTATTTCGAGTTGTCCGGCGACGATTTCGACGGCGTCTTTCGCCTCGGTCCGTATGCCGACGATCGGTGGCTGCCGCCATACGCAGAACTCGTTCGCTTCGGACGTGCTGCGGAGTCGTCGAA
>Ga0123338_10001786_pt1 | contig 20490 bp, 13 predicted proteins | sample grotaG_FD_89793 | JGI IMG/M metagenome (GOLD analysis project Ga0123338, IMG submission 89793) | Glacier valley bacterial and archeal communities from Borup Fiord, Nunavut, Canada, to study Microbial Dark Matter (Phase II) -... | ecosystem: Environmental > Aquatic > Freshwater > Ice > Glacier ...
GGAGGCACTGGTGGAAGAACGAACGCTGTGGGCGCAGCGCCTGGATGTGGAAATTCGCGAATGGGAGAAGCGCTGGTCTGGTCTGCGCAACGCGACATGGGTTCGCGTGGGAAGCGGCTTAGGCCTGGTCAAGTAGATGGAATTTCTGAAACGCCTGCTCAAGGCGCTTCCGCTGCTGATCGTGTCGCCGTTTCTGGTGATGTTATGCGTGACGGCGATCGGCATCGTGGACTTGCTTTGGCTGGTGCTGGGGCGAAAGCGTGTGCCTGTGGAGCGACGGCCCAGTAACAAAGCTGCCACCATCGTGATTCCGAATTGGAACGGGCTCGATCTATTGCGCAAATATCTGCCGCCGCTGATGGAAGCAACCAAGGCAAGCGCGGCGAATGAAATTCTGTTGGTGGACAACGGTTCGCACGATGGCAGCGCGGAATTTGTGCGGTCGAATTTTCCGGGCGTGACCGTGCTTGGTTTGGAGCGGAACCTGGGCTTCGGAGGCGGATCGAATGCCGGGTTTCGCGCCGCGAAGAACGACATAGTGGTGCTGCTGAATAGCGATATGCGCGTGGAGCCAGATTTTCTGCAGCCGTTGCTGGACGGCTTCACAGACGCAAAAGTGTTCGCGGTATCGTGCCAGATTTTTTTGAGCGACGCCGCGAAGAGACGTGAAGAGACCGGGCTCACCGAAGGATGGTGGCGGGATGGCGCGCTGCGTGTGGGTCATCGCGAAGACCCCGAGGTGACCGGTCTGTTTCCGTGCTTCTATGGCGGCGGCGGATCTTGCGCGTTTGATCGCGACAAGTTTCTGGAATTGGGCGGCTTCGACGAACTGCTGGCGCCTTTTTATCTGGAAGACACGGACATGGGCTATCTGGCATGGAAGCGCGGGTGGAAGGTGTTGTATCAGCCCGCGAGCGTGGTGTACCACGAACACCGTGGCACCATTGGCAAGACGTTCAGCGGCAGTTATATCCAGGGGGTGCTCAAGAAAAACTTCCTGCTGTTCAGTTGGAAAAATATTCATGAATGGCCGCGCCTGGTGGATCACTTCCTGTTCAGCTATTTGGGCGCGTTGCTGAGCGTGCTGTTCGGCGAAGAGCAGGGCCGCGCCACGCTGGGCGGCTTCGCGCGTGCCACATTGCAATTGCCTGGAGCGCTACGGTCGCGATGGGCCGCGCGTGAGCTTGCTTGCGTCAGCGATACGGAAACGTTCGAGCGTCCCCGAGGCGGACACTTTCACGACCGATTCATGGCTTCGGACAGTATGCCGGAAGCGCCGCATGTGCTGTTCGTTTCTCCCTACCCCATCATGCCGCCCACCCATGGAGGCGGCGTGTTCATGTATCACACGCTGCGTGAGCTTAGCCGGCTGACGGAAGTACACGCGCTTGTCATGCTGGATTACGAACATGAGGAAGCCGCCAACCAGGAGCTGGCCGCGTTCTGCGCCTCTGTCACGCTGCATGTCCGGCGCGGAACGGACGAGCCCAACCTGGGCTCCATTGTGCCGCACGCGGTGCGCGAGTTGGAGAGCCGCGATTTGCTGTGGTTGATCGATCGGCTGATGCTGCAAAAACAGGTTGACGTTCTGCAGTTGGAATACACCGCGTTGGGACAGTATGGCGCGAAGTATCGACGCACGGTGTGCGCGCTGTTTGAGCATGATGTGTACTTTCAATCCATCGGACGCGGCCTGGAGTTTATGCGCGGTTCGCTGGACCGGGTGAAGGCGCGTTGGGAATATCTGCGGGCGATTCGTTATGAGTTGGGCATGCTGCCCAGGTTCGATGCGGTGCAGGTTTGTACGCGGGAGAATCGCGAGTATTTGGCGGGCTTTCTGCCGGCTCTTGCGCCGCGCATCGAAGAGGGGCTCAGGGCCGGAATCGCGTCGGCGGAGTACGCGTATCCGGGCGGGCCGCGGAACCCGAGGACCATGCTGTTCCTGGGCAGCTTCCGCCATGTGCCGAACAGGATCGCGCTCGAATGGTTTACCAGGGAGGTTCTGCCGCTGATTGTGGAGCGGTGTCCGGACGCGAAACTGCTTGTCGTGGGATCGGACCCGCTACCCGCGCATGCCTATCATGACCCGCTACAAGCTATCGAGATGCTGGGCTTTGTGGAGGACATCAAGCCACTGCTAGCGACGACGGCCGTCTTTGTGTGCCCGATTCGTAGCGGCTCCGGCGTGCGGGTGAAACTTCTGGAGGCGTTCGCGAGCGGCATTCCCGTTGTCTCCACCGTTATCGGCGCGGAAGGCCTGGCGCGGCTGGATGGGCAGGAGTGTCTGCTGAGCGACGACCCGCAGGGCTTCGCGGACCGCGTATTGCGTTTATTTGGCGACCCCGCGGCGGGTGCCGAAATGGCGGGGCGCGCGCGCGAAGAAGTGGAAACCAACTGGGACATGCGCGTGATTACGGCCCGTTTGCTCAAAAGTTACGAAAAGGCGCTTCAGCGGAAACGCGGCGTCGCGGCAGACTGAGTCACAGCAGAGATTTTCAATCGAATCAGCAAGTTACAAAGGAGCAGGGCAGAGCGCGGGAGTAGGCTTTGGTCGGGCCCCGGTTTTTCCGTTTCGTTTCGGAACCGGGATATCAAGCCCGCACCAAGGAGCCATGAGACGATCTACTACCATTTTGCGAACGTGTGTGTTGACCGCGGGTTCGCTCTGTATCGCAATTTTGCCCGCGCTTGCGCAGACCACACAGGTGGATCTGAGGTCACAAGCCAAGGGCGTTGATTTTTCACGGGCCGTTGCCACGAAACCATTTAAAACGGGGATTACGCTTCCGGCCACCTGCAACGTAGGCGACAGCTACTTTAAGAGCGATGCTGCCCCCGGCCAGAATCTTTACGGCTGCGCGACGGCGAATACCTGGACTGTGGAAAGCGGCGGCGGATTGCCGTCCGTAACAGGTAATGCCGATCACCTGCTGGGCACTAACGGAACGCTGGCGAGCTGGATGGCATTGGGCGGCGACGTGGCCGGTTCACCCCCCAGCTTGCAAGTCACCGGGCTGCAGGGCAAGCGGGTGGCGGCCACCACACCCACCAGCGGCCAGGTGCTGACATGGAATTCCACTGCCCTGAATTGGGAGCCGGCCACGGTAACATCCTCGTCGGGAGGCGGGCCGGTGACCAATACCGGCGGCGATTTGTCGGGCGCGATTGCGAACGCCACCGTCACACGCATGCAAAATAAGCCGGTTTCTTCGGCCACTCCGTCGGATGGGCAGGTGCTGACCTGGAGCCAGTTCAGCAGCCAATGGCAGCCGCAAGCGCCCAGCGGCGGTTCAGGGGGCGGTACAGGCTCGGGTTCCGGAATTAGCGTGCTTGGCGTGACTTATTCGAGCGCCAACACGCTCACCATTGGCGCAGGTTGCTCGCTGAGCGCGCCATGCAATGCTCGCTTCGGGACGAACGTGGTTGCTATTACTACCAGCGCCACGGTGACTTGGCAATCGGGCGCGGGAATTGCGTACATTTATGTCACGCCAGCCGGCACCGTAACCGTAGGCAGCAACCTGACGGTTATCTGCGCGGGAGGCTGCTCGACGGCGGTTGGCCTGGCCGGGTTTCCGGTGAACACCATGCCGATTTATACCTGGACCGCGCTTCCCACGGGCTGGGATTCAGCCGGCGGGCATGACGCGCGCGCGTACCTTTCCACGAAAGTTTTGTCGGCAGGCACGGGCATGATCCTGGTGGAATCCGGACCGCAGAGCACGATCGGGGTGGATGTAACGCTGGTGCCTACTTTTACCACCGGCGCGGCGACATTGGCGTTCGGCACGTTGGCGGCTTCAAGTTGCAGCGTGGACTTGACGGTTGCGGTCCCGGGGGCCATTGTCGGCGACGCGCTGGCTTCTGGTTGGCCGGCCACGATGCCGGCCTCCGTATTGGGCATGATGAGAGTTTCAGCACCGAACACCGTTGCTGTGCGGCTTTGTAATCTAAGCGCCTCCGCCGCCACTGTGGCCAGCAATTCTTACCGTGCCACGGTTGTGCAAGGCCGGTAAACAGCCCTCGACGTCTGGCAAGTCCACGCTTTCCTTCCAGCTTAATGGTTTACGCTGGAAGGAGCGCGGATGAGTGTGGACCAGACCGATAACCGGGTACACTCCCCTTTGTGGTCGAACGCCGCGGTCTTCGCCGGGCTGTTCGTCATTGTTCTACTGCTTCAGCTTCGAAGCGGTACTTACGGGGCGGAATTTGGCGGCTATCCCGATGAGCCCGCCCATTACGTCACCAGCGTGATGGTGCGGGATTATCTGGCTGGCGGCAAGTTTACAGACCCCATGCAGTACGCCAGCGATTATTACAATGCCTACCCGAAAGTAGCGTTCGGCCACTGGCCGCCTTTGCTGTACGCAGTTCAGGGCGTGTGGATGCTGATCTTTTCAGAATCGCGCGCTTCGGTGTTGGTGGAACTGGCGCTGACCACTACAATCGCGGCGTTCCTGTTGTTCGCGGTGGCCCGGCGCCGCTTCGGCACCATGGCGGGCGTGCTCAGTTCATTGCTGTTGGTCTGCCTGCCGATCATTCAGGCGTACTCGGATGAAGAGATGGCGGAATCGCTATTGCTGGTGACGGGCTTTGCCGCCGCCATCTATTTCTACCGCTACCTGGAACACAATACCTGGCGAAACGGCATCCTGTTCGGCCTCTTCTGCTCACTGGCGATACTGACGAAAGGCAACGGCTGGGCTCTGGCCATGATTCCGCCGATTGCCATTGTGCTCACTCGCGATTTCGCCGTGCTGAGGAAGCCGTCATTCTGGATTCCCGTGCCTATTGTTGCTGTACTTTGCCTGCCTTGGCAGATCCTTACGCTTCAGATGGCGCACCGGGGTTGGGCCGGCGGCGATTCGCCCAGTATGGCCTACACGGTGGATTCGCTTTGGCAATTTGCCGTTATCCTCTGTGATTTGGTGGGCTGGGCCATTGCGGTGCTTGCCATTTGGGGAATCTGGCTGCGCGTGATTCGACCCATTCGCACCCGAGGAGTGAAGCCTTTCGATGCCGTTATGTTCGGGCTGCTGATCTGCATCTGGGTTTTCCATTCCGTGGTGCCCGCCGGCGTGGAAGCCCGCAAGATGATCGATGCTCTTCCCGCGATGATTCTCTTCGCGCTGGCCGGCGGCGAGTGGATCGCCAAACAGGTCGCCGTTCGATTCCCCATGCGCCTGGGATTTAGCTGGAGCTCCGCGCTTGTGGCGGCTGTGGTCGGGCTACTCTTTACGGTCCAGACGTTTGCGATTCCGCGCGAGGTACATTATGGCTTCACAGAGGCGGGCAGGTACATCAAGATGCGGCCGGACCTGCGCAACGCCGTGATTCTGGTCTCCTCCGAACGCGATGGTGAAGGCCTGTTCATTTCGGAGCTGGCGATGCAGGATGCCCGGCCCGCACACACCATCCTGCGCGCCAATAAGAGGCTCTCGACTTCAGACTGGAATGGCAACGTGGCGGAAGAGTTCTGTCACACGCCGCTCGACGTGATGCTGTTTCTGAAGAACGAACATGTTCGCGCCGTGGTGATGGATACTTTTCCGCGGCGTGTGCATTACCGCCACAACGATTTAATTTTACAGGCGATTAAAGATTATCCCGACAAGTGGAAGCTGGCGTCTACTTTCGGCGGCGGGAAAATCCAGGTCTACGAAGTGAACCCTATTTAGTTAGCGGCTAAGACAGGCTCTTCCGTCCTGACTTCTTCCTTCTTGGTTTCGTGATAATCCACTTCGGTGTTCACGTCCCAGATATTGTGTTTGTCTTCCCGCCCTTCGATGATGTTGTCGACGGAAATCATCGCAGTCAGCATGGAATGGTCCTGGTTGTTGTACTTGTGCATGCCATTCCGGCCGACCAGATACAGATTGCGATACACATCCACATGCTGCTGGATTTGATCGAACTGATCGTAGGTTCCGAAATATGCCGGGTATGTTTTCGGCACGCGAATTACGGTGGCATCGATTACATCTAAGGCGTCGATGATTCCAATCTTTTCGAGCTCATGTTTAGCAAGCTCGATCATCTTTTCATCTGTCAGCCTCCAGATTTCGTCCGTGTCATAGCAGAAATACTCGAGCCCCACCCATACTTTGGAAGGGTCGGCGACCAGGTACGGGCTCCAGTTGTTGAAGATCTGCAAACGGCCTACCTGCACATCGGGCTCCTGAATGTAAATCCAGTTGTCCTGAATGGGGGAACCGTCAGCTTCCTTGATTTTCAAATTATTCAGAAGCAGCCCGACTGTGATGAAATCCCGGTACACCAAGCCGTCGCTGATGGCTTGAATCTTCGCGGGCACCTTCACGTCGAGCGCGTTGATCAGTTCGCGAATCGGCATGGTGGAAAAGAAGTAGTCGCCTTCAAAACTGCGCGTCTCACCCGTCTTGCCGTTCACTGCTTCGACGCCGGTAACGCGGTCGCCTTGCGTCAAGATCCGGTTCACATACCAGGAGGTGAGAATCTGGCCGCCCCTCGCTTGGATCTTCTCCGCCACCTCTTCCCACATCTGACCCGGACCATGCTTTGGATACATGAACTGCTCGATGAGCGATGTTTCTACGTCTTTTTGCGAAAGATCGGTCTGAGTCTTGGAACTTTTCTTCATTACCTGTTTAAACAGGTGTTGGAGTGTCTTGGTGATTGAGAGGCCTTTAATACGTTGAGCTCCCCAAGCCGCGCTGATTTCATTACAGGGCACTCCCCACACTTTCTCCGTATACGATTTGAAGAATGTCAGATACAGTTCACGCCCAAAGCGGTTGATGAAAAACTGCTCCAAATTCTGTTCGTTCTTGACCGGGAAGAGCAAACTCCACATGTAACTGGTACCGATGCGGGCCATCTTCGCCGGACCCAACTTGGAGACGGTCTCCGCGCTCAGCTTGATGGGATAGTCAAAAAACTGTCTCAAAAAATATATGCGGGACTTTCGCTTTCGTACCAGCATCACGGAATCTGTAGTTTCCGGATTCGGCCCATCGGCCGTGCCCTGAACAGTACGAGTCTTCTGCTGATAGGTAATGGCCTGCGCGCCCGGTGTGGATTGCAGGGGCATGATTTGAAGCCACCAGTTCATTACCCGGTCGGATTTCGAGAAAAAGCGGTGCCCGCCGATGTCGATCCGATTTCCCTTGTACTGAATTGTGCGCGAGATGCCGCCCATGGCTTCACTGGATTCAAGGACAATAGGGACGATTCCAGTGCGGGTGACAAATTCGTAAGCGGCTGTAAGACCCGCAGGACCCGCGCCGATGATGATAGCCTGCTTTCGATTCATTGTTTTTCCAATTCCGGCGAGTAAGGGGAGAGTTGGCTGGAGCGACGACTAACCTTCCAATGGTACGTCACCAATTTCGCCGCATTCAACATATCCCCGTGTGGATTGTGGGTAATCACCCCGGATCGCATCCCAAACAAACAGTTAGTTTGCGTCCAAAAATTCTTCATATATTTTTTCCATGCGCTTCACCGACCGGCTCTGGCTGAAGCTTTCGTGAATGAATCTATGACCGGCTTGGCTGAAATGTGCGCGGGCGGCCGCGCCGCCCATCAGACGCTCCAGCGCCTTCGCCAGATCCGCTGAATCGCCCTTTGCAAAGAGCAGCCCGCGCGATTCGTCATTGCCCAAAAGTTCCGGGTTACCCCCCACACGCGAAGCCACGCAGCAACACCCGCAGGCCATGGCCTCCATCAGCGAATTCGAAAGTGCTTCGCTCAATGACGGAAGCACAAAGATATCCATCGCTCGCATCCAGGGCGCCACATCCGCCGTCTTCGGCTCAAAACGGCACCACGCGCGAACGTTCAGAGCTTCGGCGAGCGCCTCCAATTCACTCAGCATCGGCCCGCTACCCACGATCAGGAGGCGCGCATTTGCGTGGTTGCGATGGAGGCGCGCGAAGGCCTCCAGCAAATTCGTGAGACCTTTCTCCGGGCGCAGAGCGCACACCACGCCGATGACGACCGTATGTTCCGGCGGCAGCGCAGGCTTGCGCTCGCGGTGAAACACTGCCAGATCGATCCCGTTGTAACAAAGGTGGATCAGGCTGGATGGCACGCGCTCATCATTCATGAGGTGTTCGCGCATGTGTTCGCAGTTCACGACAATGCCGTCGACCATCTGATCGGTGATGCGAAGCAGGCGCGTATAGATGCCCGGCGTCAGGCTGCGATGGGCACGCTGGCTGGAAAGCACGACGGGATCGTGCGCAAGCCTGGCGAAGGGCACCGCGAAGATGTTGAGCGGGACATCGAAGCTGTGGACCAGGCGAATGCGATGTTGGCGAATGTAACGGATCAAGGCAAGCCCGCCTTGAAGCGCCGACGCTGAAACAAACGATGTAACAGGGAGGTGCAGCACTGGAACCCCATGGGCGCGCAGTTCATCGGCGCGAATGCCCTGGGGATGAAACGTCGCAATGTGCGGCTCGAAACGCTGGCGATCAAGCCCCTTGGCCACCTCAGTCATCTGCCGCTCCGTGCCGCCCAGGTCCAATGAATGAGCAAGCAACAGAACTGGTCGGGGGCCGCTCATGTGCCGACCAAGCGAGCGATGCCGCTATTCGGAAACTGGATGGCGGGGCCGCCGGGGATTTTTACTAACGTCGAGTCTGTCTCGTTGGTTACTTCGAGTAAGGCACTAGGCTTGAAGCCATCGAAGAGGAAAACCGTCGCGACGGTCGCGGGCAAGCGCGCTGTCCAGCGAAAGGCGATCACCGGAGTTGCCTCCCTCATCCCGAGACAGCGGGAACGCCATCCGATTGTTCCTTCTTCTGCTGCGGGCGCGCTCGAAAGAATCGCCATCCGGGTGGCTGCGCCGTCGCCCAGATGCCAGAACTGTTCGAGGGAGTGCGTACCTTCCGGGCCAGTCACACCGTCCAGAATGACCAGCATGCGGCTGCCAAGCTGAAAGAAGCGCCGACGGTGCACCACACCGCGAGCGTGACAGGCCGCATCGACAAATACATTCTCACCGTCGACGTGAAACTCGGCGCGGGTGACTTCAGGCTTATGGTCCCAACGGAACGGACGCGTGGGATCGGCCTGATCGAGCGCATCGATGCGGACCGTGTTGTGATAGGCCGAACCGCGAAACTCATCCCGTGCGCGCGGATCGGCCACGTAGGTGAATGTCCCAGGATCGATCAGCAGTTCTTCGTCGCCGCATCGAACAGTAAACGACAGCGTGTCCGAGTGACTGTGGCCCGCACCGCCAGGCCCGAACGGCCCGGTATCGATCAGCACATGCAGTTTGTCACGAACGATGGAGATGAGACCGCAATTCTCAAAGAGCGCGGCAGTGTCTTTGGCGCTGGTGCCGGCACTCTCCGCCGGCTCGGGCGCAAGCCACCAAGCGGCCTGCTCCGGCGCGGTATCGCTGCGCGCGGGAAATTGTTCGTCGGGAAAGATGCTAGCGCAAGTGGTGAGAGTCGCGCGCGCAAACGTGGCTCGATCTCCATAGGGATGAAACAGGCGACCACCGTCATCGTCACCGAAGAAGCTCAGCAGTCCAGCGGGGCCGTTGATGGACGCGAGGAACCGCGCCATCTTTCGCAAGGGGGCATCGAACACAGCCGGCCGCCCGGCGAGCAAATAATACAGAAGAAAGAAATCCAAAGCGTAGACGTGGTAGTACGTCGATTGTTCGAAGTGGCTGCCATCGGCTTGAATTTGGCGGTCGCGTTCATCTTTTGCGATGCGGCTTCCCAGAGCAGCCCACCCGGTGGCCGGAAATTTCAGACCGAGCGCGAACAGGGCAACGCCTTCCCCCAGCAAGTGAGTATTGGGAGAAAAGTAAGTGGACAGGTTTGCTTTCAGAAAATGCCCGTGCTGGAACATGCCGTTCCAAAGCTTTTGGCGGAACGCGGGGTTTAAGTGCGCGCCCGCTAAATGATCGATCCACAGCCAGGAGAGTGCGCGGAACGCCACCTCCAAGGCGCTTGAAAAATTGATCCCCCTCAGAAACGGATTTTGCTGGAACCAGCTATTGAGTTGAGCCTCGATCTCCGACAGATAGGCTCGGTTTTCCGTCAACACCCACGCTTGCGCGAGCAGGACAAGGTGCTGGTGCCGGTTCAATTCCCAAATGTTCTTGTGGTCGCCGGCTTTGGCGAAGTCAAGGTAAGGGATGAAGCGAAAGTAATCGGGCGGCGTGATTTGGCCATTTATGTAGTCCTTGCGCCAGGCGATTTCGGGGCCAACCTGCACCGCGCCGCCGAATAGCGGGAGCCGATGCGCCAGAATTTTCTGAGCATTCAGCTCCAATTCAGTGGCATAAGCGTTTCCTCGAAGAATATTCGAGACGCCTTCCGGTGCGGGCAGCGGAAGCGGGGCTACAACGGCCTTCCGCGAAAGCTGGGGAGGGAATGCATAGAGCCAAAGGTTTTCCGCCTGTTGTGACAAGCGGAAACGAATCTCGCGAGCACTACGCACGGCGGCACCCTGAGGAATTCACAGTAGCATAGAGCCATGGGTGAACCTGGCCGTAAACGCTATCTATGTGCGGCATAGCGGGATACTTTTTGGCTGCTGGCGAAGCCCAGCAAGCCGTCGTTCAGGCCATGTGCGATGTGATTCGCCACCGCGGTCCGGATGATGAAGGGTTCCATGTAGAAGGCCCCTGCGCCATCGGTATGCGTCGCCTGAGCATTATCGATTTGGCGACCGGCCACCAGCCGATTTCGAACGAAGACGGCACGGTATGGGTGGTCTTCAACGGCGAAATTTACGATTACAAAACGCTGCGCGAGAGCCTGATTGCGCGTGGTCACCGGTTCCGGACGCACAGCGACACTGAGGTGCTGGTGCATCTGTACGAACAGGAAGGCGTGGAGGGGCTGCATCGCCTGCGCGGCATGTTTGCGTTCTGCATTTGGGATTCGACGAAGCGAAAAATTCTGTTGGTGCGCGACCGCTTCGGGAAAAAGCCGCTCTACTACGCCGAGCTTCCCGGAGGTTTGTATTTCGGTAGCGAATTGAAGTGTTTGCGCGCGGCGCAGGTGCCGCTTGAGCTGGACCCGGAAGCGCTTCGGCTGTATTTTCAATTTTCGAACATCCCGGACCCGTTCTCGATTTACCGCCACATTCGAAAATTGGAGCCGGGTTGTTGGCTGGAGTATGGCGACAACGGCCTTGTGAATAGGGGCCGGTATTGGCGATACCCCACCCCGACCGCAGCTACGCCACCAGACTTTTCCGTTGAGGCCGCCTGCAGGAAGATCCGCGAAAAATTTGACGAATCGGTCAAGATCCGGATGTTGGCGGACGTGCCGCTGGGCGCGTTCTTGAGCGGTGGCATCGATTCCAGTTCCGTGGTTGCCTCGATGGCGCTGCAATCGAGTGAGCCCGTCAAGACGTTTTCTATCGGCTTTGAAGAGGCGGCCTATAACGAGCTTTCGTTTGCCGCGGCGGTGGCCAAAAAATACAAAACCGAACACCACGAAATTGTGGTCAAGCCGGATTCCGTTGCACTGACCGAAAAGCTGGTGCGCCAATTCGATGAGCCCTTTGCAGATTCTTCCGCGATCCCTACTTACATCGTGTCGCAGTTTGCCGTGCAACACGTGAAAGTCGCCCTGAGCGGGGATGGGGGCGACGAACTGTTTGGCGGCTACGATAGTTTTCAAATTGTCCAAAACCTTCAACGCTACGATGCACTTCCGCAAACCCTGCGTCGCGCGATTTCCGGAATTGCGAACAGTTTGCCATATTCCACACGCGGAAAGAACTATTTGCACATGATTAGCCGTTCCACAGCGACCCAGCGTTATTTCGAAAGCAACTATTCGCCTTATCTGATGCGGCGGGAGTTGCTTCGCCCGGAGTGGATGCTGCCTGCAGAGGGCGCCTATTTGGAGAAAGTACTGAAAAATTGTTTGCTGCCGGCCGATGCCGATCCGCTCTCCCAGGCGCTCTATTATGAGGCTACCGCCAAGCTTTCGGGAGACATGCTGGTGAAAGTGGACCGCATGTCTATGGCGGCGTCGCTCGAGGTGCGTTCTCCGATGCTCGATCATGAGTTTGCTGATGTGGCCGCGACCATACCGCACGAATGGAAGATCCGCGACGGACAAGGCAAACACATCCTGGTGCGCGCCCTGGGCGACCGCCTGCCGCCGGAACTTCTGAATCGCCCCAAAATGGGTTTCGCGCTGCCGTTGAACCAGTGGCTTCGAGGCCCGCTGCGCGAGATGCTGTGGGACCACCTGACCGGGCCGGGTTTCCTTGAGAGAGGCATTGTATCGCCGGAGTTCCTCCGCCACATGCTGGAGGAGCACCAAACCGGTCGCCGGGACAACACCACTTGGCTCTGGGCACTGCTGGTACTGGAGATTTGGTTTCGCGATTTTGAACAAGTAGGCACTCACTGCAAACCCAGCGGGAAATCGATTATTGATGAATCAGGTCCCGATCCGCGGTCCGGGTATCCTGCGTGACCGCCGTTCCGGTCCCCAAGGCAGAACGCAATTTCAGCATCTGGGCAGAGAAGCCAATGGCTTCTTCCTGAGTGACCGGGGTCCATTCAGCTGGTGAGATAGAGCTTTGGTCGTCGACGACGATCCCCAGCTCTGAGTAGAAATTCTTCCAGGCTTGCGCCACGTTGGGCCTCTGCCGTTTCCAACCGCTCTTGCGGTTCTGCCTTGCGAAGAGGCCCAGAACTGTAATTGCCAGTGCCGCGGAGCCGTATAAGGGAAGCAAGTTTGCCGTCATGTTCTTCTTTCGTCGGCCCAGCGTAAATACTTTAGGCCGGGTGAAGAAAAACATTGGGCAGGAGAATCAGGTGGATTGCCGGGCAAACGGGAGCATCGCACGAAGTCCGTGCAGCAGGATATAGGCATCGAGTGCGAGCGAAATGTGTTTGGTGTAGTAGAGATCGTACTCTAATTCCCGAAGCGAATCTGCTTCTGTGCCATCGCCGCGCCCATTGATCTGGCCCCAGCCGGTCATGCCCGGCTTGATGGAGTGGCGCTGCTCATAAAAGGCGAAGTAGCGACCCAGTTCCTCCGCAAATTCCGGCCTCTCCGGGCGAGGACCCACCAGGGTAATCTCTCCGCGAAGCAGATTGAAAAGCCGGGGCAGGTTCGCCAGATGAAGGGCCAAAAGCAATCTGCCGACAGGCGTGAGCAGGCTGGCGCGGGTTTCCGCCGCGCGATTGACGCGATGGCAGCGAAACCGGTGTAGGGAGAAGGGAATCCCGTGCAGGCCCACCCGCATATCGCGTTCCAGCAAGGGCCCACGTGAGGTGAGTTTTACCGCGCAGGCCGCCAGGAAGAGAATGGGAGAAGTGAATAAGATCGCCGCCAGCGCCATCAAATTGGTGTAAATGGATTGAAGTGCTACGCTACCCGGCTTGGCGGGCAGTTCGTTAAAAAAAATGATTTGGTAGGGGCGTAGCTGGCCGGAGCAAACGCGGCCGCAAATGGTTTCATAGGCTGTTGCGGCTTCGTGCACCGGGACGCCTGAGCGCGCCACGCGGAGCAAGGCCGCAAGGGGCAGTTCGAATTCACGGGCGGCGTTGGCTACGATCAGGTATGGCCGGTTGACACCTGCTGCTACGCTTTCCAGTTCGCCGAGCTGGCCCAGGCATGGACCGAGCACCGGGTAGTGTCCCAAAACCCCGGGAGTGGGAAAATCGGAAACGTATCCGGCCACGGAGTACCCCATCTCCGGCCGCGAGCGAACGCGCTCCGCAATCTCCTGAATAGCGCCATCAGCGCCGACGAAAATAATCTGCTGGAGCCCCGCCTTATTGAGCAGTATTTTGCTGGAGGACACGCGCCAGACGTAGAGCACCGCAAACGAGAGCAACGCTCCTGCAATCATCACGGCGCGCGGCAGCGTTAATCCGGAGGGCAGATACGCCAGCAAGCCTTGCGCAATCAAGGCGAGGCCCATCACGCTGCAGAGCTTGAGAGCAAGCGCGACGCGCGAATCCACCCGTAGATTGGCGTAGAGATTATTGACAAACAATCCCGCCGAAACGCTCAGCGCCACCAGCAGAATGCGCAACCAGCCACGTTCTTCCGTTAAGTAATTTCCGGCGTCTACCTGTAGAAACACCATGCTGCTTGCCAAGAAACACAGGCAACTCAGCAGGAATTCAGAGAGCAGAAGTCCAGACACCCGGACCGGCAGGATGACACTGAATATTTTCATCGGGGGGCCGCCGTTGCGGCATCGACAAACACCAGAGCGATCTTAACCGACAATCTCAGACTTCACAAGATGATCGGGACGCAGGCCCTGAGAGGAAAGGGCGCTCTCAATCGAATTGGGGGAAGGACGGTCGCGAAAGTATCTCAGGCGTGCTACTAAGCCCGTGTGAATCACATCCACAAAAGGCCCGACTATGGTGGAGAGGCTTTGCGACTGTAATTCCCGGCTGAATTCTACGTGTCCTGTTCCGCCCAGCGGTACACGAAGGGTCCAGAATTTATCGTGAGCGCCGGCCGCGTCGGGTCCTTCATAGGAGAGCCCATTCACTTCCATGCGGAGGCACCGGAAGCCAAGTTTTCCACTGGCATCGGATAAAGCAGTCCAGCATTCATCGACGGAATCCGCAGTTTCCAATTGTTTCTGAAGGTTATGCAGATCGAGTTGGCTCTTGAGCGTCCGGGGAAGGTTGCCGCTGAACAGCATTTTGCCGGCGACACTGAACTCCGCGTAGCCCAGGTACTGAACGCCCAGCCAAGCCGCAGCGCAAAAGAGCAGGATGATCACACCCGAAAGCCTGTCGTTATGAGAAAGACTTTGAAGCAGCGAGAAGATTGCCACCAGGCTGCAGAGGGCGTAGAGAACAAGCACGGCGCGGCGGGGCGTGAGACCACGATCAAGCAGCCTGTGATGGATATGACCGCGATCGGCGGAGAAGATAGGCTGCCGGCGGATCAAGCGCCGGGCGACGGCAAGCGCCACATCGATCAGAGGTATGGAAACCGCCATAAGAGGAGCGGTCATGCCCAAAAGGGTGGCGGATTTCTGGCTCCAGATGACGCCAAAGCACCCTAAAAGGAAGCCAATGAGCAAGCTGCCCGAATCGCCTAAAAAGATGGTCGCGGGATTGAAGTTGTAGCAGAGGAACCCAAGCAGGCAAGCTGCAAGCGGAAATGTCGCCAAGGCGAGAGGAAGATTTCCGTGCATGATGGCGGCGACAAAGATAGTGAGCGTGGCGAAAAGGCCAACTCCGGTAGCAAGCCCATCCATGCCGTCGACAAGGTTGAACGCATTGGTACAAGTCAGCAGCCACAAGATAGTAACGGGCAGGCTCCACCAACTTTGCGTGGAAAAGCCCACCACATCGAGAACCCGTACGCCGGACCAATAGGCCAGGCACGCGCCAGCCAATTGTCCGGTCAGTTTTTGCCAGGGCTTCAAGCCGAAAAGATCGTCAATAATGCCGACCGCGAAGATTACTCCAACGGCGGGCAGCAAATCCCAAACCAACGCAAGCTGCTCATTCAAAGGCTCGCGCGTGATCAGGGGGACAATGAAAAAACACGCTACGTAAGCGGTGGCAATCGCCATTCCGCCTACTCGCGGGATAGGGTATTTGTGAAGCTTGCGTGTGGTATCAGGCTTATCCACCACTCCATAGGAGCGGAAGATGTCGCGGAAGATGGGCGTCAATATCAACGAGAGCGCGAAAGAGACAAGGCCAAGCCAAAGTAAAGAAGTCATGGGTGCAGCTCCGTTCCAGGTCGAATCCTGAATAGCGGAAGTTTATACAGAACGACTCCTATTATACGGGAAGTACGCATGTCTCTCCATTCCCTTTTCTTTTCAAAACAATGAAAACACTAGGGCGATTTCTAAAGTTATATCGGCAGACTGTGAAAGAAGCATTAGTGTGTGACCGATAGAATGGAAACGTTACATGCCCAAGCCCACCGTTTCAGACTACCTGCTGATAGACAATCAACTTTCGGAGCCGGAGAAACTGGTGCGCCAATCGGCGCGTGAGTTTGTGCAACGGCGCGTACAACCGCTGATTCGCGAGTGTTACAACCAGGGCCGGTTTCCTTCGGAGATCATCCCGGAGTTGGCGGCCATGGGATTTCTGGGCGCCAATCTTGAGGGCTACGGATGCGCCGGCATGAGCCAGGTGGAATACGGCCTGACGATGCAGGAAATTGAGCGCTGCGATTCCGGTATTCGAAGCTTTGTCTCCGTTCAAGGCGCGCTTGTGATGTATCCGATTTTGAAGTATGGGTCGGAGGCACAGAAAGAGCACTGGCTGCCTCTGCTGCAATCCGGCCGGGCGATTGGCTGTTTTGGCCTTACCGAGCCGGATTTTGGATCGAACCCAGCAGGAATGCGAACCAACGCCCGCCGCGAGGGAGCGGACTGGATTCTGAATGGAGAAAAAACATGGATCACGAACGGTTCCGTGGCCGATGTCTCGGTGGTTTGGGCACAGACCGCGGATGGCATTCAGGGCTTCTTGGTGGAAGCCGGTGCGCCTGGGTTCGTCAGCCGCGACATCCATGGCAAGATGTCGATGCGCGCCTCCGTGACGTCAAGCCTGGCCTTTGCGGATTGCCGTGTGCCGGACGCGAATCGGCTGCCCGGTACGAATGGTTTGAAAGGGCCGCTCTCGTGTCTTTCGCAAGCGCGATTCGGCATCGGGTGGGGTGTGATTGGGGCGGCGCAGGCTTGCTTCGAAACCGCGCGCGATTACACGGTCACACGAAAGCAGTTTGCGGAGCGGCCGCTGGCCTCGCATCAGATGGTTCAACTGAAACTGGCGGATATGGTTACGGAAATCTGCAAGGCACAACTTCTGGCGCTGCATTGCGGCAGGTTGAAAGATCAAGGCAAGCTGCACCCCTCACATATCTCCATGCTGAAGCGTAACAACGTGAACATTGCGCTCGACGTCGCGCGCGCCAGCCGCGATTTGATGGGCGCCAATGGCATTACGGACGAATATCCTATAATGCGGCATCTATGCAATCTGGAAACCGTGAAGACGTATGAGGGAACAGACCATATACACGCCCTTGTCATTGGAGAGCGTGTCACCGGAATTGCCGCCTACAGTTGAACGCCGGCCCGGACTGCTTCTCTTTGCGGCCACTATCTTCCTGAGCGCCTTCCTGTTGTTCGCGGTTCAACCGTTGATTGCGAAATTGATTCTGCCGTGGTTCGGCGGTTCCGCGGCGGTATGGACGACGTGCATGCTGTTCTTCCAGATGGCGCTGTTGCTGGGCTACTCGTACGCGCACGCCACATCGCGATATCTGAAACCGCAACAGCAGGCTTGGCTGCATGTCGGCTTGCTGGCCATCAGCTTACTGGCCTTGCCGATCATTCCATCGGCATGGTGGAAGCCGGCGGGGTCGGACGATCCGCTGTTCCGAATTTTAGGGTTGCTTGCGGCCACCATCGGGCTGCCGTATTTGTTGCTTTCCTCGACGAGTCCGCTGTTGCAATCGTGGCTAGCGAGGACTCATACCGGGGCAGTGCCGTACCGGCTGTTCGCGCTTTCGAATCTGGGCTCCATGTTGGCGCTGTTGGGGTATCCGTTCCTGATTGAGCCGCAGCTTGCGAGCGGTCAGCAAGCTTGGGGCTGGTCGATTGCGTATGCGGCGTTCGCGGTGTTCTGCGGTTGGACGGCATTTCGTTCGCGTAGTGCAGGCCGGGTGGCGGGGAATTTGATCGATGCCTTTTCGCCCGCACCCACCGTGGCAGATCATCTGTTGTGGCTGGCGCTGGCGGGCTCGGCCTCGGCTTTGCTTCTGGCCATCACGAATCATCTTTCGCAGAACGTGGCGTCCATCCCGTTTCTTTGGATCTTGCCGCTTGCACTGTATCTGCTGTCGTTTATTTTGTGTTTTGAAAGCGACAAGTGGTATCGGCGTGTCGTGTTTCTGCCGCTCTTCGCGGCGGCACTGGTAGTTCTGTCGCTGGATCTTACGGGCAAGATTCGCGAACTGTTTTTCCGCCAGCAGATTGGTCTGTTTTGCGGAGCGCTGTTCGTGTGCTGCATGGTGTGCCATGGAGAGCTGGCCAGGCGCAAACCAGCGGCTCGTTTTCTGACCGGCTTTTATCTCATGACGTCGGTAGGCGGCGCGATTGGTGGACTGTTTGTTGCGTTCGTTGCGCCGCGTGTGTTCAATGCGCTGTATGAATTTCCCATCGCGATTGTGTGTTGCGCGGTGGCTGTACTGCTGGTTTATTTCGGGGCTCAGGCGACTGCTACCCAGTGGAGATCGCCGCGCCGGATTCTCTGGATCGCTTCATTCGTGGCAACCATCAGCCTGGCTTTGTTTCTGTTCACGGAAACACGCCGCGTTGTCTCGGGAGCCGTCCTGCTGGTCCGGAACTTCTACGGCGCGTTGCGTGTGAATGACACACCGAAGAGCGCGGATCAGGATGCCACGCGCGAACTCACGCACGGCACCATCAACCATGGCGAACAGTTTCTGGACCCCGTTCGCCGCCATGAACCGACCACTTACTATGGACCCCGTTCGGGCATCGGTCTGCTGCTGCGCGATTTGAGTATCAAAGGCCCGCTGAAGGTGGGCGTGGTGGGCTTGGGTACGGGCACCATCGCCGCTTACGGCAGGGCGGGCGACCTCTACCGCTACTACGAAATCAATCCGCTGGTGATTGAAATTGCGCATCGCCAGTTTGAATATCTGAACGATTCGCCCGCAAAAATTGAGACTGTTCTTGGCGATGCGCGGCTTTCGCTGGAACGCGAGCCTCCGCAACATTACGATGTACTGGCTGTCGATGCGTTCTCGAGCGATGCGATCCCGGTTCATCTGTTAACGCGCGAAGCCTTTACCGTGTATTTCCGTCAACTCAAGCCCGATGGCGTGCTGGCGATCCATGTCTCGAACCGCTATCTGGATCTGGCGCCGGTGGTGGAGCAGGAAGGCCGCGCGTTTGGCAAACAAGTGTTGATGATCGATAACGAATCCGATGAGCAGGGGGATGTGTCGGCGTCGTCATGGATGCTGGTGACGGGCCGCAACGGATACTTCGATCGCGCCAGCCTGAAGAGCTTCTCTGTGCTGATTCCAAGCCGATCGGATCTGCGTCTTTGGACCGATGACTATAGCAACCTTTGGCAGATTGTGAAGTAGTTTCAGGCGGTGGGAAATCGCGCGGTCTAACCGCTTTCTGTAAAGCGGCTAGACCAACGCTTCCACTTATAAAGGATCGGCTTGTACAGCGGAATCGAACCGCTCCATCTGCCTGTCGATGCCCTAAAGCGGTCTCGGCTCTCTCAATAGTTTCTGTTTGAGTGCCTCAAAGCCAAAAGAATTCAGCACATCGGTGGCTACGCGATATGCTCTGAAGCTTCCTGCTGGCTCATCCGGTTGATTTATCCGGTTCACAAACCAATTTTTGAATTCCTCGTTGGAGCTCGATGTTTTCAGAATACCGACCAGTTCCTTTTGCAGGACCAGTTGTTCGTGTCTTGATGCTTGCAGCATCTGATGACTGAGCCCCAACGAGGGCCCCGTAAATAAGCCGTTTTCGTACTCAATATAGTCGAGAGATAAAACCACACGCTCCAGTTTCAGCCCCTGCGACGAAGTAACCGAAGTGTGGATCTGTTCGTCAATTGCGCCATTTGCTGCAATTGCTTCCTCATGAAAAAACCATGCATCAATGGTTCGAAAAAAGCGCACCGGCTCGGTCTTGCCACTCCAATATGTATCAACCGCAATGCTAAGTGCGACTACCGGTTGACTATTGCGTGACCCTAGGTTGAAGCTGAGCCCGGTAAACACTTCGTCTTTGCTCTCAATGTGGAGATCAGATACAGAGAGGTTTTGTGCGGAGAATGTCTCATAATTGATCGACGGTATCAGGTTAGGCGCCAGCCTCGAAGGCGAGTCAATTTGCCCAAGGACGGACAACTGACTCGTCGGAGGCAAGCTCATCCGCTTATTCAACATTGCTAAATCAGGTTCATCTCCACGGTTTACTACATTTGGGTTCAGACAATTTCCAGAACAGCCTGCAGCACTGCAATGTGTTCCGCCGCCACGCGGATCGTGCCCACAGCATCTAAGGCAATTTGATGGCCCCCCACAGCCGCCCGAATTGCAATTATCACAGCTCCACGTAGAATTGGAAACACACACGCAACTGACTTTGAAGTTACCTGAATTGCATTGACTGCAATCTTGAGTTGCAGTGCAGTCAGCTTTTAACAAGTTTGTGCCCAAGCCGAAAAGCAGGCACACGAATAAACAACGTAGTTTATTCATGTTTTCTCCTCGGGTCTGAACCCATAGCGACGAAGATATCAACGAAAAAGTGCTCTGTCAATATGACTTAAACTTAAATCCGGGCACCATAACCAAAGAATAATTACCGATAACTTTCGTGATTAAATTTAGCCTATGCGAGCATACGCTCGTATTCGGCGTTGAACTCACAGCCCAATATGGCGATGGCGGCAAGGACGTACATCCATACCAGCAGTGCGATGCCGGTTCCGATGCTGCCATA
>Ga0123338_10001787_pt1 | contig 20487 bp, 22 predicted proteins | sample grotaG_FD_89793 | JGI IMG/M metagenome (GOLD analysis project Ga0123338, IMG submission 89793) | Glacier valley bacterial and archeal communities from Borup Fiord, Nunavut, Canada, to study Microbial Dark Matter (Phase II) -... | ecosystem: Environmental > Aquatic > Freshwater > Ice > Glacier ...
CAGCTTCTGGCGCGCCTCGGTGGCCAAGCGCAGCACTTCGAGCCGCTGGCGCGTGGTGTCGTCGACCCCCACGGCCGGCGCATACAGCGCCAGGCTCTCGGCCGCCGCGCGTGCGGCCGGCGGCAGCACCGCGAGGATCTTCGACAGCGCGCCTTCGGCCTGCCGCGCCAGGGCCACGTCGAGCCTCGGCTGCGCGAGCCGAACCGATGCGACCAGTGCCTGCGCTTCGTCTTTGGTGAACATGAGCGGTGGCAGGTCGAAGCCTGCGTTCATGCGGTAGCCCACGCCGGCCTCGCCCTCGATAGGAACGCCCTGCGCCATCAGCTCGGCTACGTCGCGGTAGACCGTGCGCTCGGAAACTTCGAGCCGCCCGGCGATGAAACCGGCCGTGCTCAAGCGCCGGCCGCGAATGAGCTGGACGATCTGGAACAGGCGTTCGGCGCGGCGCATGGCGTTTGTCGTTGAAGCAAGCGGCGCGATGCTACACAGCAGCCCGCCCGGCGCCCATCGCCTTCGCGATCCATTCCATGTCGTCAGCCGTGACCTTCAGCAGGCCGAAGCGAAACGCGTAGCCCCAGTTCGCCTTGCCCTGGGTGAACGACAGCGCACCGAGCAGTGGGCGAATCGATGCTTCTTGCGCTGCCAGCCAGTCCACGTCCTTGCGCCACGGTTCGAAACCGTTCGCCATCGTGCCCCGGTAGACACGCTCGTCGCGCACCGTGCCAATGGCGGTGAAGGCCTGGCAAGCGTCCTTCGTGCCGACCACCCGCACCGGTGAGTAGTAGGCGATGCGGTCCCCGGCATGCAGGCGCTTGAGCGGCGCGCCCTTGCCGTGGCCCACTTGCATGAAGCCCTGCGCGCGGCCGATGGCTACATGCTCGGCGTTCGCCACGGCCACCCAGTTCGCATGTTCGACGGCAGCCATGTCGATCACCTCAGCGCGTGCAGGCCGACGCGGTTGCCTTCGGTGTCGGCGATGTGCACGAAGCAGCCCATGTCGCCGGGCAAGGTGACCTTGGGCACGAGCACGCGGCCACCGGCGGCAGCCACGCGCGCCACCACCGCGTCGAGCGACGGGCCGGCGTTGAGGTACACGAGCGAGCCGTCGAGCGACGGCGCGGGCACGCCGTCACCCGCAAGCAGGCAACCGCCAGTACCTTGTTCGCCGTCGTAGGCGAACACGCCGAGTTGCATCGGCCCGATGGCCTCGCGGCGGACGGCGGCGCCCAGCAGCGCTTCGTAGAACGCCGCCGCGCGGTCCATGTCGAGCACGGGAATTTCGAACCAGTCGATGGCGTTGCGGTGGGGGGTCATGGTCAGCTCCAGAAGTTGTTGAACGGGAGCCGCCATGGTGCGCGGGGGCTGCTGACAGCGTGGTGTCAGCAGGGCGCAGTCACACGCTCACTGCGCCACTGCCTGCCGCACCGCGCGCTCCCAGTTCAGCATCAGCTCGGCTGCCCGTTCGCGCGGCAGCGTGGGGCGGAAGGTGCGCTCGGCCCGCCACTGGGCACTGAGCTCGTCGAGGTTGCCGTACACGCCGCACGACAGGCCGGCCAGGTAGGCGGCGCCGAGTGCGGTGGTTTCGATGACCTGCGGGCGCACGACCGGAATGCCCAGCAAATCGGCCTGGAACTGCATCAGCAGATCGTTCACGCAGGCACCGCCATCGACGCGCAGTTCCGCGACCGGCGCACCGCCGGCGGCCACCGCGTCGCGGCTCATGGCCTGCAGCAGCGCGGCACTTTGAAACGCGATGCTCTCCAGCGCCGCGCGCGCAATGTGCGCGACGGTGCTGCCCCGTGTCAGGCCGACGATGGTGCCGCGGGCGTCGGCGTTCCAGTAGGGCGCGCCCAGGCCGGTGAAGGCGGGCACGAACATCACGCCGCCGCTGTCGGGTACGCTTTCGGCCAGACGTTGCACTTCGCCGCTGCCCTTGATGGCCTGCAGGCCATCGCGCAGCCACTGCACCACCGCACCGCCGATGAACACGCTGCCTTCGAGCGCGAACTCCGGCGTGGGCTGCGCGGCGCTGGTCATGCCGAGCTGCGCAGCAGCGGTCGTGATCAACCCGTTGGTCGAGGTGAGGAACTGCGCGCCGGTGTGCATCAGCATGAAGCAACCGGTGCCGTAGGTGTTCTTCGCCAGGCCCGCTTTGAAACACGCCTGCCCGAACAGGGCGCTCTGCTGGTCGCCGGCCACGCCGCCAACAGCCACTTCGGCGCCGAGCCACTGCGCGTGGGTGTGGCCGAACACATGGCTCGACGGGCGCACCTCGGGCAGCACTTCGCGCGGGATGTCGAGCAGCGCGAGCAGCTCGTCGTCCCACTGGTTGGTGTGCACGTTGAGCAGCAGCGTGCGCGCGGCGTTGGTCACATCGGTCGCGTGCACGCGACCATTCGTCAGCTGCCACATCAGCCATGAATCGACGGTGCCGAAGGCGAGTTCACCGCGCTGTGCCGCAGCGCGCGCGCCGGCCACGTGGTCGAGAATCCACTTCAGCTTGGTGCCCGAGAAGTAGGCGTCGATCACCAGGCCGGTCTTGCGGCGGAAGGTGGCCTCCAACCCGCGTTCGCGCAGCGCCGCGCAGGTGGGTTCGGCGCGCCGGTCTTGCCAGACGATGGCGTTGTGAATGGGCTCGCCGGTCGCACGGTTCCACACGACGGTGGTCTCGCGCTGGTTCGTGATGCCGATGGCGGCGACCCCACGCGCCGTGATGCCGGCCTTCGCGAGCGCTTCTTTCGCCGTCGCGAGCTGCGTGGCCCAGATCTCCGCCGGGTCGTGTTCCACCCAGCCCGGTTGTGGGTAGATCTGGCGCGTTTCGCGCTGCGCCATGGCCTTGATTCGGCCATCACGCTCGAACACGATGGAGCGTGAACTCGAGGTGCCCTGGTCCAGCGCCAGAAGGTACACGGGTGCGGTCATGGTGCGGTCATGGTGTGGCCTGGATCAATCGGTGCAGGTCACGCAGGTCACGCCCGCCTCGGCCAGCAGGGACGGGAAGGGCGCGGGCGGCTCGGCGTCGGTGAACAGCATGTCGACCTGTTCGAGCCGGCCGACTTCGACCATCGCCGGCCGGTTGAACTTGCTGTGGTCGGCGGCCAGCCACACCTCGCGCGACTGGCCGATGATCGCGCGCGCCACCTTCACTTCGCGGTAATCGAAGTCGCGCAGCGTGCCGTCGGCTTCGATGGCCGAGATGCCGATCAGGCCGATGTCGACCTTGAACTGCTGGATGAAGTCGATCGTCACCTCGCCGATGATGCCGCGGTCGCGCGCCCGCACCACGCCGCCGGCCACGATGACTTCGCAGTCGCGGTTACCCGACAGCACGGCAGCCACGTTCAGGTTGTTGGTGATCACGCGCAGGCCCTTGTGGTACAGCAACTCGCGCGCAATCGCCTCGGCGGTGGTGCCGATGTTGATGATGAGCGAGCAGTCGTTCGGCACGGCCTTGGCCACCACCCGTGCGATGCGTTGTTTGGCCTGCTCGTTGAGCAATTGCCGCTGCCGGTAGGCCAGGTTCTCGGTGGTCGAGCCGGGCACGCGCACACCGCCGTGAAAGCGTGCCAGCAGGCCCGCAGCGGCCAGCAGCTTCACGTCGCGCCGGACGGTTTGCAGCGTCACGCCGAACTGCTCGGCCAGGGCTTCGACCGAAACGGTGCCGCGGCGCTGGGTTTCCTCGACGAGCTGGGCTTGACGGGGGTTCGGAGTCATGGGGCGCGAGGGTAAACGAATCGAATCGAATCCAGCTACGGGATTTCCATGCCTAAAACGAACATAAACGGCACACAAACGAACAAGGACGAATCTAGAATCCGCCACCGTGAATACCGCACAGCCCTTTTTCGCCAACCCGACGGACGCCGCTTCGAGCGCCGCTGCGCCGGTGTGCGACGTGCTCGTGGTGGGCGGCGGCATCAACGGGGCCGGCATCGCGCGCGACCTTGCGGGCCGTGGCCTGAAAGTGCTGCTGTGCGAGAAGGACGACCTGGCCGCGCACACCTCGTCGTCGTCGACCAAGCTCATTCACGGCGGTCTGCGCTACCTCGAGTACTACGAGTTCTCGCTCGTGCGCAAGGCGCTGGCCGAACGCGAGGTGCTGCTCAAGAGCGCCCCGCACATCATGTGGCCGCTGCGCTTCGTGATGCCGCACGACCCCGGCATGCGGCCGAGCTGGATGATCCGCGCCGGCCTGTTCCTGTACGACCATCTGGCGCGCCGCGAGGTGCTGGCCGGTTCGCGCGCGATCGACCTGCGCACGCATGCGGCCGGTGCGCCGCTCAAGGCCGGCTACCGCAAGGGCTTCGTGTATTCCGACGGCTGGGTGGACGACGCGCGCCTCGTGGTGTTGAACGCGATGGACGCCGCCGAGCGCGGTGCGACCGTGCTCACGCGCTGGCGCTGCGTCGATGCGCAGCGCGGCGCCACGCACTGGCAGGTGCGTCTGCAAAGCGCGGCGGGCGAGGTGCGCGAGATGACGGCCCGCGCCCTCGTCAACGCGGCAGGCCCGTGGGCGGCGCAGTTCCTGACTGACCATGCGCACGCGCCGGAGCGCAAATCGCTGCGGCTCGTCAAGGGCAGCCACATCGTGGTGAAGAAGCTGTTCGACCACGACCACGCGTACATCTTCCAGAACCCCGACAAGCGCATCATCTTCGCGATTCCGTACGAGGGCGACTTCACGCTGATCGGCACCACCGATGTCGAGCACACCGGCGCCATCGGTGCGGTGCACGTGGCTGCCGCCGAGACGAGCTACCTGTGCGAGCAGGCGAGCCGTTACTTCGCGAAGCCCGTGGTGCCGGCCGACGTGGTGTGGTCGTACGCCGGCGTGCGGCCGCTGCTCGACGACGAGTCGGGCGACCCCTCGGCCGTGACGCGGGACTACTCGCTCGAGCTCGACACCGCTGCGGCGCCGTTGCTGTCGGTCTGGGGCGGCAAGATCACGACCTTCCGCAAGCTCGCCGAAGAAGCCGCCGACCTGCTGGCCGACCCGCTCGGCGCCGCGTACGGCGCCTGGACGGCCGATGCCCACCTGCCCGGCGGCGACCTGCCGAAGGTCGCAGGCGCCAGCGCCGACATCGTGGCGCAGTTCGAAGCCTTCGTGCGCGCGCTCGCAGTGCGCCACCCCGAGATCCCGAGCGCCACGCGCCGGCGCCTGGCGCGTGGCTACGGCTCGCGCGTGGACACGCTGCTCAAGGGCGGGCTCGGTGCCGAGGTGGCGCCCGGCCTCTTCGAGTGCGAACTGTTCTACCTGCACGGTACCGAGTGGGCGCGCAACGCCGACGACGTGCTGTGGCGCCGCACCAAGCTCGGCCTGCACTACACCGCCGCCGAGCGCGCAGCGGTGGCCGGCTGGTGCACCGCACACTGGGGCGAGTGCGCTGTTGCGGCCGACAGTGAGCCGGTCCACGCGGCCGAAAGCAACGCCAACCCCAACACCACCCAAGAGACCGCATGGAACTGAGGCTCGACCGCATCGAGAAGCAGGTGGGGCCATCGACCCACCTGTACCCGCTCGACCTGACGTTGGTGCCGCGCGCCGTGACGGTGCTGCTGGGCGCCACGCAGGCTGGCAAGACCACGCTGATGCGCCTGATGGCTGGGCTTGATGTGCCGAGCAAAGGCCGGGTCACGGCCGACGGCAAAGACGTGACGGGACTGCCGGTGCGCGAACGCAACGTGGCCATGGTCTACCAGCAGTTCATCAACTACCCGTCGATGACGGTCGCCGACAACATTGCCTCGCCGCTGAAGCTGCGCGCCGGCAAGACGAGCCGCACCAGCATCGACTCGCGCGTGAACGAGTTGGCCGCCAAGCTGCACATCGACCCCTTCCTGAAGCGCCTGCCGGCCGAGTTGTCGGGTGGGCAGCAGCAACGTGTGGCGCTGGCCCGTGCACTCGCGAAGAATGCGCCGCTGATGCTGCTCGACGAGCCGCTGGTGAACCTCGATTACAAGCTGCGCGAAGAGTTGCGCGACGAGCTCTCGCAGCTGTTCGCGGCCGGTGAGTCCACCGTCGTCTACGCCACCACCGAGCCGACCGAGGCGCTGCTGCTCGGCGGCTACACGGCCGTGATGGACCGGGGCGAACTGCTTCAGTACGGGCCGACGGCCGAGGTGTTCCACCGGCCGAAGTCGATCCGCGTGGCCCGCGCGTTCAGCGACCCGCCGATGAACCTGGTGCAGGGCACGGCCGCAGCCGGCGGCATCGCGTTACCGGGCGGCGGCGTATTGCCGATGGCCTTGCCGATGGCCATGCCCGTCGGCAGTTCGGCCCTCACGCTGGGCATTCGCGCCAGCGCGCTGCGCGTGCACGGTGGCAGCGCCGACATGGCGCTGCCGGGCACGGTGGAGCTGGCCGAGATCGCCGGCTCCGATACTTTCGTGCACGTGGCCACGCCCATTGGTGAGTTGGTCGCGCAACTCACCGGCGTGCATGTGTTCACGCTGGGCGCTGCGATCACGCTGTACCTCGACCCGGCACGCGTGCACGTGTTCGACGCAGCGGGCGATCTGCTGGCTGCTCCCACCTTGGGAGCGCACTGACATGGCCCAGATCACGCTCGATCTGGCCCACGCCTACAAGGCCAACCCGCAGCGCGACGAAGACTATGCGCTGCTGCCACTCAACATGGCCTTCGACGATGGCGGCGCGTACGCGCTGCTCGGCCCCTCGGGCTGCGGCAAGACGACGCTGCTCAACATCATCTCGGGCCTCGTGAAACCCTCGCAAGGCAGCGTCAAGTTTGACGGCGTCGACGTGACCGCGCGCACCCCTCAGCAACGCAACATCGCGCAGGTGTTCCAGTTCCCGGTCATCTACGACACCATGACCGTGGCCGAGAACCTGGCCTTCCCGCTGAAGAACCGCGGCGTGCCGGCCGACCGCATCAAGGCCCGCGTCGGCAAGATCGCCGAGATGCTGGAGATGAGCGCGCAGCTCGACATGCGCGCCGCAGGCCTTGCGGCCGATGCCAAACAAAAGATATCGCTGGGCCGTGGCCTGGTGCGCGAAGACGTGAGCGCGGTGCTGTTCGACGAGCCGCTCACCGTGATCGACCCGCACCTCAAGTGGCAGCTGCGCCGAAAGCTCAAGCAGATCCACAACGAGCTGAAGCTGACGCTCGTTTACGTCACGCACGACCAGGTCGAAGCACTCACCTTCGCCGACCAGGTGGTGGTGATGACACGCGGCCGGGCGGTGCAGATCGGCAGCGCGTCGGACCTGTTCGAGCGGCCGCGCCACACCTTCGTCGGCCACTTCATCGGCTCGCCGGGCATGAACTTCCTGCCTGCCGCGCTGGCGCAAACGGCGCCGCCCGGCGCCACCACGCTCGGCGTTCGCCCCGAGTACGTGACGCTTGCCGAAGCGAATGCGGATGGCGCGTTGCTGGCGACGGTGACGCAGGCGCAGGACATCGGCACCTACTGGTTGCTGACTGCCAAAGTGGCCGACGGCACGCTGGTGCGCGCGCGGCTGAGCCCGGAGCAAGCCATCCCGAAGGCCGGCGATGCCGTGTGGCTCGCGGTCGTCGGCGTGCACACCTGCTACTACAAGGGCGAGGAGCTGGTCGCATGAAGCCCGTCAATCAGAAGGCCTGGTTCCTGATCCTGCCGGTGATCCTGTGCGTCGCGTTCAGCGCGATCCTGCCGTTGATGACGGTCGTGAACTACTCGGTACAAGACATCATTTCGCCCGAGCGGCGCGTGTTCGTCGGCACCGAGTGGTTCAAGTCGGTGATGCGCGATGAAGACCTGCAGGGCGCGCTGATTCGGCAGATCGTGTTCTCGCTGTCGGTGCTGGCGGTCGAGATCCCGCTGGGCATCGCGCTCGCGCTGTCGATGCCCGCGAAGGGCTGGAAGTCGTCGGCCGTGCTCGTGCTGGTGGCGATCTCGCTGCTGATCCCGTGGAACGTGGTGGGCACGATCTGGCAGATCTACGGCCGCACCGACATCGGCCTGATGGGCGCCGCTTTCGCCAAACTCGGCTTCGACTACAGCTACACCGGCAACGCCACACATGCATGGCTCACGGTGCTGCTGATGGACGTGTGGCACTGGACGCCGCTGGTCGCGCTGCTGTGCTTCGCCGGCCTGCGCGCCATTCCCGACGCGTATTACCAGGCGGCCAGCATCGACGGTGCCAGCAAGTTCGCGGTGTTCCGCTTCATCCAGTTGCCGAAGCTGCGCGGCGTACTGATGATCGCGGTGCTGCTGCGCTTCATGGACAGCTTCATGATCTATACGGAGCCCTTCGTGCTGACGGGCGGCGGGCCGGGCAATGCCACGACGTTCCTGAGCCAGTACCTCACGCAGAAGGCCGTGGGCCAGTTCGACCTCGGCCCCGCAGCGGCGTTCTCGTTGATCTACTTCCTGATCATCCTGCTGCTGTGCTTCATTCTCTACAACTGGATGCAGCGCGTGGGCACCACCGACGAGTCGGGAGCAGCGCATGGATGAGCGCCGGTTCAAGAAGCGGATCGTCTTTCTGATCCTGTACCTCGTGTTCGCGATCCTGCCGGTGTACTGGATGATCAACATGTCGTTCAAGACGAACGAAGAGATCCTGTCGACCTTCAGCCTGTGGCCGCAGCACTTCACGACCGACCACTACCGCACCATCTTCACCGACGTGTCGTGGTACTCGGGCTACATCAACTCGATCATCTATGTCGCCATCAACACGGTGATCTCGCTGCTGGTGGCGTTGCCGGCCGCTTATGCGTTCTCGCGCTACAGCTTCCTCGGCGACAAGCACGTGTTCTTCTGGTTGCTAACGAACCGCATGACGCCGCCGGCGGTGTTCTTGTTGCCGTTCTTCCAGCTCTACACCACGCTCGACCTGATGGACACGCACATTGCGGTGGCGCTGGCACACCTGCTGTTCAACGTGCCGTTGGCGGTGTGGATTCTGGAAGGGTTCATGAGCGGCATTCCGCGCGAGATCGACGAGACGGCCTACATCGATGGCTACTCGTTCCCGCGCTTCTTCCTCACCATCTTCATCCCGCTCATCAAGGCCGGCGTGGGCGTGGCGGCGTTCTTCTGTTTCATGTTCAGCTGGGTCGAGTTGCTGATGGCGCGCACGCTGACGAGCGTGAACGCCAAGCCCATCGTTGCGGTGATGACGCGCACCGTCAGCGCCTCGGGCATGGACTGGGGCGTGCTCGCAGCAGCTGGCGTGCTGACCATCGTGCCGGGAGCTATCGTGATCTGGTTCGTGCGGCACTACATCGCCAAAGGCTTTGCCATGGGGAGGGTCTGAAATGTTCGAGTGGATGGCCTGGACCACACCCGTCGCGGTGTTCTTCTGCAGCATCGTGCTGATGCTTGCGGGCATGACCGTGTGGGAGTTGAAGTCGCCCACCGTGGAGCGCAAGGGCTGGCTGCCGATCGCGACGACGCGCGGCGACCGCCTGTTCATCGGGCTGCTCAGCGCGGCCTATGTGAATCTCGCGTTTGTCGCGGTCAGCGAAAAGATGATCGCGTGGTTCGGCCTTGAGAGCGAACCGTCGATCTGGATCAGCTTCGTAGCATCGATGCTGGTGCTCGCGCTGGTGATGCGCAAAGGATAGTTTTCGAAGAAGGCGCGCGGCCATTCCTTCCCAGCCGCACGCAATGTCGTCAACGGGAAGAACTTCAGGAGACATCAATGAAATTGCGCTTGAATGCTGTGGCCCTGGCCGCTGCCGCTCTGGCCCTCGGCCAGAGCGCATGGGCTGACGAAGCCGCTGCGAAGAAATGGATCGATGCCGAGTTCCAGCCGTCCACGCTGAACAAGGATCAGCAGATGGCCGAGATGAAGTGGTTCATCGACGCCGCGAAGAAATTGCAGGCCAAAGGCGTGAAGGAGATCTCGGTCGTCTCCGAGACGCTGACCACGCACGAGTACGAATCGAAGACGCTGGCCAAGGCCTTCGAGGAGATCACGGGCATCAAGGTCAAGCACGACATCATCCAGGAAGGTGACGTGGTCGAGAAGCTGCAGACCTCGATGCAGTCGGGCAAGTCGATCTACGACGGCTGGATCAACGACTCCGACCACATCGGAACGCACTACCGATACGGCACCGCGATCGAGCTGACGAGCCAGATGGCTGGCCCCTGGAAAGAGTTCACCAATCCGGGCCTGGATCTGAAGGACTTCATCGGCACCAGCTTCACGACCGCACCGGACGGCAAGCTCTACCAGTTGCCGGACCAGCAGTTCGCCAATCTGTACTGGTTCCGCGCCGACCTGTTTGCGCGCAAGGATCTGAAGGACAAGTTCAAGGCCAAGTACGGCTATGAACTGGGCGTGCCGCTGAACTGGAGCGCCTACGAGGACATCGCCGCGTTCTTCAGCGAAGACGTGAAGACGATCGACGGCAAGCCGATCTACGGCCACATGGACTACGGCAAGAAGGATCCGTCGCTGGGCTGGCGCTTCACCGATGCGTGGCTGTCGATGGCCGGCGCCGCCGACATCGGCATCCCGAACGGCTTGCCGGTCGATGAATGGGGCATTCGCGTTGCGGCCGACAAGTGCACACCGGTGGGTGCCTCGGTCTCGCGCGGTGGCGCTACCAACTCGCCGGCGGCCGTGTACGCGCTGACGAAGTACATCGACTGGATGAAGAAGTACGCACCGAAGGAAGCCACCGGCATGACCTTCGGCGAATCCGGCCCGGTGCCCGCGCAAGGCCAGATCGCGCAGCAGATCTTCTGGTACACCGCCTTCACCGCCGACATGATCAAGCCCGGCCTGCCGGTCGTGAATGCGGACGGCACACCGAAGTGGCGCATGGCCCCCGGCCCGAACGGTCCGTACTGGAAGCAGGGCATGCAGAACGGCTACCAGGACGTGGGCTCGTGGACCTTCCTCAAGTCCAACGAGCCGAACCGCGCCGCAGCCGCCTGGCTCTATGCACAGTTCGTGACGGCCAAGACCACGTCGCTGAAGAAGTCGATCGTCGGGCTCACGTTCATTCGTGACAGCGACATCCGCTCTGATTACTTCACGCAGAACGCGGCGAAGTACGGCGGCCTGATCGAGTTCTATCGCAGCCCCGCCCGCGTCGCCTGGACGCCGACCGGCAACAACGTGCCGGACTACCCGAAGCTGGCGCAGCTCTGGTGGAAGAACGTGGCCGTGGCGGTGACCGGCGAAAAGACGCCGCAGGCCGCGATGGACAACCTGGCCAACGAGATGGATGACGTGATGGGCCGCCTGCAACGCGCCGGCATGGCGCACTGCGCACCCAAGCTCAACCCCAAGGGTGATCCGAACAAGTACCTGTCGGATAAAGGCGCACCGTGGAAGAAGCTGGCGAACGAGAAGCCGCAGGGCACGACGATTGCCTACGACACGCTGCTGAACGCGTGGAAGGCTGGCAAGGTACGCTGACCCGCAGATTGATGTGAGCACGGTGCCCTGCCGATCCACGAGATCGGCAGGGCGTTATTCTTTGCACCGATGAACATTACTTTCCGCTGCGACCCGGCGCTGATCGACGTGCTGCCGCGGCCCGTTTCGGCGAAAGCAGCGCTGCCCGACTGGCTGCGGCAGATGCCGCCACGCGCGGCCTCAAGCGTGCACCAGCGCAGCATCCGCACCGTCAAACAATGCCCGCCGTTCGTCGATGCGATGGCGCACGGTTTCATGATGCTGCTGCCGTGCGACGTGACGGTCGAGGCCGGGCAGTTCAGCTGGAACTGGCCGCTGCCCGCACTCGCCACGCATGGCCACCCGCGCGCGCCGCTGAGCTTTCATGTGCCGGAGCAGATCGCCGGTTCTCCGCTCGCGCACGGCTCACGGTCGGCGATCAAGTTCAACAGTTTCTGGACCATCGAACTCGAACCCGGCTGGTCGCTGATGGCCGTGCATCCGATCAACCGCGACGACCTGCCGTTCCGCCTCGTCACCGGGCTCGTCGATGCGGATCGCTTCAACGCGGTCGGCATCAATTTCCCGGCTGTGTGGCTCGACGCGGGCTTCAGCGGCACGCTGCCGCGCGGCATGCCGATCGCGCAGTGCTACCCCGTTCCGCGCGACGCGCCCGCGTTGGTCTGCGAGCCTATGTCGGAGGCGAGCGCGCGCGGCTACGACGCACTGGCGACGCGGATTATGGGCGGGCCTGGCGTGTATCGCAAAGGCTATCGCAGCAAGCGCGGCGGCGCCTGAACTACGCCGCAGTGCTACGCAACTCGGCGCGCAGTTCGTCGAGGCTCAACCACAGCCGGCCGACATTCGCCGATACGAGCGCGTGGGCAATGCGGCCGAACGTGTCTTCGCGCTGCACATACGCGCGGCCATAGGCAGCCAACGCCGCATCGAGCTGCCCTTGCTCTTGCAGCACGATGCCGAGGTTGACCCACGCGTCGGCGCGCTGCGGTGCCAGTTGCAGCACGCGGCGCAGGGCCGCTTCGGCGCCGGGCAGGTCGTGCAGGTCTTGCTTGATCAGAGCGATCCGGAACCACGCGTGGTGGTCGCTGGGCGTGCTCACCGCAAGCTGCTCGAACGAGTGCAACGCAGCGTGCAGCGCCCCGCACGCGTGCTGAGCCTGGCCGGCAAGCAGCAGCGTGGGCGGATGGCCCGGCCGCAGTGCGAGGCTCGCCTCGGCATGGTGGCGCGCGCCGGGCGGGTCGGCGTCTTGCAGCGCCAGTACCGCCAGCAGTTGCTGCACGGCAGGGTGGGCCGGCCGCGCAGACTCCGCGAGCGCGCAGATCGCCTTCGCCTGCGCGCTTCGACCTGCGTTCACGTGGCCGATGGCCAGCGCCAGCAGCGACTCGACAGATGCGTGGGGGCTGATGTCGTCGGCGGTGTCGGGCATGCTCAAATCGTAGCCGCTTGATTGACACACCCGCAGCATCCGCCTGCCCGCCAGCCATCCCACCATGCCTCTCATCGCGCCATTGCCCATCGTCTCGCCCCGGGTGACGATTCGCCTCGTCAGCGCTGCCGACCTGCCTGGCCTGCTGGCGGTGAACGGTGACGATCACGTCACGCGCCACCTGCCCTACCCGAGCTGGCAGACGCTGGCGGACGGTGAAGCCTGGCTGGCCCGCATGCGCGCGCTCGGTGACGCGGGCACTGCGCTGCAGTTCGTGATCTGCAATACCGCCTCGGGCCAGGTGCTCGGCAGCTGCCTGCTGTTTCGCTTCGATGGGGGCAGCGCACGCGCCGAACTCGGCTACGTGCTCGGCCGCGCGCACTGGGGCCAGGGCCTGATGTTCGAGGCGCTGGATGCACTGCTGACGCAGGCCTTCCGTGGGCTCGGCCTGCGCCGCATCGAGGCCGAGGTGAACCCGGAGAACACCGCGTCGGCTCGTTTGCTGGAGCGCCTGGGCTTCACCTGCGAAGGCCTGCTGCGCCAACGCTGGGTCGCCAAGGGTGCGATCCATGACGTGAAGGTCTACGGCCTGCTGCGCGACGAGTGGCCGGCCGGGGTTGCGGCTGCGGCTGCAACTGGCGCGGCATGACGCGCGCCAGCGCCGGCGCCCCGCTCGTCACCGGAACCCTGTTCGCGCTCGCCGCCGGCCTGTTGTGGGGGCTGGTATTCATCGGCCCGCTGCTGCTGCCGGAGTACCCGGCCACGCTGCAGTCGTTCGGGCGCTATGTGGCGTTCGGGCTGATCGCGCTGCCGCTCGCCTGGTTCGACCGCAGCAAGCTGGCGCAGCTGACCCGCGCCGACTGGCTGGAGGCGCTGAAGCTCGGGCTGGTCGGCAACGTTATCTACTACCTGCTGCTCGCAAGTGCCATCCAGCGCGCGGGCGGGCCGCTGCCGACCATGATCATCGGCACGCTGCCGGTGGTCATCGCGATCACCTCGAACCTGCGCGCCGCAAGGGCCGGCGCACGTACCGAAGTGCGGCTGCCGTGGGGGCGGCTGCTGCCGTCGCTCGCGCTGATCGCAGCCGGCATCGCACTCGTCAACCACGTCGAGCTGCAACACCTTCGTGCCGACCCCACAGCCGAACTGGCGCGCTATGCGCTGGGCGCGCTGCTGGCCATCGGCGCCGTGGCGTGCTGGACCTGGTACCCGATCCGCAACGCCGAGTGGCTGCGCGCCCACGCCGACCGCAGCCCGCGCGGCTGGGCTACGGCGCAGGGCCTGGCCACACTGCCGCTGGCGTTGATCGGCTTTGCCGGCACGTGGGTGGCCTATGCCGCCAGCGGCAACCCGTTCGCGATGCCCTTCGGCCCGCGCGCGCTCGAGTACGTCGGGCTGATGTTCGGCATCGGCCTATTGGCCTCGTGGCTGGGCACCCTGTGCTGGAACGAGGCCAGCCAGCGCCTGCCGCCCCTGCTCTCGGGCCAGTTGATCGTGTTCGAAACGCTCGCCGCGTTGAGCTACGCGTTCATGCTGCGCGGGCGCACGCCGGAGTTGCAAACGCTGGCCGGTGTGGCCTTGCTGGTGGCGGGCGTGGTGTGGGCGGTGCGCATGCAGCCGCAGGCGGCAGCGGCTCATCCCGCGTGAGCCGCCTGGCTTGAGGCTGCCGGCGTGATGCCGACCCCCGCGTTGCGCCGTCAGCGCAGCAGCGGTGCGTTCGGCAGCTCGTTCGGGTTGGCTTCGCCCGGCGCGAGCGCGAAGTGCTGGCGCAGCAGCCCATCGACCGCGTCGACGGCCTGGTTCAACCCGGCCTCGAACTGCCCGCCCTGGAACGCTGCGCGCATACTGCCCAGAATGCGCTGCCAGTGGGCGTCGCCCACATGCCGCGCCAGGCCCCGGTCGGCCACGATCTCGATGGCGTGTTCGGCCAGCAACAGGTAGACGAGCACGCCGTTGTTGTGTTCCGTGTCCCACACGCGCAGCTTGCCGAACAGCGCCACGGCCCGTTCGCGCGCCGTGGCGTTGCGGCGCAGGTAGCTCAGCGGCAGGCCGGCCTCGACGCACACGCGGATCTCGCCGCTGTGCAGCGCCTCGCTCGCGGCCACGCGCGCCTCGATGCGCTGCAACGCGGCAGCGTCGAGCACGCGTCTGGCATCGCGCTCGTCGAGCGTTCGGTGCTTGAGCAGGCGCAGCCAGCGGTTCGCCGTCGTATTCGTCATCACCAACCTCCCGAGGCGCCACCGCCGCCGAAGTCGCCACCACCGCCGGAGCTGAACCCGCCGCCTCCGCCGCCACCCCCACCGCCACCGGAGCCACCGCCTCCGCCGCCCCAGATCACCGGCCCGCCCGATCGGCCGAGGCGGGAGCCGCCCATGCCCATCACGCCGACGAGGAACAGCGCCACCAGCCCAGCACCCCCGGCAACGAGCGCACTCGCGGTCAGCCACCAGCCGATGCCGCCGACTGCGCCGCCGGTCAGCACCGAGCCGAGCTTGCGGCCGAAGAGGCCGGTGAGCACAGCGCCCGCGATCGGCACGCCCACGAACAGGAAGATCGCCAGGTCTTGCAGGTCGAAACCGCCCGGGCCCTTGTTGGCGCCACCTTTGCGCGCGTCGCGCGGGGTGGGCTCGGCCAGGCCTTCACCGGCTATGCGTTGCCCGAGCCGGTCGACTGCCGCATTCAGGCCGCCGGCATAGTCGCCGGCCCTGAACGCGGGCGTGATCTGCTCGCTGATGATGCGGCCGGCCGCGATGTCGGGCACTGCGCCTTCGAGCGCCTTCGCGACCTCGATGCGCACCTTGCGGTCGGTCTTCGCGACGACGATGAGAAGGCCGTCGCCGACCTCGCGCCGACCGATCTTCCAGGCGTCGGCCACGCGGTGCGCGTACGACGAAATGTCTTCGGGCTGCGTGCTGGCCACGATCAGCACCACCACCTGCGAGCCGCGCTGCGTCTCGATGCCTTCGAGCTTGGTGCTCAAGGCCTGCGCTTGAGCCGGGGTCAGCGTGGCGGTGCTGTCGATGACCCGGCCGCTGAGCGGCGGCACGGGTTGAACGTCTTGCGCGCGCGCCGCGCCGGTGAGCGCAAGTGCTGCGATCAGCAACGCCGCGAGCGCCCGGGCGTGTCGCATCAGCGGCTCGGGGTCGGCTGAACTACTTCGAAACCAATCACTTCGACGCCGGCTTGTCGAAACTGATGGTCGGCGGCACCGAGATCTGCGCTTCGTTCTGCACCGTGAAGCTGGGCTTGACCTTGTAGCCGAACACCATCGCCGTCAGGTTGTTCGGGAAGCTGCGCGCCAGCACGTTGTACTCGGCCACCGTCTTGATGTACCTGTTGCGGGCCACCGTGATGCGGTTCTCCGTGCCTTCGAGCGTGACACGCAGGTCCTGGAACGCAGCATTGGCTTTGAGTTGCGGGTACTGCTCGGCCACCACCATCAGGCGGCTCAGCGCGCCAGTGAGCTCGCCTTGCGCCTTCTGGAACTTCTCGAACGCTTCGGGGTTGTTGACGAGCTCCGGCGTGGCCTGGATGCTGGTGGCGCGCGAACGCGCCTCGATCACTTTCGTCAGCGTGTCCTGCTCGAAGCTGGCCTCGCCCTTGACGGTGGCCACGATGTTGGGGATCAGGTCGGAGCGGCGCTGGTACTGGTTCAGCACCTCGGCCCATGCGCCCTTCACCTGCTCGTCGAGCGACTGGAAGTTGTTGTAGCCGCAGCCCGACAGCACCAGCGCGGCGAGCAGCGCCACACCAGCGGCCAGAAGGCGGTTGCGAGGGCGGGCAGCTTGGGTGAGCGTGATCTGCATGGTGTTCTTCCTTGAAAGTGCGGCGCGATGCTACCCCGCGCCCCGGAGGTGGTGCCGCACGGTGCGGTTTCAAGTCGCTCGGGCCGGGCTCGATACAGTCGGGCGATGAGCTTGTTGAACCACGCTTTGCGCGCCGGACGCACTCAAGGGCACACCCAGGGGCCGATGACCGACGCATCGAGCGTGATCGTCGTCGGTGGTGGCGGCGCGCTCGGGTCGGCGGTGCTCGAGCAGCTGCTGGCCAGCCGCCGGTTCGGCGCGGTGCGCGTGCTCGTGACACGCGAGGTGCATGTGGCGATGGGCGGGCTCGACACCGTGATCGCCGAACCGATGCATGGTGCCGATGCCGATGCCGATGCCGACGACGGCATCGCCGCCGGCAACGCCCCCTTGGCCACGTTCGTCGCCCATGTTGCGGTGGTCGTGTTCGACCGCCCGCGCCATGCGAACGGCCGCGAACTGGCGTTCACCCGCCCCCAGCCTGAGGCGCTTCCCACGCTGGCGCGCTGGCTGCATCGGCGCGGTGTGAAGCAGCTGGTGGTGGTCATGCCCCACAGCCCCACCGGCTTGCCCCACGCGTTGCAGGCGGGCCTGGCGAGCCTCGACGAACACGCGGTGTCGGCGCTCGGATTCGAGCACCTGGTGTTCGTGCGCTCGGCGCAGGCTCCGTCGGGCGCGCGCCCGGCGCTGTGGATGCAGCGCGTCGCCGATGCGATGCTGGCGCAGTTCAGCATCATGGTCGCGGCACCCCAGCAGCCGGTGCGCGCACGCAAGGTGGCGCAACTGGTCGCCGCACTGGCGCAGCAGTTGCCGCACAGCCCGCCTGGCACCCGCGTGGCGCCCCCGGAACTGGTCTGGCAGGCCGCGCAAACCCCGGAGCCGGCCGCGCTGGTTGCGGCATGGCTGCGCGGGGAGGCGCTGCCCGCCTTAGGCGCACCGCGCCAGCGGCTGTAGGGCCGCTGTCGTGCGCCCCGCGCGGCGCCGCAGCGGTCGCTTGCCTGTCAGGAAGGTGACGCCTCCCAAGCGTGCCAGCTGCTGTGCAGCCCGATGGCTGCCAGGCCGATCAGCCCCAAGCCCGCGAGCACCGCAGGCACCGCCGCCAGGGCCAGCGCGCCGACTTGGTCGACCGCGACACCGAGCAACGGCACGACCCCGCCGTCGACAGCCACGGTGCCCACGGCCTGACCGGCGCCGCCCGCCCGAGCATGGCGCCGAGGTGCGCTGCGCTCGCCGTGGAAGGCGACCCTGCCTGCGCGCCGCACCAGTCGGCCATCACGGGCAGGCCGGCCATCATCGGCACCATGCCGGACGCGGCTGCAGCCTGCGGCCAATCGGCCACGCGGCGCCCGTGGGCGGCGTTCGCCCCCCCCCCGACGAGCAATCGAACAGGCTGGTCCGGCAAGCGCCGTGTGTGGCGGTGGCGCGAGGCAGCAATGCGGCGAGCCCACACGCGGCGGCCGCGAGCGCCACGCCCCACTGTGCGGCCGCCAGGGGCATGGCGTTCGGGTCACCCATGAGCGCCCAGGCCAGCACCGCGCCGGCCGCAGCGGGGGCCAACGGAGACGCCGCCGTGCCCCCGTGCGCCAGGCGCAGTGCACGCACCGCGAACGATGCGGCGACCACCAGCGCGCCCCAGGCGACGGCAGCCAAGGGCAGTGCAACGCGTGAGCGATCCAGGCCAAACAGCGCCCCGGCCGCGGCGATGCCGAGCAACACCAACGCCGCTTGCAAGGGCCGGGCACGCCAGTGCCAGCGCCTCGCCAGCGCCAGTGCCAGGCCGATGGCCAGCAACCACAGCGCGACCAGGCCCTGCCCGCCGGCGAGGCCGGGCAGGTGTTGGTGGCCCAGTGTGCCCAGCAGCAGCCAACCCCCGAGCTACAGCGACCACGCCAGGGCACGCGCTACCCACAGCCGCAGTGCGGCGTGCCGGCGGCCGACAACCCGCCCGGGGTCGGTGCGCGAGGGCGTGGCAAGCGTGGCGGGCATGTCGCGCATGGCCTGCCGTTAAGCCGCGCTGTAGCCGTGCAACCGGTCGCTGCCGCTGGCTGCATGCACGCTGGCGTTGAACGACACGATCACGCGGTCGAGCACGCCGTCGTACGGCAACGCCTGGTGCGCGAGCCATGAGGGGAACAGCACCAGTTGGCCCGGCACCGGCGGCACCTCGACCTGCGGCGGTTGCAGGTACGCGTTGCCCAGGTCGACATGCGCGCCGGCCAGGTGGTTGAAGGGCGGGCCGTAGAAGCGGGTCACGCCGTTGCGCGCACCGTGCGTGGCGTGCGTGGTGCGCTGCTCTGGCGCGTCGGCCTGCACGCAGTAGACGCCGGACCACGAACAGTTGCCGTGCGTGTGCACCTCGTGGAAGGCGCCGCGGTTGCTGGCCTGGAACCACAGGCCGTTGATCGCCACGCGCAGGTCGGCTCCTTCGGCCGGCCAAGCCTCGCGGTTGGCCTGTGTGGCGGTGTCGCGCAGGCACTCGACCAGGAAGCGCACGAAAGCCTGCCACTCGGGCAGCTGAATGCGTTGCAGCAGGTCGTCGCTGCTGGCGAAGAAGGCGGCACCCGGCACCTCGCTGCGCGCATGGCTTTGCGTGGCCCGCAGCGCACCGAACACTCGCACCAGCAACGGGTTCAAGTCATCGGCCAGCGGGTATCGGTGCACGCCGATGGGCGTGGGCCAGAGCGAATGAAAACCCGGCGCCAGCGACACGGCTCAGCCCGGGCCGGCCGTTGCAGGCATGTCGGCCGAAACGTCGCGCGCCAGCGCCGCCGGCCAGCGCAGGCGGTGGCCGGTGTCGCGCTCGAAACGGGCGATGTCTTCTTCGGTGTCCACGTCGACCCGGAAGCGCCGGTTGTCGGTGGTGAAGGCGTGCACGGCCTGCGGGTTTGCGGCGCGCCATTGGCGGCAGCCCACGTTGGCGCCGCCGGCGAGGATCTGCTCGCGCACCTCGACGCTGAACATCACCGGGTTGCCCGGCTCGCCGCCCACCATCGGCACCACCACCGACGTGCCTTCGGCGCGCTGCTTGTAGGCGGCGATCAGGCTCGTGATGTCTTGCGAGTTGATGAGCGGCTGGTCGGCCAGCGCCACCAGCACGGCGTCGAGCTTGCCGGTGAGGGCCGCCAGGCCGATGCGCAGCGACGAGACCTGCCCGTCCTGCGGCGCGAGGTTGCGCGCCAGCGTGACCGGGAAGGCCTGCACCACCGGCTCGATGTGCTCGGCGTGGTGGCCCAGCACCACCACCACTTCGTCCACCCCCGCACCCGACAGCGCAATGAGTTGCCGGCGGATCAGCGGCACGCCACCCAGTTCGAGCAGGCTCTTCGGGCGCCGGCCCATGCGCGCGCCCTCGCCCGCAGCCAGCAACACGGCCCCGACCACGAGCCGGCTGTGCAGGCCACCGCCCCCCTTGAGCAGGCAGCCCATGTCAGCCGCCGCAGCACGACGAGCGTGCGCTGGGTTCGGGTGCGGTGCTCACTGCCATCGCGGGCAGCAAGGCCGGCGCGGGCGGGGTCAGGGCCGGAGCAGATGATGGGTCGGCCCCGCGGGCGGCGGTCGACGATTCACGTGTTGCACCGGCCACCGGCGCCGCGCCCTGCCGGCGCGCCGCCACCACGGCGGCCAGCACCGACAGCGCCACCTCCTCGGGCGTGTGCGCGCCGATAGGCTGGCCGGCGGGCGCCACGATGGCCGCCACCTGTGCGGCATCGGCGCCGGCGGCCACGAGCGCGCCTTTCAGCACCTGTGCCTTGCGCGCGCTGGCCACCAGCCAAACTTGCCGCGCTTGCAGCGCGAGCGCCGCGCGCAGGCCCTGCACGTCGCGCCGGCCCTGGGTGGCCACGACCACAAAGCTGCCCGGCGCCACC
>Ga0123338_10001788_pt1 | contig 20484 bp, 20 predicted proteins | sample grotaG_FD_89793 | JGI IMG/M metagenome (GOLD analysis project Ga0123338, IMG submission 89793) | Glacier valley bacterial and archeal communities from Borup Fiord, Nunavut, Canada, to study Microbial Dark Matter (Phase II) -... | ecosystem: Environmental > Aquatic > Freshwater > Ice > Glacier ...
AGGGCATAGTGAAACCTCATCAATTTTTATGTTGTTGCATATTGGCCTAATTCTTGTGTGGGCCGCATCGTATCGTAATCTGTGGAACAATACGTGTACCCGTTGTACCCATCATCATGGTTTGTCGCGTCACCTATGATAAAGATATATACATGAGATGAGGTACAAACGCTATGGATTTCAAGGGAAAAGTTGTGCTTGTCACGGGGGCAAGTCGCGGTCTGGGGCGGGTAGTCGCGCAAGATTTTGCCCAGCAGGGGGCGAAGGTGGTGCTGGTCGCGCGTACTCTGGGGCCGCTAGAGGAGTTAGAGGATCAAATTCTCGCGGCTGGTGGTGAAGCTCTCGCGGTAGCCGCCGATATTTCAGACCCCAGCGCGGTACAGGCTCTCGCGATGGAAGTTGGCGTTACTTATGGGCGCGTTGACATCATCATCAACAACGCCGCCGTCGCCATCCTTAAACCGATGGCAGAGGTTGCGCGTGAAGAGTGGGAGCAGATGACGGGCGTCAACTTGCACGGTATGTTTCTGGTAACGCAAACCTTTTTGCCGGGGATGATCGAGCGTAAAACGGGCGTCGTGGTCAATATCTCGGCTGCGCTCGCACGTAACGGCTACCCCAATCTCGCCGTGTATAGCGCGACAAAGGCGGGCATCATCGCCTTTTCCGAAGCCCTCTCGAAGGAGGTCAGAAGATATGGGGTCCAGGTCTATAGTGTCTGTCCGCACGGTATCAACACCGATCTGTACAAGACCCTGTTCGGTGCTACCGACCCCGCGAAGATACTTACCCCGCAACGGGTGGCCCAGGACATATTGAAGGTAGCAGCCGGCGAAGGTGGTATTAGAAGTGGGCAAACATTAGAAATATCGGTAGAAACCACGAAATAAAACGTAGAGGTACTATAGGGGTCTGTGCTGCTTGTGCAGCCATTGAGGGGAAACAGGGAGACCTTCGCGGTCTCCGATAGACACCGAAGAAGAAAGTGCTGTACGGGCCTCATTCTATGACGCCCTTTGGTCGTGTGGGTATGTTCGACGAGCTGTACGCACGGTGCTACCCTCCAGCCAAGTGGGTACATCGGTGAAAGGGCGTCATAGAATGAGGCCCGTACAGCACCTTCTTCTCTGACGAGCATTGCAAAAATTCATCAATTGTTTACGTTGGTGTATAGATGAAGGAAGTGGTAAAGTAATGGTAAATCCCAAGAGAAGATAGGAGAAACAACCATATGGTTGCAGTTGGTGTTGTGGGCAGTGGTGCGTGGGGTACTACGCTCGCCCTACTTTTGGCCCACAAGGGAATTAGCACAACGCTGTGGGAGCATCGTGCCGAGCGCGTCGTGGAGATGCAGAGACAGCATGAAAACGCGTTTTTTCTTCCCACGTTCGCTTTTCCCACCACTCTCGCCGTTACCGCAGACATCGCGGAGGCGACGCGCCAAAAAGACATGGTACTTCTTGTCACGCCTTCACAACGGATGCGCGAAAATATGCGCCTGCTCGTTCCGCATATCACACAGGATACTATTCTTGTGAGTGCCAGTAAAGGGATTGAGATTGGGACGCTCAAGCGGATGACGCAGGTTATCAGCGAAGAAGTGCCTGTAACGTATACACAGGTCGCGGCACTGAGTGGGCCGAATATCGCGCGTGAGGTCGCCGAAGAGAAACCAACTGCCGCCGTTGTCGCGGCACTTGACCAAGGCGTGGCGGCACGGGTGCAGAAGCTTCTCGGCAGTAGTCACTTTCGCGTATACACTTCGCAGGATGTGGTGGGGGTTGAGTTGAGCGGTGCGCTAAAAAATATTATCGCCATCGGAGCGGGTTTCAACGATGGCATGGGCTATGGCGATAACGCGAAGGCGGCGTTTATCACACGTGGGCTGGCGGAGATATCGCGGCTCGGCATCGCGGCGGGGGCGCACCCGCTCACCTTCGCGGGACTCGCGGGTATCGGCGACCTGATCGCGACCTGTGCCAGTCCCTTGAGCCGCAACCAGCAACTTGGGCGAAGGCTAGCGTCTGGCGAGAAACTGGACGATATTCTCAAATCCACACACACCGTCGCCGAGGGCGTCACCACCACCAAAGCAGCACTCCAATTGGCGGCGCGGTACAACGTTGACATGCCTATTACCACGCAACTTAGCTATGTGCTTTTCCAGGGGCTTGACCCTCATCAAGCTGTTCCTGAACTTATGATGCGTGGGTCTAAGGGAGAGTTAGAGTAATACTTACCTCATCAAGTCAACTATTAACATAAATTTTACATATATTACATTAATTTAAACAGAAATTCATAAAAGCTTGCTATACTCTGTAGTGTGATACACAAGGAAATAGTGTGTCACGCAGTAGTATGGAGGTATCATCATGTTTCCAAAGTCCTGGGTTGGGACGACGACGGTTCAACTTCCCTTTGCCGTCAATGTAACGCTGTACGTCATTATCTGGGTTATTGCGCTCGCGGGTCTCTTCTTTCTTTATCGACGTGGCAAGGTGCAAGGCTTTGTACGCTGGACAACACAAGATATTCTGATTGTTGCGATGCTTGGCGTCTTGCTCGAAGTCTACGACAACCTGATCGGCGACCAGTTTATTACGCCGCTCATCAATCTCATCCCCTTCGGCCATGCCTTCGCCCTCAACGACCTACCCTACATGTTTCTGCTCATGGTTGGCATTGCGATGATTCGCAAGCCAGGGGCGGCAACCGCGATGGTGTTTCTCAACTTTGTGTTGATGCAACTGTTCTTCAGCGGCAAAGGCATCAACGTTTTGTACTGGCCTTATGGCATTTATCAAGGGCTGTTTGTTGACCTATACTTCGTCCTGCGTGGCAATCGCGTCTTTGCACACGGCGGCCCACAGGTGATCGTGGACGGACTCATCATGGGTGCGTTACGCGCTTTCCCTGCTGTTGTCGTGCAACCGGCTATCTTCGCCCCGCTTCTGGACGGTCAGACGAAAACGCTCGGCTACATCTTCTTCTATACGCTATTCAACACCATTGGCAACGGCGTCGAGGCGGCGATCTCGTCACCACTCGCAATTCGTATCGCCCAATCGGTTAATCCATCGGCGCGTCGTACCGCCCCGATCTTAAAGGATAGTAGAGACGCCGATGCTCCTACTGGTATTCGGCCTGTTGAAGAAGGGAGCGCCCTGTGAACCTACGCTTGCTTGGAATTATTGGCGCGGTCTTGACCGTATTGCTCGCGGCGGATGGCATCTATATGCTGGTTAGCCGTTATAACGACAACGAGACGCAGAACTTTCACCTGCCTGATGGCGCGACGGTGCTTATCGCGGCTGGCATCATGCTTGTTATCACAATCGTCGCGTTTGTGATGGCGTCTCGTGCCAATGCCGCCGGCGTTGTCGCGATGCCGGAAGCTGTGTCAACGGACGCGGCGCGTACCGATGTCGAAGCAGAGGGTACACGGTAATATGCCAGACCTTCGCATAGACTTCGTGTCCTTTGCCTATCCCGATACCTCTGAGTATGTGCTCAGGGGTATCAATTTGATAATCCCTAAAGGGCAGTTTGTGCTGCTGGCGGGGCCATCGGGATGTGGAAAATCAACGCTTGCCCTTGCCCTCGCCGGTCTGATTCCAACGCGAATTGCGGGCGATATGGAAGGTGACATCTATCTGGCGGAAAAATCGTTGCGAGCTATGGAAATCAACGAGATTTCGCAACATATCGGGATGGTCTTTCAAAATCCAGACAACCAGCTTATCCAGATTGATGTCGAGTCCGAGGTCGCGTTTGGACCTGAAAACCTGGCGTTGCCCCGCGCGGAAATCGCTCAACGTGTTGAAGAAGCACTCGCGTATACACGCATGGAGTCGCTTGCACAACAAGAAATTTTTGTGTTATCGGGCGGGCAAAAGCAGCGCGTCGCTATCTCCGCGACGCTTGCGATGCGGCCAAGTATTCTTGTGCTGGACGAGCCTACATCGGACCTGGACCCTGTGGGAACGCAGGAGGTACTGAGTGTACTACAAACACTAAACAAGCAGTACGGCATGACTATCGTCCTGGTAGAGCATAAAATCGACGAGGTAATCCCCTGGGTAGATCGTGTGTTGTTGATGGATAAGGGCCGTGTTGTGGTTGACGCGCCACCGCGTATGGCCTTTAACGACATCCCGCTCTGGGACGCATTGGGCGTCTCGGTTCCACAAATGGTGCGGCTGGCGCGAGCCATGCCCAACGTATTTGCGGGAACAACGCCGCTTTCCGTCGATGAAGCCTATGATGCCCTCGCCTCCACCCCGTTTGCCCAAGTTTTACGGGAACGCGACGCGGAGATACAGCAATTGGATGCCTTGACGCTACGTTTTCCGTCCACCATACCAACACAGGCGGCGATCTCCTGGGAAAATGTGGAACTCACCTATGGTACAAAACAGGTGTTGCATGACCTGAACGTGGATGTATCGCCTGAAGAATGGGTCGCGATTATTGGAGCCAACGGGTCGGGTAAAACGTCGATGGCCGCGCTTGCGATGGGCTTTCAGGCTCCGACAGGCGGGAGTGTGTGGCACAAGGGCAAACCTGTAGAGACGAAGAATATCTCACGGCAGGCCGAACATATGGCGTACCTGTTTCAGGCGGCTGACACGATGCTGTTTAGTGCAACGGTGGAGCGAGAGTTTTTGTTTGGCGTCAAAAATCGCCGCAAACGCAAGGGGGAAACGCTGTTTACCGTCGATGAGTTGCTGGAAACGGTTGATTTAACGGCACACCGTCAGAGTAACCCCTTTCATTTGAGTCACGGCCAGCGTAAACGCCTGGCGATTGGTGTTCTGCTGACGCGCTATCCGGATGTACTCATTCTGGATGAACCCACAACGGGGCAAGACGAGGGACACGCCCGCGCCTTTCTGCAATTCTTGGAGCAACTGCGGCAACAGGCAAAGTTTACCTATGTCATGATTTCGCACGACATGCAAGCCGTAGCCCAATACGCAACCCGCGTGATTGTGCTGCATGAGGGACGCGTCGCGCTGGATGGGCCGCCTGAAGTGGTGTTTGCACAGCGCGCAAAGCTGGCCGCGAGCAACATTCTCCCGCCGCCTATCGCGCAGCTCCATGAGCGGCTGTGTGACGGCAAAGCAACCCGTGTCGCGCTGGATGTGCAAGCATTTTTACGTACGTTGGAGCCAGTTGTGGAGGTGCGACTATGAGTGTTGTGAACGGTATCGCCCAGTTCTTTTTGCACAATATCGTGGGTAGTACGGTGCTTGGGTACATCCTGATGTTTGTGGTCCCATTGGCTTTGCCAGGGGTATTTATCAAACTTGTGGGTATACAGGGGCTGCGTCATCTCTTCTCTTATGAGCCGAAGGCGTCGATTATTCATAAACTTGATCCACGCTTGAAAATACTCTATCCGCTTGTTGTAAGCACCCTTAGCGTGTTTTTGAATTGGAACTATGTGTTTTTGTTGCTCTTTGTCACGATTATTCCCTGGATATTGCTTCGTACATCGGCCCAGCGGCTACGGGTGGTGCTGACAATGGTGCTGGCTCCCGCGATTGGTCTCATTTGGTCGCAAGGATTGTTTTACACGCAGGGTGATGTACTGCATCATCTGCTCTTCCCGTTTCCCGCGACCATCAGTTGGTTTGGCTCCCCTGGCCTCTCTTCGACGGGTCTGCTGAACGGCTTGGAGCAGGCGGGGCGCGTAATCGTGGCGGCCTCGGCGTCCTTTATTCTCTTATTCACAACGAAGCCATCAGAGATCATCTGGGCATTCTACAAGTTTCGTCTACCTGCCGCCGTTGGCCTTGCCTTTACAGCGGCCCTGCGTTTTGTGCCGCAACTGCTCGAACGTCTGTCGGTGCTGCTCAAAGCGATGCAGGTGCGCGGTTACGACCTGACGGTTCCGCGCTGGTGGGAGTTACGCGAATGGCCTGGCTACGTGGGTCGTGTGTTCGCCTGTATTCCCATCGTCACGGTTCCCCTGCTGATTGACTCGCTACGCTCTACCTCTGTCATGGCGATGGTCGCTGATGCCCGTGCTTTTGGCTCCAAGCCCGAACGAACGGTCTTGCGCGAACACACCCTGACAACCGCGGACATCATCGCTATCTGTGCATTGGTCGGCCTGACTGTGCTGGTGGTCTTGCTGGTGAGCCTGCACATTGGCAATAGACAGATGTAGGGTTTCACCCCTGCGTTTCCAGAAGCGTTGCACGGCGTTCGCGGAGGAAGTGCGCGATTTTTTCGGGTGCTTCTTCGTCGAGTGCCATGTGTTTGAGATCGCTAAGTACAGTACTCCATTGTTCTTTGGCGGGTAGATAGCGGTTATCACGCGCAACCAGTTCCTCGAAGATGCGTCGTTCGAGCGTGTGCCATGCGGAACGATCCCGTCCATCAATCTCGTTGTCATCGGGGATGTAGTCTTGATCGTTGGTGGCGTTATCTATGCGGACATAGAGCGGCTCGAACGCGGTACGTACCATCTCTTCCATCAGTGGTGAGTCGAGCGAACCCGCGTCGAAGCTGAGGGTTCCGACAAGGTGTATCTGCACAACAGGCTGACGCTCGGCGTTGAGATACTTCACCCCTTCGCGGTGGCAATAGTCCTCAAGGCGTTTGTAGACCGCGCCTGGCGCGTCGAGGCCATCGACGCGAAGATCGTAGCGTACAAAGGGGCGGCGGTTGCTTTTGAGATGTTCGGCGTGATGCACCCGTTCTTTGCGTGTGATGTCTATGATGCTATCGGGATTGTCTGTGTCAATCGTGACGTAGTAGTAGCCGCGTGACTCCCATTGGGACTCTTCAGCACCGCAGGTCTCGGTGGAGCCGGGGTTATATATCCATCCGTCGAACTCGTAGGGTTTATGAACGTGACCGAGGGCGAGATAATCGACACATGCGCGTAATGGTTGGAAGGTTCCCCTGCTGGGCAAGCCCTGAATACGGGCGACCTCCCCCTCAATACCGGTATGCATCATCAAGAGGCGGTACTCGACGCCGGCGGCGTCTTCTTCGGCGCGGGCGTCGGTCAGGGCCTGTACCATGCCCTCGATGCTGCGCGTGGTCGCCGAGCCTTGCCAGGGGAGTCCGTAGACGCGCAGATGTCCGCCGATGAGATCGACATGTGAGCCGCGCATGGTGTCCGCTTGCCAGGGAGCCAGGATGGGTGCGCCATCCTGCATATTCGGGGCGAGCATCGCGATATAGCCTTGATAGCACAAGAACTGGAGCCACGACGTGCCATCGCGATAATAGCTGCGGTCATGGTTGCCCTCAATCGCGATCACGGGAATATTGTTATCTTTAAGCTTCTTTAGGCCCTCGATTGCGTGAATGAGCGTCATTGCGTCGATGGCGCGTTTGTTAAAGAGGTCGCCGGCTATGACCATGAAATCGACGCGCCGCTCGATGGCGTCGTCTATGATATCCCAAAAGGCGCGGCTAAAATCGTTGAAGCGTTCGTGTACACCGTACTGCTCGTAGCCGAGGTGGGTGTCTGCGATGTGAATAAAAGAGGCTCGCATGAAATGTCTCCCAGAAAAACGTGTTATGTACCCTTGTGTGCCTAGTGTGGTGCAGGCCCTGTGACCCAGCCGCGCACACTGGCGGCGGCAAGTACGAGGACGGCGATACTGTAAATCAAGATATCGAAACGCCTATTTTTGCCATTGGTTGTGTATGTGAGGGCGACGGGGAGCGCGAAGACGACGATCCCGCCGTAGACATAGTGGAGCCAGTAAAGCCCCTGTCCGCCCCCCGGCTTCTGGCCGAGCAACACAAGGCTAACGCCTAGCAAGCCTTGAATACCGCCCAGGATAGCGGTGATGTAGAGCGCGATGTGCCAGGGTCGGTTCGCATCAAGTTTGCGAAAGTAGAGGATGAGTCCCCAGACACCCGCGACAAGACCCGCCGTAAAAATTAAAAAGAAGTTGTACCCATGAATCGTGACAACAGTGTCTAACACCTTTTTGCTACTTTCTTGTATATGTGTGTTTCTCTACGCATTCTTTTATTGTACCTCAACTGTGGAAGTGGGCGTGATAGACCAGGCCCAAGATGTAGCGACCTAAGTCATTGCTGTGCTTGGGTGACACTCTTCTTGACCGCAAAAAGAGATGCACAACGCGCGTTTTTCCTGTTGCACATCTCTCGTTGTTATCCTATTTCGTCTCTAGCACCTGACGCATGTATTCGCGGAGCACAGGCGCGATATCGGGCCGTTTGAGGGCATACGCGATGTTGGTGGTCAACAGGCCGAGCGGTGTGCCTGTGTCGAAGCGTTCGCCCGCGAAGCGGATGCCGAAACAGCGGCCCTCTTCGGCCTGCATTGCGAGGGCGTCGGTAATCTCGATCTCGCCGCGTTTGCTCGGTGGGGTGCGCTCTAGCTTTTCAAAGATATCCGGTGTGAGCAGGTAGCGACCCGCGATTCCTTGATCGGAGGGAGCCTTTTCAATTGTCGGCTTCTCGACCATGTGTGTCACCTGCACAACCTCTTTGGTTAACTCTTGCAGCGCGACAATGCCATATGAGGGTATTTGTTCGCGTGGTACGGTGAACAGTGAGAGAACGGATCCGTTATACTGCTCATATACCTGAATCATCTGCTGAAAGCAGGGGGTTTCGGGGGCAACCAGCTCGTCGCCGAGCATCACGAGAAATGGCTCATCACCAACAAGGTCTTTGGCACACAGGATGGCGTGGCCGAGGCCAAGTGGCTCCGATTGACGCACCGAGACGTAGGATGCCATTGTTTGGGTGCGGCGTAGCTCTTCCAGCTCTTTGCGCTTGCCCTTACGCTCAAGAATATGTTCCAGTTCGGGGAAGCTATCGAAATGATCCTCGATTGCCCCTTTGCTGCGACTCACAACCAAAATAATTTCTTCGATGCCTGCGGCAACCGCCTCCTCAACCAGATATTGCACAACTGGCTTATCGACCAGGGGCAACATCTCTTTTGGCACAACCTTGCTCGCGGGTAATACGCGGGTTCCCAGGCCAGCAATAGGCAATACCGCTTTACGAATATGCATGTAGTATCCTCCTGAACTCTATAAATCGCGCTCTTGCTTGTACGTGTTTTGTCGCTGTGACGCGCGAAATAGTCTTCGCGTCGCCCCTATTGTAGTGGATAACCGCCGCGCGGTCAATTAGACCATTGGGATAAGTTGTTCTTAAAGAGGATTGTCAACATACGTATACGTATGTTATACTAGTACTGATGCTGATTACGTGAGCATTTATACCTGTAAGACCACGAGAAGGAGCAAAAAATGTATCAAAAGGGAGCGATAACCATGCCAAACAAAACCATTTATGTTGCGGACGCGGATATGCCAATTTTTGAGCGGGCGCAACAACTCGCGGGGGGCAACCTTTCCGCGACAATCGCCCACGCGCTACGGCGTTTTGTGGAGATGGAGGAGGCCAAGAAGAGTGGTTTCACGGAGATAACCGTGAGGGTGGGAAGCGTCGCGCCCACCCGCAAGCGTTTTCTGGGGCGTATTCTTGCGAAGGGCCAGGTGCGGGAACACAACGGCGCAACAACCATCACATACAAGGTGTTTTTGACGATGCGTGGCAAGTTTGCTTTGTACATCGTAGATGCCGCTGAACTGTCCGGCTCGGAATGGTGGGAATATAAGGTACAGCACTCGCGCCCCGACGAGATATTACGCTTTGAGGTCTTCGAGGCGGTGGAAGAACTCAAAGACCATGTACCACAAGAGCTGTACGACGCTGTATTACAAGCGGTGCATAGTCCAAACGGTATCGAAATGCTGGATATTTAAGAATGTAGAGGGTAAAGGGGATTGCAAGGGTCTCCTTGCCCAAGCGGTCCCCTTTACCCTTTAGAGGGCAAACAGTCATCTTTAAGAGAGAATATAATAGAGAGAGAAGACAGACAAATTTTTATTTTGCAAAAGTGAGGGTGAGTGTGGCAACACAGAGCAATACTAACAATGCTATCGAGGTGGAACACCTTGTAAAACGCTATGCGACGGCGAAGGTAAACGCTGTTGACGATATTTCGTTCGTGGTCAAGCGCGGCGAGATATTTGGCCTATTGGGGCCAAACGGTGCGGGCAAGACAACAACCATTGGTGTCTTGACCACGAGCGTTGTGCCGTCGAGCGGCACGGTTCGCATTATGGATATCGACGTAGCGGCGGACCCTATGGGCGTTAAGCAGCGTATGGCGGTAGTGCCGCAGCAGAGCAATCTGGATCGTAGTCTGCGGGCGCGTGAGATTCTGACCTTTCACGCGATGTATCATGGGGTTCCAAAGGCGGAGCGTGAGGCACGAGCCGACGAACTGCTCAAAGAGCTGGGTCTGGGTGAGCGCGGCAAAGATGTGGTACGCCGCTATTCCGGTGGTATGGCGCAGCGTTTGATGCTGGCTCGTTCCTTGATGCACTCGCCGGATGTGCTGGTGCTGGACGAGCCGACGAATAGCCTTGATCCTCAGTCGCGCCTCTTTTTGTGGGATCGTATCCGCTCGCTCAACGCGCAGGGTGTGACGATTCTGTTGACGACGCATGACATGGATGAGGCAGATCAGTTGTGCGAGCGTATCGCCATTATGGATCATGGGCGGGTGCTTGTGCTGGATACGCCGACGGAGCTGAAGAAAACTGTCCCTGGGGGAACACGGCTCGAATTGCGTGTACGTATGCCGGAACGCGTCGCGGTTGAACGCGGGTCTGACGGGCAACCCAAGAGCTACATCTTGAACGCGCTCCGCGAAATGACCGACGCGACCAGTGTCGAAGAGGTTCCCGTCAAAGATGAAGGAGCCGAGCACGGTGTGACGCTCTATCGCCTCTTTGCAGCAGACGCGAACGAGCTTGTGTTGGGCGCGACACAGGCGATAGGCCGAATGGGGGCCGAACTGCGTGACCTCCGTGTTGTCAAACCAAGTCTGGAAGATGTATTTATTCACCTAACGGGAAGGAATTTGCGCTAATTATGAGTACCACAACGCCTGTACAAGCTACATCGGTTACACCCCCAACGTCACAGGTAAAGCGGCGTGAGGGCCGTACCGCGATAGCCGCAACCGCATTTTTCGCGATTCTGCAACGCGACATTGCCGTAACTGGACGCGATTTCATCGCTTTTTTGCTACAAGTCCTGCTACAACCATTGTTTTTTCTGTTCATCTTTGGGACGGTGCTGCCCGCCATTGGTATCGCACGACAGGGCTTTGGCGCGCTGTTACTTCCAGGCATTGTGGCGTTGACGGTGGTTACTACCGCGATTCAAGGGGTGGCTCTGCCGCTTGTACTCGATCTTGGGTTCGCTCGTGAGATTGATGATCGCCTGCTTGCCCCCTTGCCTGTGAGCCTGGTTGCGTTAGAAAAAGTTATCTTCGCGGCTATGCGTGGCCTTGTCGCTGGCGCGGTTATCTTCCCACTTGCGTACCTTATTCTCGGAAGCGAATTTCAGGTACGCGCTGACGGTATCGGTGTTATCGTTGTCGTGATGGTTCTCGCCGCGTTTGCCGGTGCTTCGCTGGGAATGACCATTGGAACGCTTGTGCGACCTGAGCAGATCGGCCTGATGTTCGCGCTGATTTTGACGCCGCTACTCTTTACGGGCTGTGTGCAATACCCCTGGGGAACGCTCGGTGTTCTCAAGTGGTTCCAGATCGTTACGCTGTTTAACCCGCTTACCTATGCGTCCGAGGGTTTACGGTACGCGATGGTTCCACATTTTCACGGGCACGTTCTGCCCACGCTCTGGCTTGGTTGGGTCTTCCTAGGATTGAGCGCGACAATTGTGATTTTTTTCGCGATTGGTCTGCAAACGTTTCGGCGTCGTGTCGTAAATTAAAAATGTATTAAAAAAGATTGGCGTAGAGGAATTTATTTGCGAAAATACGGATAAATTCCTCTACACAAACGGTAACGTTTCACGCGGTGTTTGGCATTCCTGATGTTACAGGAAATGTATTGTTTTTACGCAACACCTCCTTGCAATATGATATACTTTTGGCAACAAGGAGGTGCGAGCTTGGAAGGTTTAAGTGTTTTTAGCGGGAATGCCAACCGTGCATTGGCTGCCGCGATCTGCAAACATCTGCGTGTTCCACTGGGAAACGCAGACGTTTTTCAATTTAGCAACGAAAATATATTTGTAAAAATCAATGACAATGTGCGTGAGCGCGACGTTTTTCTTATTCAACCCTTTAGCACCCCCGTCAATCGCTCCATCATGGAGCTGCTTATCATGATCGACGCCGTGAAACGCGCCTCCGCCTCGCGTATCACCGCCGTTATTCCCTATTACGCTTATGGACGCACCGACAAGAAAGACCAGCCGCGTGTCCCCATTACGGCGCGTTTGATCGCAGATTGTATCACCGTTGCCGGAGCGAACCGTGTGCTGACAATGGATATGCACGCGGGACAGATACAGGGCTTCTTCAATATTCCCGTCGATGAGTTGACCGCGCAATTGCAACTTTCACGTTATTTCATTGAGAAAGAACTGGACGATTTTACCGTTGTCTCCGCCGACGAGGGGTTCGCCAAAAAAGCCCGCCGCCTCGCTGATAGACTTCAGGCTCCCCTGGCGATTGTGGAGAAGCGGCGTCTTGGCAATAAGGGTCACACGGAGGCAATGGGTATTATTGGCAATGTGAGTGGACGGCACGCGATTATCGTCGATGACGAGATCGACACCGCCGGCTCGATTACGCAGGCGGCCCGTGTCGTGCATGAGCAGGGGGCGCGTGATATCTATATTTGCGCCACGCACGGCGTCTTTTCAGGGCCTGCATATGAGCGGCTTGGCAATGCAATTATCAAAGAGATTGTTGTCACGGACTCAATTCCCGTGTCCGACGAAAAGAAACCAGCCACCATGACGGTGCTTTCCGTCGCGGAACTTTTCGCGGGTGCGATCAGCCGCATCCATGATGGTCGCTCCGTGACGGAGTTGTTCCGGTAGTTTGAGCAATGTAACGATATGCTCGATCAAGCAGTAGCTATGCGTTAAAAACAGTCCGTAGAACGCAGTTATTCCGTCTATTTTTCATGTGATGAACAAAATTTTTCAACGCAAGTTATCGCGCGAAATTTGCTTTACAGTCATGTTGTTGCGCGTAACACCTTAAAGCGTGTGTCACCGCCGACCTCTTCAACGTGGGTGAAATGGGCTTTGAGGATTGGTTCATATTTGAGGAAGCGATTGGCGACAAGATAGAAGCGACCCTGTGGTTGCAAAACCTGCGCCGCGCCACGAACAAAACCCTCCGCGATGGCCGTTGTTTGGACGCCACCTTGATGAAATGGTGGGTTGGTGGCGATGAGACTAAAACGTTGTTCCTGTACCGCCTGCGTTCCGTCGCTCGGTAGGACCTGTACATTGGTGAAACCGTGTTCCGCAACGGCCTGTTGCGAGGCCGCGATAGCCGCCAGGCTTGTGTCAACCATCGTCACCTGCTTTGCGAGACGCGCTATGTGTAGGCCAATAAAGCCAGCACCGCACCCGATATCCAACGCCTCATCGGTGACGCGCACCTCCATTGTCTCTAATAAAAGACGCGTTCCTTCGTCCAATTTGCTATCAGCAAATAACGTGGGGGTCTGGTTGGTGCTGTTTCGCACAATTTCGTGGGTTACGGTTGAGGCCAGTACACGGTGTCCTTTGCTGATTACGAGCGTCTCGACATTGCCGAAAAGTTCTTCCATGTGCTTGCCAATCGAGAGGATGCCGCGATCTTTCGCGCCCGTCACATAAAGTTTACGTCCAACTTTGAGCGTGGCGGCGGCAATCTGTAGGCCGTAGAGTATCCATGCTTTGCTGGGTTGATAGAGCAGGTTCATCACCGCGACATCCACAGAAGGTTCGGAAGCGTGTAGAGCGTAATAATCATGGAAGGCAACGGGGCGCACATTTTTTGCGTGTTTGTATGGTATAAGTGTGGTAATGTCATCTTCCGCAAGGATGACAGGCCCGACTCGCAGCTTTTGGATGGCGGAGGTCACAAATGGGTCAGCCGCCGAGTTGAGGACGAGTACGGTAGTATTTGCGGTAAGCTGTATCGTATCACGAAGTAAAAAAGATTGGAGCATTACACATGGCCCTTTACATTGATAGCGCATTTCTTAATGACATTATATCCGTTGCACAGACAATTCCGCTGGCGGGTGTCACGACAAATCCGAGTATTGTATTGGCGGCTCGCGAGCGTGGACAGAACCTGGACATGCTAAATTTGGTGCGAGAGTTACAACATATAGGAGAGGGATTTATCTTTGTGCAGTCTGGCGCGACAACAGAGGAAGAGCTGCTCAAAGATGTTGTCTCGTATATCGACGTTGACCCGTTGCGCGTCGTGCCAAAGTTGCCGATGACACAGGTCGGGATGCGTGTCGCGCTCCGCCTACGCAAAGCCAATCGGCAACGGATCGCGTTTACGGCAGTGACATCGCTGGCGCAGGCGTATAACGCGGCGATGGCGGGCGCGGACTTCATCATCCCCTATTATAACCGCTTGGAGCGTGCGGGGGTAGACGCTAGCGAACGGGTGGCACAGATGGCGGAGCTGCTCCACAATCAGCAACTCGGCTCACGCATTCTGGCGGCGAGCATCAAAACGGCGAGCGAGGCGGAACGCGCGCTGATGGCGGGTGCGCACGATCTCACAATCGCCCCAGAAGTGTTGCTGGGGATGGTACAAGACGCGCAAAGTGAGCAAGCAGTGGAGAAGTTCGCGGTAGATTGGCACAAGATGAAAAATATGTAATCAAACTCTTTTGTGTTCTGTACCCAAGAATGAATTTATTGTCATAAAAGACAAAAAGAAATTCACCTGCCCTTCATGAGACCATGTTATAGTATCACCAGTGAACAAAAGCCAGATACGTCTCGCGCGTCAAGGTGGTGCATGTGAAGTGGAAGAAGAGGGACGCGAGAGAAGAGTTACACGAGAGTCACGTGGGTGGCTAATGTGGGAGTGATGAGTGATGACGCGCCAGGGTGTGGGTAGGTATAAGTACGAGGTGGAGAGAAGGCGCGAAGCATCAGGGCTATGTCGAAGTGATGCGGTGGTGGTACGATCCTCCTTTATTTTTTGAAAAGGCGGCGGTGGTTACGTGGTGGAGGTTGGGCATTCGACGATACACGGTGGTGGTCGGGTGGGAAGTGTGGAGACGGTACGTATCGAGGAGAGGGAGACAGAAGATATGCGGGTGATTATGTTGTGGTGGATGGGAGTGTAGGGGCGCATATCTTTACATATGAGTTCTTCGGGTGTGCTGGCAACGTGGTGGGAATGGGGAAGAACTCATATACAACCAGGATACCAGAGTGGGTGAGTTCGGGTCTACGGCGGTAAAGTGGCAAGGGTAGGAAAGAACTCGCTGGACACGACTTATTTCGCGGTGCTACCGACGGAACAATAAGCAATTTGGTTTGCTTATTGTTCCGTCGGTAGTGTTTTTTTAGCCTTGTCGTGGCGGCTCCTGAAAATTGTTCGGTTGTTGATATTGTTGCGGATACTGTTGTTGTGGATAGTTTGGATCCGTGCCACCTTGATACGGCTGCTGCTGTTGATAATATTGCTGTTGAGGTACTTGCGGAGGTTGGTAGTACGTCTGGTTTTGCTGACTATTCTTCGCGACACTTCCCATAATGGCCCCGAATATCGCGCCTCGTACCATTGCGCGAACCACGACGGATATAACAATAAGTAGAACAATGAACCCGAAGAAGACGATACATCCAAGTGACCCTAAAAAACCTGCAAACATGTGACCTCCCTGTTCCTGCTATTTCTTCGTGTGAAGTTTGCGTGGGAGATAGCTGAATACGTTTATCTCCCTGCTCCTTTTCGTTACCTACAGTGTGCCATGTAATCGTGTGATGCTCAAGGAACAGTTACACATGGTAGACGTGGAATAGTTCACTATTTCGGGGATGCGTTTAGCGGAACCTCCCATTGTTTTAGCCAGCGTCTTGTGAGGTGTTCACGGGCGCGAATGATCGCTTTCTCTTGATAGATGTGTACGGCAAAGGTCACGCTAACATCGGGGTTGTCGGGTACGTAGACCGCTCCGGTATTCTGTTCGCTCGGACGTATGCCCGTTTTGCGGCCCGTGTACCAGGGGGACATGAGGTTGCCAAACGTGACGGGGTGTGCGCCGAGTTGTTCTGTTACCACGAGCTGGGGGGCCTCCCATCCCGAATGTGTATGTCCGCTGAAACAGAGGAACGCGTTTTGGTGGTGGGCGAGGATGTCGCGCATCGCCTGCGAGTTTTCCGGCGAGAAGAATTTCTCAAGCGAGGCGTAGTCGCGGCGAACGGTGACATCTCGATCTAGCACGGTATTGCGAAGGGGACAGTGGAGAAAGACAATCGTCGGGCTGGCCGCGTGCTGCGTGAGGGCTGCGTCGAGGAATGTCAGGGTCTCGTGCGAGAGATAGACATAGGTTGGGTCTTCCAGTGTATGTGGATTGGGATAATCCAGCATGATACAGGTGATACCATTGGTTGTCCATGTGTAGCGTATCGGTTTTTGCCACAGTTCGGTAAATGTCTGTGCCATGCGCGATGGGTCTTCGCCATCAGGCCCGAAATATTCATGGTTGCCGACCCCTGGATAAAAGGGGATATCCCCTAATCGCGTGGCAAGGTCTCTTGTCGCGGTCTCATAATTTTCACGGGCGCACGTCTCGATATGATCCCCCGGCGACACACAAAAGGCGGGGCTGCCCTCTTCACGCCAGAGTGTGTGCAGGTCTGCGAACATCGGCGCGAGACGCTGAGTATGTATCTCGTTCCAGGCTGGCAACGCACGATAGTGCAGATCACCAATGGCCCAGAAATAGAGGCGTTCGTCTCCATTTGTAGTCGTAGAAAACTGTGACATTGTTGCTTCGTCCCTCTTTCTCTCTGTTTGGCTATAGTGTACTATAGAAATGTTAAGGGATTGTGTGGCGTGTTACCCCTTGCCTGCTAAAACGTATTCTAAGTACAGGAAAAAGAAGGAGCATATTTTATACATGGGACAACTGCTTGCGGGCGGCTTTATCGCGCTCGGCCTCTGTATCATCGCTTTGATCGCTTTTGTGGTATCGCAAGAAAAGAAGGCGCAGGGTACACGCCAGTACAAACAGGATACGCAAAAGGGTGAGACGCTCTCTAGGACGCACACCCAACCCAATGAGCCGTCACTTTCGGATGTGGAAAAGACGGATCGCGCACAAGTCGCGGCGACTGTTGCACAAAATACCTCTTTGGAGCAAAAAACAGGCTCTCATGTTGTGCTTGTACCTGTGAAAGAGCCTCTGCCAGAGTGGTGGCATGAGCAGTTGCAATCACTTACGGAGCAGCTACAATATCTGCGTGGGCATACCAAAGATGTTGAACGGCAAATCGAGATTCTCGGCGAAATTGCCGAACTCGCGGGCGAGTTAGAGACCTTGCAAAAGAAACGCCCCCTTTCGTCGGACGGGAAGCCGCTGCTGTTTCCGCTCAAAATCAATCGACAACCAACGGATGGCTCGTACCTTACCGATAAACGCCCCGCGGTTCGCAAATATACGATTAAAGCGATTTGATGTTTTTACCACGAAAAAGAGAGGGCGCGAAACAGATTTCGCGCCCTCTCTTTTTCGTCTATACTATTTTCATCCACTGTTTGGCTTCGCGTATCTCTTCGTGGGTGATGGTGTGGCCGCCGTTATGCCAGTGGGCCTCGACGCTTGCACCCGCTTGCTGCAAAAGTGCGACGAGCCGCTCAGTGTTTTCGGATGGCACAATTGGGTCACGACGACCCGCACCGATAAAGACGCGCTTGCCCGTAAGTGGTGGTGGCTCCTCCGGCACAAACGGAACCATTGGATGGAGGAGAACCGCCGCCAGCAGCACCTGTGGTCGCAAGAGAAGCATACTCGCCGCGATATTCGCTCCGTTGGAGAAGCCAACCGCGATTACTCTGTTTGCGTCAAAGTTATAGGTGGTGCTGGCCGCCTCTACAAAGTCCGCGAGTTCGTGTGTGCGCTGCACTAAATCGGGAACGTCGAAGACGCCCTCGGCGAGGCGTCGGAAAAAGCGTGGCATTCCGTTCTCCGAAACGTTCCCGCGTGGACTGAGTTGGCCTGCGTTGGGCGCAAGCATACGGCCCAGCTCTAGCAGGTCATCTTCGTTACCGCCTGTCCCATGCAGCAAAAGCAGGGTTATCGCCTCCGCCTGTGTCGGTGGGATATAGTGGTGTGTAAAGCTCGCAACGCCTTTTTGCTGATGCTCTTTCATGCGCTACCGTCCTTGTGTGCCAACAGGTGTATGCACCGGCGGCAGGTCACGCTCTAGTTGGGGGCGTTGTGCCTCTAACCAGGGGGGTAACTTGAGATGCGAACCCAGTTCCGCGGGTGCTTCGTCGATGGCGAAACCGGGAGCGTCGGTTGCGATCTCGAACAGAACGCCGTTCGGCTCACGAAAGTAGATGGAGTGAAAGTAGGTGCGGTCAAGTTGTGGCGTCACGCCCATGCCGGCACTCACGAGTACGCCGCGCCACGCCAGCTCTTGCTCATCGTCGGGTGTGCGCCATGCGACGTGATGCACGGAGCCTATCGCCTCGACGCCGCGTGTTCCGTGTGGCAAGTCGAGCAGATCGACAAACGCGCCACTGCCAGCGTTGTCACCTGCGCCGACCTCGTACCGCACGCGGTTGCCTGTTTCACCGATGAGACGGAAGCCAAGCGTTTGTGTGAGTAGCGAGATGGTGCGCTCTTTATGGGTAACGGAAAGCGTGACGGCATGGATGCCGCGCACAGCGTATTCAATCGGGACTGGCCCCGTTGTCCAGCCGGTACGACCCGCCGCGCCCCTGTGGGCTACAAGCTCGATGCCCAGACCTTCGTGATCGGTGAAGGTCAAAACCTGCTCGTCGAAGCGTGTCGTTGGCCCCTCGACCTGGATACCGTGCTGCGTCAATCGCTCTTGCCAGTATGCCAAAGCATTTTCGGGAACAACAAACGAGGTTGTTGTAACCTGTCCCGTGCCGCGTCTCCCCTTTGGTGAATTGGGCCAGGAGAAAAAGGTGAGGATTGTGCCAGGGGTCCCCAGGTTGTCCCCATAATAGAGGTGATAGGTGTCTGGCACGTCGAAATTCACCGTCTTCTTTATAAGTCGTAAGCCTAATACGCCAACATAAAAGTCAATATTCTGTTGCGGGTCGTCCGTAATTGCCGTAACATGATGGATGCCGAGTATCTCGTTTGCCATTGTGTTCACTCCCCTATATCGTTGCACTCACCGCTGAATGATTATACTATACTACACTCATCTATTCTAACATAACATTATATACTTTTATTTCGTTAGTAATAGATCGCCACAATGATATTCTACACGCAACTACATTATGATTTCTCGAACGTTGTTATCGTGTTCTAGCGCTCTTCGCCGCTATAAATTCGTACATAGCTTCGGTAGCGGCGCTCGTCGATGAGTCCTGTATTCATGGCTTGGCGGACGGCGCACCCGTCTTCGTCAACGTGTGAGCAGTCCACGTACTCACAGTCGCCGAGATAGGGGCGAAACTCAACGAAGCAGGCGGCGAGTTCGCTCGGCTCTACGTTCCACGCGGCGAGGGCGCGTATACCTGCGGAGTCGGCGAGCCAGCCGCCGATGGATAACGGGTAGAGCTGAGAGCCGGTGGTGGTGTGCTTGCCCTTGCCGGTTACGTCGCTCACCAATCCGGTTTTGAGTGCCATCCCTGGCTCTATCGCGTTGACCAGCGAGGACTTGCCAACGCCCGATGGCCCTGTGAACAGTGTGGTGTGGTCTTTGAGCAGGGAGCGCAGGTGGTCGATGCCTTGTCCGGTGTGGGTACTTGTCCAGATCACGTTGTACCCAATTTTGCTGTACAGCTCGCTCGCGTCCTCTACCTGTGGCCCATGTGGTAGATCCGACTTGTTGAGACAGAGTATCGCGCGTAGGTTTGCCGATTCGCAGATGGTGAGGAAGCGGTCAACCATGCCGAAGTGGGGGTCCGGTTGCGCGATGGCAAAGACGAGGACGACCTGATTAAGGTTTGCGAGCATAGTTTGTTGGATAACTTTTTTCGTTGTTGAGCCTGCGTCGCGGCGGGAGAGCGCGCTCTGGCGCGGCAAAATCTCTTCAATCAGGCCCATCCCGTCGTCCAAACGGCGGAGTTTTACATAATCGCCAACGGAGAGCCGTGTTGGTGGTGGGGTTTCGCTGCTATCGTGATTTTGCATCCGTTCCATGCGCTTTTCGTAGTTCGGATCGAGGAGCAGCTTGTCGCGCCGCACCCGTGTATTGCTTACAGATTTGGCGGATTGTGCCTGGGCAAAGGCTTTTTTGAGTTTGCCGCGTAAGGTGCAGCGTAGAATCCCATCGTCGGTGTGAACATCGTAGATGCCATGCGCGCCGTTCAGCACGACGCCGGTGAGTGTACCAGTTTCGTTTGTCAATGTTTTCCCCTCCAGAGGAATAAAAAAACACGGTTCAGCG
>Ga0123338_10001791_pt1 | contig 20436 bp, 18 predicted proteins | sample grotaG_FD_89793 | JGI IMG/M metagenome (GOLD analysis project Ga0123338, IMG submission 89793) | Glacier valley bacterial and archeal communities from Borup Fiord, Nunavut, Canada, to study Microbial Dark Matter (Phase II) -... | ecosystem: Environmental > Aquatic > Freshwater > Ice > Glacier ...
ATTTCTATGATTAAAGCAACTATTTTCATCTATATATAATTATATTTTAAATATTTGTTTACTTCACTTTTTTCAGAATCATCGCCTTAATTGAGAATAACTTTTTCGGCCTGATAATGGGCCAAAAAGTTATTTCCCACTTAAGGCTGCTAACTTTAACAATAGCCCTTCTTTTCTTTGTAGCCTTAAATTTTATGCAACAGCCCTAATGTATTCCTCTTCATATTTTCTATTTTGGTTGACACAGGCAAATATGATCAGAATTAGTTTGTTCCTTACCGCATTGATAACCAACATTTTATTTTTCTTTTCTTCTTTCACTTTTCTTTCATAGTATTTTTTCAGATCTGAATTATGGTTGATTGCAACTAAGGCCGACATATGAAGCACCGTCTTCACCTTCTTATTAGCCAAGTGTGAGACTCTGCCTTTTCCTTTCATTAATCCCGATTCTCTTACAAAAGGCGCAACACCTGCGTAGCATGCGAACTTTTTAGGGTTTTTAATATCTTTAAATTCATTGGTGGTAATGATGATTTGGGTAGCAGTTATCTTTCCAACACCTTTTACCGAGGTGATAATAGAAAACAAACGTTTTAACTCTTCATCCATTTTTATTACCTTTTCCATAGTTTCTTCTACACTCTTTAAATCGTCTTCTATACCTTTTAACGCCTTATTACAAAGCAGTTTATTTTGGTTTAATATTTTTTTGCTTACAAAAGAACTGCTTTCTTCTAAAGGCATACTTAATTGTTTTTTTGCGTTTATTAACCTTGAACGAAGGGCAGCTAAATGTGAGAGCTCCGTTACTATTTCCCTTTTAGGCGTCCATAAACGTAATCCATCACGATTTTTATAAGCATATTCTGCAATCCTGATAGCATCTACTTTGTCATTCTTTCCCCTTACATTGCCCATAGAGTTCTTTATCTGACTTGCAACTTCAAGGCAAATATTTGCTTGCTTTTTATGGAGGTAGCACAGTAAATGATTGTTATATATGCCTGTATGCTCCAAACAAATAACAGCATCCTTAATATTAAACCCTTCTTTCTTTAAAAGTCCATCAATGAAATATTTGACAGCTGAAGGTGTATTTTCAATCTCCTGATGAAACAAAAACTCTTTGCCCTTCATAACGGCAAAATCAAGTTCATTTTTACTTACATCACAACCAATAAAATAATTAAATTCCATATATTTAACCTGTTAATAGTTTAACAAAAAAGTTAGCACGTTTTAAACACCATCAAAACCTTATTAATGAGTCTGGTAACTCTAATTTCTATTTGATGCCATAGTTTAAAACAAACGGTAAAGGATTAAATCTGATAATAGATCATTAATCTGGTATTTCGACGTATGCGCCTTTACCGTTGTTAACTTTTCACAATTTGTGAAAATTCTTTATAAAAAAATAAAAAATAATTAACAAAGAATTCTTAGAATTTTACATCTAGGTAAATCTAAAGGTATTTCGATATTTTAATTTTCAATTTTAAAATTATTTTTTTTGGAAATATTATAATCTTTAATAAACCTGAATTACGTTATTGGAAATAGGATCGTGAGAAGTTCCCCTCCTTTTTTCAAGGAGGGGTTAGGGGAGGTAAAAAGAATTTTAACGACGTGACAGGTGCTTTTAACTGACAATTTTAATAATTGATGATTACTTTAACGCCGTGTCAGGTGTTTTCACCTGACACTTTTAATGATTTTGGAATGCCAACATTGTTTACAACCACCATACTTAAATGGAAATAATTACTTTTATAAGATATAATCAATGATATTTTGTTTTATTACTCCCTTCAAATATGAGATAACATTTTGTGTCAGGTGAAAACACCTGACACGGCGAAAAATGTTTAAATGAAAATATGAATGAAAAGAGATATCAAAAGTAACCTCAAGTGTTGAAAGATATTTTTGATACCTAAAAGCAAAATTAAAATCTTTAAAATAATATCCAAATTAAATAATTTCGAAAAATCTTCTGTAATAAGTATTTATTAATCTTTTAACAACTTTAATTGCTTTGTTGTTAACAATTAAAATTATCAATAAATCAATATCGTTATTTTGATATTTTAATATAAAAATGAATTAATTTGATTACGATTTAAAAATTTATTTATGAGTGAACATATAAATAATCGGGGATTAACAATGTTTATAAAGGGATAGGTTTTGAAAAATTAATTTAATATCTCATTTTTGAAATATTATGCAAGCATACAAATCAAATTTTTCTTTTTTAATTATTGCTATAAAACAAAAAAACCTCCCTGAAAATCAGGAAGGTAGTTTGTGCTGGTGGTGATGGACGGGATCGAACCGCCGACACAAGGATTTTCAGTCCTTTGCTCTACCGACTGAGCTACATCACCAGCGCTTTTTATATAAAAAGTGGTGCAAATCTAGGAATTATAATTTAAGTTGCAAGAGTAGTTAAAATAAATAGGTGTTTATTTTTATATTAATTATTATTTTGATTGTTAATCAGTCGTTTAAATAAATTTTAAATATGTTAATCATTCAACAAATTTTATTTCTTATTGTATTATTAGTTGCAGGCTATGTTATTCGCAAAAGAATTTTACGAATTGCAGGTAATATAAATCTAGGGAAAGACAAAAAAATAAACGACCGACCAGCAGAGCGTTTGAAAAATATGATGCTCCTCGCTTTTGGTCAGAAAAAAATGTTCGACAAGCCTCTTGTTGGCTTTTTACATTTTCTTGTTTACGCAGGTTTTATTTTAATCAATATAGAAATTTTAGAAATTATTATTGATGGCTTAGCAGGTACTCATAGGGTTTTACATTCTATTTTATCAAGTTTTTATCCTGTTTTAATTGGTTTTTTTGAGTTTTTGGCAGTTGGGGTTATTGTAGCCTGTGCTGTTTTTCTTATTCGAAGAAATATTTTAAAATTACCTCGTTTTATTAAATCCGAACTAAATGGCTTCCCCAAAATCGATGCAAACTTTATTTTAATTGCCGAAATTTTATTAATGTTCGCATTACTTTCAATGAACGCAGCTGATGTTATTTTGCAAGATAGAGGTGTTGGTCATTTCGCTCATGTAAAAACAGGTAATTTTGCATTTAGTCAATTTTTTATTCCATTTTTTAATTCTTGGAGTAGTTCGTCATTAGAAATTTATGAGCGTTTCACTTGGTGGTTTCACATTTGTGGCATTCTTGCTTTTGCAGTTTATGTTACATATTCTAAACATTTACATATTGTTTTAGCCTTTCCAAATACTTATTTCTCAAGGCTCGAACCCAAAGGAGAAATTTATAACATGCCAGTTGTAACTAAGGAAGTAAAATCAATGCTTGGCTTGCCTGTCGAAAATGAAGAAATACCAACAACTACACCTGTTGTACCTGAAAGATTTGGTGCAAAAGATATAAATGATTTGAATTGGAAAAATTTAATGGATGCCTATAGTTGTACTGAATGCGGAAGATGTACAGAACAATGCCCTGCAAATATTACAGGTAAAAAACTTTCACCCCGAAAAATTATGATGGATACCAGAGATAGAATGGAGGAAGTTGGTAAAGCCATTGAAGCGAAACAAGAACCATTTACCGACGGAAAATTTTTATTAGATAATTACATAACTCGTGAAGAATTATTAGCATGTACTTCTTGCAATGCATGCGTTGAAGCTTGCCCAGTTAGTATTAATCCATTGGATATTATTATTGAAATGCGGAGATATATGGCAATGGAAGAAAGTAAAGTTCCTGGCTCGTGGGGTGCAATGTTTTCTAATATCGAAAATAATGCAGCACCATGGAAATTTTCTCCTTCAGAAAGGTTTAATTGGGCAGAAAAATTAAAAAGTTAATTTAAAATCTAAAAAATGATTTTATGGAAACAGTTGAAAAGATAAAACTATCAGAAAAACAAATTGCTGAGATAGAAAACGGAAAAATAGTTGCCATTAAAGCATCTTGGGATGAATTTTGGGAATTTGCGGAAACTAATAAATACAAAAATGATTATCATAATGGAGAAATTTTAATTATGGGAGCAGCACATTTTTTAAATGAATTGTTAGTATCGCACATAAATTCAATCTTTTATAATTTCTATAATTCAAAAGGCTATTTAATTGCTGGGAGCAATTTAGGCATTTCAATACCTGAAATAGATAGTTACTATAATGCCGATCTAACTATCATTAAAGATAAACCCAACTTTAAAAACAATTCCAAATACATCATCACCAACCCTTTTATTGTTATAGAAATTATTTCACAATCGACGGCCAATTATGATTTTCATTTTAAAAGAAACAAATATCAAAAACTAACTAGTTTGGAGGAAATTGTTTTTGTAGATAGGTTTGACAAATCAATAATCGTTTTCAAAAAAACTAATGACCCCAAAGTTTGGATGGAAACAATTTATGATGCTCCAAATGATTTGGTAGTAGTAGATACTTTAACTTTCGAACTTGGAGAAGTATTTAATAATCTCCCTAATATTTCAGAATAAAAATTTATGGAAACAGTTGAAAAGATAAAACTAACCGAAAAACAAATTGCTGATGTGGAAAACGGAAAAATAGTTGCCATTAAAGCAACTTGGGAGGAATTTTGGGAATTTGCACAAACCAACAGATATAAAAATGATTACCACAATGGGGAAATATTAATTATGGGGTCAGCACATTTTTTACACGAAATATTAGTTTCAAACCTGACAATTTTATTAGGGAATTATTTTAAATCAAAAGGTTATTTAATTGCAGGAAGTAATTTAGGAATTGCTAGGCTCGATAAGGATAGTTATTACAATCCGGATATAACTATAATAAAAGGCTTACCGGAGTTAAAAAATAAATCAGAAGCAATAATTACAAATCCTTTTATCATTATTGAAGTTCTGTCGGAATCAACTTATGATTACGACATGCTATACAAGCGCAATGCTTACCAAAATTTAAATAGTTTAGAAGAACTTGTTTTTATTGACAGGTTTGAAAAAATAATTTATGTTTTTAAAAGATCACCAAGTCCAAATGTTTGGATCGAAACCATTTACAATTCTAATTCAGATGTTGTAATTATAGATACTTTTTCATTTGTTTTAGGAGATATATTTAATGACCTACCCAATATTTCATAATAAAAAAATCATGACCGATATTACATATAAAGTGCCAACAGTACAGGAAATGAAAAGCAATGGCGAAGTTCCTGAAATTCTTTTTTGGGTAGGTTGTGCAGGGAGTTTTGATGAAAGATATAAAAATGTAACAGTAGCATTTACGAAAATATTAAATAAAATAGGAATAAAATTCGCTGTTTTAGGAACGGAAGAAGCATGTACCGGCGATCCTGCCCGCCGTGCTGGAAATGAATTTTTATTTCAAATGCAGGCAGTTAATAATATTCAAACTTTAAATGGGTATGAAATTAAAAAAATTGTAACTGCTTGTCCTCATTGCTTTAATACAATTAAAAATGAATATCCTGCATTAGGAGGCCATTACGAAGTGATCCATCATTCACAATTTCTTCAACAATTAATCAATGATGGTAAAATAAAAATGCAAGGTGGTGGTGAATTTAAAGGAAAAAAAATAACCTATCATGATTCATGTTATTTAGGAAGAGCCAACAATATTTACGAAGCACCCAGAGAAGTTTTGGAAGCCTTAGATGCAGAACTTTTTGAAATGAAACGAAGTAAGAAAAACGGATTATGTTGTGGTGCTGGTGGTGCTCAAATGTTTAAAGAAGCTGAACCCGGTAAAAAAGAAACTAATATAGAAAGGATTGAAGATGCTTTGGAAACGAAAGCAGAAATCATTGCCGTTGCTTGTCCGTTTTGTATGACAATGTTATCAGATGGCGTAAAAAATAAAGAAAAAGAAGCTGAAGTTAAAGTATTAGATTTAGCAGAACTGATGGAGAGGAGTTTGAATTAATAAAGAGAAAAAGACAAGAGACAAGAGACTCTACCGAATTTTCCATTTACTCTTTTTTATTTGATCAGGAAACAATAGAACAGCGATTAGTTTTATCATAATTTAATGACATAATGAAAAGGTACTTATTTCTATATGCACTACTACATTTTGAGCTTTTAAGTGCTCAAAACGTATATATGTCTAATGATACCATAGTCAATGTTAATAATAAACGAGAATTCACCAATTCATTAAATTCTTATTTTAATGAACATTTAATTCAAACGAAGCGTAAAAATACGAATAATATTCATGGTTGCTTTTACTTAAAATTTAAAATTAATTATTTAGGCGAACTTACCGAAATTTCACCCATTGAATCATTAACAAATTGTTTAGTAACACCGGAATTTATTACAGAATATCTTAAAAAAGCAATTCTATTAAATAATTTTTGGCGCAATAATAGTTTTATCAACTGTCACAATTATAGCTTTTATTTACCTGTCTTTTATGAATTAGGCAATAAAAATAGGTTGTGCGAAAAAGAACAGGAGTGGCAAATCTCCATAAACCATTATAATGATGGATTATTTATTAACTTAATACCATTATATTTAAAACTCTCGTATACAAAGAAAAAATTAATAAATGTTAATGTTATTCCTATTAGGAATTTAAATTGATTGAATTAGGCATATGAAGAGGATGTAAATTAAACTGTGTCAGGGAAAATTTTAATAAAATTTTAATTTTACTTTTAAACACAGTTTTTTTTATGAACGTTAAAGAATTTGATTTTGAAAGCTTCAAGAAAGAAGCAATAAAAGGGATGTATGAAGGGAAAGGTTTTAATGGAGAGAAAGGGGTATTCGCCCCTTTAGTAAAATACTTTTTAGAAGCGGCCCTTCAGGGAGAAATGGAAGCCCATTTAGCAGAAGAAGAAAGTTTAGGCCATCCAAACCGTTGCAATGGAAAAGTGGGCAAAAGGGTAAAAAGCTTATCTGGGGAATTTGATTTGGAGGTCTCCCGTGACCGTTCAGGTACTTTTGAACCCATGATCCTTACTCCCGAGGCAGGTGTCTTCACCTGACTCTTCCCTTCCATTAAACTTATGTGGAAGCATTTACTTTATTAGACAATATAAAAACACGAATAGGTTTTGACAAAATTACTGGCAGGTGAAGACACCTGCCACGGGATAAGAAACTGGTAAAAAAGAAATTAATATAGAAAGGATTGAAGATGCTTGGAAACGAAAGCAGAAATCATTGCAGTTGCTTGTCCGTTTTGCATGACAATGTTATCGGATGGAGTAAAAAACAAAGAAAAAGAAGCAGAAGTAAAAGTATTTGATTTGGCAGAATTGATTGAGAGGAGTTTGAATTGATAATTTTTAAAACTGGAAAAACTTTAAAATTAAAATATGAGTAGATATCTTATTTATGCTCTTATTTCAATGTCATTTGCTGGTTTGACATCTGTAATTGCAAAAACAGGTATTAAAAATGTTAGTGGTGATGCAGGTTTAGCAATCCGCACAGTAACTGTGTTTATAATTATTTGGTTAAACACCATCCTTTTTCAGCATACAAAAGATTTTAAGAAATTCGAACTTCATGATATTGCATTTCTCATTTTATCTGGAATTACCACTTCACTTTCATGGATATTTTATTATAAGTCAATTAAATTAGGAGAAGTTTCTACAGTTGCACTCATTGATAAAGGAAGCATTTTAATTACCCTTTTACTCTCTTACATAATTCTTCATGAAGAAATAACATTGAAAACTTTATTGGGAGGACTATTTGTAATTATTGGTCTTTTAATTTTATCAATAAAATAATTCTTTTCATAAATATAATTTTTCAAAAACATAAAAAAAACCGGTTCTATATGGAATATAGTGGGTAATCAAATTTTAATTTTTCTACCGAGGCAGGTGTCTTCACCTGACTCTTCCCTGCCATTAAACTTTAAGCCTAGAAATTCATATATGGAATGGGGTGAAGTTTATTTTTGGACTTCACAATAGTTATGTGGAAACATTTACTAAAACAAGATAAATATAAAACAGTAATTATCGAAAGCCTTAAAGAGTTAACAAAACGAAAATTAATTGTTGTATATGGATTTGTTATTATGCCAAATCATGTACACATAATTTGGGAAATGCTTAATAAAAATAAAAAGGAGATGCCTAATAATAGTTTTACAAAGTTTACAGCTCACTTTTTCAAAAAAGATTTAGCCCGAAATCATCCTCAGGTATTGTCTGTTTTTAAATCGGATAAATATGACAGGCAATTTCAGTTTTGGCAGCGAGACGCATTAGCAGTTAAAATATTTTCAAAACAGATGTTACTTCAAAAAAATTATAATGTATTCACTTAAACCCGCTTTCAGAAAGATGGAATTTGGTTAAAAGACCAGAAGATTATTTCTTTTCAAGCGCAGGCTTTTATGAAACGGGTAAAGATCAACACGGTTTATTAAAGCATTTTGATGAAAGGTTTTGAGAAATGAGTGTCATTTTAAGAGTGGAAGGTGAAGACACCTGCCACGGAAGGAGAATTGGGGAACGAAAAATTTAAAGGTTGGATTAGAGTACTTCTCTAGTTATACTAATACATTGAAGATTAGATAAATCCGCATTTAGTATTTAATTTTGTATTAAAAAAAAAGCATAAAATTTATTTCAACAAATATTGTTGGGAATAAATAGAAACAAATAGATGGAAAATATTACGATTACTAAAAAAGATATTAGAAAGTTTGATTTGCAACAAATGAAAGATTTTTTGACCGAAATGGGAGAAAAACCTTTTAGAGCCAAACAAATTCATGAATGGATATGGAAAAAATCTGCCACAGATTTTGAACAAATGACGAGTTTATCCATAAAACTCAGGGAAGCCTTAAGTGAAAATTTCGTCATTAACCCTGTAACAGTTTATAAAGAACAAAAGAGCAATGATGGAACAGTAAAATCTGCTTTTCAACTTTTTGATAAACATTTAATTGAAGGTGTTTTAATCCCAACTGAAGATAGAATGACTGCTTGTGTGTCGTCGCAAGTGGGATGCTCATTAACGTGTAAGTTTTGCGCAACGGGTTACATGGAAAGAAAAAGAAACCTCGATGCTTCTGAAATTTATGATCAGGTTGTTTTAATTAAAAATCAGGCTGAAAAAATGTACAATGCACCATTAACAAATATTGTTTATATGGGAATGGGTGAACCCTTGCTTAATTATGCTAATGTGCTTGAGTCGATAGAACATATCACTTCTGCAGATGGGTTAAATATGGCTCCAAAAAGAATAACTGTTTCTACTGCAGGCATAGCAAAAATGATTAAAAAATTAGCAGACGACGATGTGAAATTTAATTTGGCCTTATCATTGCATGCCGCTAACGATGAAAAAAGAAATAAAATAATGCCTATAAACGAAAGTAATTCATTAGAAAACTTAAAAGAGGCTTTACAATATTTTCATTCGAAAACAGAAAAAACGGTTACTTACGAATATATCCTTTTTTCTAATTTTAATGATACACTTCAAGATGCGAAGGAATTATATGAATTCAGTAAGCATACACCATGCAAAATTAATATTATAGAATACAATCCAATTGCGGAAGCTGATTACACCAACACAAAAGAAGAAAACTTTTCCACCTTTTCCAGATTTTTACTTAATAAAGGTGTAATTGTTAATATGAGGCGAAGCAGAGGGAAAGATATTGATGCCGCATGCGGGCAATTAGCGATTAAAGAATTAGTTTAATAAAAAAGGCTTCGAATAATCGAAGCCTTTTTTATTATGGCACTTTTACAAAAATGTTTTTTTTATAAGTGAATCACCTCACCATAAGCAGCTGCTGCTGCTTCCATCACCGCTTCGGACATGGTTGGATGAGGATGGACAGATTTAATAATTTCGTGACCTGTTGTTTCTAATTTTCTTGCAGTTACTACTTCTGCAATCATTTCAGTTACGTTATGCCCTATCATGTGGCAGCCTAACCACTCACCATATTTCGCATCAAAAATAACTTTTACAAAACCCTCCCTTGCTCCTGCGGCAGTTGCCTTGCCTGAAGCAGTAAATGGAAACTTACCTACTTTTATTTCATATCCCGCTTCAATGGCCGCTTTTTCGGTATAACCAACTGATGCTATTTCGGGTGAACAATAGGTGCAACCTGGGATATTATTATAATCTAATGGTTCGGGATTTTTCCCGGCTATTTTTTCTACACAAATAATTCCTTCCGCAGAGGCAACGTGTGCTAAAGCTTGCCCTGGAGTGATATCTCCAATTGCATAAACACCATCAACATTCGTTTTATAAAATTCATCAACTTTTATCCTTCCCTTTTCAACAACTATTTTACACTCTTCAATACCAATATTTTCTAAATTTGCAGTAACACCTACTGCTGAAAGAACAATATCACAATCTAAAATCACTTCTCCATTTGCAGTTTTAACTTTTACTTTACAACCCTTTCCTGATGTATCAACTGCTTCGACAGTTGCATTGGTCATGATTTCAATTCCTGCTTTTTTGTATTCTTTTTCTAATTGTTTTGAAATTTCATCATCTTCAACAGGAACAATTTTTGGTAAAAATTCAACTATTGTAACCTTAGTACCTATGGAATTATAAAAATAAGCAAATTCAACTCCAATAGCGCCTGAACCAACTACAACTAAACTTTCAGGTTTTTTATCTAAAACCATTGCTTTGCGATAGCCAATTACTTTTTCATTATCAATTTTAAGGTTTGGCAACTCTCTTGCCCTACCTCCTGTTGCTAAAATTACATTTTTAGCTTCGTATGATGTTTTCTTCCCATCTTCACCTGTAACTTCAACTTTTTTACCTGGCAAAACTTTTCCGGTACCAACAAGTACATCTACTTTATTTTTTTTTAATAAAAACTGTACTCCTTTGCTCATCGTTCCGGCTACATCGCGACTGCGTTTTACCATTGATCCGAAATTGGCAGTAAAATCTTTTGCTTCTATTCCGTATTCTGCCGCATGATTAAAATATTGAAAAACCTGTGCTGATTTTAAAAGAGCTTTTGTTGGGATACATCCCCAATTCAAACAAATTCCACCTAATTCCGATCTTTCAACAACTGCTGTTTTTAAACCTAATTGCGATGCTCTGATCGCTGCCACATAACCGCCTGGTCCGCTTCCTATTATTATTAAATCGTACATAGTATTTATGATGATGAGTTTATATTTTAAGTTTTATCAAAAAAACAAAAAAAATATTTTTTGCGATGCAAAGCTAAAAGTTTTTTTTATTGTAACATTTTAGAAACCAGACAAACTAATTATAAAAAATTTATCAGAGTTTTTTTACCAATGGTAACATTACTACTCTAAATCTATTTTTCATTTTTGGTTCAGATAATCGCATTATGTGAACTCCATCCTGTGCTTTTACAATTTGAGTATCCTTTTCTTTGGCACTTCTTAAAAAGGTATCCAGTTCTTTAATCCCCGTTGCGCCTACCCAAAACCAACCCAAATCGCCATCATTTTTAGCATTAGTAGTATCCCTACTAAATTGATGGATTAATTCTTTAAAATCTTTACCTGCTTTTATCTCTGCTAAAAGTTTTTCTGCTTGTTTAACACTTGCTAAAGTATCTTTTTTACTTTTTCCTTTGGGTACTAAAAATAAATGTTGCACGCGACCCATATAGATACTATCGTATCTTACTACTTTATAAAGAACAGCTCTATTACCTAAAAAAACTGGTCCGATTACTTCACCAACTGATGAATTAAAAAACATAAATTCCAATCCACCTAAATCCTGTGCTCTGTTATAAATAGTATAGTTAAAAGGAGCATCGCTATTGTTTACTATAAAAAGAGAATCATTAGAGGTGTTTTTGAATGGCTTTTTTCTGCTATTCGCCCATATTTCAGCATTTTCCTTGGCTTTTTGTATAGTATCTGTTTGAGCATAGCTTAAAATATTAATTGCAAAAAGCATACATAAGAACAAAACAAATCGTTTCATCGTAAAATAAATTTTCAATTAATTAAAAACACAAAACTAAACAATAGTTTTATAAAAACCCGATAATGTTAATAAAGCGAATAAGTGTAGTATTAGTAATTTTTTTCGTAAAAAATTTAATCTTATCGGCACAAGGCTTACCATCAAGCCCTTCGAATTTACTTGCTTTTAATTATAAACAACAAAACTATTTATCAGAAAGATCTTCTTCATCAGTTTTTTCAAAAGATTTTGACACAAAATTTAAAATTAGAAAACAGGGATTCGGAACAATTATAGGTTTGCAGAGGGGAGCTATAACTAATATTGTTTTAGGTGGTGAATACCATTGGAAGAAAATGCGATTTACCCGCCCTAAATTATGGGCCGCAAATTTTTCAATTGAATATAATTTTGGTCATAACATTGCAGGTTATCGAGCAGGTTTTTTTTATAAAGTAGGTAAAATTGCACTTACATATGGAGCAAGCGCGTGTTACATTACTGATTTTGACAAAGGTAGCTTTGGTGTAACACCAACTTTAGGTTTTCGATTGGCTGGGTTTCACTTTACTACAGGATATAATATATTAACAGATAATCCTCCTGAAAAAAAATATAATACGCTTTTTGTAGGCCTCGTTTATTATTTTCCCGTTTTTAGTCATACCAGAATTTTAAAAAGCAAGAAAAGCCACAAGGATAATTTTTTTAAAAGGATTTTTAAAAAGAAAGAAAAAGAAGACGTGGAAGAGGATTGAAAATAAAATTATGAGAAAATCGATATTGATATATTCATAATTAAAAGGTCGCGTAAAGTTTCGTTAATACTACATCATATATTTCCAATTAAGTACATTCATATTGAATTATTTTAAATGTGACCTTATTCCACATTTATTTTTCTCGTATCCAAAAAACCCATCTATCTATAATCACGATCATAATTAAATATATATTTAATTATGATAAAAATATTTAATTAAACTTAAAAAATAAAATAGTAATTTTAAAGTTTAATTGTAAATATTGTAGTTTATTTAATATAATATTTAATAAATAATTAAACTTTAGAAAAATTGTTTCCTGAAAGGCAAATTGTTCACATGGATATGGATACATTTTTTGTGTCTGTAGAAAGACTTAAAAATCCTAAGTTGGTAGGCATGCCTGTGTTAGTGGGTGGCTTTTCCGATCGTGCTGTAGTAGCAAGTTGCTCTTATGAAACCAGGAAATTTGGTGTTCATTCTGCCATGCCCATGAAACTGGCCAGACAACTATGCCCTGAAGCTATTGTTGTAAAAGGAGATATGGATTCATATTCTGATTATTCTAAAATGGTTACTCAGGTAATTGCAGATAAAGCGCCTGTTTTTGAAAAAACTTCCATAGATGAACATTATATAGACGCATCGGGGATGGATAAATATATTGGCACTTACAAGTGGACGCATGAATTGAGGGAAAAAATAATGAAAGAAACGCATTTACCTATCAGTTTTGGTCTTTCTCCTAACAAAACGGTTTCTAAAATAGCAACTGGCCAAGCGAAACCCAATGGTGAGTTGCAAATACTGGCTCCGGAAGTTCATCATTTCTTAGATCCTTTATCTATAAAAAAAATACCTGGGATTGGAAAAAAAACAGAAGATGCCTTGTATCAAATGGGCGTAAGAGACATCCATACACTCAGGCAAATCCCTATTGAGCTGTTGGAAATGAACTTTGGTAAAAATGGTATTGCTATTTGGAAAAAAGCAAATGGAATTGATAACAATCCTGTAGAACCTTATAGTGTGCAAAAGTCTATGGGTCATGAAATGACTTTAAATCAAGATACTACAGATGTGAAGGAGTTAAAAAGGTTGTTGCTCCATATGGTCGAACTACTTGCTTTTGACTTGAGGAAAAAGAAAAAGCTTTGCGCTTGCATTACCGTTAAAATCAGGTATTCTACTTTTGATACGTTTTCAAAACAAATGACTATTCCTTACACTTCTGCAGATCATCATTTAATTGATAAAGCATTTTTACTTTTTAATAAGCTTTATGAAAAAAGGCTTTTAATACGAATGATTGGAGTAAAAGTGAGCCATTTAGTAGAAGGTAATTATCAAATCCATCTCTTTGAAGATAGTAAGGAGCAGATATTGTTATACAATGCCCTTGATAAAGTAAGGTTACGCTTTGGCGAAACATCAGTAATGCGCGCAGCAGGTTTGATGACTTACACCAAGGAAAATCTATTCACCTCCATAAACGGATAAAAGTTGTGTTGCAGTTTATCCATTCATATTACAGTCTCAAATTTGGTGTTCATAGCATTGAAGAGATTATTGAGCGGGCTGTAAATGCAGGCATTCAAACACTTGCCTTAATCGATATTAACAATACATCTGGATTATGGGATTTTGTGCGCCTGTCTAAAGAAGCTGGTATTCGCCCGCTTGCAGGAGTAGAATGTAAAATAGAAAATAAATCATTGTTTTCGTTAATCGCTAAAAATAATGAAGGCCTTCGGGAAATCCATGAATATTTATCCTGGCATAACCTCAATAATAAACCCTTGGGTACACTAAACCCTGAATTTAAAAATGTATTTATTATTTATCCTTTCAGTACTCCAACTGATAAAGCCCTTGCAGATAATGAATTTATCGGGGTTCTGCCTTATGAGATTAACAAACTTTTTTCAAGTGCACATAAAAAGAGATCAGACAAACTCATTGCTTTTCACAAGGTTACTTTTTTTTCTAAAAGCGATTATGAGCTCCATAAAATATTAGTAGCCATTGATTATAATACCCTGCTCTCAAAGGTAGAAGCCAAAGATACCGCCCATCCCTACGAAATCATTTTAAAGCCTGAGCAACTCAGAAAGTATTATGAAATGTACCCTCTACTAGTTAGTAATCTTGAAAAAATATCAGAAAGTTGTTCAATAGAAATGAACTACGAAGAAAGAAAAAACAGAAAAACATTCTGCGGAAGCAAAACAGGAGACAAAGAGCTTTTAAAAAAGCTTGCCTTTGATGGTTGCCTGAATAGGTATGGAAAGAACAATAAAGAAGCTGTTAAAAGGGTGGCGCATGAACTTTCGATCATCGATCAGTTAAGTTTTGAAGCTTATTTTTTAATCACTTATGATATCATCAGGTATGCGGTATGGAAAGATTTTTTTCATCTTGGTCGTGGGAGCGGCGCCAATAGCGTAGTTGCTTATTGCTTAGGCATTACAGATGTAGACCCTATCGAACTGAATTTGTATTTTGAAAGGTTCCTTAACCCTAAGCGAACAAGTCCGCCCGATTTTGATTTAGATTTCAGTTGGAAAGACAGAGATGAAATAACTGATTATATTTTTAAACGCTATGGAAATGAATATACAGCCTTACTGGGCACTATCACCACCTTTCAAAAAGATGCCACCATTCGTGAATTAGGAAAAGTGTATGGCTTACCCAAGTCTGAAATAGATTTAATTTCAGGCAACCATTTATGGCCTAAGCATAGCATTCAGAAATTAATATTAGATACTATCCCAACGCTAAAAAACTTTCCTAATATCCGAAGCATACATGCAGGCGGTATCATGATTTCAGAATTACCCATCTCTTATTATTCTGCAGTAGACCTTCCACCTAAAGGTTTTTCAACACTTCAGCACGATATGTATTTAGCAGAATCTATCTCGTTTGACAAATTGGATGTGCTCAGTCAAAGAGGCTTGGGTCATATTAAAGAAGCAGTAGATATTGTTAAGCAAACGCAAGGGCTTACCATTGATATTCGTAAAACAGAAGATTTCAAAAAGAATGATCAGGTACGAAACCTAATTTCCAGTTCAAAAACCATTGGCTGCTTTTATATAGAATCTCCTGCTATGCGCCAACTGCTTAAAAAACTTAAATGCAGCGATTATTTAACATTGGTAGCAGCTTCTTCTATCATACGCCCTGGCGTAGCGCAAAGCGGGATGATGAAAAGCTATATAGAGCGCTTTCATAACCCTGATGGTTTCGAATACTTACATCCCGTAATGAAAGAACAATTGGGCGAAACTTATGGAGTGATGGTTTACCAGGAAGATGTGTTAAAAATTTGTCATCACTTCGCAGGTTTGGATTTAAGTGATGCTGATATCCTTCGGAGAGGAATGTCGGGCAAGTTTAGGTCGAAAGATGAATTTAACCGAATCAAAGATAGGTTTTTTTCTAATTGCAAAGAAAAAGGATATACCGCTGCGCTAACTCTGGAGGTATGGCGACAAGTAGAATCTTTTGCAGGTTATTCTTTCTCCAAGGCGCATTCGGCAAGTTATGCAGTTGAAAGTTACCAGAGCCTTTACCTCAAAACATATTTTCCACATGCTTTCCATACGGCTGTAATCAATAATTTTGGTGGATTTTATAAAACTTGGGTGTATGTACATGAAGCCAGAAAATGCGGTGCTACCATTCATTTGCCTTGTGTTAATAATAGTGAAGACAAAACCTGTTTAAAAAACACCAATGATATTTATTTGGGTTTTCAACATGTGGAAAATTTGGAAAGCAAGTTTATAAAATATTTTCTCTCAGAAAGGGATTTAAATGGAGAGTTTAATAATTTTCGTGATTTTATAAGCCGGGTAAACCCTGACAAAGAACAATTAAATTTACTCATCAGGATAGGGGCTTTCCGTTTCACGGGTATATCAAAAAAGAACTTACTTTGGGATGCTTGTTTAAAACCAAAAACTTTGACTACTTCTCACGCAATTGGTTCTTTATTTCCGGTATACAGGAAAACTTTTGTGTTGCCAGAACTCGCTCATTCAGACTGGGATGACATTATGGATCAGATAGAACTCCTGGGCTTTCCCGTTACACACAGTTATTTTGATATGGTAAAAACTGATTATCGGGGTGATGTAATGACCGACGATTTAATTAATCATTTGGGAAAAACGGTTAGGATGATGGGTATTTTTGTGACTGTTAAACCACTCCGAACAAAAACAGGTAAGCCAATGGGCTTCGGTTGTTTTATTGATGTGAATGGTGATTTTTTTGATACCATTCATTTTACCGAATCGTATGTACAATATCCATTTCAGGGCGCAGGGGTGTACCTTGTGGAAGGGAAAGTGGTGGAAGACTTTGGTTTAGCCAGTCTTGAGGTAAAGAAAATGAGAAAAGTAGACTTTAAGGCTTGAAAGGATTTTTATTAAGCCCTTAATCCCATGCGATTAAATTTAATTTTTCCAGTAGCATTTTAATTTAAAAACCTTTGGCATGCTAAAATTTAAAATCGCAAAATTATTATCCAAGGGTTCATAAGAAAGAAATTCAAAAAACGTGACTTATTATTTACTTATTTAATATCAAAAAGAACTAATATAATACGCCTTTTTGATATTAATATTGGTTTTTATTTTCTTTAATCTACAATACTCATTAAATATTTCCCATATCCGCTTTTAACTAATGGATTGGCGATTGATTTTAATTGTTGAGCATTTATAAAACCTTCTCTAAAAGCAACTTCTTCAATACAACCTATTTTTAATCCTTGTCTTTCTTCTATAACCTGAACAAAATTGGATGCTTGCATAAGAGATGTAAATGTACCCGTATCTAACCATGCCGTACCTCTATCGAGGATGCCAACTTTTAATTTACCATTTTTAAGGTATTCTTTATTTACATCGGTAATTTCATATTCACCTCTAGGGCTTGGTTTTAAACTTTTTGCAATTTCAATCACCTCGTTATCATAAAAATACAAACCAGGAACCGCGAAATTCGATTTTGGTTCTTTTGGTTTTTCTTCAATTGAAATGGCCTTATTATTTTTATCAAACTCAACGACACCATATCTTTCTGGATCCGTTACGTGGTATGCGAAAACCATCCCGCCTGTAGGATTATTATTTTCTTTTAATAAATTTCTTAAACCTGAACCATAAAATATATTATCACCTAGTATTAAAGCCGCTTTATCATTGCCAATAAATTTATCTCCAATCACAAAAGCTTGTGCTAAACCATTTGGTTCTGGTTGAACAGCATATTTAAATGAACAACCTAATGTAGAGCCATCCCCTAAAAGTTTTTCGAACATTGGCAAATCATGCGGAGTGGAAATAATTAATATTTCTCTTATACCAGCCATCATTAAAGTTGACAGTGGGTAATATATCATTGGCTTATCATAAACGGGCATTAATTGTTTACTAACTGCTAAGGTGAGTGGATGAAGCCTAGTGCCGGAGCCGCCTGCTAAGATAATTCCTTTCATAGATTATTTTAATTCGTTTGTTCGAAAGTAAAATGGTTATTAAACTATTTAAAAATAAAATTTCACAAATATAGTTTTTTTAAATACTGTTAAAATATTCTTTTCCATCAAAACATTTTGCCATTTGCAATCACCCATCTATAAGGTAGTTCACCTTTTGTGGCTATAATAAAATCTGAATGACTACAAGGAAGATATAATATTTTGTCTTTTAAACGAGGATGAGGCACTTCCATCCACCATTTTTCAATTGAATTGTCTTTATAAAAAACAATATCTGAAGAGTTTTTTTGCGAAAGTGTAACTGTATATTTTGAAAAAGCATTACTATTAAACGATTCTTCATGCGAGCGATGATAAAATCCTTCAATAACATACCAAATCATCGTTGCTAATACTTCTGCTGTTTGATTATATAAATCCAAATCAGGGTTAAATTCATAAAAACCAATTGATGTCATTCTTTCTGATAAACCTGCATACCAACAAATCTGACAAGCTTCATCGGATGTCAATCCAAATGCTTGCGCTTTTGCATTTGCTGGAGCATCATTTCTTTTAATAGATGAAATATCAAACGAAATTAAATTTGCTTCTCTTACATATGGTTCTGCTTCTTTTAAACTTTCTCTTACCTGTCCTAATCGTATTGATTTTTGTCCTATTTTTTCTAAAATCCTAATTATATCATCCCCAACTAAATATGTTTGATAAGCAAAAAGTGTGTAGTTAAATAAAAAATTAGGTTGGTGAAAAAAAATATTTTGTATATGTTTCTCTGATAAAAATTCATTTTCAGATTCCATATCTGCAAATGAATCAATATTTAAAATATTAACATCTTCGCCCAAGTGTTCATAACTTAAATATTGTCCAAACATAATATCATGCGACCCGCCAAGGATAATAGGAATTACATTAAATATCATTAAAGTTTCACAAACTTCTTTTAAACGTAAATTTGTTTCTTCTTTTGTTTCGCCTAATCTTAAATTTCCTAAATCAACAACCGCCCATATCCCTTTTCCTTTTTTTAAAGAATACAATGTTTTTCTAACAGCATTTGGAGCTTTGTTCGTCCCCATATTTTTTTCTGTTCCACGCTCCTCAGGCACTCCAATGATTGCTAAATGTGCAGATTGCCAATCGGGTAATTTTTCAAAATGAATTTCAATTGTATCAAATAAACTATTTATGGAATTGTATTCTGAGAAATCGCTTCGAATGAGGGGACTAAAAAATAGAGAAAGTTCCAATTGCAGTAATGCTTTAAAATAAGTGTTCGGTAAAAATAAATAAAAATTGGTTGAGATTTCGTAATTTTCGCTCAATAGTAGAGTTTAAATAAAAAATTTCAATTTTAACTTAAATTATTATGGGTTTAAAAGAACAAATAGAAGCTGATTTAAAGAAAGCAATGCTGGCCAGAGATGAAGATTCTAAACGTGCATTAAGAGCAATCAAATCTTTAATTTTATTGGAAGAAACAAAAGGTGGAAGCTCAGGAGTTTTAACTGAAGACGAAGGATTAAAAATTTTAACGAAAGCTGCCAAACAACGCAGAGATTCTTTAGAAATATATAAAGCACAAAACAGGGAAGATTTAGTAGATGTTGAAAAAAAAGATTTGGAAGTTATTGAAAGATATTTGCCAAAGCAGTTAACACCTGAAGAAATAGAAGTTGAATTGGTAAAAATTATTGAAAAAACCGGAGCAAAATCTGCCGCTGAAATTGGAAAAGTAATGGGTATGGCAAGCAAAGAACTAGCAGGTAAAGCTGATGGAAAAGTAATTTCTGAAATTGCTAAAAAATTATTATCGTAACTGATTTTAAGTTTTTTTCCAATTATGAATATACTGATATTGATAAACTGATAATTAATTTCTATTTATTTAATAAAATAAACTTTGCCTTCGTTGGTATCCTCCCAACAAAGGCAAAAAATTTTAAAATCAATACCAAAGTAAATTAAGCCATTATATTATTTTTTGAATGAAGGTTATTGATATTGTGATTTTAATACCGCTTTTATATGGCGCTTATAATGGTTTTAAAAGAGGATTGGTGCTAGAAATTATAGCCATTATTGCTTTTGTGGTAGCTACAATTTTAGGTTTTAAATTTTTAGGATGGGGCTTGGTTTTATTAAAACCATATTTAGGTGAGAATAATA
>Ga0123338_10001795_pt1 | contig 20392 bp, 17 predicted proteins | sample grotaG_FD_89793 | JGI IMG/M metagenome (GOLD analysis project Ga0123338, IMG submission 89793) | Glacier valley bacterial and archeal communities from Borup Fiord, Nunavut, Canada, to study Microbial Dark Matter (Phase II) -... | ecosystem: Environmental > Aquatic > Freshwater > Ice > Glacier ...
CTTGACCCCACCATCTACCTCCAGGTCGGCACGCTGGCCGCTGGGGGTCTGCGGTTCGCAACTGTCGATCATCTGGCGCAGGTGGGCGATCTTCCGCAAGCTGGTGGGGATGAAGCTCTGGCCGCCGAAGCCTGGGTTGACGCTCATCACCAACACCAAGTCAACGTAGGGGATGATCTCCTCCAGTGTGGCAACGGGCGTAGCCGGGTTGATCGTCACGCCCGCTCGCTTGCCGAGGTCGTGGATTTGCTGCACGGCACGGTGCAGATGGTTGGTGGCCTCGGCGTGGATATTGAGGATGTCGCCGCCAGCCTCAGCGAAGTCGCGCAGGTAGCGTTCGGGGCGGACGATCATCAGGTGGATATCGAGCGGCAGGTGGGTGTGGGCGCGGATGGCGGCTACCATCTGAGGGCCGAAGGTGATGTTTGGCACGAACTCACCATCCATGATGTCCACGTGCAGATAGTCTGCGCCGCCAGCCTCGGCCCGCGCCACTTCAGCTCCGATCTCTGCGAAGTCAGCAGCGAGGATCGAAGGGGCGATCTTTATCTGGTAGCCGTTGCTCATGCCACTATTATAGGATGCAGGCAGCGGCCTTGTCAACAAAACAAATGTTCTGCAATCTGGCAAAGGAGAAGGGCTGCACTACAAGGCCAGCCCTCAAGTCCAAGTGTGATTTGTAGCCTAGAGGCGGGCATTACCCCCGTTGCTGCCGGCGTTGCCGCCCCCACCACGCAGGAAAAAGGCGACTCCACCAACCAGGGCAACTGCCGCGACCACCACGAGGATGATCAGCACAAGGCCGTTGTTGCCGCTGTCGGCGTTACCGCTAGCTGGGGCCGCTGTGCTGGTGGCAGTGGCCTGCGCTACAATACTGGGTATGGCAGCGGCAGGGCTGGTTGGTGAGGAAGCAGCAGGTGGTGCATTCGTCACCGTCGGTTCGAGGATGCCGCCACCACTACCAGAGGTGCTGGTTGGTAGGGGCGCACCGGTTGGGGTGGGGGCAAAGGTGGCTGGCACCGGTGTAGCTGGCGCGGCTGCATTGGCCTTGAACTGCTCTGCCGCCCGCTTCACCGCACCGTACACCGGGTTGATGCTGAAGTCAGGGTTGACGAGGGCGAAGTAAAACTGTGCATCGTTGTCTGCAATGCGTTGCCCATCCTGCCGCAGATACCAGATGAAGAACACGCCTGCCCAGGGCCAGTTCTGGCGGGCATACTTGATGCCGTCCACTGTGTATTGAGCCTGCTGCTCTGGAGTGACCTGGCGGTAGTAGTCGGTCTGCTCCTGGCTCAACTTTGGCGGGCCGGGGTTGGCATTCCAGCCGTACTCGTTGAACCAGATTTGCTTGTTGCCATCGCCGTTGTTCTCCATCACCTGATGGAGCAACTCTACGCGGCGAAAGTTGAGCTTGCCTGCGTCGGGGGCGACATCGGGCGCGTCAGCAAGGCCGTAGGCGTTGGCCGAGGCCACGTCGAACGCATCCTTCGCGCCCGCCTTGTACATCCCCTGCCAGTAGGTAAGCTCGTTCATCCCCCGTACGCTACCCTCTGGCTCAGTGGTGGCGGCCATCGGCGCAGAGAGGACGATAATGCTGGGGTCTAGCTGCTTGATGCGTTGGTAGGCACCACGCAGGTAGCTGGTGTAGGCGGCGGGGTCTGGCACCTGCCCATCCAACCACTCGGCACTGAGGTTTGGCTCGTTCCAGACCTGGATGTACTTGATCCGCCCCTTGTAGTGCTTGATGAAGGCTTCGATGAAGTCATAGTAAGCAGCAGCATTGCCTGGCACCCCGCCTGCCCACTGCGGAGCCTTGTCCAGCCGGGCGACGACGTTCAGTTTGTACTGCTCGGCGTAGCCCACGATGCGGTCATACTTGTCCCACGCACTTTTGCTGCCGCCCCCGCGAGTGTCGTTGAAGTCGCCCTTTGCGTTAATCTCAATATCCTGCCAGGGAAACTCCTGCTTGATCCAGCCCATGTTCGCGTCAGCGGCCAGGAAGATGGTTCGCTCCACCTTGACCGCCTCCACCTCGGTGTCGAGCAGCAGGTTGACCCCGAAAGGGTTGAGCGTATTGGCAGGCGGCACTCCGCCACCGTTGCTAGTTTGGGCAAAGCTGCGGCCCGCCAGCGGCCCACTGAGCAGCAGTAGCAGCAGGGTGAGCAGTAGCGTGCGTGCCTTGATCGTTGTTCGCAAGATAGCACTTCCTCCTTTGGTTTCTGTAAGTAGTAGGTAGCCAGGGCGCAAACCCTTCAGCCAACCACTAGGATACCCCTTCTAGCCGAAATGTGCAAGGCCAGAAATGGCCCAAATCTTGCATGATAAAGGGTATTAGGCAAGTAGGGCGAGAGATTGGTGTTCCACGTGGAACATAACCTTCCTTCTGCTCTGCTCGCCACGTTCCACGTGAAACAAAACAGGGGGGTAGCAGTAGATGGATAGTGACGCAGCGGTAATGTACAGCGACACCTGGCTCTACGAGTTGGAGAACAAGGAGTCGCGGGACGATCTTGGCTTCTGGCAGCGGGTTGTTGAGCAGTACCAGGCAAAGCGAGTGCTAGAACTGGCGGTTGGCACTGGGCGCATCCTCCTGCACCTTGCCCGCCACTTCAGCGGCAACGAGTACCAGTTCACTGGTCTTGACGCTTCGGCCCCAATGATCGCTAAGGCGCAGGAGAAGCTAGCGGGAGAGCGGGTGGAGGTGCAGCAGCGTGTGCGCCTGCTAGTTGGCGACATGACCAGCTTCTGTACCGACGATGCGGGCGGCTCATACGACCTGATCTACGTTCCCTACAACTCAATGGCCCACATCCACGATATCAGAAACCAAATCTCTACCTTTCGCAACGCGGCTGCCTGCCTCGCGCCGGGTGGTCATTTCGTGGTGGATGTGTTCCACCCCAACATCGTGCAGTTGGCCGAGAGCAAGCCACCCACTATCATGCGTCTCGACCTCGACCTGAGCAGCCCCACAGTGGGAGTTAGCCGTCTGCTGCGCTATATTACCCGCCAGTACACGCCCGATAGTCAGCGCGAACGCATCACCTTCGTCTACGAGCAGTACCTGGAGGACGGCCACACCCACAAGTCAGTTGCCACTTTCGACAGCCATACCTACTTCCCCCGCGAACTAGAACTGCTGCTCGCTGCTGCAGGCCTGACGATCAGTGAACGCTGGGGCAGCTACTACGGCGATCCTTTCACCGACACTAGCCCGCTAATGATCTTTGGCACCACAGTTGACTGATGGGGGCTAGCGCAAGGGGAGTGTTCCACGTGGAACACTCCCCTCTTGTCGTCAAGCAGATGTTGCACGTGGAACATAGGGCCGCTAGTTCGTCAACCAATGTTGCACGTGGAACATAGGTAGTGTTGGTTCGCCAAATACTGTTCCACGTGCAACATCTGCTTGCCCCTTCAACCCTCCATGATCGTTTTGAGGGTGTGCAGACCGCGTTCAAGCGTACCCCCGAACATTATGTTTAGTAGGAAGCTCGCAACTTGCGCACTAAGAGCCACCTGTACTGTGCTTTGCTCCTCACCGCTGGGGTCAACTCGCAGTTCGATGTATATACCCTCCCCCTCATTGCTGAGGCGGATGTAGGTCGGTGCGCCTACCTCATAGCGGTCGATAATCAGCGGCAATGACTGCTCCATGCCAGCAATGCTCATGCGGAAGGTGGCACTGCTACCAAGCAATGTCTCGCTGCTGGTGTGCTGGATGTTGCTAACCTCATGCACGTCGGGGATGTAGGTGGTGATGTGGTTCAGGTCGCTAATGTAGGCTGCCACTGCGCCCAGCGGGGCGGTGACTTCGATGCTCTTGCTTACCGTACTCATGTTCGTCTCCTCTCAAGTGTTTGGCTATTATAGCACGTGCCGCCAACTGTGCTTGTGTGCCACGAGTGGGCGTGCTATAATAGGCTGCGCGATGAGATTGCACGTAAGGAGTGACCAAATGAAGATAATCGCCCGTTTCTTGATCGGGGCTGCTGTTGGCCTGCTGGTGGGTTGGCTCTGGGGCCGCCTGAACGAGGAGGAGTTCTACGACGATGAGTTTGATGACGAGGTGGTAGAAATTGAGCTGGACAAGCCAGAGCAGGCCACTGCTGCCTGAGCAGCACACCTCAGCAATGGGTGGATTAACGATGCCAATCATCCCCAACTTCTTTGGCAGGCGGCAGACAGGTGATGACTCCACCATCGCCCTCGATGAGGAGCTAGCTAGCCTACCAACCGCCGCTGACCTAGCAGGCAACGATGTTGCACGTGAAACACTGCTAGCCGCCTTGCACAGCCCCCATTGGCAAGTACGGGCGAGTGCGGTGGCGATGCTGGCAGAGACCATGACGGATACCGTAGTAGCTGCTGCCCTTGTTGAACTGGAGGATGATCCCAGCCTGGCTGTGCGCTGGCAGGTCGCCAGCCTGCTCCAGGACGGGGAGTGGCAGGAGAGGCTGCTGGTCGAACTGCTAGCCGCCCTGCAAGCAGGCGACGCAGAACGCTGGCAAGCGACAGAGTTGGCCGCCAGCCTCTCCCCTGCCAGCCTAGTCAACAACCACGCTACCAGCCTCCGCCTTGCCCTTCTTGCCCTAATCAGTGACCCCCACGCAGCAGTACGCTATGCGGCCAGCACCGCCCTCATTGCCCTGGCCGACCAAACCACCGCCGCCCACCTACGCCTGCTCTTGCGCGCCAGCAACCCGCTTGGGCGGCGCACTGCCGCTGCCACTCTCGCTGGGCTGCGTGATACTACCGCTGCCAGCGACCTCCGCCGCCTGCTGCGCGACCCTGACAGCGGCGTGCGCCAAAGTGCCGCTGAAGCCCTCGGCCAGATCGCCGACCCTCAAGCGGGGTTGCCGCTCCTGGTTGCCCTGGCCGACGACCACGCCTGGGTGCGGGCTGCGGCTGCTACCAGCCTCGGCCAGATCGCCGACCCAGCTACCCTCTCCGCTCTACTCAAGGTAGCCGCCCACGACGAGAGCCTGACCGTGCGCCGGGCCAGCCTCGTGGCCCTCACTCACTTCCTTGACAACCCCACAATAGTCGCTGCGATGATTGGCACACTGCAAGTAGATGACCCAGCCAGCCGTGTTTACGCCACCCAGTACCTTGTGGCTAGCAACAGCACAGAGGCGACCAATCCCCTGCGCGCCCTGCTGCACGACCGGCGCACTGTCTTTGGCCGCAGCGTTGCTAGCGTTGCAGCCACTGCGTTGGAGCGGCTCGGCAAGCGGTTGTGATAAACATCACAAGCAGCAGGGTAACTTGGCAGCACCCTGCAACAGCAAGGCGCACTAACTTCTCATCAAAACTGACCCCTTCGTTCGCTTGACTCTGCTGGGAGCGGGGTTTATAATGGTTCAATCAGCGAGAGAAATCAGCCAGAGTTTTACGTTGGAGCGGAGGGGCCATGCTATGGTCAGCAAGCATCCACCCACAATCGTATACCTGTCAGCCCGACCGACCACACCAGGCAGCCGCCTGCTGGTCGGTCGCTTTGTTTCTGCTGAGGAGGAGGATTGTTCTTCGAGCATACTCTGACCGCCACCGCTGGGCAGCGGCTAGGCGGCCCTCACCCCAGGCGCGCAGCCTGGCACACCATGAGGAGGTACCGACCCTATGTATTCCAGCTTGATTAGCAAGATCGAGAAGGCCAAGCTCTATGCGGAAGAACCCGACCGCGCTCGCATGACCGACATCAGCGTAGACTTTCGCGGCGAAAATGACAGCCACAAGGTGACACTCACCACTGGCACCTGGCACTGCACCTGCTCCTTCTTTGAGCGGGAGGGCTACAACACCTGCTGTCACGTAATGGCGATGCAACGTCTGCTCGAACCAATGCTCTCCGAGGAGGTACGCTCACACGGCCTACCTAGCGGCGTGTGGGAACATGGCATGACCGTCGCTCGTTGACAAGCTGCCAACTTCAGTTATAATGGGCTGTCGGAGCGATCCGGCGGCCCATTCCCTTGCCTATCCCCTTCAGGAGCAACCTATGATCCTTGGCGGCACCTTGCTCAACGCACTCACCGTCCTCCTCGGCGGCATCTGCGGCACCCTGCTAGGCAACAGGCTGCCAGAACGCTACCAGCGCATCATATTGCAGAGCCTCGGCTTGACCACCATCCTGTTTAGCATCCAAATGATGAGCAGCACCAAAAACGCCTTGATCCCCCTCGGTGCGTTGATGTTCGGCGCACTAAGCGGCGAGTGGTTGCGCCTCGAACAGCGGCTTGAGCAACTGGGCAACTGGCTACAGGCGACCACTGCTCGCAGGCTGGGCCAGCAGGTTGAGGCTGACCCCAACACCCCACCCCGGCGCGGTCTGGCTACCATATCGCAAGCCTTCATCACCACCAGTCTCGTCTTCTGCGTTGGCCCGCTAACCATCCTCGGCTCGATCCAGAACGGCATCAACCCCAACGACATCCAGTTGCTCGCCCTCAAGTCCACCCTCGACGGCTTTGCTGCCATCGCATTCGCCGCTAGTCTTGGCTACGGGGTGCTGTTCACCGTCGTCACTATCCTTATGGTGCAAGGTGGCATCAGCCTGCTAGCAGCGGTAGTTGGCAGCGGCCTGCTCACCACCTTGCAGATCAACGAGATGACGGCGGTTGGCGGCCTGACCGTGCTGGCGGTTGCCCTCAAGTTGTTGGAGATCAAGCAGCTACCAATCGCCAACTTCTTGCCCGCCCTGCTCTACGCCCCGCTCCTGGTTGCCATCCTACAGGCGGTAGGGGTGAAGATCGGCTAGCAGCCCGCCCTAAGCTCGCGCCACCGCCCCTGCCGCGTCCATCTGCGGCATGACGAAAGCAAGGTCGTCCTCGCAGATCAGCAGCAGTTCGCCCGCTTGCAGAGCAGCCAGCGTCTCCTTGTACGCCTGGTCGAGGTCGGTGTACATCAGCACCTCGCGCTCCGGGTGGATGCGTAGTGCGCCCTCGCGGATCAGCCCCGACACCTCAGCTCGCCTGCGCCCGCGTCGGTTGTTCACATCTTTGGCGATCACCTGGTCGAACCAGCGGGCCGCTTCTTCGCCCAGCAGCCGAATGTCCTCGTCGCGGCGGTCGCCAGCGGTCGCCACCATCACGATCCGCCGCGTGGCGGGCAGGTTAGCCGCCGCCTGACCGAGGGCGCGCAGTGCCGCTGCGTTGTGGCCGTAGTCGAGGATCACGGTTGCGCCACGCAGGTCGAAGAAGTTGAAGCGACCATGACTCATCGCCATGTCGCCCTTGAAAGTAGCCAGCCCATTAACGATCTTGTCCAGTGGCATATCGCCCGCCCAGGCTGCTGCTACCGCCGCCAGCGCATTCTGCACCTGGAAGCCAAGTGCGCCGCCGAGGGTCACTGGTACTGCACTCAGGTTAGTGAGCTGCTCCTCGTGCTGGCCCCAGCCGAGCATGATCGCGTTGCCAGCCCGATAGACCGCCCGCCCACCCCGCTTCAGGTGGTCGGTGACTGCCGCTTTGTCGAGCGCGAAGTAGATCGTCTCCGCCTTCGTGCGCCGAGCCATCGCTGCCACCAGCCCATCCTCCGCATTCAGTACCGCTGCGCCATCGGGAGCGAGCGCATCAACCAACACCCCCTTGACCTCGGCCAACTCCTCCACTGTGTTGATCCCGCGCAGACCCAAGTGGTCAGCAGCGACGTTGGTCACCACCGCCACATCCGCCTGGTCGAAGGCCAGACCCTCGCGCAAGATACCGCCCCGTGCCGTCTCCAACACGGCGATCTCCACTTCAGGGTTGAGCAGCACATCCCGCGCACTCTTTGGCCCCGCATTGTCGCCATCCTCGAACAGCTTGCCGTTGATGTAAGTACCCTCGGTGCTGGTGAAACCAACCACCTCGCCCCCTGTTGCGTAGAGGTGGGCGATCAGGCGGGAGGTAGTGGTTTTGCCATTGGTGCCAGTGACCGCAACGATGAACTTGCCGCTCTGCCGCGCCCGCACCTCATCAGTCGGCTCAGTCGGCTGGGGGATCGCCTTCAGTTCGGCGATCTCGTTTGCGCCCAGGGACTCACCGTTCGCCTCCCGCGTTGCCAACTCCACCGCTGCTCGCGCTCGCGCCTCGTTGTCGTAGGCGATTGCCAGGCGGTAGGTGCCAGCCAGCGGGCGGCTCATTACCTTGCTGCTGTCTGGCAGCGGGCCAGCTTCGCGCTGCAAGGCCATAGTGCGTTCAGCGAACGCCTGCACCGCCCGGTAGCTCTCACCGCCCTCCGCCTCTGCGTCCACTACCAACTCGATCATCGGCCACGTAGCGTAACGGTTGGGGCCACGCAACACCTGCACCTGAGTAACGATCATCGCGCTCTCCCTGTTTCGTAGTCTTCAGCTTTTCTTCGTATCCGGGTTTGGGCCTCCGACCTAGCTTGCTCCATTCTCCTGCTCGTCGTCGGCCAGTTTCCGCACATCCTCCAGGGTGTTGATCTCGCTTACTGGTTTGTCCTCGCGGAGGCGGATGATGCGGGGGAAGCGCAGCGCAAAGCCGCTCTTGTGTCGGGGGCTGCGCTGCACCCGGTCGAAGGCAATCTCGATCACGATCTTTGGCTCTACCAGCCGCACCTTGCCATGCGCGAACTCTTGCAAGGTGTGGGCCTTGAACCACTCGGTTAGCTCGGCTATCTCTGCATCGGTCAGGCCAGAGTAGGCTTTGCCCACGTTCAGCAACGCACCATCTGCCCCCTGCACGGCAAAGGTGTAGTCGCTGAGGACGGTATGCCGCCGCCCGTAACCCCACTCCACTGCCGTGACCACCACATCCAGGGTCGCCAACGCCTTCTTCACCTTCAGCCAGGTCTTGCCGCGCTTGCCAGGGGCGTAGAGAGAAGAAGGTAGCTTGATCATCAGCCCCTCATTGCCCCGCGCCCGTGCCGCCACGAAGTAGCGGTCAAGCTCCTCGGCTTGGGGGCCAAGCTGCGCGCGAGTCGGCTCGTCGTGTTCGGCCAGGCGCAGCCCCGCTGCTGCCCCGCTGAACAGGCGCACCAGCCCCGCCCAGCGTTCGCGCAAAGGCTGATCGAGCAGCACTGCGCCATCATTGTACAATAGATCGAAGGCGACGAAGATCACTGGAATACTAGCCAACATCTCGTCTGTCACCTGCTTGCGGCCTAGCCTCTGCTGCAAGAGGCTGAAGGGCAAGAACACTCCGCCCTCGTAGGCGACCACCTCGCCGTCCAGGATAAAGTCGCCGGGGAGGGCAGCCAGGGCAGCGACTACTTCGGGGAAGCGGTGCGTAACCAGGTCCAGGGTGCGCGAGTAGAGTTCGACCCGCCCGCCCACCTTGTGCGCCTGCGCCCGCACGCCGTCGTACTTGTCCTCGACGATCACCGTCGGCTCCGCTTCCTTCAGCACGTCACCCGGCTTCTCCACTGGGCTGGCTAGCATGGACTTGAGGGGTTGGAAAAGGACCATCTGGGCCTCCCCTAGCGTGCCATGCCGCGCCCGTAGAGCGACCGCGCCAATGTCGCCCAGCAGCATATTGACGCGCTGCAACTCGGCCACCTTCAGCCCGCTCACCCGCGCCAGTGCGTCTTCTACCATGCTCTCGCGCAGGCCAGTGCGTAGCTCATTGGTTACGATCTTGAGCAGATACTTTGCCACCAGCGGGTCGGCACGACGCAGCAACCCCTCCAGGATCGCCGCCTTGCGCCCCGGCCCACCCTTGCCGCTGGTTGCTGCGATCTCGGCATAGGCAGCCATCGTCTCGGTCAGGCTGAGCGGCGCGCCCTCTGGCTGGTGCTTGGCGGCGGTGAAGGCTTGCTCTGCCACTTCGCCGTAGTCGCCCAGCCGCACCAGCGTGTTGTTCACCTCGTCGAGTGACAGGCCGCTGACAGTAGCGATCAGCCCGCTGATCGCGCTGCCACCCACCTGCAAGACGCGCTGATCGGCGGTGGGGAAGGGGTTGCCGCTGAGGAAGCGGCAGGCGATAGGCAGGCTTTCGTCGTCCAGGGCTGCCAGGTAGTCCCCCAGGATCGCCCCCTTCGCCAGCCGCTTGCTGGTCGCCCCCGCCTGCTCGCTAGCTTCGGCGAAGGCGGCCATGCTATTTGCTGCGCTCACGTTGTTCCTCCTCGGCCAGGGCGATCACCCGCTCGTAGTCGGCAGAACTGTTGATCGCCATGAAGGTTCGCAGGTCAGGGTCGTTCGCCAACAACTCCTCGCGGCTGACGTACAGTATCTTCAGTCGGTCGCGCAGGTCGGCCAGCCGCTTGCTGCCCTTCGCTAGCACCGCCTCGGCCACCGCTGCCACCCGCTGGTGGTAGACAGCACAGAGCGGCTGCGCGTAGCCCGGCTGCGGCACGGGAACGACCGCATCGTAGTCGCGGTAGGCAAGATTACGCAGGTGGATGAGGACGGCAGCCCGCACCAGGGGGAACTCGCAGCCGATCACCAGGTTCCACTCCTGTTCGCTCTGGCGCAAGCCGCTGTAGAGACCGACTAGCGGCCCCTGCCCCGGCAGGATGTCTGGCACCACGGCTAGCCCCAGCCCCTCGTACAGGCCAGGCTTACCGACCACCACCACATCGAGTGGGTCGGCAACGCGGCAGGCTGCCAGCACGATTCGCTGGATCGCCGGTCGCCCGCCGATTGGGATCGGCAGCAACGCCTTGTCCAGTCCCATCCGACGGCTCACCCCACCTGCCAGGATCAACGCCCCACAACTTGTTGCCATTCAGTTCCTTGCTCTGTTCAAAGCTAGAGGTAGTGCGATAATTGCGCTTTGGCTATCAACATCCTGCCATGCGCCCCTCAATCCCGGTGCCTCGGTACTGGCTGCTTGCGGGCAAGATAGCGGTAGATTTGCTCGCCGTTCATCTCACTGGCCCGCCCGCGGATGCGGCGCAACTCGGCCAGGAAGTTCTCCTGCAAGTCCACCCCAGTTGCCGCCTTGTGGTAGTCCAGGGCGCGGGCAGCGTAGGCGATAGCATTACTCGGCTCGATGCGGGCGAACTCCTCGAAGAAGAAGGCGCAACTGGTGTACATAAGCAGGCGGTAGTATTGCGCTTCCAAGAAGGCCGCCGCCCGTGCCTGCTCCGCGTCGTCCAGTTGGTGCGAGGCGTGGCGGTCTAGCAACTGGGCTACTGGCTCATAGCCTTGCCGCACCTGGATGTAATCGTTGCGCGCCGCCCAGGGGTCGCGCAGTAGTTCGCCACCAGCTACCTCGAAGTAGTCGTCGATGGCCGCCGCCAGGTTGTCCAGGGCGCGGCGGAATGGCGCCTTCCACTCGCCCAGGCCAGGGTAGCAGCCACACTCCTTCTGCCAGCGGTCGATGCCGTGGTAGCAACTCCAGGCCGTGCGCTCGGCCAGCCGCACGGTATTGACCGCCGGGTGGTCGCGCAGGTAGCTGCTCAGGCTGGTCACCTGCCAGCCGTTGGCCGGGGCAACTGTGTGTAGGAGGTTGCTCATGAACAGGTCGCGCCCCTTGTAGTGGTGGCCGAAGTATTCGCCGTCGGTGGCGACCAGCACCAGTTGATCCTCGTCGCGCTTGAACTTGTCCCACTTGGTCGAAATCTGCATTGCAACCTCGGCGTACTCCTGCACATCCTCGCTGATGCGTGGCACGTGGTTGGTGCTGCGTGATAGCCCCTCGTCAAAGAAGAAAACCGTCATCTGCTTGCCGTTGGGCAGGGCAATCAGTTGTGGCTCGCTGCTGTCCACCGCGCTATGCTCGGCCTGCCAGGGCGCAAGGATGGTGAAGCGCACCCCCTGCTCCTGCATTACGGTCAGGGTCTCCAAGTCTACCGCGCACTCGGCCAGCCACATCCCCTCGGCCACCCGCCCATAGCGATGGCGGAAGTCGGCCAACCCCCAGGCCACCTGCGTCTCCTTGTCGCGCCGGGTCGCCAGCGGCATCAACATATGATTGTAGACCTGGGCGATGGCGTTGCCCACCCCCTGCCGCTGGGCGTGGTTGCGGTCAGCCTGCAAGATGCGCTGGTACACATCAGGTGCGTTGACCTCCATCCAGGCTGCCAGGGTGGGGCCAAGATTGAAGCTGATCAGGTCGAACACGCCAAGCTCGGCCAGCGGGCGATAGCACTCGGCGGTGATCCGCTCGTTCCAGTCGTGGTAGGGGTCGGCTCCAAACTCCTTTGGCAGTACTCCCGTGAAGGGGTCTTCACGTGGCGGCTGGTAGAAGTGGCCGTGATAGCAGAAGTAGCGCATCAGTCTGTTCTCCACAGTAGTCCCTGGTCTGGGCCAAGCTGAGGGCGGCTTGCACCCCCGCCGCCGCTCTGTTATAGTCTAGCAGCCTTTAGTACCTTTTACGCCCTCATTATAGCATAGAGGATCGCAGCTTATTGCCACACTCACTTCCCTCTCCCGCTCCCCTTGACCCAGCGCAGCGCAAATGGTGGCTGCCAGGGGTGTTTGCCCTCGGCCTGCTGCTACGCCTGCTGCTCACCTGGGGCGATGGCACGTTGGATGTGAACTCCTGGAAGGCCTGGGCCTGGGCAGCAGCGACCGACGGCGCACAACGCATCTACGGCAGCAACGAGCCGATCCCACCCACGCTAGCGGGGGCAGCGGCTGCTCTCAGCGGCGAGACGGTCAACCGCAAGGTGGTCTATCGCGGGGTCAAGTATTACGTAGACTATCCGCCACTGACCATGTACTATCTGGCTATCGCGGGTAAGCTCTACCTCGCCAGCGACCCTGCCTTCGCCCATGCCGACCGCCCTGGCTACCTGGAGCGACCACTGCTCAACTTCCTGGTGCGCCTGCCTAGCCTGCTCAGCGATATCGCCGTCTTTGCGCTGCTCTGGCTGGTCAGCGGGCGGTGGCGGCGTGGCGAAGCAGGTACAGAGGTTGACCGCTCACGCCGACCTACAATCAAGCTGCTGACCGCCTACTGGCTCAACCCCGCCCTGATCCTCGCCCTCAGTCTTGGCTACCTGGATGCAACCTTCACCCTACCACTGTTGGGGGCGGTTGTACTGCTAATGGAGTCGCGCTACGCACTTGCCTGGCTGCTCTTTGCCGCCTCCGTGCTGACGAAGCTACAGGGGGTGTTTCTGCTGCCGCTGCTGCTCGTCGTCAGCCTGGCCCGCTGGCGGCGGTTGCCTGGCTACCTCCTGACCGCCAGCGCAACAGTCGCTGCCCTGCTCACTCCCTACTTCTTCAGCGGTCGGCTGCTCGATCTGCTAGCTGGGCTATCCTACAACGGGCGGGAGAACTTCGTTTCTGGCAACAACGCGAATGGCTGGTGGCTGCTCAGTTACCTCCACGCGGCCCAGAAGGGTGGCTTTGGCGTGCGAACTGACTTGCTGCCGCTCGATTTGCTGAGCAGCGAGTGGGCTGGCCTCTCACCCCGGCTGCTAGGCCTGCTACTCTACGCCGCCTACGCTCTGCTACTCCTCACCTGGTACTGGCGCAAGCGCGGGTCAGCCGTCAACATACCGCTGGCCGGGGCGTTGCTCTACTATGGCTATACTATCTTCCTCACTCAGGTACATGAGAACCACCTTTACCCCGTCTTCGCCCTGCTCAGCCTGGCGATGCTGTTCCCTACTCTAGAGCGGCGCGGGCTGGGGGCGGCATACGTTGCCTTGAGCGTGGTCTACTTCCTCAATATGTTTCTGTTCTATGGCTTGGGGCGTGGGAGTTGGCTGGATGGCGAGGGTGGCGGCCTGCGGATGCTGCCCGGCTTCGATCTCAGTGTGCCGCTGGCGGTCGCCAACCTGCTGCTCTTTGGCTGGCTCAACTGGCTGCTGTTGCAAGAGGGCGACGCAGGTTATTACAGACAGTTGCCACGGCGGTCGATCAAGTAGCGGCTGCTGTGCTGCGTCTTGAGGTAGCGTTTGATGTTACTGGCAATAGCCGAGGCCTGGGCGAAGCTGCTCAGGCTGCCTTTACAGTTCGTTACTCCTGCAATGCTGATCGTCATGATCGGGAAGCGGGTGATCGCGTCAGCGCGGTCGTGGGCGATAATGTAGCCCCGATCACGGTCGGCGTGGGCGTAGTAGGGGGGGATACGCTCGTCGAAGCGGCTGATGATCGCCTGGCAGATCGCTTCCACTCGCGTCAATCCTATGATGAAGATAAAGTCGTCGCCCCCCACATGGCCCACAAAGTCACTCTCCGCCCCCATCTCGTCCACTGCCCCGGCCACCACCTGGCCGGTGAGTTGCAGCACGCGGTTGCCGTGCGCGATGCCGTAGGTGTCGTTGAAGGCCTTGAAGTTGGCAAGGTCAGAGTAGCAGACAGCGAACTCCTGGCTCTCATGCAGTCTGCGCTCGACCTCATACTCGATCTCCACATTGCCGGGTAGCCCCGTCAGCGGGCTGGCCTGGCGCGCCCGTTCCAAGCGGGTCAGTACCATCTCGATGCGGGCGTGTAGCTGGGTGAGGTCGTAGGGTTTGATCAGGTAGTCATCAGCCCCGGCGCGGATGCACTCGATCAGCAGGCTGGTGTCGCTGCTAGGGGTGATGAAGATCAGTGGCACGGCGGCGGTGGTGCGCGTCTGCTTGAGGTTGCGACAAATCTCGGCTGGTTCGTCGTCTGCCCCAGCATGGTTGATCAGCACCACATCGGGCTGCTGCTTACGCACCTGCGTCACGATCTGCTGGCTATCAGTGACGGTGGCGACCTGGTAGCCCATTGCTTGCAGGTAGACGCTGAAGGCAGAGGCCACATCCAGCCGCCGATCCAGGATCAGCACCCTGCGTGGGCGGCTGATCGTCTCTACCTGGGAGAAGCTGTCAAGCTGGCTGGCCGAAAGCGGGCGAGTGGCGCGGGCAATGCGCGGGTCGGCGCGGCCCTTCGTCTCGTAGTCGCTATCTGGCAACGGGTATGCGGGGTTGGCAGCCGTGCCATCAAGGCTGCCAACCCTCACCTCTCGCTCACGTCCAAGCAGCTTGTCTAGCCGTTGCTTGCCATAACTTGCAGCCCGGCCATCCGCCTCATTCGTGCTACGCTCCAACATAAACATTTGCCTTGAGACCCAGGCTGCTCTGGCAACCGAGGGCCAAAATACCCTATCCGTTCCCCCACGCTGTCCAAATCCCGCCCTGCCGCTTCCAGACGAGCAGCGCACCATGCCACTTAGCTGCTTGGCAGGCGGCTGAGGGCAAAAGCAAAGAGGGCGATCAGCAGCAGCGCGAAGCTGGCAAGCGTCGCCAGTTGTAGCCTCGGTTGGCTGCGAACTACCGCCTCTCTCTCTCCCCTACCCTCCGCCTCAACTTCCTGCCGCACTACATACGCGGGGGCTAGCAGTAGCCCCAACAAAAGGCCGCCGATCAGTCCACCTGTGTGCGCCCAGTTGTCGATCCTGGCTACGCTGGTGCTGAGGGCCATGTTCAGTACGATTACCAGGATGATGTTGAAGAAACGGCTGCGCCCTGCCGCCCCCAGGTCGTTGCGATGCCGCCAGTAGTAGCCTGCTAGCAGGCCGATAGCCCCGAAGATCGCCCCACTCGCCCCCACCGATAGTTCGGGCCTGTTGATCAGCAGGCTGGCGATGCTGCCACCCAGCCCGGAGAGCAGGTAGTAGAGTAGAAACTTCCAACGACCAAAGAGCGACTCGGCCTCGCCACCCAGCACGATCAAGGCCCACGAGTTGAAGCCCAGGTGGATGATGCCCGCGTGTAGGAACATGACGGTGAAGATGCGCCACCACTGCCCCTCGGCGATCAGGCTGCTATCCATCCCCCCGAAGCGGCGCAGGGCTACTTCCAGGCCCAAGCCATCACCCATCGCCGCAGTACCAAGCGGCGTTTTGTAGTTGAACACCGCATAGAAGGTGGTCAGCAGCCAAACCAGCACATTGATCGCTGTCAGTACGTAGACGACGAGGGGGCGCGCCAACGGGATTGCCAGCGGTGCTGTGCGTGGGCCGAGGTCTCTGGCCGCTGGTGAGCCAACTACGATTTGGGTTTCAACCCAGCCCATGCCCTGATCCTGATTAGCCTGCATAAATTACCTACCTGTAACATTTGCAGCAAATGATCGCAATGTGCGATCAGCCATGTTTGGTTTACGGAGTTAAGCCAGTATAACACTAGCCCTTCCCCTTTGTCAAAGTGCGCTATAATAGCCTTGAATATGCAAAGGAGGCCGCAAAGATGTTGACGGTAGATGAAGCTCTGGGCCTAATCCTGGCCGACCTCACGCCGCTGGCTGCTGAAGAAGTGGACCTGCAAGCGGCCCTGGGCCGGGTGCTACGCGAGGATGTGTACGCCAGCGCGAACGTGCCGCCCTTCGCCAACTCGTCTATGGACGGCTATGCGGTGCGGGCGGTTGATACTACTGCTGCTCAGCAGGATACACCAGTCAGCCTACGCGTGGTTGGCAACCTGGCGGCGGGCTATCGCTCGGCCCGCAGCCTCGGTGTGGGCGAGACGATGCGGATCATGACTGGTGCGCCGCTCCCCCCTGGGGCTGATGCCGTGGTGCGCTTTGAGGATAGTAGCGACGCACCGACTCTTGATCACCGCCACTATCGCGGGCTGGATGGGGTAGGCAGCGCACCGGGGAGCGACAGTCCACCTGCCACTGTGCAGGTGATGGTGGCGGTCGGGCCGGGCGACTACACACGGGTGGCTGGCGAAGACATTCGGCTGGGCGAACTGGTGTTGATCGCTGGCACCCGCCTACGGCCAGCAGAGCTAGGCGTATTGGCCTCGCTCGGTCGCGCCCATGTGCAGGTGGCCCGCCGCCCTCGCGTAGCGATCCTGGCGACCGGCGACGAACTGGTAGCCGCCGACGGCGTATTGGACGCGACGCGGGGACAGATATACGACAGCAACGGCTACAGTTTGGTGGCGGCGGTGCAGCAGCTTGGCGGCGAGCCGCTCTCGCTCGGCATTGCCCGCGACAACGTAGCCGACCTCGCCGCTAAGTTTGATCTAGGCATAGCAGCCGGGACTGACCTCTTTATCACCGCAGGCGGGGTTAGCTATGGCGACTACGACATCGTAAAGAATATGCTGATCGAGCGCGGCAAGATGAACTTCTGGCAGGTTAGCTTGCGCCCCGGCAAGCCTTTGGTCTTCGGACGGCTGCAAGGGGTGCCGCTGCTGGGGCTGCCCGGCAACCCCGTCTCTGCTCTGGTCAGCTTCGATGTGTTTGCCCGCCCTGCCATCCTCGCGCTGATGGGCGGCCCACCCCGTCCACTTGTCAGTGTCCCCGCTACCCTGCTGGAAGATGTGCAGAACGGAGGCGGTCGTCGCTTCTACTGCCGCATGGTTGCCAGCTACGACCCGGCTAGCGGCTACACCGCCCGCAGCAGCGGCGCGCAAGGCAGCGGCATTCTCACCAGCATCAGCCGCGCCAACGCCTACCTGGTCGTGCCAGAGGATGTGTCGCTGGTAACAGCCGGTAGCCAGGTTAACCTGCTGCTGTTCGAGCAATGAGCCAGGCCGCTCCTGCGCAGCAGCATTATAGTTGAACAGCGAGAGGAGAAGGGGGATTGCTATGAGTAGTAGCAGAAGGGGTGGTGGAAGAAGTGCGCTTGAACATAGACCCCTCCTTTGTTGGTTGAGATCGCAGACGGTTCACAACAGCAACCCCATTGCAGCACATGATCTGACGCATTGCAACAGGTTTGTTGGCACCTTCTTGAAGTGATTTATTACGGCAGATTAACTTTAGTGATGCTATTTGATAGCTAGCCCCCGCCTACCTGTCCTCCGGCCAGATCGCCTGCAAGACCACCCACTGCTCTGGCGTGCGAGCAATAAACTGCTCCATGGTCGTTGCGACCTTGCGGAGGTTGATGGCAGTATCACGCTCCAGATCGCCAGTATGCTCAAGCTGCATCGGCGGGTAGATGATCGCGTGCGAACTATTGTCGGGGCGGCGGTAGATGTGGGCTGGGATCAGCGGCACGTTGAGGCGAGCGGCTAGCTGCACGGTGCCGACGGGCAACACCGCCTCTGCATCGAACATCATCACCGCCTGCCCGCTGTTGGTCACGTCGCGGTCAGCGGCAATGCCGAGGATTTCGTTGCGCTTGAGGGCGCGGATTGCCTGCATGATTGCGGGGCCACCGACGGGGATTAGCTTTGCCCCGTGCGATTCGCGCATTTCGGTGAGGAAGGCATACAACTCTGGCGGCTCGACCGGCTCGGCCAGCAGGTTGAACTTGTAGCCCAGGGCGGTCGGCAACTGGATGATCAGGTTGAAGTTGCCCAGGTGCGCCGTATACATGATCACCCCGCGCCCCAGCTTCAGCCCCTCGTCAATGTACTCTGCCCCTTCGACCGTCACCACCTCGATGATCTGCTCGTTGGTCAGCGACTCCAGGCGTAGCATATCAAAGTAGTTCTTGAAGTTGTTGACGAACACGCCCCGCGCCAGCCGATTGATTAGCCCCTTACTAGCCGCCTTGCCGACGACGTGGCGCATATTGCTCTGCACCGCCTGGCGGGCAGAGCGATTAAAGAGATAGCTAGCGATGCCGACGGCGCGGCAGAGGGCGTAGCCAACCACGAGCGGCAGGCGGGGAGCGACACGCAGCCCCAGCTTGTAGTAGCCGACAGCATTCACCGGCTACTGCACCTGGCTACCGTCTACCGCCAACTGCGGCTGGCTCTCCATCTCCTCAGCATCCTCCTCAGCATCAGCCCCGCTACCGCTATCCTGCGGCCACATTTCGCGGAACATATACCATTGGTCAGGGTACTGCGCGATTGCCCCCTCCATGCGGCTTGCCAGCAGTTGGGTTAGTGCCTTAACATCCTGATCCTTGTCGCCAATCGGGGTGTACTCGATGTGCGGCTCGGCTACGGCGCGATAGTGAGTGTCGCCGCGCTTGCGGACAGCATAGCCGGTGATGATCGGCGCGCCAGTGCGCAGCGAAATCGCGGCGGGGCCAGAGGGCAGCCAGGCGCGCCCACCAAACAGGTTGACTGGCACGCCATCGCCAGGGGTCGGCTTGTCCATCGCAATGAAAACCACCTGCTGGCGGCGCAGAGCCTCAAATATCTGGCGCATGGCCCCACTGTTGAGGCGGATGATCTTGATCCCCTTGCGCGCGCGTGCGCCGTTCACAAGGTCGTCCAGGCGTGGCGGCTCCAGGGTGTCAGCCAGGGCGTAGAAGTCGAGGTCGGGCAGTTGGCGCATCACCTCCACCGCCGCGAAATCCCAACTGCCGAAATGGTAGGTGACGACGATCAGCCCCTTACCCTTCGCCAGAGCGCGGCGCAGGTGGTCGGTACCCTCTGGGGCGCACAGTTCGTTGACCTGGGCGATGCTCAACTTGTCGAAGCGGGCGATGTCCACCAGCGTCTTGGCGTAGTTCCGCAAGCTGCGGCGAGCGAGCAATTCCGCCCGCTTCTTGGTACTGCGGAAGCGCACCATGCGGGCGTAGATGCCCTGCACTGGGGTGTCTACCGAGTTCAGCACGTGCCGCATATTGGCAACCGCGTTGCGGCTGGGCCGCCGCCAGCCGAAGTAGATCACATCGCCGACCAGAGCCGCCGCCCGATAGCAGAACTTGATCGGCAAGGTGCTGCCGAGGAAGCCGAGTAGCCGAAATAGCCAATAGAGCTTCATAAACTGCTAACCCCTCCATGTTGAACACTCATTAACCCAGTGAATTATACCAGTTTGGTTGGCAAAGAGGAAATACAGGCAAAGCGAAGGGGGCGTAGCCAGGCCACGCCCCCTCTGCTACACAAAGTGCTACTTCTCGCTCTCGGTGGCGACTGGCTCGGCAACCCTGCCGTTGGCCTTACCGTTCGCCTTGCCGTTGCCACTGGTCAGGATACGAAGCTCTGCATCGGCTGGTACGTCAAGGGCGTGGTCGTTGATGCCCAGGGCTGGCTGCGCCACTTCCTCTACCACGGTGGCCTGCGGCATGGCGGGCTGGGTGCGGTTGTCGTCGCCACGAATGAAGGCTTCAACCAACTCGCGGGCAATGTCGTCGTGGTACTGCACTGGCGGCGACTTCATGAAGTAGCTGCTCGGCCCTTCCAGGGTTCCGCTGAGGCCACGATCCAGGCCCAGCTTGGCACAGCGGATTGCGTCGATCACCACCCCTGCGCTGTTCGGCGAGTCCCACACTTCGAGCTTCAGTTCCATGTTCAGCGGCACGTTGCCGAAGGTAGTACCTTCCATACGGATGTAGCACCACTTACGGTCTTCGAGCCACGGCACGTGGTCGCTGGGGCCAACATGGATCGACTCAGGAGCTAGTTCATAGTCAAGCTGGCTGGTAACGGCATTGGTCTTGCTGATTTTCTTGCTCTCCAACCGCTCGCGCTCCAGCATATTGAGGAAGTCGGTGTTGCCGCCAAAGTTAAGCTGATAGGTGCGATCCAGGCGCACGCCGCGATCCTCGAACAGACGGGTAAGGACGCGGTGGGTGATCGTCGCGCCCACCTGCGACTTGATGTCGTCGCCGATGATCGGCAACCCCTTCTGGCGGAAGCGGTTCTGCCAGTACGGTTC
>Ga0123338_10001796_pt1 | contig 20377 bp, 17 predicted proteins | sample grotaG_FD_89793 | JGI IMG/M metagenome (GOLD analysis project Ga0123338, IMG submission 89793) | Glacier valley bacterial and archeal communities from Borup Fiord, Nunavut, Canada, to study Microbial Dark Matter (Phase II) -... | ecosystem: Environmental > Aquatic > Freshwater > Ice > Glacier ...
CCCCTGCGGGGGAGGGGGAGCCTGACGACTTTTTTACAGGGTTCCACTTTTTTCAATTTCAATTTCACTTGGCTCTAATTCCTCACGTAAGGCTCCCCCTCCCCCGCAGGGGAGGGGGACGCCCCCATAGGGGTCCCGTGGGGCTGGGCTGAACGTATGCTTTACCACTCCCTCGCCCGCACCGCCCCGCCCGCCGACTTCCGCGCCGCCACGCTCGCCGGCCAGGCTCCCGACGGCGGCCTCTATTATCCCGAAACCATCCCCCGTTTTGCGGATAATCTGCTCGACCTGCCCAAAGCCGGCCTCGCCTACGCCGTGATGCGGCCCTACGTCGGCAACACCATCCCCGAAGCGGACTTGCGCCGCATCTGCGCCGAAACCGTGGATTTCGACTTTCCGCTGGTGCCCGTCACCGAGCGCATCGGCGCGCTGGAGCTGTTTCACGGGCCGACGCTGGCGTTCAAGGATGTCGGGGCGAGGTTTATGAGCCGCTGCCTGGGCTATTTTTCCGGTAGCGAAAGAGACGAAACGCGGCCGGTTACCGTGCTCGTCGCCACGAGCGGCGACACGGGCGGGGCCGTGGCCCACGGGTTTCTGGGCGTGCCGGGCGTGGAAGTCGTCATTTTGTACCCGTCAGGCAAAGTCAGCCCCTTGCAGGAGCGGCAGCTCACGACGCTGGGCCACAACATCACGGCCCTGGAAATCAGCGGCAACTTCGACGACTGCCAGCGGCTGGTGAAGCAGGCTTTTCGGGACGAGGCGCTACGGGCGCGGCGGCAGCTGACGTCGGCCAACTCCATCAACGTGGCCCGCTGGCTGCCCCAGCAGCTGTATTACCTGTTCGCGCTGCAACAATGGCGGGCGCGGGGCGGGGCGGGCCAGCCGGTGGTCGCCGTGCCGAGCGGCAACTTCGGCAACCTCGTCGCCGGGCTGCTGGCGCGGGAATCGGGGCTGCCGGTGGGCCAGTTCATCGCCGCTTGCAACAGAAACGATGCCGGGGCCGCGTATTTGCGCACGAGTGTTTTTCAGCCTAAAACCGCCGTAGCGACCCTTTCCAACGCGATGGACGTGGGCGACCCGAGCAACTTCGGCCGCCTGCTCGAATTATTCAACCACGAGCACCCGCGCGCCACGGCCCGGCTCAGCGGGGCCACCGTGAGCGATTTGGAAACCCAGACCACCATCCGCCGCGTCGAGGCTGAATACGGCTATTTGCTCGACCCGCACGGCGCGGTGGGGTTTCTGGCGCTGGAAAACTACCTGGCCGAGCATCCCGGCGCGGCGGGCTTTTTCCTGGCCACGGCCCACCCGGTGAAGTTCGCCGAGGTGGTCGAGCCGCTGATTGGCCGGGCCGTGCCGGTGCCGGAGTCGGTGCGGCATTTGTTCGATAAGCCCAAGCGGAGCGTAGCCATGCAAGCCGAGTACGCGGCGTTTCGGGACTGGCTGCTGGCTTGAGCGGTAGTCGCGCCCGGCACCGCATCTTTGCCGGATGCTAACTCCCAGTTTTTTAAGGCGCTCGCTCCGGTTGGCGGGGGCAGGCCTCAGTCTGCTGCCCGCGTGGGCTTCGGCGCAAGTGGCGGCCCTGCGCGTGGGCGACCAGCTGCCCGATTTGGTGCTGCCGCACGTGGTCAATAGCCCAGGCGGCACCTTCAGCACGGGCGCGGCGCGGGGCAAGGTGCTGGTGCTCGAATTCTGGAGCACCACGTGCAGCCCCTGCATCCCGGCCTTGCAGCGCCTGAGCGACTTGCAGCGGCAACACCCCGCCGATTTGCAAGTGCTGGGCATCGCGCCGGATTCGGAAACGCGGCTGCAAAAGTTTCTGGCGCGGCGACCGGTGGGCGTACCGCTGGTGTCGGCCCCCGACCCTCAGCAGCCTATCAACCAGTGGTTTCCGCACCGCATGGTGCCGCACACCGTGGTGGTGGACCGCGCCGGCCGCGTCGTGGCCATCACCTCGCCCGAGCAGTTCACCGAGCAAGCGCTGGCCGACGTGGCGGCCGGCCCGTGCGCCTCAAGCCTAAGCAGGACGTGCTGACGGACGACCCGATGAGCTTTTTCGCGGTCGATTCGACTACCCTTTACGCCGTTTCAATTCGGCCTTTTATTCAGGGCTTGCCAAGTATGTCAAAGCCCTGGCGGCAGGGGCCGTTTCGGGGGCGACGCCTCACGGCTATCAACGTTAGCCCAACGCTGCTCTTCCGACTGGCTTACGAAGTCAGCCCCTGCCGCGTTCAGAACCAACTGCCCGATAGCCTACGCCGCTACGATGACCTGTCGCGGGTTTGCTTCGACCTGATTGTGTCACCCGGCCAAACGCCAAGCCAGCTGCTGGCCACCATGCGCGAAGAGCTGAGCCGCTACTCGGCGGTGCGAGCCAGTTGGGTGACGGTGCGCCAGCCGGTGTACGTGCTGCGGCGGCGGGCGGGGACTCCGCCTTTGGTGGCCTCGACGAAGCCGCCCACCTCCAGCTCTAGTGGAGGAGAATTTATGATGCAAGGCAGCCCGCTGGAACCCCTGCGCGACTACTTGGAAAACGAGCTGGGAAAGCCGGTAATGGATGAAACCGGCCTGACGGGAAAGTACGACGTGGCCTTTCCCGTGGAAAGCGAAAACCTGAAGCCGTCGCTAACCGCCGCCCTGAGTCAGCGGGGCCTGGAGCTGCAAGAGGACACGCGCGACGTGCAAGTGCTGCGCCTGACCGCCGCGCCCGCCTCAGCCGCCGCGCGCAAGTAAGTAGTCAGCCAGCAGCTTTTAGCTGTTGGCTTTCTCTTTCGCTGACAAGAAGTTGAATAAATATTAGTGGCTGTTTACTTCCGACATACTACTCAGTAGCGCAAGAATAACAGCGCGATTAATCGGGCTTGGGCAGCCGGCGGGCTGCCCGCGCCGCCCGCAACCTTCCCGCCGCCCCGACAGTTGCCGCCTCATGGTTTCCCTCAAAGCTCCCGCCTGCCTGCTCGCCGCCCTGCTACTGCTGCTCGCCGCCTGCGGCCCCGACCAGATGCGGCACCTGCCCGGCACCAAGAAAATCGCCGAAGAAACCGCCAACTGGGAGCCGAAGCGCATCATGCCGCCCCAGCTGCTGCAAGCCACGCGCTGGGCCGGCGACTCGCTCACGGCCTACGCCGACACGCTGCTGCGCCGCCGCCTGGCCCGCGCCCTGACCTCCGGCGACCTGCTGCGTGCCGCCGCCGTCTGCCGCCCCCAAACTTACTCCGAAGTGGACTCGATGGCCCGCAAGTGGCACATCCGCGCCCGCCGCGCCGAGTGGCAGCCCACCACGGCCGCCGCCGCGCCGGCCACCATCGCCGCCGCCGGCTTGCGCCCCGACACGGCCCGCCTCATCGGCCGGCCCGCCGCCGACACGTTTTTCTACCAGCGCCCCATCACGCTCAGCGCCCGCCTCTGCGGCCGCTGCCACGGCCGCCCCGGCCCGGACCTGAGCGTGGCCGACGCGAACCGGCTCCGGGCCGCGTTTCCGCGCCTGCAAGCTGTGGGCCGCGCGCCCGGCCAGGTGCTCGGTGCCTGGCAGCTCACGCAGGACCGGAACGGCGTGGCCGAGTTTTTCACCATGAAAACCCGCAAGAAGTGGAAGGAGCACAGTTTGAAGAAGCTGCTTGGGCGGCCGTAGCGCGGGTTTGCTCATGGCCTACATAGCCTGATACTCAACAACCAGCAACCGACCACATGACGGAGCAACTTCCCATTATCATCATCGGCGCGGGCATGAGCGGGCTGGCTTGCGCCACGTGGCTGCACCGCGCCGGCCGGCCGGTGCTGCTGCTCGAAGCCAGCGACGGCGTGGGCGGGCGGGTGCGCACCGATGTCACGCCCGAAGGCTTTCGGCTCGACCGGGGCTTTCAGATTCTGCTCACCGACTACCCCGAGGCGCGGCGCGTGTTCGACTACCAGGCGCTGGATTTGCGCTATTTCCGCTCGGGGGCCGTCATCCGGCTGGCCGACGGGCGCGAGACGACCCTCGAAAACCCGCTCGACGCGCCGCTGGCGGCTTTCGCGGCGCTGGCCGCGCCCATCGGTACGCTCAAAGACAAGCTGCTCATCGCTAAGCTCGTGGCTCAGCTTCAACGGCCCACGCCGGAGCAGCTGCTGGCGCGGCCGGCCGTCTCGACCCTGGATTTCTTGCGGCGCTACGGCTGGAGCGAGCAGATTATTAATTCGTTTTTCCGGCCGTTTTTCGGGGGCGTGTACCTCGACCGGGAACTGCGCACGGCCAGCAATTTCTTCGAGTTCGTGTTTCAGCAGTTCGCCAGGGGGCGGGTGGCGCTGCCGGCGCTCGGCATTCAAGCCCTGCCCGACCAACTCGCCGACCGTCTGCCCGCCGAAGCCGTGCGCCTGAACGCGCCCGTGGCGGCCGTACTTGACGGCGGCTGCCGGGTGCGCCTGACCAGCGGCGAAATTCTGGAAGCCGCCGCCGTGGTGCTGGCTACCGACGGCCCCGCCGCCGCCGGTTTATTGGGATTAGGGACGGAGAAATCTGCTGAATTGGGCGGTCAAACCCCCGGCCCTGTCCTTAATCCTGAGTCCCTAATCCCTAATCCAACCCTTGCTCGCGCCACGACCTGCACTTATTTCGCCACTGCCGGGCCGGTGCCCAGTCACGGCGCGCGGCTCATTCACCTCAACGCCCGCCGCGACCCGCTGCTGCATAACGTCGCGTTTCCGGCCGAGGTCAGCCCCGCGCTGGCCCCGGCCGGGCAGGGGCTGATTTCGGTGAGTACCCACGGCGGGCACGGCCTGACGGCTGACGAGCTGACCGCTCGCCTGCGCCCCGTGCTGGCCGACTGGTTCGGCCCCCGCGCCCATTTGTGGCGGCATCTGCGCACGTATTTCATCCCGGCCGGGCTGCCCGCGTACGTCGCCGGCCAGCCCGTGCAGCAGGAGCTGCGCCTCGGCGAGACGCTCTTTCACTGCGGCGACTGGGTGAGCTACCCCTCGTTGAACGCCGCGCTCGGCACCGGGCGGCAGGTGGCGGAGATGTTAATTAAAAGTTGACAATTAAGAATTAAAAATTAGCGCGGTGGGTGCGAGCTGCCGGCTTTTCGCCGGCTGTCCGCTCGGCGTTATTAAGCGCATTTAGCCAAGCTCGCGCTGCGAAAGCTTAACAACGCCGAGCGGACTGCCGGCGAAAAGCCGGCAGTCCGCGGCAGTTCCGTCTTGGATGACTGCGAGTGGCCAACGTCTGCTTTGCCCTAAATTTGCCCACTCTCTCTTCCCACCCCGCCCTATGCAACCGACCCTCGCCGCCGCGCCCGCCGCGCCCGATACTGCCGACTTTCTGCCTCTGCTCGGCACCGACCACCTGGAGCTGTACGTGGGCAACGCCAAGCAGGCGGCCCACTTTTATAAGTCGGCCTTTGGGTTTCAATTAGTGGCCTACGCCGGGCCGGAAACCGGGCGGCGCGACCGGGCCAGCTACGTGCTTCAACAGGATAAAATCCGGCTCGTGCTCACCACCGCTTTGCGCGCCGACCACGAAATAGCGGAGCACGTGCGTCGCCACGGCGACGGCGTTAAAGTGCTGGCTCTGTGGGTGGATGATGCCTATGCGAGCTACGAAAAGACGATAGCGCGGGGCGCGCGCTCGTACCAGGAGCCGCTCACGCTGACCGATGAGTTTGGCGAGGTGCGCACGGCCGGCATCTATACCTACGGCGAAACGGTGCATCTTTTCGTGGAGCGCCGCAATTACCGCGGGGCTTTCATGCCGGGCTACGTGGCCCAGACGGCGGCCTACGCACCGTTATCGGTGGGCCTGCGCTACGTGGACCATTGCGTGGGCAACGTCGGCTGGAACCGCATGAACGAAGTAGTGGCCTGGTACGAGCAGGTGATGGGCTTTCGCAACATCCTGAGCTTTGACGACAAGCAGATTACGACCGAGTATTCGGCCCTGATGAGCAAGGTGATGAGCAACGGCAACGGCTACGTGAAATTCCCGATAAACGAGCCGGCCGAGGGTAAGAAAAAGTCGCAAATTGAGGAGTACCTCACCTTTTACGAGGGCGAAGGCGTGCAGCACATCGCCGTGGCCACGGACGACATCATTGCCACGGTGCGCGAGTTGCAAGCGCGCGGCGTGGAGTTTCTGCAAACCCCGGATGCTTACTACGACAACCTGCGCGCCCACGTCGGCGACATTGACGAGGACGTAGAGGCCCTGCGCGCGCTGCGCATCATGGCCGACCGCGACGAGGAAGGTTACCTGCTGCAAATCTTCACCAAGCCCGTCGAGGACCGCCCCACGCTGTTCTTTGAAATCATCCAGCGCAAAGGCGCCAAAAGCTTCGGCGCGGGTAATTTCAAAGCCCTGTTTGAAAGCCTGGAGCGCGAGCAGGACCGCCGGGGAAACCTATAATTTTAGTGATTAGTGGTGAGTGATTAGTGGCTGGGATAAAAGCAGCCGCCGCAACTGTTGCCGCAACTCTGCCCGATTGCCTGACCATTAACCACTCACCACTAATCACTAAGGAATGCCCATCTACCACAAGCTTGGCGCTTTGCCCCGGACGCGCCATACGGTATTCGACCGGCCGGGGGGCAGCTTGTATTACGAGCAGCTATTCGGCACGATTGGCTTCGAGGGCATGTCGTCGCTGATGTACCATCTGCGGCGGCCGACGACGGTGCGCGACGTGCTGGGGCAGACGGACTTAATGCCGAAAATAGCGGTCGAGAAAAACATCAAGGCACGGCTGCTGCAAGGGTTTCAGGTGCCGGCGGCGGACGATTATCTGGCGGCGCGGGTGCCGGTGCTCGTCAATGCCGACGTGCATATCTCGCTGGCCGCGCCGCGCCAGTCGCTTACGGATTATTTTTATAAAAATGCCGATGCCGACGAATTGTTATTTATTCATCGGGGCACCGGAACGCTGCGCACGCAGCTCGGAAATATCAAGTTTGAGCCGGGCGATTATTTGCTAATTCCGCGCGGCATTATTTACCAGATAAATTTTGATAGTGAGGACAATCGGTTGCTAATTACCGAGTCGTTTCACCCGATTTACACGCCCAAGCGCTACCGTAATTATTTCGGTCAATTGCTGGAGCACGCGCCCTACGCCGAGCGGGATTATAAATTACCGACCGAATTAGAGACGCACGACGAAACGGGCGACTTTATACTTAAAATAAAAAAGCAGGGCGTGCTGCACGAATTATTATATCCGTCGCACCCGTTCGACGTGGTGGGCTGGGACGGCTATAATTACCCGTACGGGATGAACATTCGGGATTTCCAGCCCATTACCGGCAAGGTGCATCAGCCGCCGCCTGTGCATCAGCAGTTTGAGACCAAGGCGTTCGTGGTGTGCTCGTTCGTACCGCGCTTGTTCGACTACCACGAGCGGGCGATTCCGGCCCCGTACCACCACTCGAATATCGACTCCGACGAGGTGATTTATTACGTGGACGGCAATTTTATGTCGCGCAATAACATCGAGCAGGGCCATATGACGCTGCATCCGGGCGGCATTCCGCACGGTCCCGCGCCGGGAGCCTATGAGCTGAGCATCGGCAAAAAAGGCACCGACGAATTCGCCGTGATGATTGACACGTTCCGGCCGCTGATGCTGACGGAGGCGGCCCTGCGATTGGATGACGGGGCGTATTATCAGTCGTGGCTGGAGCCGCAGTAGCGTGGACTCTGCGAGTCCGCGCGTGATGACGTTGTTCGGCCGTCTCACGCGCGGACTCGCAGAGTCCGCGCCACTTGGGCGCGTCGAACGGCTTAACAACGATACCACGTGCGGACTCGCAGAGTCCGCGCTACCTGCATGAAAGACTTACTGGCTCAATTCGAGCAAAAGCGCCCCGAAATCGTGTTCGAGTGGCAGGACCCCGAAACCGAAGCCGAGGGCTGGGTGGTGATTAACTCGCTCCGGGGCGGGGCGGCCGGCGGCGGCACGCGGATGCGCAAGGGCCTCGACAAGCGCGAAGTCGAGAGCCTGGCCAAGACGATGGAAGTCAAATTCACCGTCTCCGGGCCGGCCATCGGGGGCGCGAAGTCGGGCATCAACTTCGACCCCCAGGACCCGCGCAAGCGCGGCGTGCTGGAGCGCTGGTACCGGGCCGTAATTCCGCTGCTCAAAGCTTATTACGGCACGGGCGGCGACCTCAACGTGGACGAGATTCACGAAGTGATTCCGCTCACCGAGGACTACGGCCTCTGGCACCCGCAGGAGGGCGTGGTGAACGGACACTACCGCGCCAGCGAGCCGCAGAAGATTCAGAAGCTGGGCCAGCTGCGGCAGGGCGTGGTGAAGGTGCTCGAAGACGCGCACTACACGCCCAGCCTGGCCGGCAAGTACCGCGTGGCCGACCTGATTACCGGCTACGGCGTGGCCGAGGCCGTGCGCCACTACTACCGTTTGTGGCCGGGCACGGCCGTGGCCGGCAAGCGGGTGCTGATTCAGGGCTGGGGCAACGTGGGCGCGGCGGCGGCCTATTATTTAGCTTCTCAGGGCGCGCGCGTGGTGGGCATCATCGACCGGGCCGGCGGCCTGCTCCGGCCCGACGGCCTGAGCCTGGCCGAGGTGCGGGCGCTGTTCGTGGGCCGGGCCGGCAACACGCTCGCCGCGCCCGATTTGCTCTCGTTCGAGGAAGTGAACGCTAAAATCTGGCGCGCCGGGGCCGAGATATTCGTGCCCGCCGCCGCCTCGCGGCTTGTGGGGCGGGCGCAAATCGAGGCCCTGCTCGCCGGCGGGCTGGAAGTGATTTCGTGCGGGGCCAACGTGCCCTTCGCCGACCCGGAAATCTTCTTCGGCCCCACCGGCGAATGGGCCGACGCGCACTGCGCCGTCATCCCCGACTTTATCGCCAACTGCGGCATGGCCCGCGTGTTCGCTTACTTGATGGAAACGGGCGCGGAAATTACCGACGAGGCCATTTTTCAGGACGTATCGCGGGTAATTGAGCGGGCGCTGGCGCGAACGCGGGCGTTGAGCGCGGAGCCGACGGGGTTGGCTCAGCGGGCGTTTGAGGTGGCGTTGAAGGAGCTGGTGTGAGGTTTCTTGTTTCTTGTTTCTTGTTTCTTGTTTGAAATTAAGACCGAACAAGGTAGCGCTATTTCAACTCTGTGAACCTCTACGGAACTCTGCGTGAACCCACGCCCTGAAAACAAGAAACAAGAAACAAGAAACAAGAAACAAGAAACAAGAAACCATCCATGCGCACTGTCCACGTCACCCGCTACATCACCCCCTTGCGCGAGGGCGGCTCGCTGCCGGCGCTCGTGGAGGCCGACGACGGGTTTCTCTACGTGCTCAAGTTTCGGGGGGCGGGCCAGGGCGTGAAGGCGCTCGTGGCCGAGCTGCTGGTGGGCGAGCTGGCGCGGATGCTGGGCTTGCGGGTGCCGGAACTGGTATTTGCCGAGCTGAGCGAGGCGTTCGGACGCACCGAGCCGGACGAGGAAATTCAGGACCTGCTGCGCGCCAGTACCGGTCAGAACCTGGCCCTGCACTACCTGAGCGGGGCCAGCACTTTCGACCCGCTCGTAACCAGCGTGGACCCGTCCCTGGCCGCGCGCGTGGTCTGGCTCGACGCGCTCACGCTCAACGTGGACCGCACCGTGCGCAACACCAACCTGCTGCTCTGGCACAAAGAGCTATGGCTCATCGACCACGGCGCGGCCCTGTTTCGGCACCACGCCGGCCCCGGCTGGGAGCAGGGCGCGGCGCGGCCCTTCCCCCAAATCAAGGACCACGTACTGCTGCCCCAAACCACGCCCGAAGCGCTGGCCGCCGCCGATACCGACGCGCGCGCCCGCCTCACGCCGGCCGCGCTCGCCGACTTGGTGGCCGGCATTCCTGATGGCTGGCTCCTGGAGCCGGACCAGCCCTTGGCCGCGCAACGCGCCGCGTACCAGCAGTTTCTGGAGGGCCAGCTGGCCGCCTCCGCCACCTTTATCGCCGAAGCCGATGCTGCCCGCCGCGCACTTGTTTGAGTACGCCGTGCTGCGGGCCGTGCCCCGCGTCGAGCGCGAGGAGTTCGTCAACGTGGGCGTGGTGCTGTTTTGCGCCGGGCAGCGCTTTCTCGAAGCCGCGTATGCTTTCGACGACAAGGCCGAGGCCCGCCTGCGCGCTTTCGCCGGGCCGGACTTCGACCTGGCCGGGCTGGCCGCCCGGCTCGACGCCATAGCGCGGGTGTGTCGGGGCGGGGCGGGGGGCGGGGTAATTGGGCAGCTGCCGCTGGCCGGGCGCTTCCGCTGGCTCACGGCCCAGCGCAGCACGGTGGTGCAAACCTCGGCCGTGCATCCGGGCCTGTGCCTGGATGCGGCCGCTACGCTGGCGCGGTTGCGTGGGCAGCTGGTGGGGTGAAGAATGATTGGGCGTTGGGGGCGTTAGTCATGCAGAGCACAGCGAAGCATCTCGCGTGGTGCGGTAAACTCAATCCGTCAGCAACCGTGAGCAACGAAGCGAGCGAGATGCTTCGCTGCGCTCCGCATGACAACGACCCCAACGCCCTCAACACCCGCCCTAGACTTAACGCAACCGTAACCGAAAAATACGTAGTTTCCGCAGCCCATTTTAAGCGTTATCCGCATGGCAATACGCGCTCAGGGAGAGAACTTTGTAAGCCTCGCGCTTCACTCTGTTTTTCTGCGTTGCTATGAGTCACGACCCTAAATTTGGTCCCGCCGCCCAAACCCCAACTCAGCGGGCCTACGTGCTGCGGCAGCTGCAAGCCGTGTTTCCGCGCTTGCGCAAAAACGTGTCGGCCCAGGCCCACCAGCTTTTCGACCGCTACGTGGCCGGCGAGCTGAGCTGGCGGCAAGTGCGCGAGCAGCTCGACCTGAGCGGCGGCTGAGGCGGGGCGTTGAGCCAGCTGGCTGGCAGAGGCCGCGTCGCGCGCTCAGCCGCTACTTTCGTGCGCAGGCCCGGCCGGGGCAGGTTGCCGGGCCGGGGCCGTTCGTGCCTTATGACTGATTTCGATTTCCAGCGTGGCCCCGTGCGTACCCCCATCAGCGCGCTGAGCCGCGCCCGCTTGTTGAGCCGGGCCGGGCTGGCGATGGCCGGGCTGCTGGCGCTGCTCGCGTTTCGGGGGCCGCTGGGCCGCGCCGCTGCCGCCGCTACCGACCCTGAAAATCCCGTCGTCGTTATTGCTCGCCAGCTGGGCGAGTTTTACCAGCGCGCGCAGCCCGAAAAAGCGTATCTGCACCTCGACCGGCCCGCCTACGGCACCGGCGAGACCATCTGGTTCAGCGCCTACGTCGTGGACGCGCTCCGCCACCGGCCCGACTCGCTCAGCCGCATCCTGTACGTGGAGCTGCTCTCGCCCCAGCGGCGGCTCGTGGCCCGGCGCACCCTGCGCCTCGACGCGGGCGGGCGCTCGGCCGGCGACATCACCCTCGACGACACGTTGCGGGCCGGCACGTATTTGCTGCGGGCTTACACGAATTGGATGCGCAACTCGCCGCCGGAGCTGTTTTTTCAGCGGCCGCTGCAAGTGTGGCCCGCCGCGCCCAATCAGCCGGCTACCGTGTCGGGTGCGGCCGGGGCTGCCCCAGGTCGGGCCGCTGCCAAAACGGGCGGCGCGGCGGGCAGTTCAGCCACGAGTGCCGTGGACGTGCAGTTTTTTGCCGAGGGTGGGCAGCTCGTGGCCGGGCTGCCGGCCGTGGTGGGCTTTAAGGCCGTGGGCAGCAACGGGCTGGGCGCGGCCGTGGGCGGGCAGCTGCTCGATGCCCAGAACAAGCTCGTAACCGACCTGAGCAGCGCCCACGCCGGCATGGGGCGGGTGGGCTTCGTGCCGGCCGCCGGGCAGCGCTACCACGCCCGCCTGCGCCTGCCCGATGGCCGCGGCCTCGACTACCCGCTGCCCGCCGTAGTGGCCAGCGGCTACGTGCTGCACGTGGTCGAGGTGAGCGACGCGTTTCTGGTGGAAGCCCGCTACCGGGGGCCGGCGGGCACGGCGCCTGCCGTGCCCGGCTCGGTCTCGTTGCTGGTCGAGGGCCGGGGCGTGGTGGTGGGCCTGGCCGCCCGGCCCATCGGGACGGAAGGCGAGCCGGTGGGATGGCGGGTGCTGAAGAGCCGCTACCCGACGGGCATCGTGCATTTTACCCTCTTCGACGCGCAGGGCGCGCCCCAGGCCGAGCGGCTGGCTTTCGCGCGCACTGGGCCGCCCGCGCTGCGGATGCAGCTCACGCCCGACCGCGCCGCCTACGCCCCGCACGACCCGGTGCGGGTGCGGGTGCAGGTGCTCGACGCGGCCGGGCAGCCCCTGGCCGGCCCCACCGCGCCCGTACACCTGTCGGTGGCCGTAGCCGAAGCGGGGGCCGTCGCCCTCGACCCCAGCGCCGGCACCGTGGCCGCCCACCTGCTGCTCACGTCCGAGCTGGCCGGCTACGTCGAAAACCCCGATTATTATTTGCAAAACCCGACACCCGAAATCAGTCGCGCGCTCGACAACCTGCTGCTCACCCAGGGCTGGCGGCGTTTCGTGTGGAAGCAGGTGCTCGCGCCCGAGCTGCCGGCCGCGCCTGCCCGCTTCGCGCCCGAGCGCGAGCTGGCCCTGGCCGGCCAGGTAACGGGCATGGGCCAGCGCGGCATCCCGAACTCGCAGCTCACCTTCATCCAAACCAAGCCGCAGCGCAACGTGCTCACGGCCAGCACTGATGCCGATGGGCGATTCCGGTTCGTGGGCTTCCCGGGCCGGGATACGACCGTGGTAACGCTGCAAGCGCGGCGCACGTCGGGCGGCAGCAACGTCATCATCCGGCCCGATTTGGGCGCGCCCCCGGCGGCGGGCGCGTTCCGGCTGCCGGCCCTGCCCACGCCGGCCCTGGCTGGCCCCGCGCTGGCCGACTACCTGCGCCGCAGCCGCCAGCAGCAGGTCCAGGAGCGCCAGAACGACCCCGAGGCGGCCGCGCGCAACATCGTGCTGGCCAACGTGGCCGTCACGGCCAAAAAGCAGCTCGTGCCGGCCAACGACCCGCGCCGCCTGTTTTCGGGCGTCATGGCCAGTGCCGTACTCGACTTCGCCAGTATGCCCGAGGCCCAGAGTGGCATTCCAATTGTGTCTTTGCTCGCGGGTCGCGTGCCAGGCCTCACTATCAGCGGCACCGCGCCCAACCAGAAAATCCAGATTCGCAACCAAGGTGCGCCGCTCTTCATCCTGGACGGCGTACGGGTCGATATTGACGTTATCAACACCATTCCCTCGTCGGACGTTGAAGTGGTGGAAGTGTTCAAGGGCGCGGAGGCAGCCATTTTCGGGGGCAGCGGTGGGGCCATCGCCATCTACACCAAGCGCGGCGACCGCAACTACCGCGGCTCGGCGAGCGACGCGCCCAGCGCGGGCCTGCTCACGGTGCGCCTGCCGGGCTACTACCCGGCCCGCGAGTTTTACCAGCCCCGCTACGGCGCGCCCGTGCTCAACGCGCCCGCCACCGACCCGCGCCGCCTCACTCTCTACTGGAACCCGAAGCTGACGACCAACGCCCAGGGCCAGGCCGAGTTCACGTTCTTCACGGCCGACGGTGGCGGCAATTTCCAGCTCACGGCCGAAGGCATCAGCCTTGACGGCGAGCCGGGCCGCGGCACGGCCACCATCTACGTGGCCCCGAAGTAGGGCCGGGGCGCGCCGGGCCGGGCGGCAGGCGGCAGTGGTTCGGCAGCGGTTTCAGCCCCTTCGACCGCTTATTCAGGCAGTTCGACTACAAACGCCGCCCCCGCTGCTTGGGTGCCGAAGGAGGCGCTGTATCTTTGGCCTCCCGGATTTGTTACAAATTTTAATGCCTACATGAAACTATTACTCAAACTCTCGCTGCTGCTCACTTTGTGCGGGAGTGCCTGGCCGTCGTTGGCGCAGTCTGGTTCGGGCTACTGGTTTGAGGAGCAGGGCGGGCGCTTACTGCTGCGCTCGGCGGCCGGCGATAAGCCCGTTACCCAGCTCGTTACCCTGCCCAACGGCACCCGGCTCGACCACCGCACCGGCGTGGCTACGCTGCCCGACGGCACCCAGCGCCGCCTGCGCGAGGGCGAAACCGTGAGCCTGAACGGCATTATCAGTGCGCCGGCCGGGACAGCCGGCCCCAGCGTGACGGCTACCTCCACTAAGCCCGAGCGCCCGTCGAGAGTCGCCACGACTGCCCTGGCCCCGGCCCCGGCTTCAGCTCCGAACCAGCCGACGGCCGCGAGCGCGGCGACCCCTTTAGTCGAGCCGGCGACCAGCGCGGCGTTCAGCTACGTGGCCCCGGTGCCGGTGGGCGGGCGGCTGCGCGGCGTGGTCGAGCTGGGGGCCAGCGGCTTCAATTCGTTCATCGTCCAGATTGACCCCGAGAAGCGCTGGCAACTGCGCAAAGCTGAGTTTGGCAATAGCCTGGTGATGGAAAACCTGGCTACCGAAGACGACGTGCGCCAGGGCCTGAAGGCGTACATCGGCAAGATGCTCAACTTCGGGGTCGGTGCGCGCGACATTTTTTTCGTGGTCAGCTCCGGGGCGATGAAGGCGGCCGTTACGCCGCGCCTCATCGCCTCGCTCAAGTCGCTGGGCTACGTCGTGAGCACGGTTTCGCCCGACCGAGAGGGTGCGCTCGCGCTGCGGGCCGCGCTGCCCGCCCCGTACGCCAGCGAGGCGTTCGTGGTGGACATGGGGTCGGCGAACACCAAAATATCCTGGCTCTCGGCCGGGCAGCCCACTTCGCGCGAAGCCTACGGTGCTAAGTATTACGAGGACAAAACCCCCGATGCCGTGGTGACCGCCGCCGTGCGTGAGCAGGCGCAGAAAGTGCCGATTGGGTTGCGTCGCACCTGTTTCATGCTGGGCGGCGTGCCCTACGAGCTGGCCAAAAAAGTGCGCAAGGGCAAGGAGCGCTACACCGTGCTCGACTTGCCCAGCGCCTACGGCGGCCCCGAAGCCAAGCTCAGGGCGGGCCTGCTCATCTACAAAGCCATTGCCGATGCCACCGGCTGCCAGCGCTTCGTCTTCGACTGGGACGCGAATTTTACCATCGGCTATTTACTGAGCCGGCCTTAGATGGGTTGTACCGCTGAATTACAATAAGTTGGGGGTCGTTCTCATGCAGAGCGCGGCGAAGCATCTCGCGTGGCGCAGTAACCTCGCACCCTTGCTGAGCTAGCGAAAGAGTTTACTGCGCCACGCGAGATGCTTCGCTACGCTCTGCACGACAACAACCCCCTAATGCCACCCAATCACACCAGCGCTTTTTCCAGCACTTCTTCCTCGCGCACGGCTTTTTTGCTGCCGATGATGTAGCGCAGGCCCTTGTCCTGGGTGAAGTAGGAGCCGACCCAGCTCAGCAGCACGATGAGCCGGTTGCGAAAGCCGACCAGGGCCACGACGTGCACGATGCTCCAGGCCAGCCAGGCCAGGCGGCCGCTCAGGTGGAAGTCGCGGCCGAAGAGCTTGAGGTCGGCTACGGCCCGGTTGCGGCCGATGGTGGCCATCGCGCCTAAGTCTTTGTAAATAAAAGACGTAGTGGGCTGCCCGGTGAGCAGCCGTCGCAGGTTCTGGCCCAGGTGCTGGCCCTGCTGCAAGGCCGGCTGCGCCACCTGCGGGTGGCCGTCGGGAAAGGCCGGGTCGGCGCTCATCTGGGCGATGTCGCCGATGGCGAACACGTTTTCGTAGCCCGCCACGCGGTTGGTGCCGTCCACTTGGTAGCGGTTGGTTTTGAGCAGGCTTTCCGGGCTGAGGCCCGCGATGGGCGCGCCCGTGACGCCCGCCGCCCAGATGAGGGTGCGCGCGACGAGCTGCTGGCCGTTGCTGAGCACGGCCGTGTAGCCGTCGTAGGATTTCACCCGCGCGTCGAGCCAGACCTGCACCCCGAAGCCCTGCAAATATTCCAGCGCCTTTGCCGACGCTTCGGCCGACATGCCCTTGAGCAGCACCGGCCCGCTCTGCACGAGGTGAATGTCCATCTCCCGAAAATCCAGCTCGCGGTAGTCTTTCGGAAAAACGTGGCTGCGCAGCTCGCTCAGCGCGCCCGCGATTTCGACGCCCGTCGGCCCGCCGCCCACAATCACGAAATCAAGCAGCGAGTTGAGCTGCTCCCGGTCGCCGAGCTGCAACGCCTGCTCGAAGTTGGTCAGGATGGTGTTGCGCAGCTCGATGGCTTCCTCGACGCTCTTCAGGGCGATGGAATGCCGGGCCATTTGCGCGTCGCCGAAGTAGTTGGGCACGGTGCCGGTGGCCAGCACCAGGTAGTCGTAGCGCAGGCAGCCGATGGTAGTTTCCAGTACCTGGGCGGCCGCGTCCACCGACTTGACCTCGGCCAGGCGAAAGTAGAAGTTGGCCTGTCCGCCCAGAATCTTGCGAAACGGCGACACGATGTCGCCTTCCTCCAGCCCGGCCGTGGCTACTTGATAAAGCAGCGGCTGGAAGGCGTGGTAGTTCTGGCGGTCGAGCAGCACGACCTGCACCGGCGCGTCGGCCAGGCTCTTGGCCAGCTCCAGCCCGCCAAAACCCCCGCCCACGATAACCACGCGCGGCTGGCCCAGGTCGGCGATTTTGGTAAGTCCTTCCATAAGGGTATCAGGATAGTGGATTAGGGACGAAAACAGGGGCAAATAAGCGGGGCCGGCTCGCTCATACGAAACCGCGCCGCGCGCGGCTGGTTGGGCGCGCCGTTTGCCGCCCGGCTCCGGCGCCAGCAGGCAGCCCGGCACTTTTCGGCCCGATACCCAACACAACCCGAAGCCTGCCCGTAAGCAACCGCCCCGGCTTGTCAAGCCTGATCCCTAATCTCTAATCCCTAATCCACATGAAAGAACTCCGTAACCTCCGCGACCTGCTCTGCCACGAAGTGCAGGTCATGTATAGCGCCGAAGTGCTGGCCGCCGCCGGCCTGACGCGCATGATAGACCACGCCCACAACGCCGAGCTAAAGCACGCCTTCGAGAAGCACCGCACCGAAAGCGCCCTGCAAGCCGACCGCCTCAAAATCGTGGCCAAGGAGCTGGGCATCGATGCCGACGGCGAAGGTAACCCCGCCATCAAGGGCCTGCTGGCGGAGGGCGAAAAAGTGATGGCCAAAGATGCCGACCCCGCCGCGCTCGATGCTGCTCTCATCGCGGGCGCGCAGAAAATTGAGCACTACGAAATCGCCGGCTACGGCTCGGCCGTTTATTACGCCCGCGAGCTGGGCCTGGAGTCAGTGGCTCGCATCCTGGACGGCATCCTGGACGAGGAAAAGCGCTCGAATGAGGTTCTGAACAATCTGGCCAAAAACCTAATAAACCCGAAAGCCGAGTAGTGCTGGTGCTGGAGTAATACTGGACAGCCGGCTGACATACGCGCCGCTTGCGAGGCCTCACAAGCGGCGCGTATGTCAGCCGACTTAGAAACCGCTCCAGACAAAGCCACTCGCGGCCAGCAGTTGCCAGCTGCGGATTAGCTTTCAGCTCCAAACTAGAAATCAGTAAACTCATGCCAACTTACCTGCTGCTGACTTACCACGAGTGCGCCGTGCGCTACGGCCTGGACCGGGCCGAGCTGGTCGCCTTCGTCGAGTTGGGCTTGTTGCGGCCCGCTGCCGCGCCCGACACGCTCGAAGTAGAAGAACCCGACGAGCTGCTGCCGCGCCTGGCCCGGCTGCACCACGGCCTGGGCCTCAGCCCCGAGGCCGTCGAGCTGGTGCTGCACCTGCGCCAGCGCCTGCTCAGTACGCAGGCCGCGCTGGCCCGCCAGACCGCCCGCGCCCGTCAGCTCGAAGCGTTCGGGCAGCAGGGCTTGGTGCGAGATTATTGAGCGGGTTGTTCGGGGGAGTTGTTTTGGGCTGGGTGTCTTTTGTTGGCCGCCGGCCCGTAATTTTGACCTTGCGCGTTTGCCCGCATCTTTGCCAACGCGCTCGCCTGGATGTCCGCAAAAGAGAACGAGGAAAAAATACAGGCCGCGCTGGCCGCCAACCCCGTCGTGGCGGCGGCCAAGCGCAAGGTCGGGGGCCTGGGCCGGGGCCTGAACGCGCTCATCGAGGGCAGCTACGACAAGAAAGGCTCCGGCGACCGGCTTGTGTCGCACCCGATGAACTCGGTGGGGCTGATTCCGGTGGGCCACATCGAGGCCAATCCCTACCAGCCGCGCACCCATTTCGACCAGGAAGCGCTGGCTGAGCTGGCTGAAAGCATTAAGATTCAGGGTATTATTCAGCCCGTTACGCTGCGTCAGCTCGGCACCAACTCCTACCAGCTCATCGCCGGCGAACGCCGCCTGCAAGCGTCGAAGCTAGCGGGCCTGGAAGCCATTCCGGCCTACATCCGCAAGGCCGACGACCAGCAGATGCTGGAAATGGCGCTGATTGAGAACATTCAGCGCGAAAACCTGAACGCGATTGAAATCGCGCTCTCGTATCAGCGCCTGCTCTCCGAGTGCGACCTGCGGCAGGAGGACCTGGGCGAGCGGGTGGGCAAAAACCGCTCGACCGTGACCAACTACCTGCGCCTGCTCAAGCTGCCGCCCGCCATTCAGATTGGCCTGCGCGATGCCGTCATCGGCATGGGCCACGCGCGAGCGCTGGTCAGCATCGACACGCCCGAGCGGCAGGTGGAGCTGTTTCAGCGCATCGTGGCCGAGGATTTATCGGTGCGCCGGGTCGAGGAAATCGTGCGCGGCGGCTTCGGCCGGCCCGCCTCGGCCGGCCCCAGCAGCAACGGCCGGCCCCAGCCCACGCCGGTGGTGCCGGTGGCCGAGCTGCGCCGCGCCGAGCGCCAGCTCACCGACCATTTTGGCTCCAGGGTGCAGCTGCGGCCCACCCCGCAGGGCCGGGGCGAGATTAAAATCTCGTTCGACTCGGTGGAGGACATGCAACGCATCCTGCACATTCTGCAACCTGCTTGAAATGCGCCGCCTGTCGCGCTCCGCATCGCGCCTCGCAACACGGCAGGCCAGCCGGCGTTAGTGGCTTGCTTATGAGAGATTTTCTGTTCGGCTCACCGCGGCCGCTGGAGTTTCGGGGCTTGCGTTGGGGCCGGGCTGGCTGGCTGCCGCTGCTAACGTGGCTGACGGCCGGGCTGCTGCTGGCCGCTCCGGCGCGCGCCCAAATCCCAACCAATCCGCAGGACCCGAATTTCAACCCGGCCGCGCCCCCGCGCCCCGCGCGCGCCGACACGGCCACCGTGCGCAAGGTCGGTAAGAAAGAGCGGCGCGCACTGGCCGCCGCCGATTCGGCCCGGCGCACCGAGCGGCTGTTCGGCTTGCGCGTAACGCGGCCTCAGAAAGCGGGTTTTCTGGCCCTGATTCCCAGCGGCGGGCAGATTTATAACAGGAGATACTGGAAGCTGCCCATCGTGTACGGCATGGTGGGCGGGTTGGGGTATTGGGTGTTTTTTCAGCAGCGGCAGTATAAGAATTTCAAGCGGGCCAGCGATGCCATCAACGTCAGCGCCCAGAAACTGGCGGATGTAAAAGACTTCGATGAGGGCTATAAAGACTTGGCAACGCGGTCTAAACCCTTCATTGATAATGGCCTGCGCTTCAGTCGCACCCAACGCGACTTATCCATCCTGGTGAGCGCGCTCGGCTACGGCTTGCAGGTGCTCGACGCCGTGGTGGACGCGCACCTGCGTGACTTCGAGGTGAGCGACGACCTGACCTTGCAGCTGCGGCCCACGCTGCTGCCCGTGCCCGGCGAGGCGATGCCGGCCACGGGGTTGGCGCTGACGCTGCGGATACGGTGAGGTTTCTTGTTTCTTGTTTAAGGCGTTGCCAAGTCACAGATTACAAAGCAGTTCCCGAAATTATTAATTAGTCAAAACAATTTGTTTAAACCCGCTTAACAAGAAACAAGAAACCCCCATGCGGCTCCTTCTTATTGGCTACGGCAAAATGGGCCAGACGCTGGCCGCGCTCGCCCCGGCCCACGGCCACTCGGTGGTGGGCATCGTGGACCAGCGGGCCGGCGCGGCGCGCGTCGAAGACTTCAGCCCCGCGCGCGCCGACGTAGCCATCGAGTTCACGCATCCCGACGCGGCGTTTGGCAACGTGGCGGCCTGCCTGCGCCAGGGCCTGCCGGTGGTGTGCGGCTCGACGGGCTGGCTGCCCCGCTTCGAGGAGGCGCGGGCGCTGGTCGCGGCCACGAACGGGGCCTTGTTCTACGCCTCCAATTTCAGTGTGGGCGTGAACCTGTTTTTTCACTTCAACGAGTACATCGCGGCCAAAATGAGCCAGCTCGGCGGCGGGGCCTACGACGTGGAGGTGCGCGAGATTCACCACGTGCACAAAGTGGACGCGCCCAGCGGCACCGCCCTGACGACCGCCGAAGGCATCCTGGCCAACTTCCCGGCCAAGACGAGCTGGCGCGACGGTCCCGCCCAGACCCCGCAGGAGCTGGCCGTGCTCAGCGAACGCCGGGGCGAAGTGGTGGGCACCCACGAGGTGCGCTACCGCTCGGCCCACGACACGCTCGAGC
>Ga0123338_10001797_pt1 | contig 20355 bp, 20 predicted proteins | sample grotaG_FD_89793 | JGI IMG/M metagenome (GOLD analysis project Ga0123338, IMG submission 89793) | Glacier valley bacterial and archeal communities from Borup Fiord, Nunavut, Canada, to study Microbial Dark Matter (Phase II) -... | ecosystem: Environmental > Aquatic > Freshwater > Ice > Glacier ...
CCCAACCAAAACGACTGGGCCGAGGTCGAATATCTGACGCTCAAAGACGGCCGGACCGTCGCTGGCGCCTACATTCGCTCGCAACCCAACGTCTTCCGCACCATCCAAGGCAAGCGCGAGACCATCCTCCCCGACGCCATCGCGTCACGCTTCAAAAAATATTACGTCTCCTTCCCGCCCTTCCCCGCGGTGCTCTTCCTACCGCTCGTCGCCCTCGGCGGCCTCGAGGTCAACGACGTCGTCTTCAACGTCCTCTTGGCTCCACTCGGCCCGATGTTGCTCTTTCTCTTTCTGGCCCGCCTGCGCGCGCAAGGCCGCACCCAGCGCAGCGAAACCGACGACCTCTGGCTCTCGGTCATGTTCGGCCTCGGCACCGTCTACTTCTACTCGTCGGTGATAGGGCAAGTCTGGTACACGGCGCACATCGTCTCCACGGTCCTGGCCGGCCTGTTTCTCCTCGCCGCGGTCGACGCCAAACGACCCATCCTGGCCGGCCTCTGTCTCGGCGCACTCGCGCTCACCCGACCGCAAATGGGCTTCTTCGGCATCTTTTATCTCACCGAGCTCTGGCGCGTGGCCAACGGAGATCGCGGCAAGATCCTGCGCGGCCTCATCCTGGTCGGCGTACCCGTGGCCGCCTTCGCTGCCGTCGGTGCGTGGTTCAACTGGGTCCGCTTTCACTCCTTCACCGAGTTCGGCCACACCTACCTCAACGTGCGCTGGACCGATCGCATCCAGCGCTACGGCCTCTTCAACTACGCCTTTCTCTCACGCAACCTGGCCTCGGCTTTCACGACGACGCCGAAGCTCCTCGGCCACGCGCCGTGGATCCAGTTCCCGTGGCACGGCATCTCCATGCTCATCACCACGCCGGCCCTGGCCTATCTCCTCTGGCCACAGATCCGCGACAGCGATCGCACCCTCTATCGCGCCCTGTGGGCGACGGCAGCCCCGATCGCGCTGCTCAGCTTTCTCTACCAAAACGACGGCTGGGTGCAGTTCGGCTTCCGCTTCAGCATCGACTATTTGCTGTTACTCATGACTCTACTCGCCGTCGGTAACCGTCCGCTCACGCGCACGTTCCGCGTGCTCATCGTCGTCGGTATCGGCGTCAACCTCTTCGGCGCGCTCACCTTCGGCCGCGCCTGGCAGCTCTACTACGACGGCTTCTTCCCCATCGGGCTCAACGAGCTGTAGCATCTTCGGCAGACATGCTGTCGAGGCGCATCATCATCGTCGCGGAGGACAAGGCGCTACAGCGCCGTCTGATCGCGGGCGCCATGGCGGCCGGAGGCGCAGTCCAGGCCTTTCGCGGCTCCGACGAGCTGCCGCCGCGGCTCGACTGCGATCTGTGTCTGTATGCCTTGCCGCCGCTCCATCCAGCGAGTGAGACGTCGCTGGCGGCCTATCGGTCGGTGCGCGCCCGACTGGTCGAAGGCGCGCGCCTGTGCCCGGTGTTGTCCGGATCGGACCTAGCAGCGACGGTGACGCTGCTCGCCGACGATCGCGTCGAAGCGGTCATCTCCGCGCACCTCGACGCCGGCACCATCTCCGCTACCATCGCCCGTCTCTTTTGGGGTGACCTCTTTGGTCTGCAAAAAGCCATGCCGTGGGGCGTGCGCATCTACTCATCGCTCGTCGGTGACTACCACGACAAAGCGATGGCCATCGCCTCGGTCGCCGACTTTGCCGAAGCCATGGGCGTGCGCAAAAAGTACCGTGACCAAATCGAGCAGTGCCTCGACGAGATGCTGATGAACGCGCTCTACGACGCGCCAGTCGACGCCAACGGCCAGCCGCTCTACGCCGAGGTCTCGGTCAAAGAGCGCATCGGCGTCCAGGTCTCCGAAAAAGTCATCTTGCAGTACGCCTGTGACGGCGAACGCTTCGCACTCTCGGTACGCGACCGCTACGGCTCGCTCCGCAAAGAGACGATTGTCGCGTATCTCGACAAATGTCTGCACGCCCGCGCCCACGGTCACGACCAGATCGACCACAAAGCCAGCGGCGCTGGCCTTGGCCTCTTCCTCATCGCCAACTCCGCCAGCCAGGTCAGCTTTCACATCTTCCCTGGCCAGGCCACCGAGGTCCTCTGCCTGTTCGAGCTCACCGCGGCGCGATCGCAGCTGCAGTCGCTGTGTGTCCACCTCGGCACCGAAGGCCGCGCCCGCGACTGGACCGATGACGGCCGCGCGCCACCCCAGCGACGGCGCAGCGACCTCATCGACCTCGGTAGCAAGCGCTCACGCCTGTTGCCCATCATGATGGGCCTGTCGCTGGCGGTCCTGGTCGTGGCCATCACGGTTTTTGCCACGTTCTATCGTCGCACCTCCATCCTCGTCATCGACTCCGAGCCGCCTGGTGCCACCATTCTCGTCGACGGCTTGGCCCGCGGCCTGGCGCCGCTGCGCCTCACCGACCTCGAGCCCGGCCGCAGCTACGCGCTGCACTCGACCCTGGTCGGTCGCCGCGACGACACCCAGAACGTCACCGCCGTCGCTGGCGAGAGCCGCGTGCGTCTGCGCAACCTGGCCGGCACCACCACCGTGCGCGTCGAGAGTGAGCCGCCCGACGCCCGCATCGCCATCGACGCCGTCGACAGCGGCAAGGTCACACCCGCCGAGCTCGATCTAACCACTGGCAAGATCGCGGCTCTCACGCTGACCAAGCCTGGCTATCGCGACGAGCACCTCGACGTGACCGGGCCGGCCTCGGGCGAGCGGCGCGTCTACTCGGTGCGCCTGCCGCTGGGGCCCGAATTCTCCGCGCTCGGCCTCGACGTCGAGCCCCGCGAGGCGGCGCTGGTCATGAACGTCTCTGTCGACGGCCTCTTGCTCATGCCGCCCGCAGCCCACTACGAATCGATCCTGACCCCCGACACGAACCACCACGTCCGCGTCAGCGCGCCCGGCTTCGTCGACCACATCGAGGATCTCACCCTCCACGGCGGCGAGCGCCGCGCCCTGCGTGTCCACCTCGACGCCAAGGCCAGTCCATGACCAAGCTGCTTCTCGACGCTGCCGAGCGCCTCCGCCAGATCGCGCTCGGCTACCCCGAGACCTACGAAGAAGCGCCGTGGGGCGACCGGGTGGTCAAGGTGAAGGGCAAGATCTTCTTTTTCTGCGGCGTGCGCGACGGCGAGCTGTGCCTGTCGGCCAAGCTTCCGGATTCCAACGCCGCGGCGCTGGCCCTGCCCTTCGTCGAGCCGACCGGCTATGGCCTCGGCAAAGCTGGTTGGGTCTCGGTCCGCCTCGCCAAAGGCGTCGCCGCCCACCAAGCCCGTTTCGCCGCCTGGATCGACGAGAGCTACCGCGCCCTGGCGCCGAAAAAGCTCGTCGCATCCCTCGGCCAGACACAAACCCACACACCGACGAAGAAGGCCGCGCCCAAAACCAAGGTCCTCAAAAAACGCGCCCTCCTCGTCTGCCACGATCCCTTGCGCACCGAACGCGCCGTCACCGGCTTCGCCAAAATGGGCCTGAAGCTAGCCACCACCACCGACGTCAACACTGTCCGCAGTCGCCTCTCCAGGCTCGACGCGGTCGTGATCGATCTAGGCAGACAACAAGAAGAAGGCCTCCAACTAGCCGCCGAGATCGACGACTCCGACCACGCCGTCGCCATCTTCCTCGCAGGCCTCCGCGACGCCGCCGCCCGTCGACGCGCCAAAGATCTGAGCTCGGCCGACCTCTTCACCGCCGCCCCCGGCGACCCCGAAGTCATAGCCGCCATCACCCGCTGCTTATCGTAGCCCGGAAGCCTGAGAGGGTTCCGGACCTCCGACGGAAACAACTGTGGTACTAGTCGAGTGTGTCTTCCGGTAACTCCGACCCAGCGGCCGAGACGGGCATCCTCTACACCGAGCCGTCGGGTGGCCTGCTCGCCCGTCGCTACAAGCTCGAGGTCGTCGGCGGCCCTGACGTCGGTGCCGATCTCTCCGTCGAGCAAGGCACCGTCCTCGTCGGCACGCACACCAACGCCGACCTACGCCTCAGCGACAAAGGCATCTCGCGGTACCACCTCGAGCTGCAGCTCACGGCCGACGGCCTCAAGGTCACCGACCTCGAATCGACCAACGGAACCTTCCTCGGCACCACCAGAATCGGCTCCATTGTCCTGTCCGGCCCAGCCCGTCTCCGTCTAGGCCCGCACACCGAAATCGAGGTCACACCCGCCGACATCCCGGTCAGCATCGACGGCTATGTCGGCGAGCAATTCGGCCAGATGGTCGGCACGTCCAGTCTCATGAAGGACCTCTTCGCCCTCTTGAGCCGCGTGGCCGTCACCGACGCCACCGTGCTGCTCGAAGGCGAGACCGGCACCGGCAAAGAGCTCCTCGCCGAGGGCCTGCATCAGCGCAGCCCACGCCATCGCGGCCCCTTCGTCGTCGTCGACTGCGGCTCCTTGCCGCGCGATCTCGCCGCCTCCGAGCTCTTCGGCCACCTGCGCGGCGCTTTCACCGGCGCAATCAGCGACAAGAAGGGCCTGCTCGAAGAAGCCTCCGGAGGCACGCTGTTCCTCGACGAGATCGGCGAGCTGCCCCTCGAGCTCCAGCCCCAGCTCCTCCGCGCGCTGGAAAAACGTGAGGTCCGCCCCGTCGGTGAGGTCCGCGCCCGCAAGGTCGACATCCGCGTGGTGGCCGCCACCCACCGCAACCTCTCCGAGCTGGTCCGCGCCGGCAGCTTTCGCGAAGACCTCTTCTTCCGTCTCGCTGTGGTCCGCGCCCATGTGCCGCCGCTGCGCCGTCGCAAAGAGGACCTACCGCTCTTGTGCCGGCACTTCATGGCCCAGTTTCCCCACCACGGCTTTCAGCTCAGCTCCGAGGTCCTGGCCGAGCTCATGGCGCACGATTGGCCGGGCAATGTCCGCGAGCTGCGTAATGTCGTCGAGCGCGGCCTCTCATTGGACGCCGAGGGTCTCCGCATCGGCTCGGCAGACGCCATCGGCGAGGCCACCGGCGATGTAGGAGCCTACGTGCCTCCCGGCGTCGGCAAAGATGTCCTCTCCCGCCCGTTCAAAGAAGCCAAGGGCCTGCTCCTCGAGAGCTTCGAGCGCGAGTACCTCACCCACCTGCTCCAGCGCAACCACGGCAACATCTCGCGCGCCGCGCAGGAAGCCGGGATCGATCGCAACTACATCCACCGACTGGTGAAGAAATACAATCTCCCCGTCGACCGCGACTGACGCGTTCTCTGATATAGTCGAGAGAGGAGGCTCCTATGGGCATCTTCGATCGGGGTGGGAAGCCAAAGCCGCAGGCCAGCACGGAGGCCGAAGCCGAAGCGGGCGATTTCGCCGACTCACCAGTGGAACAGGTCGCGTTACGCTCGGCACCCGTACGCGCCCCAGCCCCGCCGCCCGTCGAGGAACGGCCGTCGTTCGGCATCAACGAAGCCATCAAGCTGATGCGCGATCTGCCGGTCGACCAAAACGTCGAGCTGGTAGTCCGGGTCATCAAGACCACGCTCGAGTCGCTCAAGGTCCGCGTCCCCGACATCATCGCCGACGCCATCAAGAAGCAAGAGGGTCTGACCTCGCGCATCTCGACGCTGAAGGGCGAGATCGTCGAGCTCGATCGCGAGATCAACCAGCGCAAAGAAGAAATCGCCCGTCACGAGGCTGACCATTCCGAGACGGCCTCGGTCAAGGCCCGTCTCGAGCTCGCGGAGAAGTCCGCGAAGTCAGGCTGACCGCATCCATGTCTGCGTCCGCTCCGGCAAGGACTGGCGCCTCAGAACGTCGCGGCGACCAGATCCTGCGTCACAGAATTCTCTGTATCACCACCGACCCGGCCATGCGGCGCGCACTCAAGCGCCTCATGACCGCCGTCGGGGCGCTCACCGAGTTCATCGCCGATCCCTCACAAGTCGCCGCCGCCAGTGAAGACGGCCCTCCGTCGCTGGTGTGCCTCGATCTGCGCTCGCCGGAGCTGACGCTGGCCTCGGTCGCCGAGGTCTTTCCCGAAAAGCGGCTCATCTGCATCGTCGGTAGCCAGGATTTTGCGCAGATCTCGGCGTGTCTCGGCTTACCGCGCTGCGGCAGCGTCATCACCTACGACGACAAGTTCGAGCCCGAAGACTTCATCATTACCGTCACCAAGCTTTTGCACGGTCAGATCTTCGGCGTGCAGAAATATTTCCCGTGGGGCGTGACGCTCTACAACATGGAGATCGCGTCGTATGACGACAAGCTCAGGGCTCTCGACGTCCTCACCGCCTACGCCGAGCTGGCCGGCGCGCGCGGCCCCGTGCGCGATCGCATGGCGCTCGTCGCCGAGGAGCTGATCATCAATGCCATGTATCACGCGCCCGTCGACGACGAGGGCAAGCCCCTTTTCCGCCATCTGCCGCGCAAGGAGCTGACGCACCAGGAGTTCGAGCGCCGCGTCAAAGTCTCCTGCGCCTCGAACGGCCAGCACTTTGCCATCGCCGTACGCGATCAATACGGCTCTCTCGACAAAGACACCGTCGTGAAGTTCTTGTCCAAAGGCGCCCTGGCCATCCTCGAGCCCGAGAACCGCGACTCCGGCGCCGGCCTCGGCCTCGTTTCCGCGCTCAAGACGGCCAACCAGCTCATCTTCAACCTCGCCCCGGCCATCGGCACCGAGGTCATCGCCGTCTTCGATCTCGACCTCATGCACCAGGGCCACGCTGGCGTCCGCTCGGTCCACGTCTTCACCGATCGCCGTCGCCCGCCGCCGCCCGAGCCCGAGCCGCCGCGTGTCCCCATGGCTCCGCTCGTCGCTGGCGCACTGGCCGTCATCCTCATCATCTTCGGCATCGTCGGCGTGGTCCGAAAAATCCAAGAAGGCCCGCCCACCATGGTCCGCGCCGAGGTCCCGCTCCTCGACAGCGAGGGCAGAACCGAAGAAGTCCCGATCAAAGTGGGCAACACCGACCTCAAGCTACGCCTCGAGCGCAAAGGCTCGCGCGTGGTCATCTCCAGTCATTGAATGCCCAGCTCACTCGGCATTGAGCGTCGCGGACCTCTCGCGATCCTCACGCTCGGCAACCCCGACAAACGCAACGCGCTAGACCCGCCGATGCTGGCCGCGCTCGTCGACGCAATCGCCACCTTGCCCACCGAAGGCATCCGCGCCGCGGTCCTGACCGGCAGCGGCAACCGCGCCTTTTCGGCCGGCTTCGACATCGCCGCACTACCGGTCGGCGCACCGACGGTAAACCCAATGTCGGCGGTCATCGCGGCGGTCTCCGACGGCGACTTGCCCATCGTCGCCGCGCTCAACGGTCTCGCCGTCGGTGGCGGCTGTGAGCTCGCCTGCGCGTGCGATCTCCGAGTCGCGCACGCCGACGTCACCCTGCGCATGCCGCCCACGCGTCTCGGCATCGTCTACCACGCCGAAGCCCTACAACGCTTCGTCGCCCTCGCTGGCCTCTCGCACACGCGCGAGCTCTTCCTCACTGCGGCCGCCATCGACGCCGCTCGCGCCCACGCCTGGGGCCTCCTCGATCACATCGTCCCCGTCGACGAAGTCCTTACCGCCGCGCTCGCCCTGGCCGAAGAAATCGCCAAAGGTGCGCCCCTCGCCATCCGCGGCACCCGCCGCGCCCTCGAACGCCTGCTTCCACCATTGCCAGCCCCCGTCGCTGCCGAGCTCCACGCCCTCATGCAAGCCGCCTGGGAAAGCGAAGACGCAGCCGAAGCCCGGCGAGCCTTCCTCGAAAAACGCCCGCCAACATTCCACGGCCGGTAAAGGCAGCGGATATGGAAGAGAGAGATCCTGAGATCAAAGAGATCTCATTGATCTCATGATCTCGTTCTTCCATATCTGATCTTTTAGGTCGTGAGCTCACCAGCGACGTCAGCGACGAGAAATGCCTTTCGAGCCGCCCGATCTTCGGGCCAGCGGGCGAGGGCGACCATCAGCTTGGTGACGGCGGCCTCGACGCCCAGGTCGGCGCCGGAGATGGCTCCAGCGTCAGCGAGCACGGCGCCGTTGTGATAGAGGCCGAGGTCGACGCCGCCGGCACGCGCCTGCGTCACGACCAAGACGTCGCAGCCGCCGTCGACGAGTGTGCGGACCTGGCGCTCGATGCCGTGGGTGCCGACGGGCACATTGCCGACGCCGAACGCGAGGAGCACGAGGCCGCGCATCGACTGCCCGACGCGGCCGAGCTGCGCTGGATCCATGCCTGGTGTGACATAGGCGACCGCCACCCGCATCTCGAAGCGTGCGTCGACGACAAACGGCTTGTTCGGCCGACGCACATGCTCGCCAATTTCCACGTCGAGACCGAGCCGGGCCAGCGGCGCGCAGTTTGGCGACGCGAACGCGCCATACGACCAGGCGTCGCCTTTGCTGGCGCGATTGCCGCGCAACAGACGGCCGTCGAAGCAGATGCCGACCTCGGGAATGTCGCGCGTGGCCAGATCCACTGCGTCGACCAGGTTGCGCCGCGCGTCGGTGCGCACCTCACCGAGCGGCCGCTGCGAGCCGGTCAAGACCACCGGCCGATCCAATCCCTCGAGCGCAAACGATAGCGCCGAGGCGGTGTAGGCCATGGTGTCGGTGCCATGAATGACCACCACCCCGTCGAAGCGCGCCCGCGCCTCGCCAATCTCGCGCGCCAGCTCGGCCCACTCTTCTGGACCCACGTCCGACGAGTCGAGGTTGCACAAGATGCGCGTCTCGACGTCAGCGAGCTGGGTCAGCTCGGGCACGCGCTGCACGATGGCCTGCGTATACGTGTCCGGCGACAGCGGCTGAGGACGCGTCCCGCTCATACCGAGCGTCCCGCCGGTATGTAGGATCAGAACCGATTTTCGCATGGAGAAAGAAGGAGGACAGGTACTAGCGGTGACGAACGGGGGCTGTGACGCGCACCGGCGCAGATGGCCGTGCGGGCGAGACATACACCGGCGACGATGGACGCGGGGGCGCGACATACACGCCACCACCGACGCGGGCCGGTGCGACATACACGCCACCACCGACGCGGGCCGGCGCGACATACACCCCACCGCCACCGACGCGCGGCGCACCGACATAAACGCCCGGCGCACCGACGGTCACACCCACGCGCGGTCCGCCGACCCAGCCCGACGCACCCGGCCGATAGACGCCGGCATGGCCCCAGCCCAAGCTCGGCCGATAAATGGCCGCAGGCCGCACCGAATAGTATCGATTACCGTAATAATTGGTTCGGTAATAGGAGCCATAATATGACGAATATCGCGCCCGATTGCTGTAGTACCACGGGTCCCAAGCGCCGCCGTACACATAAGCGGCACCGACGAGATTATAGGCAAAGCCAGCCGACGGACCATACTGATGACGATGCTCCCAGTCGATGAAGCAATATCCGCCGCCATACCCCGCGGCAATCGGGTGATGCCCCCGATAAAGCCAGGTTTGTCGCGAATAACCGAAGTCACCCACGTCGCCCACGAAATAGAAATACCCGCCCGACTCGCGGAACAAGTACTGATCGAACGGCGCATAGGCGTGATAGTGCGCGCCCTCCAGGTAGCAGAACCCACTGCCCTGGTCATACGGGATGGGGTGCGGACCGACGAAGCCGTACTGCATGGTGTTGGGGTCGGCATACGGCTGCTGATACTGGGTGTCGTACGGTTGCTGCTGCGGCTGCTGGTATTGCGGCTCCGGCTGCTGGTATTGCGGCTGCTGCTGGTATTGCGGCTGTTGCTGATATTGCGGCTGTTGCTGGTATTGCGGCTGGCGCGGCTGCGCATAGTCGTCATCGACGTCGTACTGCTGTGGCACAGGCTGAGCCGGCTGCTGCGCCAAGACCGGCCGGACACCAACGAACATCACCGCGCCGACAGCCAGCGCCCACTTGAGCTCCTTGCACATGGTACACATTCTATCACGGGAGGTCAGATGGGTCTCGAAGCGGATATGAACGATGCATTGAAGCAGGCCATGCGTGACAAGGATCACGCAAGTTTGGATGTCCTCCGCATGATCAAAACCAAGATCATGGAACGCCGGACATCCAAGGGCTTTACCGGCGAAGTCACCGACGAGATCGTCCGCGAGGTCATCTCCGCCTATCGCAAGCAGTTGCAAAAGGCCGTCGAGGAATTCCAGAAGGTCGGCGAAAAAGGTGTCGAGGAAGCGGCCAAGCTGACGTTCGAAATCGCTTACTGCGAGCGCTATCTTCCGAAGGGTCTCGACGCCGCCGCCGTCCGCGCGCTGGTCACGGAGCGCATCGGCAGCCTCGGTATCACCGACACCAAACAGGTCGGCAAGCTGCTCGGCGACATCATGAAGACGCACAAAGGCCAGGTCGAAGCCGGCGACATCAAGAAGCTCGCCGAAGAGATCCTCGCCCCCAAATAACGCGCATAAAAAAGGCCGGCGCCCATCACAACCACCGGGCGCCGGCCATTACTCAAGGCTCAAAGCGATGCCTGCTACGCTTGATAGACGCGACGCTCGCCTTCGATGCCCATGAAGCCCACCGCGCCCGGCTGCATGCTGTGCGCGCGAACCGGCTGCCGATCGACTTCGTTGTCGGCAAAGCGAATGGCTTCGTACTCCGGAATCGTGTAGCAGCGACGGTTCTCGAGCGGCGCCGACAGCTGCAGCCGCTTGACCAGCTCGCCCGCACCCTCTTGCACCACGCCCGCAAAATACTCGGCGCAGCAACCCGACCCGTAGCTGAAGAGACCAATCCGCTTGCCCTCGAGCTCGCCCGCCTCGGCATCGAGCAGCGACGCCAAAGCCAGGTACAAAGACCCGGTGTAGATATTGCCAATCTGCGACGGCAACCGCAGCGACGAAGCGACCTCGGTGGCATACGAGGCATCGGCCTCCGCCTCGGTCTTGCCCTCGCGGGTCATGAGGTGACGGTGGGCCTTCTTGGCCATCTTGCCGTAAGGCACATGGTAGCAGCGACGGGCCAGCGTCGCCGGATCGTAGCCGGCTTCCTGCGCCGCCTCACGATACGCGTCATAGGCGCCGCCCAGCGCGTCGAGATAGCACTGCACCGAGTGCTGACCGTCGACGATGGCTTCCTTGGAGTGCAACGGGCGCCAGAAGTCGTTGACGTCGCGGGCAAAGGACCCGGTGACGCCCGGCTCGAGCGCCAACAGGCGCGGGTTCTCGGAAATGAGCATCGCCACGGCGCCAGCCCCCTGAGTGGGCTCGCCGGCGGTGTTCAGCGTGTAACGGGCCACGTCGGTGCAAACCACGAGCGCGGTGCGCCCACGGTTGGAGCCAGCGGCAATCCAGTCGACCGCAGTCAAAAGGCCGGCGGTACCACCGAAGCAAGCGTGCTTGGCCTCGTACACGCGGCAACGCTCGGGCAGCCCAAGCAACCGATGCAGGTACGCAGCGACGGGCTTCGAGTGATCGACCGCAGTCTCGGTACCAGCCACGCACAGGCCGATGTTCGACGGATCGATGCCGGCATTGGCAAACAACCGGAGCGCCGCATTGGCCGCCAGCGCGACCGGATCTTCGTGCGCCTCGGCGATCGCCATACGCGTCACACCCAAGCCGTCGACATACTTGCCGACCGGAACGCCACGCGCGTTGGCCAGGTCAGCAAGCTCTACGAATCCGTGTGGCACTGCGATGGCGATGGCGTCGATCCCGATGGTCCGCATCCGGCCTCCTGAGCTGCGTGAATGAAAGTCCACCGGCTGACAGAGCAAGCTCAGTGCCAGGCCAAGTCGCCTGTAACTATTGGTCTTTTTCACGCTTGCTCAGGATGCGTGTGCGGCTTCGCCCCAACTTGTTCGTACTCGCACAGCGTCGTAAGCTCCGCCGATGCGTATCTCTGCCTTGCTCATGCCTCTCTTTTTCGTCGCCTGCTCCAACAACAGCCCCGCCCCTGGCCCGCAAGATCTGTCCGCGCCGCCAGCCGATCTCACCTATGTCCCGAGCGCGCTCATCACCGCCCGCCCATACCAGAGCCACGTCCCGACCAACTACGACGCCACCAAGCCGACGCCACTCGTCGTCCTCTTGCACGGCTACGGCTTCAACGGCGCCGCCCAAAACGCCTACTTCGGCATGACGCCCGTCTCCGACTCGGCCGGCTTTCTCTACGCCTACCCCGACGGCACCGTCGACAGCAGCGGCAAAGGCTTCTGGAACGCGACTGACTCCTGCTGCAACTTCGGCAAGGTCGCCGTCGACGACGTGGCCTACCTCAACGCGGTCATCGACGACATGAGCGCGCAATACAACGTCGATCCCAAGCGCATCTATTTCATGGGCCACTCCAACGGCGGGTTCATGACCTACCGCATGGCCTGCGAGTCGGGCTCGCGCATCGCCGGCGTGGTCGTGCTCGCCGGCGCCATGTGGCTCGACACCACCAAGTGCCCCGGCAAAGACAAAGTCCCCGTCCTCCACGTCCACGGCGACAGCGACATGACCATCTACTACGGCGGCTCAGCGACGGCAGCAGGCGCTCTCGCCCCCTACCCCGGCGCCAAGGTCAGCCTCGCCGACTGGGCCACCATCGACGGTTGCGGACCGCTCGCCACCACCACTGAGACCAAAGATCTGGTCACCGGCCCACCCAACGAAACCGCCGTCTCCCGTCACAGCTGCCCGACGGGCCTCGCCGCCGAGCTCTGGACCATCCAGGGCTCGGACCACGTCCCCGCCTTTGCCACCCCCACCTGGCCCGAGGCCATCACCACCTGGCTCTTCCAGTTTCACAAATAGCGTTTCACAAATAGCGCTCCGTCCGCGGCAACAAATAGCGCCACAGCGACGGACCCAGGCTCTTGCGCACCGAATGCACGATGCCCCACTCCGGCCCGAAGTCCACCTCTGTCACCGACGGCGCCACCTGCCCACGATTGCCATGGAGCCCGAGCGGCCAACGAAATCGCCGCGACGCCATCGGGAAGATGGACCCCAGCACCACATGGTCGGCGGTGTTGTAGAGCACATAGGTGTGGCCGATCTGCGCAACCGATCGGCTGAACTCTCCGTCGACGGCAATGGCGTCGTCGAAGATGGCCGGCGCCACCAGCGTCACCGTGTCCACCCGGACCCTCTCCTCCGGCACCAGCGCCCGCATGATCACCCGCGCCGCCAGGCTGTGCCCCATCACATGAACTGGCTGGGGGTCACACCTCGTGTGCAGGCTGCGCAGGAACCGGGCCAGCGCCGGACCACCGACCTCGTCAGCTAGCGTCTCAGCGACGGAAAACCTCCGCAAGCCGACATCCGAGCGCCAGGCAAAGCCGAACACCTGACAGCGCCCGCCAGCCCGCCGATACTCGCTGGCCACCGTCGCGAAGTTGGCTTTGGCCTCCTCAAGAGAATTGTCGAACCCGTCCACGTGGACCAGCGAGCACGGCATCTCGCAGCGCGTCGGCCCGGTCACCACCGGCTGCGGCTCACGCGCATTGACCAGCGTGTAGCCCTCCATTTCCTCTGCCGGGCGAGACTGCGCACAGCCGGCGACGAGCCACAGCGCCAACAGCAGCCGCACGGTTTACGTCGGTCCGCTCGGCGCTGCCGGCAGGCGCTCCAGCACCGCTTTCAGCTCGTCGATCTTGGTTCGCGTCTCTTTCACGTACAGAAACGCCAGGTAAGCACTCACGCCCCACAGCGCAATCCCCACGATGCCGACGCCAAACGTCAGCACCGGATGCACCATCAGCCCAAACGGCGCCAGCACCATGAGGCCAATGGCCACCCACTGAAACAACCCACGGCTGCCAACCAGCTCTTTCTCGTGCGCTTCGAGCTCGGCCAATTTTCGCCGCATCGCCTCGGGGTTGGCAGGCCGCGGGGTCACGTCGTCAACCAGCCGTAGTTCGGCTTGCGATCGAAGCTGTGGGTCGCCTCGACGAAGCGCACCGTGCCCGATCGGCTGCGCATGACCACCGAATGCGTCGACGCGCCGCCGGGGAAAAAATGTACGCCTTTCAAGAACGCACCATCGGTGACGCCGGTGGCGGCAAACATGACGTCACCGGAGGCCAGGTCTTCGGTCTTGTAGATTCGCTCGTGATCGGTGATGCCCATGCGCTCGGCGCGGGCCTTTTCGTCGTCGCTGCGATAGCGCAACCGACCGCGCATGTCGCCACCAAGACAGCGCAACGCAGCCGCCGCCAACACGCCTTCCGGCGCACCCCCGGTGCCGAACAAGATGTCGATGCCCGAGCCGTCCTTACAGGTCGCGATCGCGCCCGACACGTCGCCGTCGCCGATGAGCCGGATGCGCGCACCCGCTTTGCGTACAGCGGCAATCAATGACTGGTGCCGCGGCCGCTCGAGAATAATCGCCGTCAGCTCGTCGACGCGACAACGCTTGGCCTCGGCCAACGCCGCCAGGTTGTACTCGGGGCTCTTCTCGATGTCGATGACGCCCACGCCCGCCGCACCAACGACAATCTTCTCCATGTAGGTATCCGGCGCGTTCAGGAACTTGCCGTCGTCGGCAATGGCCAGGACCGCGATCGCGCCCTCGGCCCCCGTCGCACACAGGTTGGTGCCCTCGAGCGGATCGACCGCAATGTCGACCTTCGGCGCGTCTCCGCCCGTCGCTGTCCAGCCCGACCCGACCTGTTCACCGATGAACAACATCGGTGCCTCGTCGCGCTCGCCCTCGCCGATGACCACCGTTCCCTTGATGGGAATGAGGTCGAACGCGCGCCGCATCGCGTCCACTGCGGCCTGGTCCGCACCGACGGCATCGCCCTTGCCCATCCAACGCGCACACGACAGCGCCGCCGCCTCCGACACACGCGCAAACTCCAGCGCCAAGCTCCGCTCTTGCAGGATCATCGTCTCTCCATGGTATGAACGTGAGCCTTCCGCGCACTCATCTAGAAGCCACGCCGGTAGGGCGCAGCAGAGCCAACACAAAATCGGGAAACCGCTTCAACTGATTGTGCTCGTTGAGGCAGGCATGTTTGGTCCACCCTTCGCACAAGACCGCGCCGACGGCCGGGCCAGATCCCGCACCCCGCCGAATGGCATACTTGAACTGGACCGACGCTGCGCGCAAGTCCTCGACCTCGGTCTCGATGTCGAGAAGATCGTCGTAACGCGCCGGCTCGCGATAGCGAAGATGCGCCTCCACGACGGGAAACTTGAGCCCCATCTCCTCGAGCTTCTTGTAGGGCGTGCCGCGATCGCGCAAGTACTCCGCCCGTCCAATCTCGAAATACCGAAGGTAATGGACATTGTTCACCACCCCCATCTGGTCAGTGTCGGCGTAAAGGACTCTAACCTGCGCTGTGAGGCTCATAACTACTCGTAGATTCTCAAAAGGCGGGTGGGCTGTAACACCACGTCGAGCTGACCGATCTGGGCCAGCGCCGTCTGCATCGAGCTCTCTTTGGCCTTGTGGGTGGTCATCACCACCGTGACCGGATCGGGTGATGTCCCGTCGCTGGGCCGGCCTTCCTGGACCATCTCGTGGATAGAGATCTCGTTCTCGCCCAAGATCCGCGACAACGCCGCCAACACGCCCGGCTTGTCAGCGACGGCAAACCGCAAGTAGTAGCGACTCTCGAGCTCGCCCGGCGCCCGGATCCGGCGCTCGACGCGTGGCGAGCTCAGCCGCCGCAACGGCGCTCCCGCCGCCGACGCCAGCACATTACGCGACACCTCGATCACGTCGGACACCACCGCCACCGCCGTCGGCATCATGCCTGCGCCACGGCCGTAGTACATGGAGCTTCCGAGCGCATGCGAGGACACATAGACCGCGTTGTACACGCCATTCACCGACGCCAGCATGAACCGTCGCGGGATCAACGTCGGGTGCACCCGCACCTCGACCGAGTCGCCGTGGTCCTTGGCGATCACCAACGGTTTCACCACATATCCGAACCGCTCGGCATAGCGGAAGTCGATGGGCTCGATGCCGCGCAGCCCCTCGACCAGCACCTGGTCGACGCGAATCCTGGTCCCGAAGCACAGCGGCACCAGCACGCAGAGCTTGTGTGCCGCATCCCAACCATCCACGTCCAGCGACGGATCCGCCTCGGCATACCCCTTTTGCTGCGCCTCGGCCAAGATCTCGGCGAACGGCCGCGCCGAGTCGGTCATCGCCGTCAGCAAAAAATTGGACGTGCCATTCACGATGCCGACCAGCTCGTCGACGCGATCGGAGGCCAGACCCTCACGCAGCGCCCGGATCACCGGCACGCCACCACCGACGGAGGCCTCGAAATACAGGTCGACCCCACGCGCCTCAGCCGCGGCAAACAGCTCGTCGCCATGGGCCGCCAGCAATGCCTTGTTGGCCGTCACCACATGCTTGCCCGCCGCCAGCGCCGCCAGCACCAACGTCCGCGCCGGCTCCTCGCCCCCCATCACCTCGACGACAATATCGATCTCCGGATCGACCACCAACGCCTCGGCGTGGGTCGTCACCAGCGACTTGTCGACGTCGACCAAGCGCGGCTTGTCCGCCTCACGGACGGCCACGCGCCGCACCTCGACCTGGGGCCCCCCGAGGCGCCGCGCGATGCCTTCGGCATTGTCCGAAAGCAGCTTGACCACGCCGGAGCCAACATTCCCAAGCCCAAGCAGCCCAACAGAAATTCGCCGCATGGCGGGCAGCCTATCAGGGAACCTCCGGCCCCCGCCAGCGTCCAACGTGTATGCGTGCTTTGGTCGTGTCGCTGTGGGTCCTGTCTGCGGCCGTCGGCCAAGCCGATTCGTCGCTGCCCACGGCCCAGCAAGGCGAAACGCTGCTTTTGCCCGGCTGGACCCAGCCCGTCTGGTTCGGCATGCCCCGCAGCCAGCTCCTCGCCGCATCACCGGTCAAGCTCAAGACGTTTCACGACGACAGACGACCCATTTTCGTCGCCAACGAGTCGCTCACCGGCGCCATATCCTACTGGATGGTGCTCCGGGTCGACGAACGCGACTGCCTAACTTCGGTGCAGCTGCGCGTCCGCACCCGCGATGGCCTGCCTCCATTCTGGCGTAAAGAGCTCGGCTTCGACGAGACGGGCCAGACCATCCGCCGCAACCTTCGCTGGTCTCTCACCCATCAGCTGACTCACGTCGACAAGGACGCGCTGGATCAATACGACTTCGACATCCGCCCTGCGCACTGAGTCTTACTCGAGGTGAATCCACGCCGGTTTTTCCCGGCGAACCCAGGCGGCGATCTCGGCAATAGCCTCGTCGCTGGCGACGGCAATGCAGCCGCGCGTCCAGTTGAGCCAGGTGTTGGCCTTGCCAGCCCAGCGTAGCCCACGCTTCGGCCCATGCACGCCCACGTCGCCGCCGGTCGCTCCTTGCCGTCGCTGTTCTGCCGTCGGATAGCAGACCGGAATGAACAGATGAAACTTGGCCGAAGCGCGTGGGCTGCCAAGTGCGTATCGCCCAAGTGGGGTTTTCTGGTCGCCCTCGGCGCCCTTGCCGCGCCCGCCACTCCCAACAGCGACGGGAAACTGCTTGTAGGTCGCATTGGCCCGACACAGCCGAAGGATCCCAGCCTGGGTGTCGACCTGTATCGCCACACCCCGATCCATACACGGGTCACCGTCGCTGGCAAACACCGAGGTGGAGGCGACCAAGCTGGCCAGCACCACCACCCGGGCCACGTGCGACCTCAATCGTCGCGCCGCAGCTTGATCCCGCATCCCCCACATCGCTCCTTGTTCGAAGGAACGCCACAGCCCGGACACCGCACCATCGCCTCTGCTTCTTGCCGAGCCCACCGCTTCCAGTTGGGCACCTGCGGCGGCGAAGTCACCGCAGCCGGCACAGCCTCAAATGCGCGAGCCGGCGACACGACCTCCAAGTCGCTCGCTGCCACCGACGGTGCAGACGGCAGAGCGGTCGCCGCAACCGCCCACGCATCGACTGCCGCTGCACTCCGCGGATCGACTGGCGCTGCACTCCGCGGATCGACCACACCATGTCGTGGATCCGGCGTCACCCGCGCCCGCACCACCTCCCGAGCTGCGCCGCCTAGCCCGGCGGGCACAGACGGACGTGCAGGCACAGCAGCCGGCCGGGGAGCCGGTTTCGCCTCCACCACTGGCTCCCCGCATTCAAAACAAAAATCCTGGTCGGGCACGATCTCGGCCTGACAAGAAATACAGCGCACGGACTCAGTGTAGCAGGCACAAAAAAAACCGGACCCGATCATCGCCTAATTGGGATGACCGGATCCGGGGCACTGACCGACCAGCTGCAGCTACGCCCGCGGGGTGGTCTCTTTCAACTCTTTGGATTTCTTGCCCGAGGTTCCATTGACCGGAGCCTCCAGGGTCTCGACGGGAATGGCACCCTCGCCGATGCGAACGATACCCGCCTTGTCGAGCACAGCACGCTCGATGGCCAACGAAATGTCCGGATTGTTCTTCAGGAACTCCTTGGCATTTTCCCGGCCCTGACCGATGCGCTCACCCTTCCAGGCGAACCAAGCGCCGGACTTCTCGAGAAGGCCCATCTCCGATGCGAGATCGAGCATGTCGCCCTCTTTGGAGATGCCCTCGCCAAACATCATGTCGAACTCGATCTCCCGGAACGGCGGGGCCATCTTGTTCTTCACCACCTTCACCTTGGTCCGGTTGCCGACCACCTTGTCGCCTTGCTTGATGGCGCCGATGCGGCGGATATCGAGGCGGACCGAGGCGTAGAACTTGAGCGCGTGACCACCGGTCGTCGTCTCCGGATTGCCGAACATGACGCCGATCTTCATGCGGATCTGGTTGATGAAGATGACCAGCGTGTTGCTCTTGGAGATGGTCGAGGTCAGCTTGCGGAGCGCCTGCGACATGAGGCGGGCCTGCAGACCGACGTGAGAGTCGCCCATCTCGCCTTCGATTTCGGCCTTGGGTACGAGCGCCGCGACCGAGTCGACGACGACCACGTCGATGGCGCCGGAGCGCACCAACATGTCGGCGATCTCGAGGGCCTGCTCGCCGGAGTCCGGCTGCGAGACCAGAAGGTCGTCGGTCTTGACGCCGAGCTTGCGGGCGTAGGTGACGTCGAGCGCGTGCTCGGCGTCGACGAAGGCACAGATGCCGCCGGAGCGCTGGGCCTCGGCAATGGCGTGCAGGGTGAGCGTGGTCTTACCAGACGACTCCGGCCCGTAGATCTCCACGATGCGGCCGCGCGGAAGACCACCGATGCCGAGCGCGATGTCGAGCGCGAGCGCGCCGGTGGACACCACCTGGGTCGGGGCCGGCTTCTCGTCGGCGCCGAGCCGCATGATGGACCCTTTGCCGAACTGCTTCTCGATGGAGGAGACCGCCACATCGATGGCTGCCTCACGTCCGTTGCGGGTGGGGGTGCCGACCGTCTTCTCTTCCTTCTTCTCTTCGCTCTTGCCCCAGGCCATCTTGGTCTCCTCGATTGGTACCGACTGCGTTTCGTCAGCTGCGTTGTGTAAACAGTTCTCTCACGACCCTATGACACTCGCCGCTGTGCGACGGGAGCAGCGGCCACAGGACCGATCGGAATGCGGGCCCGCGCCTGATACTCCACGCCATGCAGGCCGGCCGTGTCAGAGCGCGATTCATAGACCACGATCTCGTTCACCAGGGAGGCTCCAAGCTCGGCCTCCGACGACCACGTCAACTCCGTAGCGGCGGCTTCCTTGACCCGCCCGACGGTGACATGGGGATGAAACCCACTCGGCTCTGACGGCAGCGACAAACCGAGCCCAACCAGCGCGCCGACCACGTCTTTCTGCAACGCCAGGAGCGGAGCCGAGTCACGCACCCCCACCCACAGAACACGGGCCGGCTCCGACGTAGACGCCAGCGGAAACCGCCCAAACCCGACCGCCTTGAGCTCGAACGGCCGATGCCGCGTAGCGACGGCACCAACCCGTCCGGCGATGCCCTCCACCAGCTCTTCGTCGATGGCACCCAAGAACTGCAGCGTCAAATGCAGGTTGGCCGCCGGCACCCAAGAAATCCGCTGCCCAGCCGTCGCCAACGCCGCCTTGTGTCGCTCGACTTCCTCGGCAATGCGCCGAGTCACCGACACCGAGAAGTTCAACGCCAGAAAGCTCCGGATCTGCATCGCGCTCCTTCGTGCTGGTCAACTGTTCAGTACCCTAATCGCAGCGATCTAAGGGGTCAAGCTTTTCCACGCAAGATGCATCGCACTGAAGACCGCAAAGGTCCGCACCAGCTCCCGCTCCGACGGCCACACCACCTTGTGCGTGACGACGCCAGCGGGCCCCGCCAAGGCCAACCACACCGTCCCGACTGGCTTTTCCGCCGTCCCCCCACTCGGCCCGGCCACGCCGGAGACGGCCACACCCCAGGTCGAGCCAAGGCGCTCGCGCACCCCGAGCGCCATTTCGGTCACCACCGCCTCACTGACCGCCCCATGCGTCGCCAGCGTCGAGGAACGCACCCCGAGCTGGCCCTCTTTCACCGCATTGGCATACGAGATGATCCCGCCCG
>Ga0123338_10001799_pt1 | contig 20338 bp, 18 predicted proteins | sample grotaG_FD_89793 | JGI IMG/M metagenome (GOLD analysis project Ga0123338, IMG submission 89793) | Glacier valley bacterial and archeal communities from Borup Fiord, Nunavut, Canada, to study Microbial Dark Matter (Phase II) -... | ecosystem: Environmental > Aquatic > Freshwater > Ice > Glacier ...
AGTAGCCGGTCGGGTCAAGTTTGCTGACATCCTCGAAGGTGTTACGATGGAGGAGCAGCTCGATGATGTAACCGGTCTTTCCTGTAAGGTTATCATCGAGACGAAAGACACCGACAAGCGTCCTCGCATCGCCATCAAAGATGCAACCGGAGAAGGTGGCGGCACTATCGGTCGTTACTTCCTGCCGGCCGGTGCCAATATTTCGGTCATTGATGATACTGTCATCAGTGCCGGTGATATTATCGCCAAGATACCTCGTGAAACAACCAAGACGAAGGATATTACCGGTGGTTTGCCGCGCGTTGCCGAACTTTTCGAGGCGCGTAAACCAAAAGACTTTGCTGTTATTACCGAGATTGATGGCCGCGTAACATACGGCAAAGATGCCAAAGGCAAACGCAAGGTCATTGTTACTCCGGAACTTGGCGAGCCGAAGGAGTATTTGATTCCCAAAGGCAAGCACATCAGTGTTCACGAAGGCGATCATGTCCGCGCCGGAGAACCACTCATGGATGGCTCATCCAATCCGCACGATATTCTGCGTGTATTGGGCGTCAAAGAACTTGCAAAATATCTGGTGGATGAGGTCCAGGAGGTGTACCGTCTTCAGGGCGTCAAGATCAACGATAAGCATATTGAAGTTATTGTTCGTCAGATGTTGCGTCGGGTTCGCATCAAGGACACCGGTGACACTAATCTTCTGGTAGATGACCAGATCGAACGTTGGGTATTTGAACAGGAAAACGACAAGGCTTTCCGTGATGGAAAACGTACTGCAGTCGCTGAACCGTTGCTGTTGGGGATTACAAAAGCGTCGCTTTCTACCGAATCGTTCATATCAGCAGCATCATTCCAGGAAACAACGAAGGTGTTGACCCAGGCTGCAATTGAAGGAAAGATTGACTACCTGCGGGGTCTTAAAGAGAACGTCATCATGGGCCGACTGATACCTGCCGGTACCGGTATAGCTCGCTACCGCAACTTACGCTTGCAGGCTGACTCCCAGGCTCCGAAAGATAGCCCGGATAAAGAGGCAGGAAATAACGATGCTAGTGAGGCCGATTTAGAAGCAGCATAGAGATAAGAATAATTATAGAACGTAGTAAAACGGCCGGAAGTCAAACTTCCGGCCGTTTTTTTATTTGGCTAAGCGGGAGCCTACCGAGTCAGCTTTTTCCACCGTTTTCCGACAAGCTCAACCAGTCCGTTTACCGTACGCGTATAGAAGCGTGTAACCGGCATACTGTTGACCAGCAGTGAACCGTTCACAGTCTCGATGGAAATCGGATCACCGGTTATACATGTAGATATCTGAGAATAAAACTCCCCGGATATACCAAACAGGAACTTGTAGGTTGAGCCTTCGTAGCGGCAGGCAACAATGATAATGGCAACTTCAGGCTGACCTGTTTTATGATGACAACGGACCGTTGCCGTCACGAAAGAGCCGGTAACAACTGGAGTTGAAGCCAGCAAGTTCTCTATAGTTATGCCCTTTGGCTTCATCTTGCCGAGGGAAGGCATCCCCCAAGGTTTGAATGGCTCGTGGGGTCGCGCTTCATAATGGTCACTACGTTCCAGCAGCGTAACTACATTATTGTTAATGGGACCGCCAATAGAATGTGACAGACCGGCCGAGAATCCCTGCTCTCTGATCAGTCGGTGGTTCTCAACAATCTGAATCATTCCGGTCGCTCCAAGCGGATGTCCCCTCCCCTTAAGCCCCCCGGTAAGATTGGTCGGAAAAGCTCCGTTCTCACCGGTTAGTGAATCATCCAGCAGAGCATCCATTAACCGCCCCCTGCTTACAATACCAAGATCAACCATATTTATCGGCCCAAAACCATTAAAGGGATCATGCATGTTGACATGAAGCTTGCCGGCAAAGGATCTGATGTCCTTGATACCGGCCATGCCATAGGCATAACCGGCGGCAATGATGGTAGCCGGAAAAGAATGGAAGTAATTACGATCGGCAATCGTCGGTATATCCGTTGCGCTCCCAACCCCGCTAACGCGAACTTCCTGAGGACTCGAGGTGAGTACAACAGCTGCAATACCGTCAGACATTGGACAGAAGTCATGGTAGCGTAAAGGATACCAATATTTATAATTCCTGCCATCAACAATCTGCTGATAATAGTCCTGCAGTTCAATTTGAACGTTCAGGTGAGCATCTGAATTGCGTGCGGCAAATCGCTGGCTGCGCTGCGTTAAAAGGGCAGAATAGGCCGTCCACTCCTCATCGGAGAGTCCGAGCCGTTCTTTTAAAGCACGGGCAACCAACCCGCCACAGGCCGGCATTGTCAGCCCGAATTCAGCTTCATCGCGATCGATCACTCCGGCTATAATTCGGGTTGATTCAACGGTAGAAGCATCACTCATCTTCTGGATGCCAAGAGCCAAGACCGAATCATACCTCCCGGAGGCAACTTCCAGGTAGGCACTTTCGAACGCAGAAGCACCCGATGAAGATGCTGTATCTACAAGAATTGAACGGGCGCCTGAAATCCCCAATATACCGGCAATTTTGGCAGCAGTATTATCCACAGCGGAGAACGCCGAAGGGTTCTGACTTCCGACTATAACCGCTTCAATATCACGTCGACGCACCGGGCTGTCATTAAAGACCTCACCGCTCAACTCCGAGAGTTCCAGAAATGAAAGTTCCTGTTTGTCTTTTCCGTTATACCGTCCAACCGGGGCCATCCAGGAGGCTGCTATATAGACAGGACGAGGTTTGAATGATGTTTGCATACGTTCCCCTTTCTCAGCTACCGTATTTGCCGTCACAAGATTGCAAACGCTATGCAGAAAACTGTCAAAAAATTCATCTAAAGCGCTTGGCGCTTAAAAACCACAGCCACCACCGTTTTTCTGGTGATACTTCTGATGATACGCTTCAGCCTCCCAGAAAACTGTTGCCGGTAAAATCTGAGTGACTATTGGTCGTCTGAAGGTATGGTTATCCTCCAACGCAGCAAGGTACGAAAGAGCAGACTGGTGCTGATCCTCTGTATGATAAAAAACAGCAGAACGATATTGGTCACCAACATCATGACCCTGTCTGTTTAACTGAGTCGGATCATGGCACTCCCAGAAAATTTTGAGCAGTTTGTCATAGCTGACCTTGAGTGGATCAAAAACTACCTCAACGGCCTCCGCATGACCAGTACCATGGTTACAAACATCATGATATGTCGGACTGGCAGTGTGCCCACCGCAGTACCCGACCCGAGTCGCGACAACTCCCGGTACAGACAGAAAGTCATCCTCTACACCCCAGAAACAGCCGGCAGCAAATGTCGCAATCTCTAACATGTTTACCCCCTAAACGACAAAGGGCCCCGAAGGGCCCAATTAACTACTACATCAGTTTTTCCATTTCCTCTTCGGAGATGTCGAAGTTGGCATAAACGTTTTGGACATCATCGTTATCCTCCAGTTTGTCCATTAGCTTGAGCATGCTCTCCGCCTGCTTTCCTTCAAGCTTGACCTGAGTCTGCGGAATCATGGTTACTTCCGCGTTTACATGCTTAAAACCTTTGGCGCCCAACGCCTCACGCACCTCAATAAACAACGATGGCTCAGTGGTAACTTCATAAAAATCATCCTGTTCGGCAACATCTTCAGCTCCGGCCTCAAGAGCGTCTTCAAAAAGCTGATCAAAATCGACAGACTTGTCATATCCAATAAGACCTTTTTTACTGAATATCCATGAGACACAACCGGCTTCCCCCATATTGCCGTTACTCTTGGAAAAGATACTACGGATATCTGAAACTGAGCGATTTCTGTTATCGGTAAGTACTTCAACTAGAACAGCAGAGCCACCAGGACCATAACCTTCATATACGATCTCTTCGTAGGTGACACCCTCCATCCCTCCGGCACCCTTCTTGATTGCACGCTCAATATTGTCTTTAGGCATATTTTCGGCTTTCGCCTTATCAACTGCAGTTCTCAGACGGGGATTTGCAGCGGGGTCACCGCCACCCAACTTTGCAGCAACAGAGATTTCCTTAATAATCTTAGTAAAGACTTTACCACGCTTTGCATCTGCAGCGCCTTTTTTATGCTTGATTGTACTCCACTTATTATGACCCGACATCGCTTTGCTCCTTTGGTAAAGAATATTTAGTTCAAATCACAAATCAAAGATGAAATCAGAGTCAGGATTGAGGCGACGAAGATGGTCAACTGCCAAAAACAATGAGACGAGCTCGAGTCAACTAAGATATAGCCTTGATTTGGAATTGAGAAATAAGTTTTCTATTGCCTAAAAAAGGTAGAAACATTAACATGTAAAGGCTTACCTGTCCAGAGGGAATTTAGCGACAAAAGGATCTACATCACATGATAAAGATCAATAATTCAGCTATTTTATTTGTGTTTTTATTGACATTCTCCTCCGTAATTTACGGCTGTAGCACCACAATGGGGCCGTATCAGAATGACGGTGTTCCGATACTCATACAGGACGAATTGATACGCCCATATACAATCGTTGGCAGAATCAAGGTTATTCGTGAATCTTACGGGTCTGACTATTTGCTCACACCAGATATTCAGGCATGGGGGCATGCAGCCATGCAACAAGAGGCTTATAAAATGGGCGCCGACGCAGTAATGCTCCCAGAGGTTACCGGAAGATCCACTACCTACGGAATCATCCCATCAACGGAGTATTTGGCCACCGGATTTGCGATTAAATTCAAATAAACAAATTAGTGATTGACAGTGCGGCCGAATATTAGCTATAAAGTCTAATTCATTGAACAACGGCGCGTTATCCAAGAGGCTAGGAGCCGGTCTGCAAAACCGTTAACGTCGGTTCGAATCCGACACGCGCCTCCAAACAAAAACTAAAGGCCATGCAGATAGCATGGCCTTTTTTGATTTTTATCAGCGCGCTACTGCAGATCTTATCACTAGCAGTAGCGTACTAAAGTTATTTTACCGGGTCTTACTCCGACTGAGCAGCAGAAGTCGTGGCGGTGAGCCGCTCCATCATCAATTTAATATTTCTGCCGCTGACAAGAAGCTTTGCCGCTCGCTCTACACCCCTCATGAACTTTTCAACACCATCAGCATCTACCAGACACTGGTTCCCGCCATTATCAGAGATTTCCTTGTCAACAATACCGCGGCCAACTTTGCCGACATACTCACCCACGATTGATTTAACCTGTTCTTCCAATTCTGAGAGCTTGACATATTCAACCTTCTTGTCACGTTCCTTACGCTCATTGTTTGTTTTATCCATTTCAGATTTATGGAGAGCTACACAGGAATCCCAGATCTTTTGAATATTTGCGACTTCGAGTAGATTAGTCCCCATCAGCTCGTCAGCACTTTGGGTGGAAAAGAGGTCGATTTTGGCCCCTGGCAGTCCGGCGATCTTCTGTGACTCAGTAGATGATGTTTCTATATCACTGGATCCGTCATGAAAAAAGCCGAGTGGATTACCATCCTTGTAAAAGATCATGGCTGAATGTTCATCCGTATAGATACGCAGACAACCGTTCATCTTATCCTCTTTAACTTTTTCAAGCAGGGTCTTGATATCTATCAGCTTTAGCTCCTGAGCCTTGTAGAGCATTTCGCCTTCCAAAAGGGCATTAATACACATGGTCAGGTCTTTGGAAAGCTTGTAGACATTCAGGGAGCCGCTACCTGTCGAAACCATTAATTCGGTTAAGGCTGATAGTGCTTCAAAACCGGATTCACGCCTGCCGTTTTGCCCCTCCACAAGAGCACTGACAAGCTTCCCTGCCTCAAACACCAGAATGGAGGTGCTGGACTGGAACACAAAACTTGCATAGCCGGTGAATGCACCGTTACTAAGCTTTGTTAAAACATCCGGCAATTTCAACTTTGAAACTGCTAAATTTTCAAATAGTGGGCTGCCCTTGGGGAGAAGGAACATCTGAACCTCCGGAAATAGCCATTCGCTCAACGGCTAGAAACTAAAGTAATTTACCAAGCATGTCAAATATTTACTGTAGGGTAATCCATTGAATAGGTTATAAAAAGCGACAAGAATGAGCATTGTCCAACAAAACACCGTAGTAATCACCAAAATGAACATATTTTTACGCTACACGGCAATTAATTACAACTACTAACAATAAACAACGTACTCATCAGATACAGCAAGCGGCGCGAGAAATTGGTCTTAGCCCGTTCTCATGCCGCTTGCAAAGAAATAATATTTCAAACTGTATTTTATATTGTCTGAGCATCCACGACAGCAATAGCAGCCATATTTACGATATCATCAACGCCATCGCCACGTTGCAAAACGTGAACCGGCTTGTTCATACCCATCAGAACCGGACCGATAGCCTCCGCCCCCCCCAGATGATGCAAAAGCTTGTAGCAGATATTACCTGAGTTCAGGTCAGGGAATATAAGTATATTGGCACTGCCTTTAAGCTTTGAGAAGGTGAAGCCGTCCAGCAGCTCCGGCACGACCGACGTATCAGCCTGCATCTCACCGTCAATAACAAGATCTGGCGCACGTTCCTTAACTATTTCCACCGCCTGCCTGACTTTTTTAGCCTGTGGGTGATCTACGGAGCCAAAGTTTGAAAATGAGAGCATCGCCACACGTGGCTCGATATCAAACATGCGCACCTTTGCAGCTGCCAGAATAGCGGTTTCGGCAAGCTCTTCAGCAGTTGGGTCAATAGTTACGGTTGTGTCTGCAAGGAAATAGACCCCCTTCTTAAAAACCATCATGTACAGACCATGAACACTGGAAAGCCCTTTCTGCTTGCCAACAACCTCGAGAGCCGGACGGATCGTCTCCGGATAGTGCGTATCAATTCCACCCAGCAGAGCTTCGGCATCCCCCATGTGAACCATCATAGAACCGAAGATAGTACGTGATTTGCGCCGTAACAGGCGCTGTGATTCCGATAGCGTAAGACCTTTACGCTGACGCAGCCTGTAAAGCACCTCGGCATAACGGTCGGTCAAAGCAGAGTCAGTCGGATCGATAATTTTGACATCCGCCTCGATATGCAGCTCCGCCATTTTCTTGATAATTTTTGTACGGTCTCCAATCAGAATCGGCTTGGCAATTCCCTCCTCAACCAGTTCTTTTGCCGCTCTAATAATTTTTTCGTTGTCACCTTCTGGAAACACAATAGATTTCGGATCACTTTTGGCCTTGTTGATAACCATGCGCATAATCTCTTTGGATTTACCCTGAGTTGACTCGAGGTGTTCAATGTACTTTGCCATATCTGTAATTGGCTGGCGTGCAACACCACTGTCCATAGCAGCCCGGGCAATTGCAGGCGCTACATGCAACAGGACTCTCGGGTCAAACGGTTTGGGGATGATGTAGTTGGGACCGAATGCGAATTTCTGGTTCCCATAGGCCTTGCAAACAGAATCGGGCACCTCTTCACGGGCCAACTGAGCCAGAGCCTTGACAGCGGCCAGCTTCATTTCTTCGTTAATGCAGCTGGCGCGACAATCAAGGGCGCCACGAAAGATAAACGGAAAACCGAGCACATTATTGACCTGATTAGGATAGTCTGAGCGCCCGGTAGCAATCATAACATCGCTACGTACCGAATAAGCCTCTTCAGGAGTAATTTCAGGGTCCGGATTGGCCATGGCAAAGATGACCGGATTCGGGGCCATTGAAGCAACCATCTCCCTGGTGAATGCACCCTTGGCTGAAAGCCCGAAGAGGACATCAGCACCAACGGCCGCCTCCTCCAGAGTTCGGAAATGAGTATCGGCAGCAAAGAGCTCTTTGTAGGGGTTCATCCCCTCTACGCGCCCCTTGTAGATAACACCCTTTGTATCGCACATGATCATGTTGTTCGGTTTTACGCCAAGCGCAATTGCGAGTTTAGCGCAGGAATTGGCGGAAGCACCGGCTCCGTTGACGACGATACGGATATCTTCGATTTTTTTGTCAACCAGGTACAGCGCGTTTAGAAGAGCCGCAGATGATATTATGGCGGTGCCGTGTTGATCGTCGTGGAAGACCGGGATTTTCATGGTTTTTTTAAGAGTTTCTTCTATATAAAAGCACTCGGGAGCCTTGATGTCTTCAAGGTTGATGCCGCCAAAGGTCGGCTCCAGCAACTGGCAGGCCTTGATAATCTCATCCGGATCTTCAGTATCAAGTTCAATGTCAAAAACATCAATGTCAGCAAAACGTTTAAAAAGGATACCTTTGCCTTCCATAACCGGCTTGCCGGCCAAAGCACCTAGATTTCCGAGACCAAGGACGGCGGTTCCATTGGAGACAACTGCTATCAGGTTGCCCTTGGCTGTGTATTTGTAGGCATCCTCTGGATTTTTCTGTATGGCAAGGCAGGGCTCGGCAACGCCAGGCGAGTATGCCAGCGACAGATCTTCAGCGGTCTGGCACGGCTTTGTAGAAATTACCTCTATCTTGCCTTTGCGGCCACTTGAGTGATATTCCAGAGAATCTTTGAACTTAGCCATATGCAAATCTCCATTTTTAGTTTTGTTAAAAAAACAGTGTAGTTACATCGAACTTTGCGACTCAACTTTTACTAAAAATGAAAACAATAATCTTCACTAAATAAGCTTGTCAAGCAGTTAATATTACAGATCTGAATAATTGTCGCAAAATTACTGACTCACAATGTGCTACCGATTTAGTTCATATTAGCTTCAGTTCGTTTATGCAACTTGCTAAAAAACGTAGTCAAGCCTGCTTAACAAGCCTTGCCTACAGATCATCAGACAACTGTAATACAATGTAATAAATTGACTTATTTTCCCGTATTCAGTAGTATTTTCGCTCGCTACGCCCTATTAACCCGGAGCAGGGAAACCAACCATGCAAAAAATACCATTAAACAGCGCTAAAGCAGGAATGGTTCTTGCCATGGATATCTTTCGTAGCGACTCACCGATCGGGATTCCTGTCTGCGGTAAAGGCACTGAATTGACAGAAGCCTTGATCGCTCGCTTTGCAAATATGGATATTGCGGCCGTCTACGTCGCAGGACACCCTGTTTGGGAGGAGGGTAGTAAATCTATTGACGATTTTATGCGGGAACTGGATGACCGTTTTAGCAAAACCATTGAGGAACCGCTTAATGCCATGTTGCATAAAATCTACAAAACACACCTGATCAAATCGATGGGGGGCGAAAGTGACCGAAAATCGGAGTGATCTTAAAAGAATCATTATGGACACCAAGACATTGCCAACACTCCCAAGTGTCATTTACAAGCTGAATTCGCTCTCTGAAAACGACAAGTCCTCAATACAGGAGATGGCTAGAATTGTTTCTTCCGACCAGGTGATTTCCGCCCGCGTCCTTCGCTTGGCAAATTCACCGTCGTATGGTTTCTATAGAGTATCCACCATCTCCAACGCCATGATTCTGCTGGGGGTGAATGTAGTCAAAAGTCTGGCACTCTCTTCATCAATTTTTGCAATCATGGAGAAAAATATAGTCGGGTTGTGGGAACACTCTCTCGGAGTTGGTGCGGCGGCCAATATAATTGCCCGCAAACTGGGACTTCCCGAATGCGAGGAAATTGCAACGGCAGGCCTTTTACATGACATCGGCAAAGTGCTTATCTCCATTAAGTGCAGCGACGCCGAGAAAGAGATTCTTGAGCTTGTCCGCGAGCGACGAATTTACACCATGGAAGCCGAGCGGGAGATCATTGATACTGACCATGCAGAGGTCGGAGGGTGGTTATCGAAGTGCTGGTTCCTGCCCGACAAACTGAGCGAACCGATTGCCTTCCACCATGATGTTGCCGAATCTGTGAATCATCGCATTAAAACTGCGGTAGTCCATATTGCAGATATCCTCATCAATGCCAGCGGATTCAGCGATAGCGGGGAAAGCTTTGTTCCACCGATGCAGAAAATCGCCTGGGACACTCTTAAACTTAATGAGCAGTTGTTAGCCGAAATAGTCGACGAGGTTGAAGACAAACTTATAGAAGTAAAAAACTTCAGCCTTGAAATAATGAGTAACTGATGCTGCCATCGGCCATAATTACAGTTATACATTCTGACATCTAAATCTCCTCTCAATTGCAACTCCGCGTGGCTGTTGATACACTTCAATCGCTGTGATATAGATCAACACACTTTTACGTTCAGGTGACCACAAATGATAACTATTGACCGTCTGATTGAGCAAGCCCTCCTTGAAGACATCCATACCGGAGATATCACCACCCTTGCGGTTGTACCCGGAGCGCGTCCCGCATCGGCTAGGTTGATAGCTAAAGAAGATCTGGTGGTAGCCGGCCTTTCTACCGCAGCCCGGGTATTCAGCATACTTGATCCGGACATCCACTTCAAAACATGCCTGAGTGATGGCGAAAAAGCAGCGGCCGGGACCATTTTAGCAACTGTACACGGAGAGGCGGCGCAACTATTGATGGGTGAGCGGGTAGCGCTCAACCTGCTCCAACGGATGTGCGGCATCGCGACACTAACTAAAAGTTTCGTCGAGGCCGTTGCCGGGACTAAAGCCCGGATCGTTGACACGCGCAAAACCACCCCCGGGCTGAGACAGCTCGAAAAATACGCTGTACGGGTCGGCGGAGGCATTAACCACCGGACCGGGCTGTATGACGGCGTCCTGATCAAGGAAAACCATATTGCCGCCGCAGGAGGGATCAGCGAAGCGATCCGCCGGGCCCGCGCCTATATCCCACACACATTGAAAATAGAGATAGAAACCGAGACTCTGGCCCAAGTTGACGAGGCACTGACTGCCGGAGCCGACATTATAATGCTGGACAACATGAGTCTGGACGAAATGCGGACAGCTGTTGCCACAATTGGCAACAGGGCTCAGGTAGAAGCGTCCGGCGGTGTCAATCTGGAACGCGTACGGGCGATTGCTGAAACCGGCGTTGGCATTATCTCTGTAGGAGCATTAACCCACTCGCCGCGGGCGATGGACATATCGATGCTTCTCGACTAAACGCTCAGCACTCCCAGGAAACTTCCGAGGTAGCACGATGCACCAAAAAGCCGGTACCATATTGCGTCTGTTCCGTGCTGAAGAGGGTTATATATCAGGCCAGTATCTCAGCAGAGAGCTTGGGGTGTCACGAACCGCCGTCTGGAAGCACATATCTGCATTGAGAAACAGTGGCTATTTTATCGAAGCAACTCCATCGCGCGGCTACCGGCTGGTCTCCTCGCCTGACACCATTGACCAGCACGAACTTAGGTCGCATCTGGACAGCACCAGAGTCGGCAGGCGACTCGAGTTTGTTAAACTGACCGGTTCAACAAATGCCGATGCCTTTCGGCTGGCAGAAAATGGCGCCATTGAGGGAACTGTTGTTCTGGCCGACAGCCAAACAGGTGGCAAGGGGCGGCGCGGGAGGCTCTGGTCTTCTCCTGCCGGAGTCAATCTTTACTGTTCAGTGATATTACGCCCGGCGATAATGCCGCATGAAGCCCCGCAACTGACTTTTCTCTCTGCAGTGGCTGTAGCACGAGCGATTGAACTGACAACCAGATTGACTCCTGAAATCAAATGGCCCAACGACCTGCTTGTCTCCGGAAAAAAGGTGGCCGGCCTGTTAAATGAAATGAGTGCAGAAACTGACGGTATCAACTTTGTAATTCTTGGCATCGGCGTAAACTTGAACATGACAGCAGACCAGTTTCCCGGCGACCTGCGTCATCCAGCCACCTCCCTGCTGCTGGAATCCGGCTCCCGGGTTGACCGTTCACGCTTCACCGGCACCATGCTGAACGAGCTTGATCGTCTCTACACAGACTTTCTGGCACACGGATTCGGGCCAGTACGCGAAGAGTGGCAGCAAAGATGCAACGCCAAAGGTCGCCAGGTACTCGTCAACGACTCCGGAACAGAATGCACCGGCGGCCGTTTTGTCGGCATAGATTCGGACGGAGCGATGCTGCTCAGCTCGGATGATGGAACAATACACCGAATCACCTGCGGAGATGTGAGGGTAATCTGAATGCTTCTGGTAATTGACGTCGGCAACAGCAATATAGTTTTGGGAGTTTATGACGGCACACTGCTGCTCCGCAGCTGGCGCCTTTCAACTGACAAGTCCCGAACCTCGGACGAATATGCGGTGCTTCTGCACAGCCTGTTTGACCAGGCCGAACTCGGCTTTTCCGCGGTCAAAGCTTCAATAATATCGTCTGTTGTGCCACCGCTTACGGGTGTAATGGAGGCGATTTCTCACGATTTTTTCAATCTGTCTCCCTACGTTGTCGGTCCCGGGATCAAGACCGGTATGCCGATCCACTACGACAATCCCCGTGAAGTTGGCGCCGACAGGATTGTTAACGCTGTGGCCGGCTATGAAAAGCATAAGTGCCCATTGGTCATTGTCGATTTCGGCACGGCCACTACTTTTGATTATGTAAATGGCAAGGGAGAGTACTGTGGGGGCGCCATCGCCCCAGGCCTTGCTATTTCAGTTGAGGCGCTCTTTCAGCGGGCCAGCAAGTTGCCAAGAATAGACATAATCAAGCCACCCAATGTCATTGCAAAGAACACCGTAAACTCCATGCAGGCAGGAATATTTTACGGCTACGTCGGCCTGGTGGATGGAATTGTGGAGAATATCCGGGCCGAATCCCACGAAGACTTTCGCGTGATCGCCACCGGAGGACTGGCCAACCTGATCGCACCGGAGTCAAAGACAATTGATGAAGTTGATGATAACCTGACCCTGGAAGGTTTACGCATATTGTACGAACGAAACCGCTGATTGCTGCACCAGATGAGTCAATCCGGAAGTGGAAATTATAGTTGGACTAACAGATGAATCCATATTGCACGCAAGGAGGCAGTTCTATGGGACAGTTTGAGACCAGCAAGATCCGCAACTTGGGCATCATCGCGCATGGTGGCGCCGGCAAGACGTCGCTATCAGAGGCAATTCTATTTGACACCGGGATGATCGACCGTCTGGGCCGGGTTGATGACGGCACATCAACTATGGATTTTGAACCGGAAGAGATCAAGCGGAAAATTTCAATCAGTTCAGCGCTTGACCATTGCGAGTGGCAGGGACACTCCATCCACATTGTGGACACCCCCGGCTATGGGAACTTCATTGCTGACACCCGTGCCTGCATGCGTACCCTTGACTGTGCAGTCATCATCCTCTCTGCCATATCAGGAGTCAAAGCCCAGACGGAAGAAATCTGGAAATGGGCCAACGAATTTGAAATCCCCCGCATTGCATTTGTCAACAAGCTCGACCGCGAGCGGGCCAGTTTTCTGCGGGCCATTGACGATATGGAAAAAATGCTGGGAGCCCGTGGAATAGCCATCCAGATGCCGATGGGTCTCGAAGCTGGCTTTGAAGGGGTTATCGACCTGATAACAATGAAAGCCTGCTTTTACGCCAAAGACGGTTCAGGTAAGTATACAGAAAGGGACATCCCTGCTGAATACGCCGCGGAAGCGGCCCGCTTGCACGAGCAGATGGTAGAAACGGTAGCCGAGGCGTATGACGCGCTCACTGAAAAATACCTTGAAAACGGCGATCTTACGGTCGATGAAATAATCGACGGCCTAAGGGTCGGAACGATGCGCAATACTTTTACTGCTGTGCTATGCGGAGCGGCTACAGCCAACATCGGGGTAGCTCACCTGCTGGATGCGGTCTGCGCCTACCTCCCCTCCCCGCTGGATCGAACCAAGGCGGTAGGCATTCACCCCAAAACAGAAGAGATAATTGAACGCGCTCCGGACGAGAAGGAACCCTTCTCTGCACTGGTTTTCAAGACTACTTCCGATCCGTACACCGGCAAAATCACTATTTTCAGGGTTTACTCCGGGGTACTTAACTCAGATTCGACGATATACAACTCGAGCAAAGGGATTGAAGAACGGATCGGACAGATTTACGAACTTGAAGGAAAAAAACAGCACCCCATCAAACAGGCTGTAGCGGGGGACATAGTTGCCGTTGCCAAACTCAAGGAAACAGTAACCGGCGACACACTATGTGATCCGGCCAAACCGATCGTCTATGAGCCGGCAAAGCAGCTTATACCGGTGATCTCATACGCAATAGAGCCCAAGACCAAGGCTGACGAGGACAAGATCCACAGTGCGCTGCACCGAATGATAGAGGAAGAGCCGACGCTTGAGTCGCATCGAGATACACAGACGAAGGAATTTATCATTTCCGGCATGGGGCAGGTCCATCTGGAAGTCATTGTTGAAAAGATGAAGCGGAAATTTGGTGTGGAGGTCCTGCTCAAGACGCCAAAAGTTCCATATTTTGAGACGATTCGTGGTACAGCCAAGGTGCAGGGAAAGTACAAAAAGCAGTCTGGCGGTCGCGGTCAGTATGGTGACTGCTGGATAGAGATGTCCCCGACAAGCCGCGGCGAAGGCTATGTTTTTGATGACAAGGTTGTCGGTGGGGTCATCCCGCGCCAGTATATCCCGGCAGTTGACAAAGGGATTCAGGACGCCAGCCAGGAGGGATTTTTAGCGGGCTACCCGGTGGTAGATTTCAGGGTTGCCCTCTACGACGGATCTTTTCACACCGTAGACTCCTCCGAAATGGCCTTTAAGGTGGCAGGCTCGATGGCATTCAAGAAGGCGATGGAGCTCTGCAAGCCAGCCCTGCTTGAACCTATAGTAAACATGAAAATTACAGTACCGGACGAGAACATGGGTGATGTCATAGGCGACCTCAACTCCAGGCGCGGCAAGGTTGTCGGCGTAGAGCCAAAAGCAAACTCACAGATTATCCGTTCTATTGTACCTATGTCTGAAGTTTTGGCTTATTCAAATGACCTCAAATCAATGACCAGTGACCGTGGAATGTTCAGCATGGAATTTTCCCATTATGAAGAGGTACCTTCACACCTTGCGCAAAAGATAGTTTCTGAGGCTCTGGCAGAAAAGAAAGAAGCACACAATAACCATTAAGCTGCAACGGAGGATGTCCATGGATATTAAATTCAGTAAAGACTCAGGTAACTCTGAACAAGAAGTACATGGTGAAAAAAAGAATCAGAATGCTCTGCTTGTCCTACTGTTGGTGCTGGTCGGCGGTTTTACGTACATTTATTTTTTCACCGACCTGATCAAGCCTCAGGAAACGCCGAAAACTGCTGAGCTCTCTGCTCCAGCACCTCAGATTGTTAAAATACCGCTACCGGCCCGTGATGGCAGCCCTGCCATGCCGGTAGTCATAACTTCTGAAAAAGTTGAGGCCCAAAAAACAACGGCAACTACCCCGGTGACCCCAGCGACTCCAGCAACCAAACCAGCTGTTCCAACCAAGCCGGTCCAGGTTCCAGCAACAAAACCTGTTGCCACGATCAAGCCGGTCCCGGCACCGGCAGCTAAAGCCGCCCCGGCTCCAGTCACCGTAAAAGAAAAGACACAAAAAACAGTTGCAACAAAATCGGCGGATAAAAAACCTGCAGTGACAGTCAAAAAGAGCACCCAGGTAAAAGTGCCAAATGCCGCAAAAGAGATAAAAACGTCAACAGCTCCATGGTCGGTCTTGGTCGGAAATTACGTTCTGGAAGAAGCTCTGTCAGCAGATATGGGGCGCGTGCGTAAAGCCGGTTTCAAACCGGACATCAAACCGGCCGCTCGCAGAAAAACGATGATGAACCGCCTGTTTGTCTCTGAGCACAATGATCGTGTGGCGGCCCAGTCAACCCTTGAAAAGCTGAATCGCTACACTTCAGACGCCTTTGCTCTCGAACATGGTGGAAAATATTCCGTATATGCCGGATCATATTTGCAAAAAGAAGCGGCAAACTCCGAAAAATTGCGTTTAAAGGCCGTCGGTATCACAACAACAGTCAAACACGTCGATATTGGAATACCAACACAGAGTCTTTCCGTTGGCCCATTCAAAAACAAAAAAGAAGCTGAAACCGCCCTTGGCAGATTAAAAAGTGCTGGAATAAAAGCAACTCTTTCGCAGAAGTAACAACTGATGGCTGAAAAAGTTAAATTGACTATATCCCCGGCTGTGGCCGCATACGTCCGGCCGGGAACAGCTCTGGAGGTAAGGCTTGACGCTTGCACCGCTGCCGGGAGCATGGCGGCGTCCGATCACCTGATGCTCTTGTTCTGTCTATCGAAAGATGCCGAACCGAGCGTTCGCGCTGACGCCCTTTCCTGCCTTAAAGATCTTCCGGAAGCTGTAATCACCGCTTACATGGAGTCCCCCACTCCCCACCCCTTGGTTATAGATTCACTACGCCTTCTCTGTAGTAATTATCCCGCTGAGCCCATAACAGCTCCGTCCAGCGCAGTCATTGAGGAGGCGGATGTACTGGATACTTTGCCCGGCCAAACCGACCAGAACGAAGGACCTGAAGAGGAAGCTGATGCCGTCAATGAAGATGACGAGGAGTTTATCAGCAAGTACAAAACAGCCCAGCTCATGGGAATTGGTGAAAAGATCAAGATGGCACTTTCCGGCGACAAAGAGTGGCGCGCGATTCTTGTAAAGGATGCAAACAAACTGGTTTCTGGCAGCGTTATTAAAAATCCACGCATCACCGAAGGTGAGATCTTGACGCTTGTTAAGGCAGGCATTCAGAATGATGAAATCATGCGGCTGATCTGCGCCAACAAGGAATGGATCAAAAGCTATAAGATACGAAAAGCCCTTATCGAAAATAACCGCACTCCGGTGCAGAACGCCATGCGCTATCTGGGCACCATGGGAGAGAAGGACCTGTCTTCTTTTGCCAAAAGCAAAAACATATCTTCAGTTGTCTCAACCATGGCAAAACGGCTTCTGTTGAACAAAAAAAAGTAGATCACCCAGGAGTTCAACATGGCACTTGTTAATCATGCCAAAAAAGAGATCAACGCCAAGATTGTTTACTACGGACCGGCTGGTAGTGGCAAAAGCACTGCTCTCAACTATATTTATTCTCGGATAAAACATTCACTGCGCGGCGAATTAAAGCATGTCCCTGCCGGGACCGATAATCTGCTGTTCTTTGATTTCAGTCCTTTTGAAACTCCACTTCCTAACGGTTATCGCGTCCGGCTGCATGTGTACACGCTAACAGGAAACGTCACTAATCCGGCAACATGGAAAATGACGCTCAAGGGCACCGACGGAATTATGATAATGGTTGATCCGGCTGCTGAGCAAGCAGCTGAAACCAGAGAGAGCGTGGCGCAATTGCGGGATTTTCTCTCTGCTTATGGTGTCGGCCTGCACGAAACACCTGCTGTTCTGCAACTTAACAGTTCCCACCAAGAACATCCGCCGACTGAAGCAGCCGTTATTGCAGCGGCGCTTGACCTTTCCATGCTGACAACCTGCCGTTCCAACGCGGTCTGCGGAGATGGCCTGCTTGAGGCTTTGACGGCTCTTTCCAGCCAGGTACTCGAACGCGTCAAAGCTAAAGAGCAACAGGATGAACAGATCAGCAACGCTGACAAACCTGTTCATGATACTGCCGCCATTAATCCTGACACCCGATCTGCCCCGGACACAACTATCCAGATGGATTCAGAAATTGTCCGTGAAGAGCAAGGGGCAGACGATAGTCCGCTTGTAAAGCTTCTAAACGAAGAAATTAACGTGGCTGGGACAACCCTGAGAATACCTCTTGAGATACAATGTGGTAATACTCAAAGAAGGCTTCTGGTGACGGTATCAGTTGCGGCAGTAAGCTAGAAGTCCTGCCGGAAGACGGTTTCATTAACTCTCTGCTCCTTACTACAAGCGCAAGAGTAGTGGGAGAGGCAGAGTCGCCTGGACGGCGCAAGCCTATGAAGTGAAGATACGGGGAAATATAAAGGGGACAGCACGTTGATATGCTTCGTATTCGCTTCCAAACTCCAAATTTAAGCGGCGCTCCTCAAGACTGGCACCGACATAGAAATATACAGCTGAGACGAGTGTCAACAGAAGCCAGCGGGAGCTAAGCACCGGATTACTGAGCAGGAAAAGCATTGAAAACAGATACAGTGGATGTCGCACGATCCGGTAACAACCGTTGGTAACAAGTCTGGGCGCTTTAAGCTCATCTGCACGCACCGCAGGAATCCCAAGAAACGCCGCAGTGCCGGTCTGCCTGACGCAGGCAAACAGGATGACAAGAAAGACCAGTTGCATGAAGTAGAGCACAAGACTCCACACTCCCGGCACAACATACAGAATGGACGAGTTTCTGAAGGCGGCCATGACCCAACCGAAGAGCAGTAAAGAGATGATGTTGTAATACAGGCGGTAGAACCGAAAAAGGTGGCCGCTTCGCCCGGTAAATTGAAGTTTGAGACGCGGCAGCGCCAAAATAGAGTGGACGATGGCAAAGAGAAAGAACCGAAATATGAAGAGAGTAACCTCAGACACGCTGACCACCGTATGAATTAATATTGTTGGAAACGCTATCACGATCGGCTTGTATACACAACTATTACATGCTATAAGCATCTAAACTGATTCGCTTTATTGGAGGCTGAAACAATGGCAATTATTACCGTATCACGCGAAATGGGCACTGGAGCCTATCATATTGCCTCAGAGGTCGCCCAGAGGCTAAGATACACCTTTATAGACGGTACGCGAATCAAATCAGTTGCATCAAAATACGGCCTGACTCCAGAAGTCCTTAAAATGGTCGATGAAAAACCACCCTCATATGTCACGGCGGAAGACCGCAAACGTGCTGCAGCGCTTAACGCAATTGAATTGATTATCCTTGATATGGCCCGTAAAGGAAATGTTGTTATTTATGGGCGTGGCGGCCAGGACTTGTTGAAGGATTGCAAGAATGTTCTGCGCCTGCGATTTATTGCAGATTTTGAAGAGAGGGTGGAGCGTTTTGCCGAGCGCGAGTGGATTGATCCGGATATGGCTCGTTCCCTGATACGCCGCAGTGATCACCAGCGTGGCGGGTTCATCCACTTCTATTTTGACCGCAACTGGAATGACGCTAATTATTACGATCTGGTATTCAACACCTCCCGCCTTTCAGAGTCAACGATTGTTGACTGTATTACGACTGCGGTCAAAGATCAGTATACAAAAGATTCTGACAAATCAGCAGCTACTGCAATAGACTGTGTTATCTTATCAAAGAAGATCGAAACAGCCCTCCTGAACGCTCCGGTCCTGGAGGATTACCGACCGTTTTCCCTCTCAATAGACAAAGGCGCGGTATCAATCAGCGGCTACATTGCTTCAGAGACCCAGAAAAAAGCGGCCATAGATATTGTTAAATCGGTTAAAGGGGTAACATCGGTTATCGAAGATATTCACGTATTTGATTACAAGGCCTACAAGGAAAAGATGTAACAGCTTATACCCTGATTTTGTGTAACCGTTCATACAGAGGGGCGAGCAGGGAGCTGTCAAAGCGCATCCCTTCTCGCCCCCTTCCAATTTCAAGTCCTTCCTCAATGCCATGAAAATCTGAGCCGGCCGTCAACAGCAGTCCGCGTTCCAGCGCGGTACGCCGCAGAAATTCAATCTCCAGGGGCCAGCCCATATTATTATAAACCTCAATACCGTCGAGCCCTGAGAGATGGAGAGCTGCGATGGCAGCACCGAGTATAACCGGATCCTTTGATATACTTGTAGGGTGGGCCAGGACCGCAACCCCGCCTATACGGTGAATTTCAGCGATTGCCTCTTCCATAGGCCAATAGCTTTTAGGTACATTGCAAGGCACGAGATAGCGCCGGAAGGCATCCTCAACAGAATCCACATGCCCACGTTCCAGCAGTGCCCGTGCAATATGCGGACGGCCAATAGCATCACGGGCGAAGGCCAGCACGCTGTCGCGACTCAACACGCTTCGCCCCTCGGCATGCAGCATGTCATTCACAAGCTCGAGGATCTCATCATTACGCCCCTCGCGGCGGCGCCTGAACCCATCGAGATTGTACAGAAAGTTTTTATCTCTGAAATCGATACCGTATCCCAGCAGGTGAACGTCCTGCCAATCCTGGAATTGTACAGAGAGTTCAACGGCAGGGATGACTTCGACACCGAAGGCAGCGCCGGCAACAATCGCCTCCTCAACCCCGGCAACTGAATCGTGGTCGGCGATGGCGATAACGCGCACGTCAAGTTTTTCGGCAAGAGCGACAAGTTCGGAGGGTGCAAAGGCCCCATCAGAAAAGCTGGAATGTATATGCAGGTCAATATTCATAGCGCGCATACTAACGCACCATTACAAAAAAGTAAAACCGCTATTGCAGAGCAATAAGGCATGGGATAGAATCCAGACAATGAAACCGGACGAGATTCATAATGTTATTGCAACGCTGCGCGGAGAGTACAAAAACTGGCAGACTCCGGCCGTTACAATTATAGCCCAGTGCAACGGCAGCCCGTTCAA
>Ga0123338_10001801_pt1 | contig 20332 bp, 14 predicted proteins | sample grotaG_FD_89793 | JGI IMG/M metagenome (GOLD analysis project Ga0123338, IMG submission 89793) | Glacier valley bacterial and archeal communities from Borup Fiord, Nunavut, Canada, to study Microbial Dark Matter (Phase II) -... | ecosystem: Environmental > Aquatic > Freshwater > Ice > Glacier ...
CCTCACGCAGGTCCGCAAAGCCTGCCGCATCGGCGCGAAGCTGCGCGATCTGGGAATTCGACAATATGGAGTGATCCGAATCGATTCCGCGGCACCACCCTCCGCCTGGGCGGAGAACCCCGCTGAAAATACGCAGAGAATTGCGGCGACATTTCAAGAGGCCGGTAAGATCGCGCTCGACCATGGCGAAGTCCTGGCTGCCGAAGGCGAAATTTGTTGGGCTGGTATGCACTCCTGGCGCAGGATGCGCGAACTATTGGAGGCCGTCAATATGCCCGGAGTTGTCGGCTTTCAAGCCGATATGGCTCACACCATGCTCTTCACCATGGGGCACAATGCTCCTGAGGACAGCCTGCTGCCCCCCGACTACACGCCCCAACAACTTCGCGATGCGTATGCTCAAGTGGCCCATGCACTCCGACCCTGGACCGTCGATTTTCACGTTGCACAGAACGATGGCACCGTGAACGGCACCGGTTCGCACGATAAGACGGGGCGTCACTGCCTGCCGCTTGACCCCGCTGGGCGTCTCGACATCGTGCAGGATGCCGGTGCCTGGATGCGCGATGACGAAGGACGTCCCACTCGCGCCTTTCGGCATATTTGCTGGGATGGCTGCATGTTCCCGAACGCCATCATGATGAAACCTGAACCATGGACCGACGTGTTGCGAGTGATGGTTCAGGTGCGTGACGCGCACGGTTGGAATTAGGGCCATGAAGACACTGAACATCGGAGTCATCGGGTGCGGCTTTATGGGCCGCACGCACTCGAATGCGTTCTCGCGCGTCGCTCAATTTTTCAAAGTTCCCATCCGTCCCGTGCTGAAAAGCGTTTGCGCGCGCTCGAAAGAACGCGCCGAAAGCTTCGCGTCCAACTGGGGCTATCAAGGCTTTGAAACCGATTGGCGCAAGCTGGTGGAATCGCCACAAATCGATGTCGTCGATATCGCGAGCCCGAACGATACTCACGCCGAAATGGCGCTCGCGGCAGCGGCCGCCGGTAAAATGGTGCTCTGCGAAAAGCCGTTGGGCCGCACGCCCGCCGAATCGGAAGCGATGGTCGCCGCGGTCGAAAAGGCCGGTGTCGCCAACATGGTCTGGTACAACTATCGCCGCGTACCCGCAGTCACACTGGCTAAGCAATTGATCGACGAAGGGCGCTTGGGCCGCATCTTCCACTACCGCACCGTCTTTCTGCAGGATTGGACGATCTCGAGCGAATTGCCGCAGGGCGGCGAAGGCTTATGGCGCCTGGATGCTTCGATAGCAGGCAGCGGCGTGACAGGAGACCTTTTGGCGCACAACATCGATACCGCAATGTGGCTCAACGGTCCCATTGCGGAAGTCACCGCCATGACCGAGACGTTCATCAAGGAACGCAAGCATGTGGGCACCGGCAAGACCGAACCGGTTCGCATCGATGACGCCAGTGCGTTTTTGGCGCGCTTCGCTAACGGTTCTCTCGCCACCTTTGAAGCCACTCGCTACGCGCGTGGACACAAGGCGCTGTACACGCTCGAAATCAATGGCGAGAACGCGTCGCTGAAATGGGACCTGCACGATCTTCATCGCCTGGAGTATTTCGATCATGCCGATCAAGCCAACCTGCGCGGTTGGCGCAGCATCCACATTACCGATGGCGACCATCCTTATATGAAGCATTGGTGGGTGCCCGGTCTACAAATCGGTTACGAGCATACCTTCATTCATCAGGCTGCCGATTTTCTGAGCGGCCTTGATTCCGGCACACCCGCAGCCCCTACATTCCGCGATGCTTTGAAGACGGACTACGTCACGGATGCGGTCCTGCGGTCCGCCAAGAACCGAACCTGGGAGAAAATTTGATGACAATCCAAACGATAGTTTTTGCGGCTCTCACGCTGACTGCGGCGCGTGCCCAAGTGGCGCCGCTTCCGGAGACCGGCTTTACTCAAATTTTCGATGGTAAAACGCTGGCGAACTGGGATTGCGACCCCGATTTCTGGCGCGTTGAAAATGGAGCGCTGGTGGGCGAGACGAAGGTCGATCATCAACCGGCACAGAATATGTTTTGCATTTACAAAGGCGGCCAGCCGGCCGATTTCGAACTACGCTTGCAGTACAAGCTTACCGGCGCGCAGACCGGCAACAGCGGCATCCAGTACCGCAGCGTGGAATTGCCCGATGTCGCTAAGTGGGTGCTGAAGGGCTACCAAGCCGATATCGATGCACAGCAACGCTATACAGGTCAGCTTTATGAGGAGCGCGGCCGTGCGTTTCTGGCCTTGCGGGGCCAGGTGGTCAACATTCCGGACGGTCAGAAAACCGGCTCTATCGGTTCAGTCGGCGAAGCTGCCGAACTTAAGAACGCGATCAAGCTTGACGATTGGAATGACGTAACCATCATCGCGCGCGGCAGTACACTCATTCACATTTTCAATGGACGCTTGATGTGCGTTATCGTCGATGATGACAAGGCCAATCGCAAGATGGAAGGCGCGTTGGGCATCCAGCTTCACAAGACCACCGGACCCATGAAGATGGAGACGCGCAATATCCGGATCAAGAACTACTAAGTTCTTGATAAAGGTCTAGGACTTGGCGCAGGTTGTCGTGCTCGTCTTTCTGTTTCGGAGTGAAAGCAGTACGGCCTTCCCGCAACTGGTCGGCGATCGCTCGTTCCAATCCCGCACGGTCGCCAATGCGGAACTTCCTGACACCTTCCGGCCTCATTCCGTTTTCCGTCGCGATGACCGGTGTGCCGAAGTGAAGCGCTTCGCGAACTGAAACTGAATCGCCATCGTAGAGTGTGGTGCGCAAGAAAGCGTCGGCCTTAACGATCAGGTTCAGAGTGGCATCGCGGGGCAAGTCGCCATAGAGCAGCACTCTGTCGGCATATGGCTTCGTTGTGATCAGCTCGCGCAGGCTGCCCTCGAGACCACCCGACCCGGCAATCACCAGCCCGGCGTTCGGAAATTGGGCCATCGCTTCGATCTGTAAGGGCAGGTCGTACTCCGGCTCCAGCAGGCCCACCGTCACCAGCAGCGTAGAGTGGCGCCCCATGAACTCGCGCAGGCGTTCCGGCCATTCGACAGGCGGCGGCGCGGCGGGAAAGGAGTGCGGTGCGATCATTCGGATCTTTTTGTCCGATACGCCAAACCGCCGGAATAAATCGGCGATCTCGGCATTCACCGCGATGATGCGGTCCATGCGCCGGAACACGAATCCGGCAAAGCTCGCCGCCTTGGCCGCTCTGCCCTCGGGCGAAGAGGGATAGCCGCCGGAGTGAAAACTCAACACCGTGCGCTTTCCCGGCAGCAGCGAACCGAACAGGTACAGCCCCAGCAGACGGGGCATGATCTGGCCGCCCAGATGAAAGTGCAGAATGTCCGCGGGGTAAGTGGCGGCCAGCTTCATCACTTGTAGGGCGCTGGTGGGATAGAACACTTCATCCGTCTCGGCTTTACGGTGGCGCGTCAGGTTCACCACGCCGCACCGATGCCCGTGCTCTCGCGCATAGTCTCGAATGGCTTTGACGTTGGTCTGCACTCCTCCGTTCGGTGGAGGGAAAACCCCGAACTGCAGAATGCGCATCGTTAGCCGGAGAGCGCTTCGCTTAACTCGATCTCGCAGGGTTGCCCGGTCTTTGCCGATTCCAGCATCTTAATACAGCCCAGAGTGGCCCTTGCGCCATCGCGAACGTCCACCGCTAGCGGCTTACCATGCATCACCGAATCAAGGAACGATGCCATCTGCGCATCGTAGCCCTTGCGAGGCAACATGCTGGTGCGCCGCACTGTCGCCGTGCCGTGTATGCGAGATTCCTTAAAGTTCTGCGCGTCCACGCCGAACCCCTGCCCAAACACTTCCACCCGTTCGCCGGAGGAAGCCTTGCTCCCCACCGTGCAGTAGGTCAGGTTGCCGATAGAGCCGTCGGCGAAACGGAAACTTGCCGCCATGTTGTTCTCGCCCACCGGATCCTTGCCACCCGTAGGCAAGCTGTACGCAAAAACTTCTATAGGTTCGCTTTCCAGCAGCCAATACATGAGGTCAACAAAGTGGCAGGCCTCGCCCAGAATGGCACCGCCAATCGCAGGGTCGGCCATCCAGTAGGGGCCGGAGATGCCTGGGGAGTTCACGCGGCAGTTGATCACCGCTGGACCGGCTCTCTTGACTAAGCGCTCTTTCATACGGAGATAATCCGGCGCGAACCGCCGATTGAAGCCCACTGTGAGCGCTTTACCACTCTCTTTCACTGCGGCTGCGACTTCGCGGCATTCTGCCACCGTGATTGCCATCGGCTTTTCGACGAACACGTTCTTCCCAGCCAGCAGCGCATCTACCGATTGCGAAGCATGATGCTGATTCCGGCTCACCACCAGCACCAGATTCAGTTCCGGGTCGTTCAGAATCTGCGAGTACTCGGTGGTGCAATATTTCGCCTTGTACCGCAGCGCGTACGTCTTGCCTCGCGCACCGTTTGACGAATAAATGGCGCGCACCGCGACGCCGGCGATCTTTTTCAGCGCGGGCAGATGCGCCCACCGAGCAATGCCGCCGGCACCGGCCACTGCAAGTTGAATTTGTTCCGTGGACGGCGCGATCCCCGGCGTCTCGATGCGACGTTGCACGTTTTGGCTTGCGCTGCCGACGGGCAGATCGGCCTCGGGATATTTGAGCACCACCGCAAGACTGCTGCCGCCGGACATGATGGTGCTGTAAGCTTCCGGGGCGCGTTCCAGCGGGTATTCGTGCGTGATCAGAGGCTTTACCTGTACCCGGCCGGTCGCGACAGCACGTAGGAACTCCTCCATGTTGCGGTTTTCCGTCCACCGCACGTACGAAATCGGATAATCCTGTCCTTTGCCCTCGTAAGCGGGGTCGTAGCTACCCGGCCCGTACGCGCGCGACATCAGGAGCTGGATCTCTTTGAGGTACATGTCCAGCCATGGCAGGTTGATCTCCACCGCTCCCACTATTACGATCTTTCCGCGGTCTCGACAGATCTTTAGCGCTTGTTGCGCGGGGGCAGGACTCTTAGCGGCTGCCGCGATAATCACGCAATCCGCGCCTCGGCCGTTTGTCTTCGCAAGAACCGCTTCTTCTACGGACTCTCCACCCGCGATGCCTACATCCGCTCCCAGATCAGTCGCAAGCTTTACTCGCTCGGGTCGCAAATCGAGCCCGATCACTACCGCGCCCTGCATCCGCGCCAATTGCGCAACTAGCTGTCCCACTAATCCAAGGCCCATTACCGCGACGACATCGCCCAGGCCGAGATTTGCGGTGCGCACCGCATTTAAAGCGATACTGCCGAGAGTGGCAAATGTGGCCTGGTCGATGGGCAAGCCTTCCGGCACACGGGCAACCAGATTGCGCCCTGTCAGGATGGATTCGCCGTGGCCGGTACCTTCGCCCCCATACGCCACAAGATCACCTACTTCCAAGTCTGTTACGTTGGAATGTTTTTCCGCCACCACGCCCGCGCCAGAATAGCCGAGCACTGCATAGGCGCTGAACTTCGCCTTCAGCTCTTCATACGTATGGAGCGGCCCTTCCACCTTTGCGATGTTCAGCACGGTTTGCAGGTGCGACGGGTTATCCTTCACTACCTTCAGCACGTCGGGATGGATGCTGGCGGTCTCAGTGCCACTGCTGATCAATGAATACCGAGGCCGGATTAGAACGTGATGCGGCGTCACCACGGGATCCGGCACTTCATCAACAACGATATGTTTAAAGCCTTTGCGGAGAACCTGTTTCATGCAACCTGTGATGTTAACAAAAGAGCCGTCGGCACACTTATGCAGCTGAACTTGTAGCCATCAATTCCTCGTCGAAGGCGTGTTGTTGGCAATCGATTCGCTCTCTCATATGTTCCGTGACCAGCTTGGGTGGAATCGGCTTTACCGTTGCTCCAGGGCCGCTCGGTCTCTGCAGTGCTGGCCGGGAGAAGGGGCCTCAAACGCCGGCCCCTTCCCCCAGACCCCCTTCCCCGCTAAAAATCGATGGCGGTTTGGACAGGGTTAAAGTTGTATAGACAAGTGTGCGGATTTAGGGGGCAGGTCAATTCCAAGGGAGTTGAGCAGGCTCAGCGCCCGGCCGCGTGCACCACCACACTAAAGCGTTCGCATTACCCGCTAGTTGCACCGACAGTGAATCCGCGTGTTTGTTTTTGTTCCAAGCGAAGTGCCGTAATTAACAGGGTGTGGGTCTCTGCTGCTCCTTGGCATAACGGACAGAGTAAAAGATGATCTTCCACTTCGACGATGGAATGGTCATGAATACTTCCAGCAATTTGAGCTGGGAGATGATTCATCAAATACAACTCCAGTTGCCGTTCGGATAACGAAGGACACGCGGTGATTTTCATGACTGGATAGTAGCGGGAGGCCATGTTCATCTCAAAACAGGCAGGTCATGTGTGGACTCCTTCGCACACTTACCTCAACTTTAGCTAGGTCAAACCATTGGCCGAGCCGGGGCCCTGTCTGCTTAGAGAAGGCAAATGCTGTCGCGAACGCCTACCTTTGGCATGTCGCTTTGAGCAGGAGTATGGGGGCGGCACTTAAAAGGGGGCGAGAGATATAGCCGCGATCCACCTTATTTTATTGGTCGGGGCGGCGGGATTCGAACTCGCGACCCTCTGCTCCCAAAGCAGATGCGCTACCAGGCTGCGCTACGCCCCGACTTGGTGTAGATGAACGCTACCCTTCGATTCTAGCCCACTCGGCCTGAATCCTTTTCCCGCTCGCATGGATCTGTCTGCCTATGGCTGATAAGCAAAACAAAGTCGCGCTCCTTACCGGCGCTTATAAGGGAATTGGCTTCGAAACCGCTCGGCAATTAGGCCAGAAGGGAATCACCGTTGTCGTCACCGCTCGGGATCAGGCTAAGGCCGATGGCGCGGCTTCGAAGTTGAAGAGCGAGGGTATCGATGCCTTTGGCTTGAAGCTCGACATTGGCGATGCCGCTCATTATGAAGACGCCGTCAGCTTCCTTGAAAAGCAGTTCGGACGGCTGGACATTCTGGTGAATAACGCCGGCATCATGCTGGATGGAGAGGTCGGCGGCAACAATACCTCCCGCACCGACCTTGATACGTTGCGCAAAACTTTCGACACAAACTTCTTCGGCGTGGTTTCTCTTACACAGGCACTGCTGCCCTTGATTCGAAAGAGCGATGCTGGGCGGATTGTGAATGTCTCAAGTATCCTGGGCTCGCTTACGCTCCATAGCGATCCGGAGTCCCCCATTTACGCTAGTAAGGCGTTCTCGTATGATGCCTCCAAATCAGCTCTGAACGCCTTTACTGTACATCTGGCGCATGAGTTGCGCGATACTGCGATCAAGGTCAATTCAGCGCATCCGGGTTGGGTCAAGACAGACTTGGGCACAAGCGCCGCCCCTATGGAAATTCCGGAAGGCGCAAAAACAGAAGTGGATTTGGCTACGCTCGGCGCAGATGGCGTGAATGGCGGGTTCGTACACCTGGGCGAAACACTTCCCTGGTAAATTACTCCGGTGTTTCTGATTCATGGGGCGGGGGCAGCAGGATTGTGAAGGTGGAGCCTCGTCCGATTGTGCTTTCTACCCGCAGCGTGCCGTTCATGCGTTCCACCACATGCTTCACGATGGAAAGACCGAGGCCGGTGCCGCCTACGGCGCGTGAACGGGCCCGGTCCACGCGATAGAACCGTTCGAAAATGCGGGGCAAGTCGCTTGAAGGAATGCCGCTCCCCGTGTCGGAAACCGCGATGCTGATCTTGCCTCCCCTCGCGACGGTGGCGGACACGCTCGCTTCGCCATCTTCGCGATTGAACTTAACTGCATTATCCAGAAGATTTACTAGTGCCTGTTCCAGCCGAATTCTGTGACCCAGCACCTCTAACCCCTCGGCGACCGAACTATGCAGAAACACGCCCCGCACGCGGGCTTCGGATTCCACCGTGCTGATGGCCATATCCACCGCTTCCCGAATGGAGATGCGTTCCGGCAGCGGCGCAGGCCGGCCGCTTTCGAGTTCGGACAGGATCATCAAATCGGCCGCAATGTTGTTCAACCGAATCGCATGCGATTGGATGATTTCCACAAAGCGGCGATTGTTTTCGGTATCGGCCAGAGCCCCGCCCAGTAGCGTTTCCGCATAGCCGCGGATGGCGGTGAGGGGCGTCCGCAATTCATGTGAGACGTTAGCGACAAAATCTTTCCGTACGCGTTCCAAGCGCTCAATATCGGTAATGTCATGCAGGATGATGAGCACGCCACGGCTGTTCGGCATGGCTAGCGGCGCGGCCTGCGCCTCAAACGTCTTCCCTTCCCCGGCGGACAACTGTACGCGCCGCTTCACCGGCTCGCCCGATGCGATCACCTGGGTAAGCAGGTTCACCAGTTCAGGATCGCGCACCAGATCCAGCACCGGCGTGCCCGGCGCGACAGGCGCAGTAGCGCCCACCGATTCCGCCAACGACTCATTGCAGAAGATGACCTGCAAGCGATTATCGGCCGCCAGGACCCCTTCGCTCATGCTGGCCAGAATGGCTTCGCGCCGGCCGGATTCCATGCCAACGCGCTCCAGAAGGTCGCGGATTCGCATTCCCATGCGATGAAGCGATTGATTCAGGATGCCGAGTTCGTCTTCGGCATGGGGCATTTCGGAATCGGCGACGTTGGCATCCAGCAGGCGCTCAGTAAGTGCTTGCAGATTGCGGATTCGTTTTGCCAGCAGGAGAGAAAAAATATATGCAATGCCCTGCGCCAGAACTCCCGCAAGAAGGGCCTCGAGCAACCGGCGCAGGATGACGTCAGTGCCGTTATGCCATTCGGTTGGCTTCGCCGAAAGGCGCACTGTCCATCCAGAGCGTTCGCCGTGCGTGATGGGCGCGGCGGAACTCCAACTTGTGCTGGATAAAGGCATAGCCGGCGCGGAATCCGCCAGCATGTACCCCGAAAGATCGGTTACCTGTATGCGAGCGCCCGTCCAGGTGGCGGAGGCAGTTACCCAGGAGGGGAGAGCGGGCAGTGGCAGAGCGGAAAGTTCGCCGGTCAGCGTGCGGGCTTCCGCGGCCAGAGCCCGCTCCGCGCTTTCGCGTTCGCGAGCCGCGAGTGTGCTGGAGCCCCACCAATCCAAGCCGAGGAGTGCGGTTGCGATCAGGAGGAAGGCTATCCAGACGCGGTTACGGAAAAGACTGACGCGAATCACCTTGAAACAAGAACTATAGCGTGACCGCGCCCGCCTTGGATGACAAGTGGGTGAATTGAGGGTGGAGAACGTAGACTGGTATGAGCGATGGCTGAACGTTCCGAAACCAAAACACCGAGGCAGGAACCGGGACCGAAAATTGTAAAGGCGCGGAAGCCTCGGCATCGGCACACGCCGGCGGAGGAGCTGAATCCGAAAGACCTCCGCGATCCTCGCCTCTATCTAAATCGGGAACTGAGTCTGCTGGCTTTTCAGCGGCGTGTTCTGGAAGAAGCGGAAGACGCTGCTAACCCGCTGCTGGAGCGTGTGAAATTTCTCTCCATTTTGAGCTCAAACCTGGATGAATTTTTCATGGTGCGCGTGGCGGTTCTGAAGCAGAAGCAGTCTTCGGGATCATTGGTGGCCGTGGATGGAAAGGTGCCGCTGGCCGAGCAGTTGGATAGAATTCGCGCGGACGCGACACAGGTAATGGAGCGTTCCTACCGCTGCTTTCGTGAGCAATTGCTGCCGGCGCTGGAACAGAGTGGGATCGAGCTGCTGCAGTATTCATCCTTGAGCCGGGCGGAGCGGGCCTCGCTTGAGACGTATTTTCAGCACACCGTGTTTCCCGTGCTGACGCCGCTGGCGTTCGATCCCGGGCGTCCGTTTCCACATATTTCCAACCTGAGTTTGAACATCGCGGTAGTGGTGCGCGATTCGGCAGGTGTAGAGCATTTTGCGCGCGTGAAGGTGCCGGAAACTCTGCCAAAACTGTTGCCCGTGCCGAATGCCGCGTTGGATTCCGGCACGGAACGGGAACTGGGGTCCCAGCACGAGAAAGCGGAGCCGGTTCGCACCAGACAGGCTTTTGTATGGCTGGAGCAGATCATCATGGCGAACCTGCCCAAGCTGTTTCCCGGAATGGAGATTGTGGAAGCGCATGGATTCCATCTCACGCGCGACGCGGAAGTAGTAATCAAGGAGTTCGAGAGCGACGATCTTCTGGAGACGATCGAAGAGGCCGTTTGGCAGAGGCAGTTTCGCGCGGTGGTACGGCTGCAGGTGAACCAATATATTCCGGCTCACATTTTGGACATCCTGATCGAGAACCTGGAAATGGATCCGAAGGATGTTTACCGCGCCGCCGGACCGATCGATCTGAGCCGATTGAGACAGTTACAAACACTGGACCGGCCCGACCTGAAAGACAAACCATTTGTGCCTTATACGCCGCCGGAGTTGCTGCCGAAAGCGGAGGACGACATCTTCACCGTGATGCGTCGGCAGGATTTGTTGCTGCACCATCCCTTCGAATCGTTTCAGCCGGTAGTGGAATTTTTGCGCAAGGCGGCGCGCGATCCGCAGGTGCTGGCCATCAAGATGACGCTATATCGCGTGGGCCGCAACTCACCAGTGGTGGAAGCGCTGGTGGATGCGGTGGAAAACGGCAAGGAAGTGGCGGTGATGGTGGAGTTGAAGGCGCGCTTCGATGAAGAGAGCAACATCGAATGGGCGCGCGCGCTGGAACGTGAAGGCGTTCATGTGGTGTACGGAATCTTAGGATTGAAAGTGCATTCCAAGGTGGCGCTGGTGGTGCGGCGCGAAGGCGATCTCATTCGAAGGTACGTGCATCTGGGAACGGGCAATTACAACGTGGTGACTGCGCGATTGTATACCGATGTCAGCTTCTTCACTTCGAATGAGGAGATCGGGGCGGATGTGAGCGAACTTTTCAACTACCTGACCGGTTATTCGTCGCAAGCCCAGTTTCGTAAGCTGTTGGTTGCCCCGAAAGGCCTTCGTAACGATATGGCCGGGTTGATTCGCCGGGAGACTGAACACGCAAAGAGTGGCCGCGAAGGGCACATGATTTTGAAGATGAATGCGCTGGAGGATACGGAGATGATCCGTCTGCTCTACGAAGCTTCACAAGCCGGCGTGACGGTAGAATTACTGGTGCGCGGCATCTGTTGTCTTCGGCCTGGAATTGCGGGCATTAGCGACAAAATCAAGGTGATCAGCATCATCGGCCGCTTCCTGGAACACAGCCGCATTTACTACTTCGAAAACGCCGGCGAACCCGAACTGTATGCGGGCAGCGCGGACCTGATGCCCAGAAACCTGGATCACCGGGTCGAGATTATCTTCCCCGTCACGGATGCCAAGCTGGTAAAGCGCGTGCGCGTCGAAGTGCTTTCCCGCTATCTGTGCGACGGAAAAAACAGTCGCATCATGCAAAGTGATGGAACTTACCAACGCGAACCGCGCGGGGAGAGCAAGGGCGGCCCGGATTCGCAGCAGCTCTTCCTGGACCAGCCATCGGGCGCACGCCCCAATTAATCGGAAACAGGGTCGTGGGTGTGCCGGACGTTTTCCCCGTTGACCAGGAAGATCACTTCTTCGGCGACATTGGTGGCGTGATCGGCGATGCGTTCCAGGTTTCTTGCAATTACAATCAGATCGATCGCGCGCGGGATGATCTCCGAATTGGCCTGCATGGCTGCAATCAGTTCCTCGGTAATTTGATTCCGCTGATTGTCCACTGCGTCGTCTGAGCGCAGTACCTTCTCCGCAATCCCGGCATCGCGCTTGATGAAAGAATCCAGGCTTTCAAGAACCATCGATTCCACCAGTTGAGCCAGAACGGCGAAACGGTCCAGAGAGGGTAACGCCTGCTGGTGCATCAGCGAGAGCGAACGCTCGACGATGCCGACAGCAAGGTCTCCCATGCGTTCCAAATCGGTATTGATTTTGATGGCGGCGGTAGCCATTCTCACATCGCGTGCCACCGGCTGGGTAAGCGCGATCATGCTGGTGACCAGATCGTCGATCTGTATCTCCATCTGGTCCACGCGGGCTTCATCGCGAATCACCTGATGGGCCAACATCTGATTCTTGTCGATGAGCGACAATGCACTGCGGTGGACGGAAGAAGCGACCAGCGCGCCCATTTCCAGCAACTGCTGATTCAACTGTTCCAGGTCGGATTCAAGACGGCGCATGTTTTTTGGGAGGAGAAATTCCTATTTAACCGAATCTACCGGTGATGTAATCTTCGGTCTCTTTCTTTTCCGGATTTTTGAAAATAATGTCCGTTTTGGCGAACTCAATCAATTTGCCCAGCAGGAAGAACCCGGTGGTATCGGCAACGCGCGCGGCCTGTTGCATGTTGTGCGTGACGATCACGATGGTGGTCTGGTCCTTGATGGAGATGAGCAAGTCTTCGATTTTTGCGGTAGCGATCGGGTCAAGCGCGGAGCAGGGTTCGTCCAACAGAAGAACTTCAGGATCCACCGCAAGGGCGCGCGCGATGCAAAGCCGCTGCTGCTGGCCGCCGGAAAGGGCATACGCCGATTTCTGGAGCTTGTCTTTGACTTCCTCCCAGAGGGCGGCGCGGCAAAGGCTCTTTTCGACGATCTCGGTGAGGTTGCCTTTGATGCCATTTACGCGCGGGCCGTAAGCAATATTGTCAAAAATGGATTTCGGGAATGGATTGGGCCGCTGGAAAACCATGCCGACCCGGCGGCGGAGGTTGGTAACGTCGAGTTCCCGGATGTCCTGATTATCGAGAAGGATCTGGCCTTCCCACCGGGCGGTTTTTACGGTGTCGTTAATGCGGTTGAGAGTACGCAGGAAGGTGGATTTACCGCATCCGGAAGGTCCAATCAGAGCGGTGATCCGGTTGGTCTCCACCTGCAAGTTAATGTCTTTGAGTGCCTGGAACGCGCCATAGAAAAAGTGCAGCCCTTCAGCTTTAAGTTTAGGAGGAGCAACGGCGGCAACAGGGGCAGCCACGCTGGGCGTAGCAACGGATGGGACGGGCTTGTGGGTCTGGGATAAGGTGAATTCAGGTATGGTGGCCATAAATAACTACCGGGGAGCGGCGCCGCGGGCGAGGATAGTTCGCGCCGCGATGTTCGAAAGCAAAACCATAGTAAGCAGGACCAACCCCGCCGCCCAGGCTTGCCGGTGCCAATCGTCGTAAGGAGCAATCGCGTGGTTGTAGATCATTACCGGGAGTGAGGCAGTTGGTTCGTTGAACCCATCGCTCCAAAATTGGTTACTGAGCGCCGTAAATAGCAGCGGCGCCGTTTCGCCCGCAATACGCGCCACTCCTAAAATTATACCTGTGAGAACGCCGGACAGCGAAGCGGGCACTACCACGGACGCAACCGTTTTCCATTTGCTGGCGCCGAGAGCCAACGCGCCTTCCCGCAGGTTGTTGGGCACGGCGCGCAAAAACTGTTCAGTGGAACGGACCGTAATGGGGATCAGCATGAGCGCCAGAGCGAAGCCGCCCGCCCACGCGGAAAAATGGTGCATCGGCACGACGACCACGGTCCAGGCGAAAATTCCGATGACGATGGACGGAACACCATTGAGCAAGTCCGCCATGTAGCGAATGATGTAGGGAAATGTTTTGCCTCCGAACTCGGAGAGGTACACACCCCCGAGGAAGCCTATAGGAACTCCGATGGCGGTGGCGACGAAAATCATCTTGGCGCTGCCGACGATGGCATTGGCCATGCCACCGCCGTTTTCTCCGGGGGGCAGGGGAAGCTTCGTGAAGAAATCCCAGTCAAGGGCCCTGCCTCCGTTATAGACCAGATAGCCGAGAATCAGGAACAGGATTGAGACCGTGAAAATCGCACAAAATCCAGTGAGGCTAAGCATCACGTTGTTCAAAGCGTAACGCCGCTTGGTACGCGCGTCCATCATCATGAGAGAGCGGAACCTTTTTTGGTGGTGGCGATAATCAGAACTCGCGCCATTCCGTTAATCACAATTGTGAGCAAAAAAAGCACAAGGCCCAGGTAAATGAGCGAGCCAAGATAGACATCGCCGGATGCTTCGGCAAACTCGTTCGCGATAGCGGCGGCGATGGTGGTGCCGGGCGCGAACAATGACGCACTAATCGCAGGCGTGTTGCCGATCACCATGGTGACCGCCATGGTTTCTCCGAGCGCTCGAGCAAGGCCGAGGAAGATGGAGCCGATGATACCCAGGCGGGCAAACGGAACCACTGCCTGCCATGTGGATTCCCACTTGGTGGCGCCCAAAGCAAGCGCTGCCTCACGCTGATCGTTCGGTACGTCCATCAAGGCTTCGCGTGAGAGAGAAATGATGAATGGAAACGTCATGACAGCAAGGATGCAGCCCGCCGCCAGATATCCTACGCCGTATATGGGGCCTTGAAAAAACGGAAGAAAACCGAGGGTGGATTGCAGGAACGGCTCCCCGTAAGTGCGTAGGAGCGGGATGAGCGTAAAGATGGCGAGCAAGCCATAGATCACGCTCGGAACGGCAGCTAGCAGTTCCACCAGAAAAGAAGCAATGTTCGACAATCGGCGGGGCGCCATTTCCGAAAGGAAGATAGCGGCGCCGACGCCGAGCGGAACCGCAATCAGCAAAGCCAGAAACGACGTTAGCAACGTGCCGTAAATGAAGGGCAGAGCACCGAACTTTTCGCCCGTCGGATCCCAAACCGAACTGGTAAAAAAGCCAAAGCCGAACTTCGCTCTGGCCGGAGCGGACTTCATATACAGCTGCCAGACCAGCAGCACAGTCACCAGAAGAATGGACGAGGCGAACGTCAGAGTAATCGCAAAAGCAGCCTCGTCGCCCCCAATTAACCGGCGCCCAAAGGATTTGCTTTGCCCAATGGGCGGAGTAGCGATAACGGGACTGGCCATAGCGTAGTGACGGTTCGTTATAAACCTACTTGATCATAGCGATGGCTTTGGTTTCCTTGGCGACCACCGCTTTTGGGAGTGGGGCATAGTCCAGAGCGGACGTGTTGCTTTGGCCGGTGGTCAACATCCAGGTGAGAAAATCCGTGACTGCCTTTTTCTTAGCGGCGTCTTCAAACTTGCTCGGGATCAGGAGCCAGGTGAAAGTGGAGATGGGGTAAGACGTGGCGCCTGGAGCATTCGTAATGGAGACACGGAAATCCTCCGGCATGTCCTTCGCGGCGCCCGCGGCCGCTGCTGTAACACTGGCCAAATCTGCTTTCACAAATTTGCCGGCGGCATTCCTAACCGATCCGTAGCCCATATTCTGTTGCTTGGCGTAAATCAGCTCAACATAGCCGATGGAGTAAGGAGTCTGCTTGACAAGACCGCTCACGCCCTCATTCCCCTTGCCGCGAAGCCCCGTGGGCCAGTTGACCGCTGTATCGGCACCGATCTTCGACTTCCAATCGGAGCTCACCTTCGACAGATAATCGGTAAACACAAAGCTGGTACCGCTGCCGTCCGAACGTACGATGACAACAATCGGCTGATCGGGAAGCTTGACGCCGGGGTTCGCTCCGGCGATTGCCGCATCGTTCCACTTCTTGATATTGCCAAGGAAAATACCGGCCAGCGCCTCGCCGGTGAACCTCAGATCTTTGGTGACGCCTTCCACGTTATAGACGGGAACAACCGCGCCCATCACGGTCGGGAAGTGCAACGGCTTCACTTTCATATCACCGATCTGCTTATCGGTCATCGGCTTGTCGGATGCGCCGAAATCCACTGTGCCCTCGGTCAACTGCTTGATGCCCCCGCCGGAACCAATGGATTGGTAGTTGATTTGAATCCCGCTCTTTTCCTTATATTGCTGGAACCATTTCGAGTAAATCGGGAACGGAAAGGTAGCCCCGGCGGCGGTGATGGTGGGGGCGGCGGTGGCGCCTGCAACTGCTCCCAGGCCAATCGCCACAACCGACACCACACGCAATTTAACTTTGAACATAAGAGCTCTCCTTGATCTCACTTCTGGTTTGCAGTTTCTCACTTAAACATTACAGGACGATGATGGCCTACTTAAAACTTGAATAGGAACTGGCCCTGCAAGCGGTACGTTGTATTGGCGCCCCTCTGCAAGGGAACGAACAGGAAACGAGCCGGATCGTTACGGCTGATCTCGTCTTGAATGTAGATCCGGTTTTCCCAAGTAAGGAAACGATTGATCCCAAAATCGACCCGAATCGCATGGGTCTTGATATTTACGCCAATTCCGGTTCCGACGTCGTCATCGCTGAACTGGCCGACCAGAGCATTCGCCTCTTTGTAGTGATACCGGTAGCCCAATAGCACATCGCCCAGCTTTTTCGCTTCTCCCAGGCTCAGGCCGGCAAAGTAGGCGTTCCGCAGGAAATCCGCGCTGGTATTGTGGGTCGCTTGTAACCAGAACTGGAACGGCAAATTGCGCTGGCCATACTTCCATCCGCCGTAATTGAACTGGTAGGAGCCGCGAATAATTTGAAATCCTTTCGCGGTGTAAATAGGGCCGCCGGCGGTGGTGGTGCCATTACCCGTCTGAGGCAGGTTTCCCGTGAGCGTGATACCGGTCGCCGGAAATTCCACCAGCGGCGCGCCGGCGGCTGTGGAGGCAAATGCGATTTGATTCGGATTGCGGAAGGCGAGGAAGTCTCCAGTCACCACCTGATTCCAACGCGGATTGAAGACCGAGCGCACCACCAGCCCCTGGTCAAACATGGCCGAGGAGGGGACGCGTTTGCCTTGTGCATATCCGGCGGCGATGTAGGGTGAGCCAGCGGGAACAATTTGAACATTGGGATTCGACAGGATGTACTGGCCGGCTTTCAATTCCACGAAGTTTCCGTGGCTGGTAAACAGGCGCGCAATCTGGTGAAAGCCATTGAACCTTACGTCATCGTCGAAGACAAACTGGGAACCTTCGCCGCCCCGCTTCTTATCCAGATCGGGGTCGCTGACCTCAGTGAACACCTCCGGCCCGCGGCCGCCGCGAAAGGAAAGGTATTTCGTCGGGTTGAAATCAACCCACGCTTCTCCCAGGGAGATGGGAGCCCGCACACTGAATCCGGCGAAATCAGCGTCCTGCGTCAGTGGATTATTCAGAGGCTCGGTAGCAACCTGCACGTGAATCTTGGCCAGCGGTCGCTCGGAGCCTTCCCGCATGAACAGATCTTTATCGATATTAAAGCGGAGGCGATACCGGCCGCGCGCGTTCTGCGCCGGACCCGCGACACCATTCGCCGACCGGGCAATCAGATCGGCGCGCAAGCGGAAATCCCCGCTGAATGCCATGCCGCCGAGCAGGGACGAAAGCTTCGCCAACTGTTCCGAAACCACGTTCCCCGCAGGCTTGGGGACCTGCAACAAAGTGAGGCTGTCCAGGACTGGCGAGGACGGTGCGGGGATGGTTGGAGACATGGGAGCAAGACTTGCCACTTCTCCCAAACTCCGGGCTCGAACCGAGTTCGTGCCAGCGGGTGAATTGGAGGGAGCAGCAGCCAGTCGAACCAGGGATTCGATCATGCTCTTCTGGTCGTTCAAGGCAGCGCGAAGGGCCTCTAACTGCTGCTGCTGGCTCGCTAGCTGCGCTTTCAACTGGTCCAGTTCACTGCGCCCGGAAGATCCGGAGATGCCGGCCTCATCGGCGGCGCCAGCAAGGCTTGCCGACGCAAGGAGAACGATAAATGCAACACACGCAAAACGGGATTTTTTCTGTTTCACTCTATCCTCAAGACGGCGAATCCTTTTGAAGATAGCTGTTACAAGTTACAACAGTATGACCAAAGTAAGTTTTCGCAAGAATTCAAGGCAGCGTACTCTCAAGTTCGAACGGCGCTTTCGGCAACTACGCGAGAGTGGCTATGGCGCACATCGATTCCGTTCACCAGGAAGAGAACGTCTTCGGCCACATTGGTGGCATGATCGGCGATGCGCTCCAGGTTATGAGCGATAAACATCAGATCCACGGAGGGATGAACGGCGCTTGGGTCGCGCTCCATAAATGAGATGAGTTCGGCATAGACCGCGTGCTTCAGATCGTCCACTTCGTCGTCGGCGGCCAGAACGCCGTGTGCCATCTCGGGATCGCGTTTGACGAACGCATCCAAGCTCTTGTGCACCATGGATTCCACCAGGCGCGACATATGCGGAACGTCAATCAGCGGCTTCACCTGGGGCTGACGATTAAGCGATACAGCGCGCTGCACAATGTTTACCGCCAGGTCGCCCATTCGCTCCAAATCGCTATTGATCTTAATGGCCGCGGTGATGAAGCGTAAATCGCGGGCCACCGGCTGATGAAGCGCAAGGATGCGTGTTGCCTGCTCATCTATTTCAATTTCCATTTCATTAATGCGGCGCTCATTTTCCCAAACCTGCTGGCTGAGCGCGGCATCGCGATCGATCAGTGCTCTGATGCTGCGATGGATGGCGAACTCCACCATGCCGCCCATGGCCAGAAGACGCTGCTGCAGTTCATCCAACTCAGCGACAAATGGCCTCCTTGTCATGATGATTGAGATTGTAGCGCGCTAAACGATTGATCGTACAATTCGGAGGTGCATCTAGACCGTATTTTCCGGGTAATTAATATTCTGCTTGGCATTGTGACAATTGCCGTACTAGCAGCCGGATACTGGTTATTCTGGCGGCCGCTGCCGAAAAGCTCCGGTGAGATAGACGCTCCTGTGCAAAAGGAGGTTACGGTGGAGAGGGATAGCTTGGGCGTCCCCTCCATTCGCGCGGCTAATGAACAGGACCTGCTCTTCGCGCAGGGATACATCACCGCCGGGGAGCGCATGTGGCAGATGGATGGTCTGCGCCGCTTTGCCGCCGGCGACCTGGCCGAAATTATCGGGCCCGCCGGGCTTGAGCTGGATCGTGAAAGCCGCAAGCTGCGCATGCGGCACATTGCCGAGCAGGTTTATACCGAACTGGATCCAAGCGACCGGGCGCAGTTCGCCGCCTATGCGCGCGGAGTGAATCATTACCTGGAGACTCACCGGGGGCGCTACTCCTTCGAGTTCGCCGTGCTGGGCTACGACCCGCGCCCGTGGAGCGTGGTGGATTCCATCCTGGTGGGCCTCTACATGTATCGGAACCTGACCACCAGCTATCCGGAAAAGCTGACGAAGCGGAATCTGGCAAAGGGCGCCGACCCCGCCAAGATCGAGTTTCTCTTTCCTCTTCGCGCGGGCACCGAAACTCTTCCCGCCGGGGACGTGCAGCTCGGGTCGAATGCCTGGGCGGTCTCCGGCGCCCATACCCTTTCCGGCAAGCCGCTGCTTTCGAATGACATGCACCTGGAATTTTCGGTGCCGGGCATTTGGTTCATGACGGGTCTTGCCGCACCGGGGCTTCACGTGGCGGGTGTCGCATTGCCGGGCGTGCCGGGCATTATTGTCGGGCACAATGAGCAAATTGCCTGGGGCGTGACGAACCTGCATTTCGATGTTCAGGAACTCTATTCCGAAACTCTGAACAGCGCAACCGGTCGCTATCTTTATCAGGGCAAACAGGAGCAGGCGCTTCTGGAGCGCGAGATGATTCGCGTGAAAGGCGGAGCGCCGGTGGAATACCGGCACTGGATCACCCGGCACGGACCGCTGATCGTAGACGATGCCTCCGAACATCTCTCACTCAAGTGGACAGCCGCCCAAAAGGGAAATTTCCAGTTTCCCTTTGTGGAGATCAACCGAGCCAGGAACTGGACGGAGTTCACATCGGCGTTGACGCGTTTCCCCGGGCCCGGGCAAAATTTCGTCTATGCGGACCGCGCCGGCAACATCGGTTATCATGCGGCGGGCAAGCTTCCTGTAAGGCGAAATTTTCGCGGCGATATGCCTGTTGATGGCTCCTCCGGAGAGTTCGAATGGGACGGCTACATTCCGTTCGATCAGTTGCCAGCGGCCTACAATCCGCCAGAAGGCTATATCGTCACCGCGAACCAGAACCCTTTTCGCGCCGATTATGGGTACACGGTGTCCGGCACCTTCGCGGCGCCTTTCCGGTCTACTCAGATTCGCGCGATGCTGAAGGCGAAGACCAGGTTGGGACCGGAAGATTCTCTTCGCATCCAGAAGGACGTTTACTCCGAATTCACTCATCGGTTCACGCAGCAAATGGTGTCTGCAGCCGATGCGAAGAAGGCGACGAACCCGACCTTGGCGGCGGTAATACCGATTCTGCGGAGTTGGAACGGCCAGATGGATAAGGACGGCGCGGCGCCCTTCATTGCCACCCTTGCCTTCCAACATTTTCGGCGCGCGATGGCGAACGTTGCATCGCCCGGAAATGGGAGCTTGTACGAAACGCAAATGTCGTCGGCAACCGTGGCACGGCTGCTGCGGGAGCGGCCGGCCGGCTGGTTTGCCGATTACGATGACGCTCTGCTGAAGGCCCTCTCG
>Ga0123338_10001803_pt1 | contig 20312 bp, 18 predicted proteins | sample grotaG_FD_89793 | JGI IMG/M metagenome (GOLD analysis project Ga0123338, IMG submission 89793) | Glacier valley bacterial and archeal communities from Borup Fiord, Nunavut, Canada, to study Microbial Dark Matter (Phase II) -... | ecosystem: Environmental > Aquatic > Freshwater > Ice > Glacier ...
CCGACACCCGTGACTACTATTTCGCTCAAAGCCTTTGCATCCGTCTCCATATCAATTTTTAATACTGAGCCTGGCTTGGCCTTAACAGTTTTAGACGAGTAACCAACAAAAGTGTAATCAATGGAAACTTCGGGCTTTGCATTCCTGATGGTGAACGAACCATCGAAAGCGGTTATGACCGTGCCGCCACCTTTTACCCTGACAGTAACTCCCTGTAAAGGAGTGCCGTCTTTTGAATCTGTGACAGTCCCTGTAATCGTACCTGTTTGAGCCTCAGTTCGATTTAAAAATGGAAATAGTATGATCCCTATAAGAAACAGCAGTTTTCCCATGTAGTTAGTTTTTGAATATTTCAAAACTAGGGAATTAGTATTAATAAAGTTTACTTCTTGTTAAGAAAATGTAAAATTTTGATAAATTATATGATGTCTATTATTATAAGTCAATTATTATCATTAAATATAAATTTAATAAATATAATATTGACTAAGATGAATATTGTGTCCTTAACGTATGATTTCATATTACAAGTGATAAACAATTAAAGTAGGTCATTTAAAAGCCTGGTCAATACTAATAAGCCGGCTTTTTATTAAAATGCATCATAAAAAAGCAGCTTATTTATTAAGCAATTTCCCAAGTGACTCCTAATGCTTTTAAATATTGTACTCCTTCATCAGAAGGTGACGCTTATATTTTTATGAAGCTCGAAGTACAACTGTCATCCCTGGTAATTATAATTTCAAATATATTTCAAAGAATACCAAAGGAGCCCGCATTGCATAGTGGCATTGGTTTGCAGAACCTTTCAAAGCGAATGAAGCATTACTATCCTGGCACTGATTCTTCTATGGAAATAAAACAAACCGGTTCAATATACCAGGTAGTTATTCATCTTAAGCTAAAAGAATCAAATTGATTTTAAATTTATCTTGCATTGACTTCCTCATCGCTATCTTTAATAAGTAACAGTATGATTAATTGCGTTATAGTTTATGATGAACCGCTGGCAAGAGAAAATATCCGTATGCATTGCTTAAAAATAACCGGGTGGAATGTTGTACAGGAATGCACTAACGCGATGGAAGCTTATGAGGCATTGATCAATTACAAGGTGCAGGTAGTGTTTCTCGATATACAAATGCCCAGGATCCAGGGAATGGATTTTTTACGTTCTCTCAAAAATCCCCCCAAAATTATTTTTACTACCGCTTACGCTTCTTATGCGGTAGAAGGTTTTGAGCTTAATGCCGTCGACTATTTATTAAAGCCGGTAACGTTTGACAGGTTCAGGCAGGCTGTTATAAAAGCGGAGCAGCAGCTGAATCTTAACACCCCGGTAGAAGTTGTTACAGTCACTCAACTAGTTCAGCCTCCTGATGATTTTATTTTTATTAAGCTAGATAACCGGCTGGTAAAAGTCTCCTTTGCTAGCATCCTATACCTCGAAGCAAAGAGAGACTATACGATGATACAATTAAGTAATAAAAAAATATTAGCCGGATTTCATTTGAAGTTGCTGGAAGGTATGTTGCCCTCTGCTCTTTTTATGCGTGTGCACCGGTTGTATATCGTTAGATTGAGCGCCATTGAAGTATTGACCGGGAATATAATTGAGATGAAAGGTTTCCAAATCCCGGTAAGCAATGCAAACCGAAACGCGCTTGCTTTGGCATTGAGGTTATGATTTGTGCTGTAATTATTTGCTGCCGGCTTTTCTCCTACCGTCATACTCATAACTATAAGAGATGGTACAACATAAACTTACTTATTTTTATAATGTATACCTTAGTTTCAGGTCTTTAAAAAATATTTAAGATGTCCACTACACGCCGTCGGTTTTTAGCTGATACCACAAAGCTCGTGGCAGCAACAGGTTTCTCTTTATCGCCTCTCCTGTCTTACCCGGCAAATAAAATAACAGCGGTAAGCGATAAGATAGTGATAGCATTAATCGGCTGCAGGAACATGGGTTTTGGTGATCTTCAGAATGCGTTGAAACAGCCGGGCGTTGTATGCGGAGCTCTTTGCGATATAGACAGCGAAGTGCTGGCGCGGCGTGCAGCCGACGTATTAAAAATCCAGGGAAAGGCTCCGCTTCAATATACAGATTACAGGAAGCTGTTAGATAACAAAGATATCAACGCCGTTATTATCGGTACCCCGGATCATTGGCATTGTCTTACGTTTATTGCTGCCTGTGAGGCTGGTAAAGATATTTATGTAGAGAAGCCATTGGCCAACAGCATAGCAGAATGTGACCTGATGGTGAAGGCTGCAAGAAAATACAACAGGGTAGTACAGATAGGACAGCAGCAAAGAAGTGGCGTTCACTGGAAGAATGCGATGGATTATATGAATGCCGGAAAAATCGGCGATCTGAGGAAAGTTAATATATGGGGTAACTTTAATTACGGCATCGGTGCTCTCAAGGCACCTGATGAAGCAGTACCGAGAGGAGTGGATTTTAATACTTGGCTTGGTCCTGCCCCGCAACGATCTTTCAACAAAACCCGTTTTCATGGCAACTGGCGCATGTTCTGGGATTACGGCGGCGGGCTGGTAACCGATTGGGGAGTCCATCTGATTGATATGGCGTTATGGGTAAAAGGCATCACCCAGACTCCGTTAGCGGTAACAGCTACCGGTGGCAATTTTTCTTATCCCGATCATGCGCACGAAACTTTTGATACCATGAATGTAAGCTACCAGATGAAAGATTATGTTATCAACTGGGAGCATACTGCCGGCACTGAAACGGGTCCTTATGAAAAGTCTTATGGTCTGGCGTTTAAAGGAAATGATGCCACACTCGTTATTAACAGAGACGGGTGGGAAACTTTTCCTGAAATGCAAAATGGTAATACTAAAGTAACGGCGATGCCAAAACAAAGTGGTGGGGAAAACCATGAACCTCACATGAGAAACTTTATAGAATGTATAAGCTCGCGCAAAGATCCTGCCTGTACCATAGAAAATGGGCGACTCGTTGCTATGTATGCGCACATGGCCAATATCGCTTTACGCACCAACTCACGTCTTGAATGGAATGAGACTGATAAAAATTTTGGTAACAATGCCGCTGCCAATGCATTGATCACACCCGTTTACAGAAAGCCCTGGGTGTTGCCGGTAGTATAAATATCAATCCGCATTTACTGCCTGAGTGTGTAAATGTTCGTTATCAAAAACTTCCTTTTATAATTTATCTGCAACGTTCTTTTTAACGGGTTTCCAATTGCTCCGGTATTAAAAATTGTGCTGGTCAACATTAAGCTTGAGAAGAAAAAATTAATGTAGCACCCCCCACTATCGCAAAACGGAACTATTGCTAAACCCATACCCCATACCTCATATCCCAATAATACCCTATACATAAAACAACTAGTGTCTCCATTTAGGCATACCGATTAAAAACATGTTGAAAGTTTGATTATATAAGTTAACTTATAATATTATGACGCGGCAAAGTTTTGGACTTTTAGATGTTGTCCAGCAGGATGAATTGGTTGATACTTACGGGCTTTTCGTACGCACTCAATTAATAAAAGAATATTTATGCGACATATATTTATACGACAATTTTTATGTTGTATTTTTCTACCCGATAAATCAATCCGGACTAATTAGAAGCAGCTGTATTAATAACCTCGACTATCTTGAAGTGTTTATAAATTCAATAGATCAGTCAGAATCTTAAATAACATAGGGGTAACTATTTCAGTTAGCTGGCTTTTTATAAAATCTTCTAAACGATAAAGTAAATCTACTGCCTATCCATGAGCCACTTTATTTAATTCTTTAATAGATATCCATTCCTCGTTAAGCACACACTGTATGCCGTTTACCAGGCTGGTGAACTTGGGGGGTTTGGTGAAGAAGTGTACGTTTCCGAGAAGCTTCATTTTTACGAAATCCTGATTTTCTTTAGAGGTAGTAAAAATAATTACAGGTGTGTACTTTAAAATTTCTATTTTTCTTAATTGTTGCAGGCATTGCCATCCATTCATTTTAGGCATATTTAAATCCAGGAATATAAAGTCGGGCAAGGTGTCTTCGGGGTTCATGAGAACTTTCAGGGCGTTTTCTCCATTGGTTGCAGTCAGAACCCTGCTTGTCGGATCTGCAATCAACAAAGCCTCACAAAATAGCAGTCTGTCATCTTCATCATCGTCCACAATCATGACGGTTTTGATATACATAATATGAATGTAATAAAACTTCCTGAGTATCAGTTAAGTTATTAAAGAAAGGCTATCTTCTACTTTGTGTATTTCAATAAATCGGGTAAAATTTAATCAATGTCTAAAAGTTTACCTAAATCAAATAGTCAGCAGAAGAACGCTTCTAATCCGATCGTCGCAATAGGTGCTTCGGCGGGTGGATTGGAAGCTGTTAGGGAATTGCTCACAGAACTTCGTCCGGATTTCGGGATGGCTTTTATATATATTCAGCATTTACATCCTACGCATAAGAGTATGTTGTCAGAGATATTGCAGAGAATCACCAGGGGGAAAGTATTGGAGGCAGCTCATTTATTACACATCCAGCCAAATCATCTTTGATAGCTTTTATGTAACTGGAAATTTTTCTTTTGCTTAAAAATAAAATGTGCTATTTTTCGCCGTCGGCAAAGCAGCTTATGAAAGAACCTTTTTATATAAACACAAATTTCCTATATGATTATGATTTAACGCAATTTCCAGCGTTATGTTATCCGAAACATAACACTTGCGTTATACTATGCTGATGGCTGAAAGCTAACGGCTGGCAGTAAAAAGTATTAACCCTGCATTTACAAAACCGCATGTATGAAATTTAAAGACATTTTTAACCTCGATGTTGTTGATATCAAAAACTGTGAAGAGGAACTTATTCATATACCCGGAAGTATACAGCCTCATGGATTGCTGCTGGGATTGCAAATGAATAATTTTACTATTGAATATTGCAGCAAAAATAGTTTTAAAATAACCGGATTAAAATATGAACAATGCCTGGGCAACGGGTTGGAGTCACTCCTCGGGTAAAAACAAATAAAAAAGTTTATACGAATCATTTCTTCACCGGACTTCCTGTCTCCGGGGGCAATGCATTTTAAGCTGGGCAACCAATCTTTTGATTGTACCATTCAAAAAATAATAATATTTTTTACTGGAGTTTAAACAGGCAGTTGACGCTAAAAAAAAGATTGTCGATATAAACCAGCAGGCTAAAAATATAATCGACTACATGCAGAAGCCGGGCTCTCTGCAAATGCTTTGCACGTTCGTTGCTGAGGAAACCAGGATCATTACCGGCTATGATCGTGTAATGATATATAAGTTTGATGAAGACTATAACGGTCATGTGTACGCTGAAAGTAAAAGTGATGGCATGAAGTCTTGGATGAACCTGCATTATCTTCACACGGATATCCCGGTTCAGGCACGGGCGTTATATCTTAAAAATACGCTTAGAATAATTCCTGATGTTAATTACACCCCCTCGCCTGTTTTTACGATAGATGACGCACCTGATAAAGACTTAGACTTAAGTATGTCGGTTCGCCGAAGTTCCTCCCCTATACACCTTCAGTATCTTAAAAATATGGGTGTGACCGCTTCCCTGACCATCTCACCTGTTCATTCTGACAAGTTGTGGGGAATGATTGCATGTTACCACAATACACCTAAATATTTAAACGGGGAAGTTCGTATGGCTGCTACAATACAGGGCCGGATTTTAACTTCACAGATCAGTAACCGCGACCTTGCGGAAGAGTATGGCGAGGCGAAGCATATAGACAACGCGTTGAATAATCTTCTGGTACAGGTGTTTTCCAGCGAAGGACTTTTAGTAGATGACCTTGTAATACAAAAAGATTTATTGCTGATAACAAAGGCGTCAGGCGTTATTATTATTTTGAATGATAAAATTTTTAGCGTAAGTAATGTGTCCGAGCCTGCTGAAATAAAGAAGCTTGTTAACTGGCTTCATACTTACAGTCGCGCTACCGGTATAAACATATCCAACCTGTCATCACTTTACAAGGACGCGAAAAAGTGGAGTAACATTGTTTCCGGGGTTATATACCATTCTTTAGGAAGCGGGCAGCGTAATTGTATCATCTGGTGCCGGCCTGAAGTTATCCAGGAGGTTAACTGGGCTGGAAACCCGCATGAGGCTATCGTTAAAGATAAAGGTTCCTTATCTCCCCGGAATTCTTTTGAAACCTGGAAAGAGACATAACGGTATGAAAGCAGTAAGTGGCAAAGTATTGAAATAAAGGCGGCCTCAAATTTCGCGAATGCCTTTCAGAAGCATGTTCACATGCTTTTTTTAGCGGAGGAAGAATTGAAACAACTTAATTTGAAAGAGAAATTTAAGAAGGCGGATACCGAACTTCAGAACCTGTACTGGATAGGATCGCACTATTTAAATGAGCCCTTAAGAAAGATTCAGATGTTCGCATCGAGGATCATGAATGAAGATAATGCCGGGGATTTTCAAATGATATTCAGCTCTGTTATAAGAATGAATGATTCTGCAAAACGGATGCAGTTACTGGTGTCAGATATTTTATCTTACTCCGGTTTAAGTCGTGTAGAAGACGGCCTTATGAATGTGAACCTTAATGAAGTTGTAGTTAATGTAATCGATGAGCTTAGTTCGGAAATAAAAAACCTGGATGCAATGGTTACTTATAACGAATTGCCGGAAGTGAAAGGTGTCTCCTTTTTTCTTCAACAGCTATTAGTAAATCTTTTAAGGAATTCTTTAAAGTTTTCTAAAATCGCGACGCCTCCACTCATTGAAATAAATTATAGGGGAAAAGTGCAATTGGACGGCAATGAAAGTTCAGCGGAAAGGTTTCATAAAATCACCATCAGCGATAACGGAATAGGATTCGATAACCAGTTTAAAACATCGATCTTTAAAGTATTCACCCGATTACACAGTCAAAATGAATACAGCGTCGGTTCGGGCGTCGGGTTGGCGCTCTGTAGCAAAATAATGAATAATCATAATGAATATATTTCTGCCAATGGAGTTCCGGGTATAGGTTCTACTATATCTTTATTATTTCCTGCCAGTATACGATATAGCTGATTAAGTTTTTCTCCGCAAAAAAACATATTGCTATGTTATCTTTTTATTATTTAATCATTCCTCCCGTATATTTGTTAATAAATAGTTTATTAGTATAAGAAATGCATGTCATTAAATAATTTAGCTTTTTTCAAATCGACCTGACGATATTTTGTAGCTATGAAAAGATTTCGATTCGTGGTTTTTATAATGCTGGCATTTCTTTTTGCTTCAGGGTTTACTGAAAATCATGAACAATGTAATGCTATTGTAGGCAGATGGATCTCACAGCAAGGCAATGTGATCGTTCAGATATACAAAGATTCAGTAACTTTTAAAGGCAAGGTGCTTTGGTTTAATGATAGTGATGATAAAAACAATCCCATGAACTCGCGGACTGATTCAAACAATCCGGATATCAATCTCAGGAACCGCAAAATTTTAGGTCTTGACGTTCTTCACGGACTCGTCTATAATAATAAGTGTAATTGCTGGCAGGAAGGAAAAATTTATGATGTAAGGTCAGGCCGCACATGGAGTTCAAGCATCATGCTGGAAAATGAAGACCTTCTGAAAATAAGAGGATTCTGGCATTATGAGTTTATTGGCAAGTCAATGATCTTCCAGCGGTTGAAGTAATGTGATGGTATGTTTACTGTAAATTGAAGTGTTGCCATCAGCTATCAGCCTTCAGCTATCAGTCATTGCTTACCCAGCACAATAAATTATTTGATAATAAAAATAATGATTACCTGGTAACCACTTACTCACCCGCTTCTTTAATGATCGATTCATATATTTTCCTTGCACGATCGTATGCAATGCGGGCCGCTTCCAGCTCGCTGCTTTTTATATTGGGATGCTTGGTTTTCCAGCATTGCTCCAGTGCGGCAAGGCACCATACTGCACTTCTTTTATCCCTTACAGGTTTATCATCTACCATTACAAAAATAGGATTCGTATGAGAGCTGGAATTAACACGTACAGCAAACCAGCCTGATTTTATTATCTTATAAATAAATTTTATATTATTCCATTTTCCATCTGCCGTTATTTCCTGCTTATCCACCGCGTTTCCATTGTATATCAATTCAACAAATACCTTCCTCGACGAATCTACTCTTGCCCGTTCGATATTCCAGAAAGGAAACTGGTCGGTTGAACGCGATGCAATAAAGCGGCCTCTCTCATCTTGTGTTTCAGTTAGCATAGCTGCCGCCTTCACTTCAATATTTAAAGTTGAAAGAGCAGTGGCAGCTATTTCACTATTTCCCTCGCCTGACGCTGCATTGTTTATTTTGAAATCGATAAGATGAGAGAATCCGTCTGACACATAACTCCTGCCGCTTTTAACTGCCTTCATCATACCTGAAAAATTTAAACCCTCTTCAGGTTTAGCGTAAGTGCGGCCCTGGCCTACTCTTTCATCTGATATACACGGAAAATCTGTTTCCCCGCCTATCCTGGTTCTGAAACCACAATTAAGGGTATGGTACCACATATTTAATTCCCAGGGTACCGGCGTATCGCCCAAAGAGTAATAATCGATGACATTGTTTGTTACGGTAACTATATATTCGTTGGCGCCTATACCGTCCATTTTAGGGATGACATAATTTGGCAGATCGTTGGTTGAAGTTACAGGCTCGAGTCCCCAACCCGAATGGGCATACGCCGTTATGCCGCCCTGGCTTTTTGCCCATTGAAGCACCGGTAATGTCCAGCTTGGCCATTGTTCTATAAGGGTTGTATTGGGATAATCATCTTCCTTCAGGTTCAATAACACAACATGCCCTGCATGCGAAGAAGGAAAACCGGACACTTCTATATCGTACCGCAGCAGGTTTTGCTTATTGGATAAAGGATTGTCTTTACCTGTGAAATACTGTTTCTGGTGATACCAGCTTGGCCCCCAGGTAAGGTTGCTGCCAAGGTTCAGGTCTTCCCCTTTGATCTGCCTGAACATATCCAGTGGCGGTACTCCTTCTTCCGGACTTTCATAGTGAGAACAACCTGCCGCATGAATGTGATGATCCGCACTGTACCAGCCCAGAGCGGCCATGTGGATCCAGCGCTTAAGGCGAAAACTTATTTTGATGGAGTCCTTATTTGCCGGAATGATGACTTCGCGGTGTTGTATAGTATATTCGGGGCCTCTGGTGTATTCAACGTCGTAGTTTCCCGGTGGTAAATACACATACTCACCGGAGGCACGGTAAACCTGTGGCTGGAAAAAATAATCCGGAAAATCATCTTTGGAAGCAAGTCTGCGGGAAGGAAGCGGGTAGATGCCTTTTAATTTTCCGGTAGCAGCAAACGAATCAACCGCGATCACCTGTTTACCCTGTTCCCAGTCGCGCCATGGATAACGCATCCTTATAACTTTGCTGCGGCTATACCGTTCAATGCCATCCGTGATTATAAAAGAAGCCATGGCAGGGGAATCGTCTTCCTCTTTTACATCGAGGATCATTTTTACCGCCGGCTTTATATCGAACAACATACTTATTGTATTCCTGAACCCTATGTCCTGCGTCCCTTGTCCTACATTGAATCCGATCTCTGCTTCTCTTCTTCCTTTTTTTTCGGTGTAAAGCTGTATCACAGCATATTCTAATTCGAGTCCTGACAAGTTTGGATGTAATGGCCTGTCGCGGTAAACAGCTATCTCCAGGAAACTGTTATCCAACTCACCCGGTGTAAGCTTATTCTTATCCTGCATCCGCGGTGCGTTGGTGGAAGTATGAAACAAGGGGCTGGCATTAGCACTTTGGGCGATCAATGCCGCTGAGATATGCGCCTGGTTATGTATTTTAACCAGGTAACTTGTCCACCCTTGCTGCATCAGCACTGGTTTAGCGCGGCCTGCTTCTACCTTAACCCTCGACTCAGGATTGATATCGATCATAGCAAGGCAGAAAGGATCAAGGATCTCCTGAACACTTTTTACCGTCAGCATATCATAAGGCAGGTCTTTCAACGCGCGTAGCTTATTAAGCGAATAGGAAGGCAGAGAACTGCCAATAAAAGTAAGCGCCTCACTCACGCGGATTGCCTGTGCTAGCAATGGTTGCGGCTCGATGTTATTTTTAAGGTATGCCTGAGCCAGTTCGGTTTCATGGTGATGCTGCGCATCTACACCGGTAAACTGCAGGCAAAGCGTGATACAGCAAAAAATTTTCACGACTAACAGACGCAGGCTGGCCTTTGAAATAAGCATTTCTTTCTTTTAGGGATAATGAAATTAATCATTTATTGTTATGCTAACCCTTCGGGTCTTCATGTCTCCGTGCAAAAAAAGAGATAACCACGGAGACACGAAATCACAAAGGAAGAAATATAAATGATTCACCCTTCGTGTTTCCTTAAAGCCTTCGTGCTTTGGGGGGCAAAAAAGAGATAGCAACTTAGTATATTATTTCTTAATTAACTTAACACTACTTTAGATATTTTTATTTTTTGGAGTAGTATCTTCAGTACACGATCGATTCAAGATGAAAAAACTATCTATCTTTTTTTTAATGAGCATCGCCATGCAAGGCATGAACGCGCAGCTTAGTGTGAGGTATAACCCGGCCATACAGCCTGTAACAGGCATCCAGTATTTCAGGCCGGGGGGTAATAATTTATTCGTCGGGGATTGCATGCCTTTTTACAAAGACGGCACTTATTATTTATATTGGCTGATAGACTCTGCGCATCATGCTGCGCTCCATGGTCTGGGCGGCCATCAATGGGTGCTTAGTACTACTAAAGATTTAAAAAACTGGAAGCATTATCCCATTGCAATCGGCATTGACGAAGATTGGGAAAAATCAATCTGCACCGGCTCTGTTGTTTTTACTAACAATCAATACTATGCTTTCTATGCAACGCGACTACTGGAAAATGGAAAGGTGAACGAACAGTTAAGTTATGCGATAAGTAAGGATGCACAACATTTTGAGAAACAAAAGCCTAATCCGTTTTATACTTCGGCGCCTGGTTATAGCAGCAGAAATTTTCGCGATCCGAAAGTGATTGTGGATGCAGCAAATAACTTTCATTTGTTTATTTCCAGCCAGCAGGATAGTGTGCAATTAAAAGGTCTTGACGGATGCCTGGTGCATTTGGTTTCTAAAGATCTGAAGCATTGGGAAACAAGGCAACCAATTATTACCGGTCAGCAATCTGTCCCCGAATGTCCGGATTATTTTTACTGGAAAGGATGGTATTACTTAATGTACAGCGACAATGGTAATACTTCCTACTTAAAATCCAGGGCTGCTTACGGTCCATGGCAGCAACCGGCTAACCAGGTGTTTGATGAGGACTGGTCGAATGTTGTAAAAACTGCGGACTTTGCCAATGGCAGAAAAATAGCGGCATCGTGGATTCCATCAAGGCTGGAAAATAAAGACAACAACCGTGAAGTGTTTGGCGGAAACTTATTATTAAGAGAAGTAAAACAATTAGCGGACGGTACTTTAACAACATCGTTCCCGGAAGAAATATTACCTGTTACTAAAAGTTCGCTTACCTTAAAGATGGGTAAAGATTCCCTGACTGATAACCACGATCCTGCACATATCATTATCAATGCGCCCAATGGGGCAGGCGCTATGTATTTCGAGCAGGTACCATTAAATTGCAGGATCACGATGGAGATAGAGCCGGAAGGCAGCAACGAAGAATATGGTCTTTACCTCCGCTCCACTTTGAAAGGCACCGATGGTTATAAATTAAATTTCCGGTCTGCTGAACGGGTCGTGAGCCTTGGTAATACAAGTGTTCATGCGGTAACGGGACTGAACAAAAAAATAAAACTAGACATCATCATGCAGAACAGTATTATCGACGTATGCATAGATGGCCGCCGTTGTATTGTAAACCGTACTCCGGAACAAAAAGGAAATATGCTGTGGTTGTTCTCCAAACATGGCAAGGTAAAATTTCATTCGGTTAAAATATTTCCCATAAGCCCGGTGAATGAATATTGACATTGTTATCCATTCAAATCATGGCTAACGTATAACCTAATTTTATTATTATTCAAATAAAAAACTATGTTTGGAAAATTTGAAAACATTGAAGTCTTTCTTGATTCCTATATAAAAGACCAGGAGCTAAAAAAGATGGAAGCAATTAATTTGCTTTCGTTGGAAAATCAGCTGGCATTGTTAAGAAGTCTGCAAATTGCCGACGTTGCCGAAGTGAAAGCTACTATTAAACAAAGGCTGCCTGATGATAAGTCCACTCCAATGCATTACCAGATGACAATTGTTTTGGATGAGATACTGCAGTTCACTTCCGACATACAAAAGGATATGCTGCAATCCAAACAAAATCATTCACCGGTTTTTGTGGCGATAAGATTTGGTGACCGGCAGGGTATCGTTCAACCTATAAAGATTGGAATGAATACTGCGGATAAAATGCATTTTAAAGGTCAGTGGATTACCAAAGATAAAGCTTACAGCCATGGCGGCGAGAAGATGTCTGTCCTGCATTTTACCCATCATCCTATCGGCTTTACCTGCACTATAGAAAAATGTTATGCCTAAGCAAATGGTTCCTGGATATACAAAGAAAATAACTTCTGATTTTGCTTCATTCTAAAATAATGAAATATATAATTTGCGAATCGGTGTTCAAGTAATTTGATTAAAAATTCAGTTCTGTTATAACTTACAAACAAAAAAAGCCATCACTAAGATGGCTTTTTAAATTAACATGAAACCCCTTATGGATGTCTTTCAGCATGTTTTTTGGCAGCTTCTTCAGCATGTTGAGTTGCATGAACATTATGTCCACTGGCAGCATGGGCTTCATGCGCAGCTTTTTCATGTTCATCAACCTGGTTGTGTTTATGAGCCTGCTTATGATGTTTAGCGGCTTCTTCATGGTGCTTGGCAGCTTCTTCGTGATGATTGTGTTTCATAATTAATTATATTTTAAGATTATAAAACTACTCAAATCTTACTCTCAGAGAATATAAATAATTTTAATAACATCTGATTAACCTGCCTTAAAATGCTGGTAATTGATAAATCGATATCGATAATGTAAGGCAGCATTATTGCACTGTTTGAAAATTTTCTTTTAAGAAGAATTAGGGTATAATGATTAAAACAAATTTTTTATCTTTAGTAATTTTACAGATTTTTATTTGGAATTCTACCAAAATTTTATATGGAAGTATTAAAAGTAAGCGCTGCATCTTCTTCAATATTTAAAGATAAGAAACCGGTCTCAGTAAGAATATGGCATTGGACAACATTTTTAGTCCTCAGCGCTTCAATGATCACTGTATTATTCGCATCAACCATGTTTTCAACAAAAAGCAATGTGCCTATGGTCACCGAACAGATACTAAAGAAAGGAGGTGCCGTAACACCTGTACAGGCCAGAGCCGTGGCGCATGAATACAGCGATAAATTATGGATGGTGCACAAATATATCGGGTACGGCTTAAGCTTTTTATTGTTATTTAGAATTGTTATAGAAATGATTATGTCTAAAGAACAAAGGTTGTACGCTAAAATTATGCAGGTTATAAAACCTGCTAAAGTTCAATACCCTGGTAGTGACAGGAAACATTATTTGTTTGTAAAATATGGATACTTATTTTTCTATCTGGTTTTACTGGTAATGGTTATTACCGGTTTAGGACTCGCTTATGAAGATGTCCCTTTTTTGAAATCGTTGCACAAACCCCTGGTACAGGTTCATAGCATAGCACAATACACGGTGTATGCATATGTGGCGCTTCACATTGTGGGAGTAATCCGTGCCGAGTTTACAGGCAACAAAGGGATTGTATCTGCAATGATAAACGGAGATCCTAATTAACCAATATACTAATCTACTCTTTATTTGTGATGATATCGGATGTCTGACTTCATAATTCTCCTGGTAGGTCAAGCAGTTGGTGTACTGCATTTTCTTTTTTTAAAGCCTTGCAACCAATTATTCCAATTTTTAAACTTATGTAGTTTTAAAATTCTTTATTCATTTAAACGCTATCCATGATTCAACCATGCAAGTGCTATTGTATTGAAATATATTCAACTGAATAACGATATTATTTTCTAATTCAACAATACACGGGCTTGACAATTGCACTGTTAATCTAAAATTTTATTTTTTAATTATATATTAAAAGATACAAGTAAATGTAATTAGTTGCTCATCACTTACGATAGAATTTGCTGGTCTTCAATCGTGCATACTTCAATCTTATCTTATGAAATTTCTTTTATTAACTGTGATTGCATTAGTTAATTTTAAAATGGCTTTTTCGCAAAAGCCAAATAATAAAATTGCAAAAGGTCAGTTTCCGTCATCATCGGTCTTCAACCAAAGTTCAGCGCCGGAGTTTGTTAAAGGTAAAGTTGTATTTATAAATGAACAGGGTGACTATGAATTTGATTCAGGTAGATTATTAAATGTTGAAACGGATAATAATACGGGTGAAGTCCATTACAGAACGCAACAGCTTATTAACGGGTTTGTTGTTGAGAATGCCGTTTATCTACAGCATGTTCTGAATAACAAAGTGGTAACTGCTAATGGCAGGTGGCTCAAACATTATCCTGCTAAGTTACTGTCCAAACCTGCTATCCCTGTAAATGCGGCGCTTCGAAACGCCCTTCAAAAATGCGGAGCCTCGGTTTATAAATGGCAGCTCCCTTTAGAAGAAGCGTTGTTAAAAAAGGAACTTAAAAATGAAGGTGCCACATACTATCCCACAGCCGTGCTTGTTTATTATTCAGGTGAAGAAGATGTTGACAGTTCAAAATTAAGACTTGCTTACAAATTTGATATTTATGCGCAAACACCTTTGTCGAGACAATATATTTTTATCGATGCTTCAGACGGAAAAGTATTGGGAACCAGGAATCTTCTTCATCGCGTGAATACACCTGCCACGGCTATCACTGTCTTTAGCGGCTCGCAGGGTATTGTAACTGATGAAACCGATGGCGCCTACAGACTCAGGGAAACCGGCAGGGGACAAGGTATAGAAACTTACAATCTTGTGACCTCTGATAATTATTCTGCGGCAGTAGACTTTCTAAATCCTACCACCATATGGAATAACGTAAATGATAAAAAAGATCAGTACGCTACAGACGCTCATTGGGGTACCGAAAAAACATGGGATTATTTTTATTATAAATTCGGACGTAACAGTATCGACAACGCTGGATTTGCTTTGAGAAGCTATGTGCATTACAGCACCAATTTTTATAATGCCTACTGGGATGGGTTGAGAATGACTTATGGTGACGGCAACAGTATAAACAATTACCAGCCATTAACTACTTTGGATGTTTGTGGCCATGAGATCTCTCATGGTGTTACCCAGTATACTTCAGGACTTATTTATTCGGGAGAGTCTGGTGCTATCAATGAAGGGTTGAGTGATATTTTTGGCACGGCGATAGAAAATTATGCACGGCCTTTAAAATGGGATTGGATCATTGGTGGCGACTTCGCTGGTTTTAGAAATATGTCAGACCCTGGCGCTTACCTGCAACCTGATACTTACAAAGGCAGGTATTGGGATCCGGGTGAAGAAGTTCATACTAACAGCGGCGTACTCAATTACTGGTTTTACCTCTTAAGTGCAGGAGGCAGTGGTAACAATGATATCTTTTGTAATTATAAAGTACAGGGTATAGGGATTGAAAAAGCCGCGGCGATAGCGTTCAAAACAAATACACAATACCTCTTCCCAACTGCGAAATATGAAGATGCTGCAAAATATTCGTTAATGGCGGCAGCTGATCTCTATGGCGAAGCCAGTAACGAAGTGGCACAGACAGCAAGTGCCTGGGCAGCGGTTGGAATTAATATCCAGGCTACTATTCCATTAGTAGTCGCAGCTGCGCCAGTAATTTGTGCAGGTAACAATACCCGCCTTTCAATTACCGGTGGTAAATTAAATGGTGCTGCTTACTGGCAGTGGTATACCGGCAAATGCGGAGGTAACCTTGCCGGCACCGGCACCTCAACTGACGTGTTGCCTGATTCAACAACAACTTATTATGTAAGGGGGGAAGGAGGCTGTGCAAATTTTACCGATTGTGCATCGGTAACCGTAACGGTAAATCGGGTAACACCGAAGCCTGTAATTGCGGTAAGCGGGCCAACCAGTTTTTGCCAGGGTCAGTCTGTTATATTAAGCGGCGCTCCCGGCTTTACGTCATATTTATGGAGCGACGGTTCCAACAGCGTATCATTGCTGGTGAATAAATCCGGTTCTTACCGTTTGAAAGTTAGTAGTGCCAGCGGTTGTGAAAGCCAGTTATCTGATCCTGTTATTGTAAATGTTTCAGCTTCTGCCACTGTACCCGTAATTACTGTTACCGGATCAACTACTACCTGTCTTTCAGGTAATGTAATGCTTACAGCCTCTAATGCGTTTAGTTATCTGTGGTCGACAGGCGAAAAATTACAATCGATTTCAGTGAGTAAGCCTGGTAGTTATAGTGTTACCACCACTACTGAAACCGGTTGTTCGGCAACATCATTGCCGGGGGTAATACAGTTTACTGACAATCAAGCGCCGGTTCCGCTGATAGCCAACCTGCCTTTGATTACTGCGGATTGTTCGGTTACAATAACAAATATTCCTGTGGCGATGGATAGTTGTGCAGGATTAATTCATGCTACCACTAATGATCCGCTGTCTTATAATACACTAGGTTATCATACAATAAAATGGCTGTATAATGATGGCAACGGTAACTCAAGTTTTCAACAGCAACAGGTATTTATAAAAGATAATACACCACCTGTAATAGTTTGTCCTGCATTTCCGGGTGGATGTTCAGCAATCAGTGGAATATACCCGGTACCAGTAGCAAAAGCTACCGATAACTGTGGCGTTGATATGTCGGGTTTTTCTTTTACCGTATCAGGCGCCACAAAAAGAAGCGGGAGCGGAGCAGACGCATCCGGTTTTTTTGCAATTGGAGTAAATACACTTACATACACTGTAAAAGATGTAAATGGAAATACAGGATCATGCAGCACAACTATACTGATAAGTGCCGGTATCAATGCAACGATACCTGATGTGTACGCTGTATCTCCCGGCGGACAGGCAAATACATTGTATATTGGGTATGGTCCTTCATCATTTCAATTAGCCGCGTCCGCCACAGGCGGATCGGGAATATATACTTATAACTGGTCAACAGGTGAACACACAAAGTCAATTGCCGTTACTTCAACTATACCGGGAACTTATAACTATAGTTTGACCGTTACAGATAGCAAAGGCTGTTCTGTGGTGATCTCAAAAACTATTCATGTAGTTGACGTAAGGTGTGGAAATAAAAATGATAAGGTAGCCATTTGTATGGTGCCTCCCGGTAATACGGAAAAAAGTAAAACCAACTGTGTGTCGCCTAACGGGGCAGCTGCGCAGCTCTCAAATAATTCATATCTCGGCGCTTGTTCATTATCGTCTGCCATGCAGGTATTGGTAGTCGATAATCAAAATGGCTTACTGGCGGGCAATGCTACTTTCGGGGCGACTGCATGGCCCAATCCAAGTTATACCAACTTTCATCTGCAATTTAAAAGTAGCAACGATGTGCCTGTAACTATAAAGATTACAGATGTATTTGGAAGAATTGTTATTGTTATGCCGCATGCCATTGCTAATAAGATATATGTATCAGGCGGCAATCTGAAGCCAGGGGTGTATATTGTGCAGGCAATTCAGGGCAACAACCATGTTACGATAAAAATAGTGAAACAGTAAAGGTGCATTGTCTGCACAAAGCCCGGTTCCAAAATTTGAGATACAGCACATGCCTCTTACCTCATAGCTCGTACCTCATACCTGATAGCAATAAAACTATACCATGAATAAAACTGGACCAATTATTATTATCGAAGATGACAAAGATGATCAGGAAATTCTTATGATTATATTTGAAGAGTTAGGTTATATAAATGAAACGGTTTTCTTTACTGATGGAAATGACGCGCTTACTTATTTAAATGAAACCAACACCAAACCCTTCCTTATTCTTTCAGATATCAATATGCCAAAGATCAATGGCTTTGAACTGAGGATGAAAGTTTTTACCAATGAGCAACTGCAATCCAAATGCATACCATACTTATTTTTTACTACCGGCGCTACCCGGAAATCCGTTTTAGAAGCGTATGCCTTATCGGTGCAGGGGTTCTTTAAAAAACCAAGTGACATAACTGCGTTAAAGGTAACTATTAAAAGGATAATAGAATACTGGCAGGAATGCATAGCCCCGAATGAATTTGATTAATTGTTTTTATTCTTGCTATGGTCACCTGGTGCAAGTTTAAGTATTAGGAATCTCAAGGATAGCTTTGATAAATGGAAAAATATCCCCCGCCTGCCACTGCCGCATTCTTTTGCGGGCAAGGCATTGGCTGACGCTATAAATGAATAAGCTATATTTACAGTCTATGGCAGTAAATAATTTACTTGATACCAGTACAGTTAGTCTTAGTGATATAATTGGAAATGGTAAAGTATATAAAGTACCTTCTTATCAGCGAGATTATTCATGGAAGCAGGATCATTGGGAAGACTTATGGGCAGATATTCTTACTATTTTTACTGGTAGTAGCGTACATTATATGGGATCGATTGTCTTACAAAATAAGGGTAATAAAGAATATAGTGTTATCGACGGTCAGCAAAGGCTATCTACCTTAACCTTAATAGTTTTAGCTACCATTAAAAATATTCAAAGATTAATTGAAAAAGAAATCGATAAAAATAATAATCTTGAGCGTGTATCATTACTTACAAAAAAATTTTTAGGAGATAAAGATCCCGGTTCTTTGACTTATTCTGCAAAACTCGAACTCAATGAAAATAACAATAGTTTTTTTCAGACACACTTAATGGTATTCAGGCCGCCACTAAATGAAAAAACCCTTCGAGACTCAGATAAATTATTATGGCAGGCATACAATTTTTTCCTGAATAATATTTCCACCTATTTCCAAAATAAGGATAATGGAGAAGAGTTAGCCAACTTCCTAAACAGACAGGTTGCAGAGAAAATGATGTTTATTCAAATTGTTGTTGAAGACGAGCTTAGTGCATATACGGTTTTTGAAACTTTAAACTCAAGAGGTGTTAGCCTAACTGTTACCGATCTCCTAAAGAATTATTTATTTTCCCTTTCAACAAAAGTGGACTTAGCGCATGTTAAAGAAAAATGGCGGAAGATAGTAGATGCTGTTGGGTTGGATAATTTCCCGGTCTTTTTAAGACACTATTGGATTTCAATAAACAAATTAATCCGGCAAGAATATTTATTTCGGGCAATGAAGGACGTTGTAAAAACATCTCCTGCGGTAATTGAACTTTTAGATCAATTAGAAAAAAATGCACAGTTATATAATGCGTTATTAAATTCTTCAGACCCTTTTTGGATTGGGCAAAAAGAACAAAAGAAAAAAATTAAGGAGATAGAACTGTTTAAGGAAAAACAGGCTTTACCACTTTTACTGGCATCGTATAATAATTTAACAGCTGAAGAATTCACAAAGGTTTTGAGAATCGTTGGTGTAATAACTTTTCGTTATACAATAATTGGCGGTCTTCACACAAATCTTAAAGAAGAAGTGTATAACAAAGCTGCGGTTAAAATTAGTAATAAAGAGTTAACGACTGCTTCCTTGATTGCAAAAGATGTGAAAGCATTATATACCAGTGATAAAGATTTTAAAAATGATTTTTCAACTACAGCAATTGTTACTAAAAGAAATAAAAAATTGGTACGTTATATTTTATTTGAAATTGAAAATCATTTAGCTCAGACAGATATTGATTATGAAGAGAGTCCGGCAACTGTTGAGCATATCCTGCCAGAGAATGCAGGTGAGGAATGGATAGCCAGTTTCCCTGTTTCCCTCCAGGAATCTTTAGTTTACAGAATCGGTAACTACACATTATTGGAAGATGATAAAAACAGGGATTGCGGAAGCAAGAATTTTGAAGCAAAAAAAGCTATCTACCATACCAGTCAATATGAATTAAGTAAGAAAATAGTTGCTACAGACTGGACACCAAATACGTTGGACAACAGACAAACAAAACTTTCAGACTATGCGAGTGCTGTATGGCGACTTCCGTACTTCGACTAGCTCGAAAGTGAATATTTTTCTCTGCTTATAATTTGTTACTGCTTTGATTTTTATCCATTCAATTTCGCCAGCGCTTTCACTTTAGACCAGATGCC
>Ga0123338_10001804_pt1 | contig 20312 bp, 18 predicted proteins | sample grotaG_FD_89793 | JGI IMG/M metagenome (GOLD analysis project Ga0123338, IMG submission 89793) | Glacier valley bacterial and archeal communities from Borup Fiord, Nunavut, Canada, to study Microbial Dark Matter (Phase II) -... | ecosystem: Environmental > Aquatic > Freshwater > Ice > Glacier ...
CTGCCATTGTACTGAGTACCTCCAGTAATAAATTATTAATCATATCTATGAGCCATTCCTGACCGGTTTCCATCTGCATCATAGAGGTAGGGAGGTCCAATATCTTTATACGTATACCCTCAGACTTGTAATATTCCAGCTCCTCTTTTATTTGAGCCTTATTACGCCCCAACCGGTCCAGACTTTTTATATAGATGGTACTTCCTCTCTCAGCTACCTTGCGGAGTAACTGATATTGCGGCCTATCCGTAGATTTCCCACTCTGCTTATCCATAAAAATAAACTTCGAGTCTACATACTTTTCTAATTCCAAAATTTGTCTGTCCAAATGTTGAAATTGGCTCGATACTCTTGCATAGGCGTATTCTCTAGCCATAATCATTATCCTCCTCTAACCATTCGTATTTCTATACTTTAACGAGCACCATGAAACTAATACCTTTTTGCGTCCGTAAATGTTTCATCGGACAGATTACGAACAACCGCATAATATTGATACATTTACGGTAACTTTAGCACATTATACGAAGCTGGAAATCTTTAGTCAAGCAGTACTTCTTGTGGTTGTGGGAAGAGCGCCATATGGATTTGTTTTATTCTTTATAAGGACGACTTTAGAGATAGTATAGCCGACACAATTCTGATACCAACCTCTTTAGATAATTTTATTGTGCCTACACAGGCATCTCTGTGAAATAACTGGAAAAATCTTGGTAATAATAGAGTAAACCTGTAGACATTGAAGATTCTTTGCTATATAATAAGTAAATAAGTTTATTTACATACCGATAGGGAGGAGGACGTTGCTTTTGAGCAAAAACGAATTTGGTGAATATCTCAGAAAACTCAGACAGTCAAAGCAGATTACACAAGAGCAACTTGCAGCCGCTGTGCTAAGGCATAAAATGACCATTTCTCAGATTGAAAACGGTAAGAATGACCCTCCCCAAGGTGATTTGTTAGAAAATATTATTCAGGCTCTTAGCTCTACTTCTGAAGAAGCTAACGAGTTACGTGATTTATCAGCACTTGCAAGGAACTCTATACCGATTGACATTTTAGATTACTTTAAAAGCAACGCAGGCTTAAGAGCAGCTATACGCAGAGCAAAGTCAAAAGATATAAGCAGTAACGAATGGGAAAAATTATTTTAAGGAGAGACAGTATGACGAATTTTACAGACAAGGCCAACTTTATATGGAGTGTTGCAGACCTGTTACGTGGCGATTTTAAACAGAGTGAATACGGTAAGGTAGTTCTTCCATTTACGGTGCTACGTCGTTTTGATTGCGTGCTTGCACCAACGAAAGATAAGATACTTGAAATGAATAAAACATTAACTGTAAGCAACAAGACACCTGTCTTTAAAAGGCTTACGGGACACGATTATTATAATGTCAGCCGGTTTGACTTCGGAAAGCTTATAGATGACTCAAACACAATAGATACTAACTTGCGTGATTATATAAATGGCTTCTCAGACGATGTTAAAGATATACTGGATAAGTTTGAGATATTCACAGTTATAGAGAAACTTAAGAAAGCTAACCTTTTATACCTTGTTGTACAGAAGTTTGCAGAGCTTGACCTTGCAGCAGATAATGTGGACAATCTCGAGATGGGCTATATGTATGAAGAACTTATCCGCCGTTTCTCAGAACTTTCTAACGAAACTGCTGGTGAACACTTCACACCAAGAGAAGTAATTGAGCTAATGGTAGAGCTGTTATTTGACCCAGATATGGACGAGATGACAAAAGAAGGTAAGGTCGTCACTATATTCGACCCCGCCTGTGGCACCGGAGGTATGCTTTCTGTTGCTCAGAACAAGATGATTGCGACCAACACAAAGACTACAGTTATTCCTTTCGGGCAAGAACTGAACCCTGAAACCTATGCTACTTGCAAGTCAGATATGATACTGAAAGGCAACACGAACAGTAAAATCATACTTGGAAACAGCTTTTCCGAAGATGGTTTTACCGGTCAGACCTTTGATTATATGCTTTCTAATCCTCCTTTTGGAGTTGAATGGAAAAAGGTTGAGAAGTTTATTAAGGACGAGGGCGAAAAGCAAGGTTTTAGCGGCCGTTTTGGTGCTGGAACTCCAAGAATATCAGATGGTTCGTTACTTTTCTTGCAGCATATGATTTCAAAGATGACACCAAAGGATAAAGGTGGTAGCCGACTTGGTATTGTTTTCAATGGCTCACCACTATTTTCAGGTGATGCTGGTAGCGGTGAAAGTGAGATACGGAAGTGGATTATTGAAAACGATTTGCTTGAAGCGATTGTGGCACTACCAGACCAGTTGTTTTACAACACAGGTATTTCTACATATGTATGGATACTAACAAATAGAAAAGCAGACCGCCGTAAAGGTAAGATTAGGCTTGTGAATGGCGTATCTTACTTTGAAAAAATGCGTAAATCGCTTGGTAACAAGCGTAATGTTATAAACGAGCAAAACCGTGCTGACCTTGTTAAGCTTTATTCGATGCTTGAGGCACACGAAGATTACAAAGACTTTGATAACTCTGATTTTGGTTATAGCAAGATAACTGTTGAGCGCCCTGTTTATGATAAAGACGGCAAGCCAGAGCTTGACAAAAAGGGCAATAAAAAGGCAGATAGCAACTTGCGTGATACCGAAACTGTGCAACTTAAAGAGGATATAAAAGAGTATTTTAAGCGTGAGGTATTGCCCCACGTGACTGATGCTTGGATTGATGAGAGCAAGACAAAGATTGGGTATGAGATACCGTTTACAAGGAATTTTTATCAGTTTGTACCACTTAGGGCGAGTACGGATATTATGAAGGAGATAAAGAATCTCGAAGACAAGATTGCCAAAAACCTTGTGGAGGTGCTTGGTGAATGAAACGATATGCAGACTATAAGAATAGTGGTTTTGACTGGATTGGCGAGATACCCGATGGGTGGAATATTGGAAAAGTTGGTTTTTATTATGAGGTTCAATTGGGTAAAATGTTGCAACCCCAACAAATATCGCAAGATGATACCTATGAGTTGTATTTATGCGCAGTGAACATTGATAAAAACGGATTGAGATTAGATACTGTAAAAGAGATGTGGTTTTCTAAAGCTGAAAAAGAACAATACAAACTAAGTATAGGTGATTTACTCGTAGTAGAAGGTGGAGATGTTGGTTTATCTACAATATATAATGGGGAAATAGACAACTGCTATATTCAAAACGCTTTACACAGGGTAAGAGCAAAACATTTGGCAACAAACGAATATTTGTGTTACTGGTTATCTTTTTTAAAATCCATAGGTTATATGGATTTGGTTTGTAATAAAGCAACTATAGCTCATTATACTAAAGATAAATTTATTAACTCTATACTTTTAATTCCATCATTTAAAGAACAGCAACATATAGTTGAGCATCTTAATCAAAAGACCTCTGCCATAGACACCCTTATTGCAGATAAGCAAAAGCTGGTTGACCTGCTTAAAGAAAAGCGTCAAGCTGTTATAAGCGAGGCCGTTACCAAGGGACTTGATAAAACTGCCAAGATGAAAGAAAGTGACATTGAGTGGATTGGTGAAGTGCCTGATGCTTGGGAGGTTAAGAAGTTTAAATACACGGTTGACCTAATCAATGTAAAAGTTAACATTTCAGATGAAACATATATAGGTTTAGAGAATATTGAAAGTTATACTGGCAGGCACATAATTACAGAAAGCAATGATATTGAGGGCTTCTCAAATGCATTTAATACTGGAGATATTCTTTTTGGGAAGTTACGTCCATATCTTGCTAAATGTATTATTGCAGATTTTAATGGTGTATGTTCCTCAGAACTGTTAATTTTTAGGAATTTTACTGGCGATAAGAGATACTTGCATAGACTTTTGCTTTCAAGGGGGGTTCTTGAAGTGGTGAACTCCTCTACATATGGTTCTAAAATGCCAAGAGCAAGTTGGGATTTTATTGGACAGCTTTTTATACCTATGCCGGATATTGAGGAACAACAAGCTATCTCAGACTATCTCGACACCAAAACATCTGCCATTGACTCCCTTATAACCGACATAACCACTCAAATAGAAAAACTCAAAGAATATCGTCAGAGCGTTATCAGCGAAGCTGTTACAGGAAAGGTGGCGATTTAATGGCTATCAACACAAAAGAAATAACCTTTGAAAGCGAAATTGAATATAGCCTTATTGATAAGGGCGGCTATATCAAAGGTAGCCCCAAGGACTTTAATCGTGAATACGCTATTGATACAGTTCAATTATTCAAGTTTTTAAAGGAAACACAGTCTAAAGAATGGGATAGGCTTGTAGCAAAACACGGAACTGAGGAGGCTGAAAGTAGCTTCTTAAAACGACTAAACAAAGATTTAGATACGCACGGTATGTTACATATTCTCCGCAAAGGCATTGTTGATGCACCTGCTAAGTTTAGCCTTTGCTACTTCAGACCAGCAAGCAATATGAACCAAACCGATACTGAAAACTATAACAGAAATATTTTATCTGTGACTCGTCAGGTACATTACAGCATTAAGAACGAGAACTCTATTGATGTAGTTTTATTTGTAAACGGCTTGCCTATTGCTACACTTGAGCTGAAAAATGCTATTACGGGGCAGACCGTTGAAAACGCAAAGCGTCAGTATAAATATGACCGTGACCCACGAGAGGTCTTGCTTGGTTTTAAATCACGTTGCTTAGTGCATTTCGCAGTAGATACGGATGAAGTTTCTATGACAACCAAGCTTTCTGGTGCAGACACCTACTTCCTACCATTTAATAAAGGGAATAACGGTGGCAAGGGCAACCCCGTTGGTATTGGTAACTACCGCACATCGTATCTATGGGACGAAGTTTTGCAAAAGGACAGCTTGCTTGATATCATCCATCGATTTATACATCTACAGAAGAAATCTGACGAAACTGGCAAGAAAAAGGAAAGCATCATCTTCCCTCGTTACCATCAGTTAGATGTAGTTAGAGCGCTTATATCAAATGTGAAAAACAATGGTACTGGCAATAATTATTTAATTCAGCATAGTGCAGGTAGCGGAAAGTCGAACTCTATCGCTTGGCTTGCTCACCATTTGCAGAACTTACACGATGAGTCCGATAAGATAATATTCAACAGCATTATTGTTATCACTGACCGTCTTGTTTTAGATAAGCAGCTACAAGACACCATTTATCAGTTTGAACACGTTGACGGGGTTGTTGTAAAGATTGATAACAATTCAACCCAGCTTGCTGACGCTCTGAATACTGGCAAGAAGATTATAATAACAACGCTACAGAAGTTCCCTTTCATTGTTGAGAAGGTAAAAGACCTAAGTGGAAAACGCTTTGCGGTTATTGTAGACGAAGCGCATTCCTCTCAAACAGGCGAAGCAAGCCGTAAGCTAAAAGCGATTATTGGTGAGGAGTATGCGGAACATTCAGAAGATGAAAATCTTATGATGGTAGCTGAAGCAGAAGCAGGTTATGAAATAAAGGAAACTGACAGCGAAGACGAGATTGTAAAGGAGATGGCAACACACGGGAAGCTAAATAACCTATCGTTCTTTGCATTTACGGCAACTCCAAAGGCAAAAACACTTGAAATGTTTGGTACACCTGACACAAATGGCATACCAAAGGCGTTTCACCTTTACAGTATGCGTCAAGCTATCGAAGAAGGATTTATTTTTGATGTTCTTAAAAACTATATGACCTATGACACCTATTTTAAGGTTGGCAAGGCAATATCAGATGACCCACGATACGAAAAAAGCAAGGCAAACAAGGCTTTGGGCAAGTTCCTAAGTCTGCACCCTCATAACTTGGCACAGAAAACACAAATAATCGTTGAGCATTTCCGTAGTGTGACCAAGGATAAAATAGGTGGCAGGGCTAAGGCGATGGTTGTTACAGGCTCACGCCTTCACGCTGTACGCTATTACTTTGAATTTGAAAAGTATATTAAGAAGATGGGGTATCAAAAAGAGCTTGGCATATTAGTTGCCTTTTCTGGAACTGTTATAGATAATGGTGAGGAGTATACTGAATATGGTATCAATAAAATAAAAGAGGCTGAACTTCCTAAGAAGTTTAACAGCGGAGAGTATCAAGTTTTATTGGTTGCGGAGAAGTATCAGACAGGCTTTGATGAGCCACTACTCCATACTATGTTCGTAGATAAGAAGCTCAACGGCGTAAAGGCCGTTCAGACATTATCAAGACTTAATCGCACTTGCTTTGGTAAGGAGGATACATTTGTGCTTGATTTCGTAAACTCAGCTGAGGACATACGAGCAGCATTTGCACCGTACTATGAGGAAAGTACCATTGAGCAAACAACAGATGCTAATATTGTATATGACCTTAAAACAAAGCTGGATGAGTTCAGGGTTTATTGGGATACTGAGGTTGAAAACTTTGCTAAAGCGTTCTTTAAGCCAAGTAAAAAGCAAAACAACATAGACTTTGGAGTGCTTAACAGTTATCTTGACCCTGCGGTTGATAGGTACAAGGCTAAAAATAAAGACGAACAGGACGAATTTAAGTCTACCCTGACAAAGTTCTCGCGTACATATTCGTTTGTAAGCAACATTGTGAGACTGGATGATAAGAATATGCATAAGTTTTTTGCTTATTCCAAGTGTTTGCTACGAAAACTACCTCGTGAGGCGACTGGAACAGTTGACCTTAATGACGATGTTACTTTGCAGTATTACAGAGTACAAAAGATTTTTGAAGGTTCTATCAGCTTAGAGCAAGGTGAGCCTTTGCCTAATACTTTACACGCTGGTAAAGCTGGCAAGGACGAAGAAAAGTCGCCTTTATCTGAGCTTATTGAGAAGTTAAACGAACGCTTTGGTACGGAATTTGGCGATATGGACAAGGTGTTAGAGCAATTTATATCCGATATGGAGAAAAATGAGCACTTGCGAACTCAAGCACAAAACAACTCCAAAGAGCACTTTAAGTTTCCGTTTAACGATGCTTTTATGGGTATTGTTGTTGACCGTATGATGCAGAATAAGGAGTTTTGTGAGAAGATACTTGACGATGATAAGTTTGGCAACACAGTCAAGGACTTGATGGCAGATTATGTTTATGCTAAGTTAAGAGCGTAACCTTACTGAATCTCATTTTTGTTTGACGGAAACTTTAAACCGGAACAGATAACCAAAACTATAAAATAGTGAATATTATTGTAAGTAGAGAACGCTCTCAAACCCAGAGGGCGTTCTTTTTTCATTAAAAAGAGTATCGGGCCGTGTACAGCAAAAACAGTATAAACCGTCAAAACCATTAAAATTGTTAAACCCGTTAAAACGGTTATAACATTTAATACAGTTTTATACCAAGGAGGTAGCAAAATGGGAAAGTTATTGAAAACGAGCGATGTTGCAATAATGATGGGCGTTTCTGTAGAGTCGGTCAGGAGGTTTGAGAACAAAGGTTTTCTACGTAGCATCAAGACCCCTTTAGGGCATAGGCGTTTTGATGAGACTGATGTAATTGAGCTGATATGTAGAGGGTCATTAAAAGACCCTAAAAATGTCGCAAGTGCCGATGAGCAAGGCTTTGGTACTGAGTCAGAGTCAATTACGATTCAAAATGTTCACAAGCAATTTGGGGACATAAACCATGATTTTATACACCCTGGACTGTTTGCTCCTAACACAGAAACGGAGTAGTAGAGACCACCCTTAAATACTATAATCACGTAACTGACGGTATGCGTGAAAACCTGTTGAGCACCCTTAATTCTATATAAGTATCTTTATTTGCAAGTGGTTAAAACTTGAGGGAAATCTCAAGGGAATTTCCCATGAAATTCCGTGCAGACCCTATACAGTAGGGATGTTGCTTATTGTGCCCGAGAAGAAGCTAGACATGGAAAAGCCTTTGAGGGATTATTAAAGAGATACTTCAACTAATCCTTGGAACACGATAAATTAGCCTTCCTCTAAAGTACACATAATCTCTCATTATGTATACCCCTTATATATTCCAGATTTGAAATATGCCCCGATCCCCCTCGGGGTATATTTCTGTTATCATAAGATGGGGTAAATTTGTAAACATATTCATCTTATTTGGTCATTCTTTGGCTTATTTGAAGAAAAAAAACACCTATTAAATGGTCTATTTAATAGGTGTAGGTAGAATAGTTATGATTACTTGATTCGTGATATATGAACACAATATACATAGATATTTTGAATTTTCTTCGCTTCCACGCCATCTACATGAATAATAGGCTGCGTTTCGGAAGGAGTAGTATAAATCTTAAATATAATACCGTCTTGATTTACCCTCATATTTCGAATTTGTTTATATTCATAATCTTTTTTAGGAATATCAATGTAATTAAAGATAATATCATAAGTATCAGGTTGAGTGAAACACAATAGAATATCTTCTTTGTTATACATGCCAATAATTTCTCTTGCTTCCTCAAAGGACATATTCGTACATTTAAATTCGCCTTCGTTAAACAAGGTATTCATGTTGCTATTATCAAGTAGCAGTAATGGGTTTTCAAACTTCTTAATGGCCATAATTTTAGCTCCTTCCTGATGTTACCTTCTGCATTTTTCAAATTAAAATATCCCTTTTGCTATCTTTAGTATACGGTAACGAATAGTTCTTTGTCAATAGAAGGAAGGTTTATTGAATTATTATATATTTAAAAGGCCCATCACTGATAAAAGTGATGGGCCTTTTTATAATACATGACAATGTGAATAATGAATTCGGCACAGCCGAATTTATTACCAATTCATCTTGTTTATGGTTCTCTTTACATAGGTTGTATGCAGGAGCGCGTGAGCTTTATGACTGCCTGGTTTACCTAAGTACTCATCGTAAAGTTGCTTAATTGCAGGATTTTCATGGGATTTTCTAATCGGCATGTCGGCATCCTGGTCATAAAGAGCCTTTGCACGAAGAGCTCTGATATCTGTAAAGTTTCTAACACTTGCTGGCTGTCTGGGTTGACCACCACCGTTTACACATCCACCTGGACATCCCATTATCTCGATAAAGTGGTAATTGGCTTTACCGGACTTTACATCATCAAGGAGTTCTCTTGCATTAGCTAGACCGGAGGCAACAGCTACATTGACATCCATACCTGCTACATGATAAGTTGCTTCCTTAATTCCCTTAGTTCCTCTGACATCTTTAAATTCAGGGTTCGGAAGTTCTTCACCAGTCAAGATTTCAACTGCAGTTCTAAGGGCAGCTTCCATTACACCACCGGTTGCACCAAAGATAACAGCGGCACCGGTTGATCTGCCGAGCGGATCGTCAAAATCTTCATCCGGTAGAGATAAGAAGTTCAAACCAACACGTTCGATCATTCTTGCAAGCTCACGGGTTGTGATAGAGATATCGACGTCTGCTACACCGGCTGCATTCTGGTCATCTCTGCCGATTTCAAATTTCTTAGCAGTACAAGGCATAACGCTGACCATAACAATTTTGTTAGGATCGAGGCCCATCTTCTCAGCATAGTATGTCTTTGTGATAGCACCAAACATCTGCTGAGGAGACTTGCAGCTTGATAAGTTGTCAAGCATATCAGGATAATAATGTTCACAATACTTAATCCATCCTGGAGAACAGGAGGTAATCAGAGGAAGTACACCACCGTTTGTAATGCGGTCCAGTAATTCGGTTGCTTCTTCCATAATCGTAAGATCAGCTGAGAAGTCAGTATCAAATACTTTATCAAAGCCTAAGCGACGAAGTGCTGCTACCATTTTACCTTGTACATTTGTTCCAATCGGAAGTCCGAAGGCTTCTCCAAGGCCAGCACGAACAGCAGGAGCTGTCTGTACGATTACATATTTTTCAGGATCTGCAATTGCTGCAAATACTTCACCCGTACAATCTTTTTCGGAAAGAGCACCGGTAGGACATACTGCGATACATTGTCCACAAGATACACAACTGGTTTCGCCTAAAGGCATTTCAAATGCACAGGAGATATTTGTTCCGAAGCCACGCTCGTTAGCTCCGATTACTCCAATACCTTGTACTGTCTCACATACTGCGGAGCAGCGTCTGCAAAGGATACATTTATTGTTGTCACGATACATGTGAGCAGCTGAAGTGTCTACTTTATAATTAGTCCGTTCACCTTCATATAAAAGCTCATCATCAACCTTAAGATCGTTACATAGTTTCTGAAGTTCACATTTCCCACTTTGAACGCAGGACAAACATTTCTTATCATGGTCGGATAGGATTAGCTCTAAAGTCTTTTTCCGGGAGTCCAGTACCCTAGGGGTATTTGTCCAAACTTCCATTCCTTCGGTAATTGGATACATACAAGAAGCAACAAGGCTTCTAGCACCCTTTACCTCTACGACACAAATACGACAGGCACCAATTTCATTGATTTCCTTTAAGAAACAAAGGGTAGGAATATCAATGTGCGCGAATTTGGCAGCTTCCAAAATAGTGGAGCCCTTAGGTGCTGCGACTGGCATACCATTTATTTTTATATTAAACGTTTCCATAATAACCTCCTTTATCTTTATTTCTTAGAAATTGCGCCAAATCTACATTTTTCCATACAAGCACCACACTTGATACATTTACTCTGGTCAATAATATGTGCTTCTTTTACCTTGCCCTGGATAGCACCACTTGGACAAATTCTTGCACATAAGGTACATCCTCTACAGGTATCAGCATCAATGATATAGGATAGAAGTGCTTTACATACTCCTGCAGGACATTTTTTATCAACAACGTGAGCAATATATTCATCTCTAAAGTAGCGTAATGTCGACAGTACCGGGTTAGGAGCTGTCTGACCGAGACCACAAAGGGCATTATCCTTGATGTAGTAGCAAAGCTCCTCCATCTTATCAAGATCCGCTAAGGTACCGTTACCACTTGTAATCTTTTCTAACATTTCGGAAAGGCGTTTTGTTCCTATACGACAGGGTGTACATTTTCCACAGGATTCATCCACGGTAAAATCTAGGAAAAATTTTGCGATGTCTACCATACAGTTATCTTCATCCATAACGATAAGTCCGCCGGAGCCCATCATGGAACCGATGCTGATTAAATTGTCATAGTCGATAGGAATGTCAAAATGTTCAGCAGGGATACATCCGCCAGACGGACCACCTGTTTGAGCAGCTTTGAATTTCTTGCCGTTTGGAATTCCTCCACCGATTTCATCAATAATCACACGAAGTGTAGTTCCCATAGGGATTTCTACAAGACCAGTATTTTTGATTTTACCGCCTAGTGCAAATACCTTTGTTCCTTTGGATTTCTCCGTACCTATGGAGGAAAACCATTCCGGACCGTTTAAGATAATCTGAGTAATATTTGCATAGGTCTCAACATTATTTAAAATGGTAGGTTTTTGAAATAATCCCTTTTGAGCGGGGAACGGTGGACGTGGACGGGGTTCCCCACGTTTGCCCTCGATAGAGGTCATAAGGGCTGTCTCTTCACCGCATACGAATGCGCCTGCACCAAGTCTTAAGTCAATATCAAAATCAAATCCTGTGTTAAAGATGTTTTTACCAAGAAGACCGTATTCTCTTGCCTGCCCTATTGCTATCTTCAAACGCTCTACAGCAATCGGATATTCAGCACGAATATAGATATAACCCTGGGAAGCACCAATTGCAAAACCTGCAATTGCCATTGATTCCAGTACAACATGGGGATCACCTTCTAAAACCGAACGATCCATAAATGCGCCCGGATCACCTTCATCAGCATTACAGCAAACATACTTCTGATCTGCATCATTTCCCTTAGCGAGCTTCCATTTTAAACCTGTTGGGAAACCAGCGCCACCACGGCCTCTAAGTCCACTATCTAAAATAGTCTGTATAACTTGTTCCGGTGTGTATTCTGTTAAAACCTTACCAAGGGCTTCATAACCGTTGGTAGCAATGTATTCATCAATGCTTTCGGGATTGATTACACCGCAATTTCGAAGAGCAATTCTGTGCTGCTTCTTATAAAAGTCAGTGTCGTTTAAGGACTTTAGTACTTCATCTGTCATTGCTTCTTTATAAAGAAGTCGGGTGACGATGCGTCCTTTTAATAAGTGCTCTGTTACTATTTCTGGGATGTCTTCCGGTTTAACCAAGGTATAGAAGGTTGCTTCCGGGTAAATAATCATAATTGGGCCTAAGGCACAAAGTCCATGGCAGCCGGTCTGTACAACAGCCACTTCATCCTTGAGACCATTCTTTTTTATTTCTGCCTGCAGTGATTCGATAATCTTGGGGCTTCCAGAGGAAGTACATCCGGTACCACCGCAAACCAAAACATGTGAACGATACATAGTGTGTGTCCTCCTTCGGATTAGCCGATTAACTCGGCAATCGTATATTTTTTAATTACCTGACCTCGAATTAAGTGATGCTCCACAACTTCAAGTGCTTTTTCTGGAGTCATCTTAACATAAGTTACTTTATCTTTACCGGGTTCCAAAATTTCAACGATTGGCTCGAATTGGCATAAGCCGATACATCCGGTTTGTATTACTGCTACGTTGTTAAGACCCTTTGTTTGAACTGCGTCGGAAAGAGCAGTAAGTACTGGTCTTGCACCACTTGCGATACCACAGGTAGCCATACCAACTACAACACGGATTTGATTACTGTCCTCGTTACGAAGTCCCATTTGGCCCTGCATCATTTCCCTGATTGCTCTTAACTCTTCTAGAGATTTCATGCTTAATCCTCCCTTTAAATAATATAACATGCTTGAACTGAAATGGGAGGATTTGCCTCCCTTTAAATAATATAACATGCTTGAACTGAAATCAGTATTAATAGCAATACAATTCATATTTCACGAATTATACGTGATAACCATCATCCACTTCTGTTTGGTTTTCTTCTAAGTATTCCTTGATATAAGCAGAAACTTGCGGGCTATCTAACGGGACATTACCAAGTATTTCACGGAACTTTCTTGTGTCCAGACGAAACAGCTTCTCGTCAAATTCATAGGTATAGAGAAAATCTATCTGCGTATTCAAAGTAATTAATGTATAAATGGTACTGTTCATATCGCCTATTGGCATACGATCAATATGTGACAATCCAAATACGGCGATTACCTTAGTTCCAACTCCTATTGCCGACTCAACGGTAAAGCTCCCGCCGGTGCTTAATGCAGCTTGTTTAAAAAACGGGATACCTAAGCCCACGCCTCTTGTGGTTCGGGTGGTAAAGAAAGGGTCTTCGACTTTAGCTAATTGTTCCTTAGACATACCACAACCATTATCGGTTATGATAATCCTTAGACTATCCGTATCTCTATGAATGCAAATTGATATTTCAATAAAATCAGCTTTTGCGCTTATTGAATTATTAGCAACATCCAATACATTGAGAGATAATTCTGTCATCATATTATTTATATTTAGCAATAATGCCATCAAGATCGTCTACGGTTAATTTACCGTATACATCATCATTGACGGTAAGCACGGGTGCCAAACCGCATGCACCGATACAACGGCAGGATTCTAAGGAAAATTTTCCGTCCGGGGTACAATCGCCATCGGCTATGCCAAGCATTTCCTGTATTTTACTAAAAATATCACCAGAGCCTTTTACATAACATGCAGTTCCCAGACAAACGGAAACGTTATATTTCCCTTTTGGACTGAGTGAAAATTGTGAGTAAAACGTTACTATTCCGTAAATTTTCTCCAATGGAACATTCATCTCATTGGAAATTATGGTCTGAACTTCGATTGGAAGATAGCCATAAATGTCTTGTGCCTTTTGCAATATAGGCATCAGGGCACCTTTGTCATCTTTATGATCTGCAATGACCTTTAATAGTGCAGCCTCCTGCTCTTTTGTTCCAGCAAAGGGTACTGTCTTATTTTGCGAACCCATTGTAAAACCTCCTTGATTTAAATTGTGTCGCCACAAACAACGACATTATAGCATAAGTGTGTTAAAAAATCTACAAAAATTATCAACAACATTTTGCTTATTTCAATTATAGAAACGTGCAATATGTATAAAAAAATTATATATTCAACGAAAAGACTGTTAAAGATAACCATAACGATCAAGTTATTCCTAGATTGTATTTTGCGACAAATAGTATTATAATTATTGTTGTATCACCATTCTTTCTTAGGAGGGTGAATAATTAAGATAGACACCAGAAGGTTTCTAATAGATATTAGGAAGAAAGGTACATTCGATGGACGAAAAAGAGTCATTACAATTGGAACAATTGCTAAAAACAACGCCAGGTGGTATAGCAAAATTGGCATTTGATGATGTAATTACCATACTATATGCAACAGATACCTTTTATTCTTTAATTAAAAATGTAACCGATAAAGTAATTACGAAAGCTCCATTGGCATTACTTCGGATTGTTTATTCGGCAGATATTATTTATGTATCTCAACAGCTTGCAGTACAAAAGCACAGAAAAGATAATATGATTAATATAAATTTTAGAACCCTTCAGCAGGATGGTAGCTTTAAGTGGGTTATGATAGCTGGAAGCCGCACCAATGAAGTATATCAATCAGGTGCAAAGAATGTGCCGATATATTCCTGTATTGCTATGGATGTTACGGATCATATGCTTAAATATAAGAAATTAGAGCAGACCAATGAATATCAACGAACAATATCCGAGCTGTCCAAGGAACTGTATTTTGAGTATGAGATAGCAAAAGATACTCTTACATTTACAGAACTATTTCGGGAAGTATTTGGAAAAGATGCTGTAATGCCTGATTTTCGTAATAGATTGGAACATACTAAATTTGTTCATGCAGAAGAGTTACCGGCAGTTATCAATATTTTTGATAGTATGATGAATGGAAAAAAGCAGGTAAGATTCGAGGTGCGCTTAATTCCAAAGAATGGAATACCCAGCTGGTATATCTGTAATGCTTCCATTATCTTTGATGATAACAGAAATCCCTATAAGGTTATTGGCAAACTGTCAACTATTAATCCATTGAGAAAGGATGAGACTGCTCCTAAACCGGAGGTGGATTCCTTAACGGAGGTTTACACCAAGGCTTCTGCAGAAACCTTAATAGAAGAAGATATAGCAAAACAAGATACAGCATCTTTATCAGCACTTCTGTTAGTGGATGTAAGAAATTATAAGGTGATTAATGATATAATGAATTCCATTAATGGAGAGAATATACTCACTACGATAGGTAAACTTTTAAAAACCCATTTCCGCTCATCTGATATCGTTGGAAGGATTGGAATTAGCGAATTCGTCGTTTATTTAAAAGGTATTCAGGCAGATAAAAATGCTTATAATAAAGCAGAACAGTTATGTAAAGCGGTAGATGAATTATATTCCTATCGTTATTCCAAAAATGGAATGTCAATCAGTATTGGAATTGCTTTTCAAAAGGGCGGAGAAAAGGAATATAAGGAACTTTTAATAAACGCGAACACAGCGTTAGTGATGGCCAAGAAGGTATCTACCAGCTCATTTGAAGTGTTTTATGAAATGAATAATTAGAAGGTATTCTTAAAGGATTGGGGAGGATTTGCTTTATATGACGATTGAAAACATTAGGGAAGTATTGGGAGCAAAAATGATAGTCGGAGAGGATTGGAAGGATAGAGAAGTACATACTGCCTGTGGCGCTGACATGATGAGTGATGTGCTTGCATTTATGAAGGATCAATCAGTTCTTTTAACCGGGCTATGTAACATGCAGGTCATACGTACTGCTGAAATGATGGACATTGTATGTATCGTATTTGTTCGGGGGAAAATGCCGGAGGATACAATGATAACAATGGCAAGGGAAAAGGAAATAGCACTTCTCTCAACAGGTCACCGGATGTTTTCCGCCTGTGGATTGCTTTATGAAAAAGGTTTAAGGGGGGGTCCTACCTATCAATGAATGACAAGATAATTATGACTTATGATATTCCAGCAGATGACTTTACGAGAGCTGGAGAGGCTTCAAGTGATATTAAGAGTAAACTCAAAAAAATGGGAGTCAGCCCTGAGATTGTCCGTAAGGTTGCTATAGCGATGTATGAAGGTGAAATTAATATGGTAATACATGCTTCCGGTGGTACAATCGATGTTATTATTTCTCAGGAAGAAATTTATATGATTTTAAAGGATCAAGGCCCTGGTATCGTGGATATTGAAATGGCAATGATGGCTGGTTACTCTACGGCGCCGGATACTGTCAGATCCTTGGGGTTTGGTGCAGGAATGGGTTTACCAAATATGAAGAAATATACGGATGAGTTAAACATAGAAAGCAAATTAGGAGTAGGGACAACAGTAACAATGAGGGTGAAAATTTGATATATAGCTAAGCATTTATAAAGGAAAAATATTTGTCAGGAGAAGGATAGGTCATAATATTGGAGAGTTACTATAATAATTCACGTAAAATGTTCACTGGAATTTAGGGGAGACAGGATAATGAGTAAATTTTTTACATCGGTTCATCTAAAAGAAGATTTATGCATGGGATGCATCAATTGTATCAAGCGTTGTCCTACGCAGGCCATTCGAGTGAGAAATGGAAAAGCTGTAATTACCAAAGAGTTTTGCATTGATTGTGGAGAATGTATACGAATCTGTCCTCATCATGCCAAAGAAGCCACTTATGATTCACCTGAGGTGATGAAGCAGTATGAATATACAGTGGCATTACCAGCACCTTCCCTATATGGACAATTTAATCATCTGGATGATGTGAATATTGTTCTTACAGCTCTGAAGAAAATGGGCTTTGATGATGTTTATGAGGTAAGTGGAGCCGCCGAGATTGTTTCCGAGATTTCAAGAAAATATGTAATGGAACATAAAGAAAAATGGCCGATTATCAGCACGGCCTGTCCTTCAGTTGTCCGATTAATTCAAGTTCGTTTTCCAAACTTAATTGAACATTTACTACCAATCTGTGCTCCGGTGGACTTGGCAGCAGCCACGGCTAGAAAAATAGCCATGGAAAAAACTGGGCTACCCAAGGAAAAGATTGGTATCATTTTTATTTCCCCTTGTCCTGCGAAGGTAACGGCGGTAAAGTCACCGATTGGAATTGATCATAGTGAAATAGATGCTGTCCTTGCAATGAAGGAAGTATATCCGTTATTACTTCCCTTAATGATGCAGAGCATAGATCATGTTGAGGAACTTAGCATTTCGGGAAGAATCGGCATAGGCTGGGGAAGTACCGGTGGAGAAGCCGGAAGTCTGCTAACTGATAGTTATTTGGCTGCGGATGGAATCGAAAACGTAATTCGGGTGCTCGAAGATCTTGAAGACCAGAAGTTTGAGCAATTGGAATTTATTGAATTAAATTCCTGCGCAGGAGGCTGTGTTGGTGGGGTCCTAACCGTTGAAAATCCATATTTGGCAATGGTCAAATTAAAAAGATTACGAAAATATCTTCCGGTATCCTGCTCTCATCTGATAAGCAATAATACCCAGGAGGGAATTTGGACGGATGAGGTAAAATACGAGCCGGTCTTTAAGCTCGGTAATGACATGAAGGAGAGTATCGTAAACATGTCGCGGGTAGAAGAACTTTGCGAAAAATTCCCAGGACTGGATTGCGGCTCCTGCGGTGCGCCAACCTGTAAAGCATTAGCGGAAGATATTGTCCGCGGTGTTGCACATGAACAGGATTGCATTCATATCTTGCGTGATTATATTCATAAATTATCGGATGAGCTTTCAAGGCTCGATACGAAGAAATAACTACGAGTGCTGCTATCTAATTAAAAACACGACTTCTGGTAAAATGCAAAAAGAGGTTTAATTTGTTAAGAATAGGAGTATCATTTGTAATTCAAATAGTTGAATTTGGGTTATAAATTATGGGAAGGTTAGGGTTAAAGAATATATGTTTGGGAAAAAGATTTTTCTATTGGGTGCCATTTTTTGTATCACATTATTTACTATTACAGCCTGTGGAACAAAAACAGATGAAATACCAACAGATGAAATACCAACAGATGAAATACCAACAGATGAAATACTAACTGATATTATTGAAGGCAGAAAAGACGAGAACTTTGAGTTGAAGATTTATCTAGACAAGAATATATATTCTACAGAGGAAATCATTCAATGCTATGCAACAGTGGAATATGTGGGTGACGAAGAAAGTATAACAATCTATAGTTCAGATCCGCTTGTTGGGTTTGGATTAAAGGATGATAAATATTTTGATGGAGGATATGCTGTTAGTGATGTATTAAAGTCAACAACATTTAAAAAAGGGGAAATAGTTAGGTTTGATTATATGAAAACTGGTGGCTGGTCAGACGATGATTCTAATGCCGATTTTTACAAGGAATTCTTTGCAGAGAAAGAACTGATACTTCCTGTAGGCAACTATGAAGTATCTGCATCCATTGATGGCTCTTTTGATTCAGATGATATGCTAGGAACTAAATATAAACAGGCAGTAAAAACTGCGATTAAGGTAACTAATTGAAAGAAATATGCTTTTACTAAACACGAGGAGCAAAAAGTGATGACAGTATACGATTTAATCCATGCGGAAGATTTTAAGGTACTGAATGAAGGAGATAATCCAAAACGGGAGATTTCAGTGCCCTATTGTTGTGATTTATTAAGTATTGCTATGGGAAGGATGCCTGCCGACTCAGCGTGGGTAACAGTCATGGGCAATATTAATACCTTGGCGGTAGCAACCCTGGCTGACGCATCATGTATTATTCTTGCAGAGGGTAGTATGCTTGATGAACCGGCACATAATAAGGCGAAGGAGCAGGGGATTACCGTATTCATGACAGATCTTCCGATTTTTGATGCTGCCCTGTATATTTACCGGAAAATCCATGCTTAAGCTTTCCTACGATCTTCATATCCACTCCTGCCTTTCTCCCTGCGGTGATGAGGATATGACTCCAGCCAATATCGTTGGTATGGCATCTATAAAAAACTTAGATGTCATCGCAGTAACGGACCATAATTCCTGTAGGAATTGCTCGGCAGTTATAAATCTGGCTGAGCAAAACAACATAATTGTAATTCCCGGCATGGAGCTTTGCACGATGGAGGAGGTTCATGTTCTCTGTCTGTTTTTAAATCTGGAGGATGCTCTTCGTTTTAATGAGTATGTATATTCTAAGCTAATAAAAATCCTCAATAATGAAAAGATTTTCGGGAAACAGCAGATTATGGACGAGAACGACAATATCATCGGAAGTGAGCCTTATTTATTAATTAATGCTACTGAAATTTCCTTTGATAACTTAGGAAAGTTAATGCGGGAATACGGTGGGATTTCTATTCCAGCCCATTTGGATAAAAATTCCAACAGTTTACTTTCTAACCTTGGCTTTATTCCACCGGATTCAAATTTCCTATGTGCTGAGATAAAGGATAGAAATAAGTCAGAAGAACTATTCAGGAAAAATCCTTATCTGGTACATTGCAATATTATAACAAATTCAGATGCACATTCCTTAGGAGTAATGAATGAACCGGATAATTTTCTGTATTCCAAGAGTAAAAGCAGGAAAGATATCTTAGAAGCGCTAATAGAGAAAGCAAACTAATGAGAGATGCAGAATATGTTTTAGTATTATTAAGGAAAGCTCTTTTTACTAAGACATAACAAATAATCTTATTTATTAGCATAATAATCGAATAACTTATGAAGTCACGCAGCTATTGTAATATTTAATTCTTGTGATATAATAATTTAAATTAATAGATAGACAAAGGAGTTTATTGTATGGGATTAGTAGATATTAGACAGTTATACCGTAATAAGGAACAGTATACCGGTAAGAAAGTACAAGTCGGTGGTTGGATTAGAAGCGTCAGGGATTCAAAAACCTTTGGATTTATTGTATTAAATGATGGAACCTATTTTGAAACACTACAAGTGGTTTATCATGATTCGATGGAAAATTTTATAGCAATATCAAAATTGAATGTCGGCTCAGCAATCATCGTAACCGGCGAGCTAGTAGCAACACCTGAGGCAAAGCAGCCCTTTGAGATTCAGGCTGAGGAAATAGTAGTAGAGGGTAACTCAACGACGGACTATCCTCTGCAAAAGAAAAGACATACCTTGGAATACTTGCGGACGATAACTCATCTGCGGGCTAGAACCAATACATTTCAGGCAGTATTTCGCGTGCGCTCCTTAATTGCATACGCAATCCACAAATATTTTCAGGAGAGAGATTTTGTCTATGTGCATACACCAATTATCACAAGTAGTGATGCAGAGGGTGCCGGAGAAATGTTTCATGTAACCACCTTGGATATGGAGAACCCACCAAGAACGA
>Ga0123338_10001807_pt1 | contig 20299 bp, 20 predicted proteins | sample grotaG_FD_89793 | JGI IMG/M metagenome (GOLD analysis project Ga0123338, IMG submission 89793) | Glacier valley bacterial and archeal communities from Borup Fiord, Nunavut, Canada, to study Microbial Dark Matter (Phase II) -... | ecosystem: Environmental > Aquatic > Freshwater > Ice > Glacier ...
CGCCGTCAGACTCGTGTCGTGACGGCAAGCGCCGCAGCGGAGCACGCCCGGGCGCTTTGAAACCCGGACCGGGGCTGCAAGCGTCCCGCATTTCGCACACACGAAACCGTCCGGCCAACGCAACAGCTCCAGATAGGCCGCGCACGCTGCCTCATCGGGGAAGAGTCGCTGAAAGTCCGGCAGAGATTGCGGGAAGCCAAGCTCCGCGCGCTGATGAATGTCGAAATGGGCGTCTCAATTGGCCATGCCCGTATACTACATCTAGTAGGTCAATGTGACAACCGGATAGGCAAGCTTCCTTCATTCATGTTTGCAGTCGTTGCGCTTCCAGCTTCGAATTACCTCGGTCGAGGTCCTCGAACTCATCCCGCCCTATGTGCAGACCGAGCTGGGGGGTCCGCAGCAGGCGACCGATCCCCACGCCGTGCCACTCGCCGACTTCATCGCGGAGGTTATGGGACTGTTCGGTGCGCCACTGGCCGCCGACGGCGAAATTCTCGTCGAGCGGGCCAAGGAACTCCGGGGAGCCGAACGCGGCGGAAACTACGACCGGATCTTCTACGCAAACAATAATCGATGACGAACAGGAACTGCATTTTCCGTCGGTTCTGGATTTGTTAGCATCCACTGGGCCGATGGCAGGCATCACGACTTGCTATTTCATCGACCGGCGACCGCTCGGCTACGGTTCGCACGCCAGCCTGCCGCAGGCTCCGAGGAAGCGCATCGATGATCCTGCTGACTGCCGCGAACAGCCGGACGCAACGGCATGTCATCAAGGCGCTCGCGCCGTCGGGGCAGCCGCTCCGCGCCTTCGGACGGTCGCTCGACGCGGCGTGGTTCGGTGCCCGCGGCGTGACCGACCTGCGCAACGAAGACCTGCTCGACCGCGCCGCGCTGGCCGATGCGATGCGCGGTGTCGGCACCGTGATCCACGTCGGTCCGGGCTTGCAGCAGCAGGAGACCACGATCGGCACATTCGTAATCGACGCGGCGCGCCGGGCCGGCGTCGAGCGCTTCGTCTACATCTCGGTAATCCATCCGCAGATCGATTATCTGATGAACCATCGCGCCAAGCGGATGGTCGAGGACCACCTGATCGGGTCGCGCCTGAACTTCACGATCCTGCAGCCGCAGCATTATTTCCAGAACGTGCCTGTGCACCGCGCGGTGGACAGCGGTCAGGTGACGCTGCCCTATGACATGGACCGCGAGCTCGGTTTCGTCGACATGGCGGACCTGGGCGCGGCGGCGGCGAAGGTGGTGACCGAACCCGGCCACGAGTATGCCACCTACGAGATCGCCAGCCACGAACATCTGACCGGCAACGCGATCGCCGCCATCCTGTCCGATCTCTCTGGACGCAGCGTGACAGCCGCTCGCATGCCGCTGCAGGCCTTCATCGATGGCTACGCCGCCCATTTCGCCCCCGACGAGTTCGGCGTCGATTGGACCGCCGACGCGATCACCCGGCTGTTCAGCTATTATGACCGCTACGGAATCCGCGGCAACGGCAACGTCCTGACATGGCTGCTCGGCCGCCCGCCGACGCCGTTCGAAAGCTATGTCCGCCGCGAACTCGCCGCCTAAGCGCAGCGCCGGATTTCGAGGGAACGCACATGAAGATGTCGGGCAATACGGTTCTGGTAACGGGCGGCGGCAGCGGAATCGGGCTCGCGCTGGCGACACGGTGGCTCACCGCCGGCAGCCGGGTGATCGTCTGCGGTCGCGACGCGGGCAAGCTCGCGGCGGCAGCGGCCGCGCATCCGGGGCTGGAGACGATCCGCGCCGACATCGCGAGCGCGGACGGGCGCGAGGCACTGGTCGCCGCAGTTCTGAAAGTCGCACCCGACCTCGATGTCCTCGTCAACAATGCCGGTATCCAGCGGCGCGGGTCGTTCATGACGGATGCGGCCCCGTGGACCGACCGTGCGTCGGAGCTCGCGGTCAATCTCGAAGCGCCGCTTCACCTGATCGCGCTGCTGTCGGCGCACCTGACGGCGCGCGGCTATGCGGCGATCGTCAACGTCTCTTCGGGTCTGGCCTTTCTGCCGGTCCGCTTCGCCCCGGTCTATGCGGCGACGAAGGCGGCGCTCCACTCGTTCACCGTCGCGCTCAGGGCCGAATTGCGTGCGACTCCGGTCGCGGTGATCGAGATCATTCCGCCCGCGGTAGACACCAACCTCGGCGGGGCCGGCTTGCACCGCGACGGCGTGCCGCTCGACGATTTCGCCGATGGGGTATTCACGCGCCTGGCCCAGGGCGATGTCGAGATCGGCTACGGCGCGTCCGACAAATTCCGGCAGGCGACGCGCCCGGAGATCGATGCGATCCTGCAGAAAATGAATGCCTGACGCCCCTTAGTGCGGGAGTCCTGAGCCGCCGACCCCGTCGAGGAGGGCCAGGCTGTCGTCGTCCAAGACGACGTCGGCCGCCGCGAGGTTCTCGCGCAGGTGCGCGACCGACGACGTGCCGGGGATCAGCAGGATGTTGGGCGAGCGGCGCAGCAGCCAGGCCAGCGCGACCTGCAGCGGCGTGGCCTGGAGCCGGCCTGAGACGGTGCTCAGCGCGTCGGTCTGGACCGGGCTGAAGCCGCCGAGCGGAAAATACGGGACATAGGCGATGTCGTCGGCGGCAAGCGCGTCGATCAGCGGATCGTCGTCGCGCCGCACCAGATTATAGAGGTTCTGCACGCAGGCAATCGGGGTAATCGCGCGCGCCTGTGCGACCTGCGCGGGCGTCACGTTGCTGATGCCGATGTGCTTGATCAAGCCCTGCCGCCGAAGCTCCGCCAGCGTCGCGATCTCCTCCTCGATCGAGCCCTCGGTGGGGGCCATAATACCGAGCATCGAGCGGAAGTTGACGACCTCCATCGCGTCGAGACCGAGGTTGCGCAGATTGTCGTGCACCGCAGCCGTCAGCTCGTCGGGCCGATGCGCCGGCACCCACGACGCGTCGGGACCGCGCCGCGCGCCGATTTTGGTCGTGATGACGAGGTCGTCGGGATAGGGATGGAGCGCCTCGCGGATCAGTTCGTTGACGACGTGGGGACCGTAGTAGTCGCTGGTGTCGATATGGTTGACCCCGCTGGCCACCGCGTGGCGAAGCACCGCAATCACTTCCGCCCGGTCCCGCGGCGGCCCGAAGACCTGCGGCCCCGCGAGCTGCATCGCACCATAGCCCATGCGGGCGATCGTCCGGCTGCCGAGGTGACCAGTGATCATTTAAGCTCTTCCTTGCGACACGCGCTGACCGCGCCGGGGCCGTCGAACCTGACTTGCAGGCCCTAAGCGGCAAGCAAATCTGCGACATCGTCGTTTCGGCAGAGCGCGCGCCGCACCGATGGTCGCTCGCGGATCTTCCGGTCGTGGCATGCCAGATTTGGGAAACCCGACGCATCGAAGGCCGTGCCGGTGACCCTGAACCACACCCAGCTGATGTAGGCCTCGACAATCGACCAATGCTTGCCGTACCACCAGCTATCATTGGCCAGCCGACGCTCGACGATGCCGAGGTTGATCGTCATCGCGGCCTCCGCCATCTCGAAGACGCGGCGACATCCCTCAGGCTGGTCACAAAAATACTGAGGGATGCGGATCCGGGTGACAAGCGGGTGGAGCCCCGACGCGCAGAATGCGAGGTCTGCGAGCTGAAGCACCCGCCCGAACGCGTCGGCGGGCGGCAGCAACCGTCCCTCCGGAAAGCGCTCCGTGAGATACGACAGGATCGCGACGTTCTCCGTCAGCGGTCGTCCATCGACGATCAGGGTGGGAACCTTGCCGCCCGGATTGATTTCGAGAGAGGCGGTGGACCGGTTGTCGCCGCGCATGAATGCCACGACATCGATCTCGTAGGGCTGGCCGATCTCTTCGAGCGCGATCAGCGCTACCCGGCCACAGGTGTCTGGCGCGAAGTGGAGGCGCAGGTCGGTCATCGATCTCTCCCGTCAACGTCCCTAGCGGCACGGTCGCGCCCGCGGAAATGACGACGAGCTATGGCAGGCATCGAGTCCGCCGATACCGGCGCACATACTCGGCCCGCCCGATGACAGATATTCGCAACGCCGATTTCTGACGACGCCGCGCTGCTGATATTTCTTCAAGTCGACGAAGTCGGCGCAGGGCCGGGGCCTTTGGGAGACGGACATGGCGATCATCGGCATCGAGAGGTTGGTTTACGGCGTTGCCGACGTTGCCGAGAGCGCGCGCTTCTTCAACGACTTCGGCCTCGTCCGCGACGTCGACCAGACAGGCGGCGACGAACCGCGCTACGTGCTGCCCGACGGGTCGCGGGTCGTCCTGCGCCGCCGCGACGACGCGTCGCTCGCCCGCTCGCGGATCGTCGGCGACGGCGTCCACGAGGTCATCTGGGGGGTGCGCGACGCCGCTTCGTTCGAGCGGCTGTGCCGCGGCCTTTCAACCGACCGCGAGGTCACCGTCGATGACGAGGGGATCGCGCGCTTCGAGACCGATTTCGGGGTGCCGATGGGGTTGCGCATCTTTGTGCCTTATCCCATCCGTACCGCCCCCGACCCGCTCAACTCACCCGGCAACGTCAACCGGCTTAACCAGCATCGCAAATGGCGCCTGCGGGCCAAGCCTCGGACGATCGCCCATGTCGTCTTCGCCTGCCCGGATTATGAAGCGGGCGACGCCTTCATGCGAGAGCGCCTCGAATTTCGATTGTCGGACGCGCAGCGCGGCTTCGGCCGATACCTCCGCGCGCCGGGCTCGACCGCGCATCATAACTTGTTACTGCTCAACGCAAATGCGCCGGTGCCCGACATGGACGGTCAGCTTAAGTTCCACCACGCCAACTTCGGGGTGGAGGATATCGACGAGATCATGGTTGGTGCGAACTACATGGCGCGCAAAGGCTGGAAGGACTCGCACTGGGGCCTCGGCCGACATCGAATCGATTCGGCGCTGTTCTATTACGTCCCCTCGCCAGCGGGCGGCGAGGCCGAATACGGCGCCGATCAAGACGCCGCGGACGACAACTGGGTGCCGCGCTATTGGACCAACCCATTGTTCGGCTTCGCCCATTTCGTATCGAACATGCCGCCCTTCTTCCTCGACGAACCCGACTGGTCGTTCCACTACATCACCGACGGCAGCATCCCGTCGGACGCTGAAACGCCCGCCGCGAGTCACGCATAGCTCTAGCCGTGCCGATCGAGCTGCTAATTAAGGCCGCGTAGAATGACCGCAATTCTCGATCCGCTGATCGCCCTCGGAACCTTCGCGGACGACGGGCGCGCACCCTTTGCCGGGCTGGTTGTCGATGGGCGCGTGTGGCCGATCGGGGAAGTGGCGGGGCTGGAAACGCTGGCCGGCGCGCCGATGGTCGAGCTGTTCGAGCGCTGGGACAGCGCCTGGCCGATGCTTGCGCGCCAAGTCGATGCGCTGCGCTCGCAAAGCCCCGCTGGGCTCGACCTCGCGTCGCTGACGCCGCTGCTGCCCGTCGTGCCGCGCCAGATCGTCTGCGCGGGTGCTAACTACCGCCGCCACGTCATCGAGATGATGACGGAGCACGGCGTCGGCAGCGAGCCCGGCCTGGCACCGGCGGAGCGGCGCGTGCAGGCCGAGCGGCTCATGGACCACCGCGCTGCGGCAGGCCAGCCGTTCGCCTTCGTCAAGCCCGTCTCGACGCTGCTCGCGCCTGGCGAGAGCCTCGTCGTGCCCTGCGACAGCAGCCAGACCGATTGGGAGCTGGAGCTGGCCGTGGTCATCGGCAGGCCCTGCTACCGGGTCGGGCGAGACCAGGCGCTCGACCACGTCGCGGGCTATGCCATCGCCAACGACGTCAGCGCGCGCGACCGCCTGACCAGAGCCGATTTCCCGACCCTCGGGCTCGACTGGATCGCGGGCAAAGGCGCGCCGGGCTTCCTTCCGCTCGGGCCGTTCATCGTCCCCGCGGCATTCGTCGCCGACCCGCAGGACCTGATGCTGACGCTGCGGCTTAACGGCGAGACGATGCAGCACGAGAGCACCGCCGACATGATCTTTCCCATCGCGCGGCTGATCGAGTTCATCAGCACGCACATGCGGCTGCTGCCCGGCGACATCGTGTGCACCGGCTCGCCGTCGGGCAACGGTACGCATTACGGACGCTACCTGCGCGACGGTGATATGCTGGAGGGACAGATCGACGGCCTCGGCGTCCAGTGCGTCACCTGTGTCGGCGAACAGGTCGAGCCCGGTGCGCCAACCCACCAGCCCTTCGAGCCGTTAGCCGAGCTAGCAGTGGCATGAGCGACGACATGCGTGCGATGCATCGCTGCGCCGCTGTGGCACCGGTGCGCATCGGCACGCCGGTGGCGCAGTCGCCGTTCCCGACGATCGACGTACACTGCCACGTGCTGACGCCAGCTGTAGAAACGCTGGTGCGGGGGGCACCGGGCCATGCCGAGTGGGCGACCGCCGACGCGGCCGGGATGGGGGAGGCATCGCGCCAGGTGAACGCGGCGCAATTCGAGACGCTGTTTCCGAAGCTGACCTCGGTCGCTGTGCGGCTTGCCGACATGGATACGATGGGCGTCGACTTGCAGCTGGTCAGCCCGTCGCCGACGCAATATCATTACTGGGCGCAGCCGAACCTCGCGGACCGGATCGCCGAACTTCAGAACGATACCGTCTCGGCGCTCCTCGCCGCGCACCCCGACCGCTTTCTCGGTCTCGGCACGGTCACGCTGCAACATCCGGTGCGTGCCGCCGAGCAGCTAACGGCGCTGATGCGCGATCGCGGCTTCAAGGGCGCGCAGATTTCGACGCTGGTCGCCGGGCGCGATGTCTCCGACCGCATCTTCGATCCGTTCTGGGCGGCGGCGGACCGGCTTGGTGCGGTGATCTTCATTCATCCCTGGGGGACGACGCTCGGCAACCGGTTGGCGCAGCATTACCTGATGAACACCGTCGGCCAGCCGCTCGAGACCGCGATCTGCCTGTCGAAACTGATCTTCGACGGCACGCTCGAGCGTCACCGGCAGCTTCGGATCATTGCGGCGCATGGCGGCGGCTATCTGCCGCTCTACGCCGGACGTTCCGACCACGCCTACGCGGTCCGCCCAGATGCGAGCGGCTGCGGCTATGCGCCCAGCGAGCAGCTTCGCCGCATCTGGTTCGACAGCGTTGTCCACGATCCCGAGCAATTGCGTCAGCTGATCGAGCGGGTCGGCGACGACCGCGTCGTTATCGGCACCGACTATCCCTTCGACATGGGTCACTATGATCCATCGGGGCTCGTCGCCAGGCTCTCGCCCGAGCGGCAATGCAAGGTCCTCGGCGCCAACGCCGCAGCGCTGCTGGGCCTATCGCCGGCCGCCGGGCCGCCGGGTGAGCGTTAGAACTTGTACCCCAACCGAACGCCGTACGTACGCGGCGCATTGTAGCTGCCGTTAATCGCGAACCCGGTCGCGGCGGCCGCCACTAGCATGTTGGCGCGAATATCCTTGTCAGTCAGGTTGCGAACAAATAGCCCGCCGCGCCATTTGTCGTTGGCGCTCTCGTACTGCAGCGAAGCGTCGACGGTCGCCACCTTGTTCTGCGAAAGCCGGTTCTCATTGAACTCGGTGAAGAAAAGCCGTGAGGCATAACGCACATCGCCACGCGCCGAGACACGGCCCGGCACGCCGATCGGAATGTCGACCTCGATACCACCGCTCACCGTCCATCTCGGTGCGTTGGGCAGCCGGTTACCCGAGAGGTCGAGGGTTCCCAGTTCGGGGCGCGCCGGGTTCTGGGTGGAATAGCTTCCATATTTCGCGTCGAGGTACGTCAGGTCAGCGTCGATCAAAAGCCCGGAAATCGGATTCGCGCGCACTTCGACCTCGATCCCTTTGACGGACGCGGTCGCGGCGTTTTCGGTGATCACCGTGTTATTGACGACGCGGTTCACCTGCAGATTGCTGAAATCATAGTAGAAGCCCGTGGCGTTCAAGCGCAGCCGCTTGTCCAGGATCGTCGACTTGATGCCGGCTTCGTACGACCAGATGTATTCGGGATCGACCGGCGGATTAGTGCTACCGATGAGCAGCACGCCGCTCTTGAAGCCGCGCGTCGCCGACGCATAGATCAAAACGTCCTTTACCGGCGTGTAATCGATCACGAACCGGGGCGTCAGCGCGTTCCACGCCCCGTTGCTGCGGACGGGGATCACCAGGTTCGTCGCGGCGGGCGGCGGACGAAAGTTGAAGATGGTGAAGCTGCCCTGCGTGTCGCGCTGCTCGTGGCTGTAGCGGATCCCGGCAGTCAACCGCAGCCCGTCCACCACCTCGTAAGTCCACTGCGTGAACGCGGCATACGCCTCGACGTTGAGGATACCCGCGGGCCGGAACGTCGCGGCCGGGAAGCCCAGTGCCCGCCCGGCGGCCGGAAATCCGAGATCGGTCAGCGAATCCAAGTCCTCCTTGAAATAGAAGGTGCCGACGACGCCGTTGAGACGGTCGGATGTATAGAGGAGTTGGAGTTCGCCCGATACCTGCTTCGCGCGTTCGAAAGTCAGCAGCCGCGACGTCGGATCGGCCGAGGTCGTGTCGACGTCGCCCTGGTTGTTGCGATCCGAACTGCGATACCCGAGGATGGTCTGGACGCGGAAGCGGTCGCTGAGATCGACACCGATCGTCGCGGACACGCCCCAGAACTTGCGGTTGTTCGAGGTTCCCGCATCTTCGGTGACGTCGCGGCTGTTGATTAGCGTGGTGCCGCCGAGCGCGACGCCCGTCAGCGGCGTATCGGACCGGTAGGGACCGAAGCCGGTGAACGGATAGTTGCGGTCGTCCTCCTGCGAATAATCGGCGGTGATGCGAATATCGACATTTTCGACCGGGTCGATTTCGAGTACGCCGCGCACGGCCCAGCTGTCCTGGTCGCTGATGTCATAATTCAGCGTCCGGTTGCGGCCGTAACCATCGCGTTTGATGCGCTGGAACGCAATCCGGCCGCGGACGTCTCCAGCCTTGTCGAGCGGACCGCTCAGAGCACCTTCAAGTTGGAGTGCGTTGTAATTGCCGTAGGTCGCATTGAGATAACCGGCAAGCTCGCGGGTCGGGCTGCGGGTGACGACGTTGATCGTGCCACCCGTCGCGTTGCGGCCGTACAGTGTGCCCTGCGGTCCACGGAGTACCTCGACGCGCTGAAGGTCGAAGAAATTCGCGAGCTGTGCGAACGGCCGACCGATGACCACCCCGTCGAGCTGCAGCGACACGCTGGGATCCTGCCCCGACGAAATCGAGCCCGATCCGACGCCGCGAATATAGATGCGGCTGTACCCCGACTGCGAACTGACCTGCAGGCCCGGCGCGACCGACGGAAGGTCCGCCGCGGACAGGATGATGCGGCGCTCGACGGTTTTGGAATCGACTGCCGAGATCGATACCGGCACGCGCTGCAGGCGCTCTTCGCGACGTTGGGCAGTGACCACGATGTCGCCAAGCCCCGCGTCCGGGTCGCCGCCATCGGGTGTGACCTGTGCGGCGGGTGCCTGTCCGGACGGTGCCTGTTCGGGTGGCTGGGGCGGTACCGGCGGCGCGGAGGTCTGCGCGGCCACGCTCGTCACGTCGACCCATATTAGGACGCCTACGGCCGATACCAGGAAGCGATGAAGCGACATGAATTTTCCTTCCCAAGACCCCTTCGACCTGTGTCGGTCGATTGCAGGGTCGCCGCAAAAAGACGGCGAGGACCTATGTCGCAAGCCTGGCCTGCCACTGGAAATCGGATGTGGTGATATGTCTCATCCGGTGGCGCGATGCCGGGCATGACGTTGTCAGTACGGCCCGCACAGCACGCGGCTGGCGCGTGCGATCTCGGCAGCGGGGTTGAAGCCGGGCGTATGCTCGGCCTGGTTTCGCGCGGTGTTGCACGACGCCTCCACGACCAGTTGCACGCGCGGCCATCGACGCTCCATAAACCGCGCCAGAGCGTCGCCGAGCGGGCCTGCCGCCGTTACCTCCGCCGCAAGGACGACCGCATCCTCGATGCCCATCGCCGCGCCCTGCGCGATTACCGGCGGGTTGCTGTGCGCCGCATCCCCGATCACGATCTCACGCCCGCGGTACCAGGGCCGCGGCAGCAGCAGCCACTCGAGCGGTCGGTAACTGACCAGCGTCGGATCGTTTAGCTGCGCCGCCAGATCGGGGATCAGGCCGCCGTACGCCGCCAGCTTGTCGCGCAGCGCGAGGTGTAGCCACTCGGGGTCCTGCCGCTCGCCGTCGGGCGCGGCGTGCAGGCAGTAGAGGTAACAACCACCGGCGTTGATCGGGCAGACCCCGACGACGCCGTGCGGCCCGTCGAAGTGCAGTTGCGTCGTTGCGGTCCCGTCCGGGCGCGGCACGTAGGCGCGCCAGATCGACAGGCCGGTGCGCTGCGGTCCGGCCGCGTCCGGAAACAGCCGCTGCCGCGTCCGCGAGTACAGGCCGTCGGCGGCGATCACCAGGTCGAAGTCGCCCTGCCGCCCGTCGGTGAAGGCGACCTGCGCGCCGTCCGCGTGCTGGGCGACCGACCCGACGGTGACGCCGCAGCGGATCCGCGCGCCCGCTTCCCTTGCAGCGTCGGCGAGGATGCGGTGGAAGTCGGCGCGCGAGATGCCGATCTGACCTGGCCAAGCGGGCTTGCCCAGCGGCGGCCACGGCGGCGTCGCGATGACCGTGCCGTCGTGCGAGCGAACGGTGAAGTTGTCGGCGGGCATGCCGGCGGCGACGACGGCCTCGGCTGCACCGATCGTCGCGAGCGCCGAGGTCGCGTTGCCCATTACCGACAGGCCGACCCCGCCGCCGTCGTCGAGCGCATCGCGGATCTCGACCAGCTCGACCGCGACGCCGCGACGCGCCAGCGCCGCCGCCGCGACGAGCCCGGTGATGCCGCCGCCGACGACCAGTGCAGTGCGGATCGCCACCGTCAGGCCGGTTCGGCGAGGCGCGCGAGAGCTTCCCCGTAGAGCCGCCCCTGCGCCTCGCCGGAGACGCCGCCCAGCTCCATCTCGCCCAACCGGACCGAGCTCTCGACGACATGGTGGCACCGGTCGAACCGACGCTCGGTAAACTCGGTCAGCGCTGTCTCGATGTCGGGCGCGCGCGTGACATAGTCCGCCAGCAGGACGCCGTCCTCGACCGCCGAGCCGGCCCCCGACGCGAGCTGCGGCGTCGTCGCGTGCGCCGCGTCGCCGATCAGAATGGTCCGACCGCGATGCCACGGCCGGGGCAGCATCAGCGTTTCGAGCGGCCGATAGACGACGCGGCTGTCGGGGCCGAGCGTGTCGCGGATCTCGCCGATCAGCCCGCCGAAGTCGGCGAGCACCTCGCGCAGCCGTGCGATCTGGCGGTCGTGATCAAGATAGTCGTCGTGCCGCTCAGGCGACAGCACGAACATATAGAGTTCGCTGTCGGAGATCGGCGTGACGCCCGCCTTGATGGGATTGCCGAGGTAGGTTTCGATCATGTCGAGACCGGGGGGCCGGGCGGCCAGGACGCGGAAGGCACCTTGGCCGGTGAAGCGCGGCCGCGGCGCGTCGGGGAACAGCAAGCCGCGCACCGTCGAATAAATACCGTCGGCCCCGACGACCAGGTCGTATGCCGCACGCGACCTGTCGCTGAATACGACCTCCGCCGCAGTTTCTGAAGCCGACACGCCGTCGACGCCGAGCCCGAGACGCACCGTGACGCCGCGCGCCCGCGTCTCGTCGGCCATGATCGCGTGGAGCTTGGGCCGCATGATGCCGCCGCCGTCGGGCAGGCCGGGTTCGAGCTTGTGCGCCAGCACTTCGTCGATCAGCGTCCCGTTGGCGAGCCGCACCCGCGCGCCGCGGCATGCGAAGCCCGCCGCGGCGACGCGGTCGGCGAGACCAAGATGACCCAGCGCGCGATAGGTCGGCGCCTGCACGGTGATCCCCATGCCATAGGATCGGCATTCGGGGTCGAGATCGACGAGGTTCACATCATGACCCGCATTGACCATCGCGATCGCCGCCGACATGCCGGCGATCCCGCCGCCGACGACCAACACCCGCTGCTGTTCTGGCATGCAATCTTCCTTTGGCGTTACGCAGGGCAGCGCTACACCGCCAGTCGCAGATCCCGCACGATCTTGCGCAGCACCCTAGTCGAGGCCGACACCGGGCGTGAAATCGTCGCTGCCGATGCCTTACATCCACAGCGGCGATTGGACAGCTCTTGGCGGCTGCCGGAAGCAGCGGTTACGATGTGGTATCGAGGAGCGAAGCGATGAGCGAGGACGGTCTGCAGCTTGGTCGGCGGCAAATGCTTGCCGCTGGTTTCTCGGCCGCCGCTTTGAGCGTGGCGACATCGGCGGTCGCGCAATCGACAAGACGCGGAAGCGGCGCGCCCGCCCGGATGCCGCCGATCATCGATGTCCATGCCCATGCGATCCTGCCGAGCTGGTACGAATGGCTTGCCCGCAAGAACGCGCCCGGCCCGCCGCGCATGGAGGGTATCGCGGTGCCGCAATGGTCGCCCGAACTGGCGATCCGCGTCATGGACGAGCATAATATCCGCTGCCAGATCCTGTCCAATTCGATTGGCACGAAGGGCATGACGGCGGCCGAGGCGGTCCCGCTGGCGCGGCGGATGAACGAGGAGCTGGCCGGGTTCATCGCGCGCCATCCAGGGCGTTTCGGCGCGTTCGCGGTAATCCCCGTCCAGGATGTCGAGGCGTCGGTCAGGGAAATCGCCTACGCGTTGAAAACGCTGCATCTCGACGGCGTCTGCCTGCCGACGAGCCACGACGGCCTGTACCCCGGCGATCCGCGCTTCGAGCCGATCTGGGCCGAGCTCGACCGCCAGCGGGCGGTGGCATTCGTGCATCCGCACGCGGCGCCGTACACGGCCGGGCTCAAGGTCGGCGTGGTGCCGGGCATGGTCGAATTCATGTTCGACAGCACACGCGCGGTGATCAGCGTGGTCGTGTCGGGGACGCGACGGAAATATCCGAACTTCAAGTATATTGCGACGCATGGCGGCGGCACGCTGCCGTTCATTGCCGAACGGGCGGCATACGTTACCGAGCAGAGCGCGACCTATGCGTCGATGTACACGACCAAGCTGTCGTTCGACCAGGTGATGGAGGAATTTCGCAGCTTCCACTACGATCTCGCCTTCGCCACCAGCGCGCCGGCGCTAGCTGCAATCAAGGCATTCGTGCCCGTCAGCCAGCTGTTGATGGGCTTTGACTTTCCATTCGTGACGCAGGCGACGATCGCACCGGCGATCGATGCGGTGACGGCGGAGGGCGTTTTCACGAACGCCGAACTTGCCGCGATCGCCACCGACAATCCGCTGCGCCTGCTGCCCAGCCTGGCCGCGCGGCTGAGCGCGCGGCGCTGACGGCACGTTTCACCTGGCCAAAGCATCAGGCGCGCTGTGCCAGCAGCCGCGACGGCGTCTCTCGGGTGATCATGTCGAACTGGGCGGGCGTCAGGCCGGGCGTGCGGCGCAACGCCGCCACCGGGTCGGGCTCGCCGACGGGAACGTCGCCGCCCAGGACGATGCGTTCGACGCCGACGATCTCGATCAGCGCCGCCATGATTGCCGGAGAATACACGCAGCTGTCGAAGTAGAAGCTTTTGAGATATTCGCTCGGCAGCTTCTTCAGGTTCTTGCCCGTCTCCGGCCGCTCCGCCGCGTTGCGATCCAGGCGTCCGTAATAATGCGGCAGGAAGCCGCCGCCGTGCGCGACGACGATTTTCACCTTGGGAAACTTCTCGAACACGCCGTTGTAGATGATCGAGGTCATCACCTTGAGTTCGGCGATGCCCTGCCCGACCGAGTTGGCGAGCGAGAACTGGTCGAGCGGCGGCGCGTTCTCCTGGCCATGGGGATGAACGAACACGGTCACGTCGAGCGCCTCGATCGCCCGCCACAGCGGGTCCATGCGCGGGTCGCCATAGTAGATGCCGTCGACGGTGTTCGACGAAATCTGCAATACCCGAAAGCCGAGCGTGGTGACCGCGCGCTCCAGTTCGCCGATCGCGAGTTTCACGTCCTGAGTGGGCAGCGTCGCCGCCCCGTGGAAACGGCCGGGGTTGCGCGCCACCCAGTCACGCGCGATCCGGTCGTTGATGCCGCGAACGACGCGCAGATCGTGCTGGGCGTCGCCCCAGCTGATGCCCTGCGTCGCGTTGCCGAAGCTGACGACGTGCGAGCCGACGCCGACGCGCTCCATATGCTCGATGTGGAGCCGGGGCTCGCGCATCGCCTGCAGCCATTGCTCGAGTTTCAAGCTGCGCATCGACGGCAGCAGGTTTACCGGCAGGTCGGGCGTGATCATGTGCGTGTGAAAGTCGATGATGCCGGCGCGCGCGCTCTGCGCCAGCGCCGGCCCCGCCGCAGACGCCGCCAACGTCATGGCGCCGAGCTGCAGGAACGACCGCCGCGCCAGCGTGCATTGCATACAACCGATCATCGCTTTGTCCTTCGATCGCGCCAGTGAACCATCGGCAGCCCCGCCACCGGCGAGCGGAAGGACGGAATGGACGGGCTGCGCAGGCCGCCGAGATAGACGGTTCGCAGGTCGGGACCGCCGAAGGTGACGCTGGCAAGCCAGGTGCACAGCGGGCCACCGGTCGCGGTCAGCAGTGCCAAAGGTAAAGCGTCGCCAGCTTCGAATGCGGCCTCGAACCGCCCCGTCGCGGCGGCATCGCCGTCGTCGAGCAGTTCGAGCAGGTCGCCTTCGGGCGTGATCGCCACCAGCCGGTCGGCAAAGATCATCGTCGCCCACAGGTTGCCGTGCGCGTCGAAAGCGATGCCGTCGACGAGCCCCGCGCCGAGCGACGACGGGCCAAAGACTTCGCGGTCGACGAGCGAACCGTCGCCCCGCACCCGCAGCCGCGTCACCCGCTTGGCGGTGGTTTCCGCGACGTAGAGCCAGTCCTCCGCGGCATCGAGCCGGATCTCGTTGGTGAAGTGAAAGCCGTCGGCGACGACCCGCGCGCCGCGTTCGTCGATCATAACGATATAGCCGTCGGCGAGGTCGCGGCGGATTGCGTCGCTCCACGGGTTGATCCTGGTAGAAACCGTCAACCAGAGGCGGTCGTGGGAATCGCGCAGCACGAAGTTAACCTTGCCGAGCGGTTTGCCGTCGACGCTGTCGATGATCACGCGCATCGATCCGTCGCGCGTCATCCGCTCCAGTCGATCGTTTCCGAAGTTGGCAATCAGCAGGTCGCCGTCGGCGGTGAAGGCGAGGCCGTTGGGCAGCGTGCCCGAAAACAGGCTGGTGATGCCGTGACCGCCTTGCGACGGCGCGACCAGTTCCTGTGATCCGTCGGGCGCGATGCGCATCACCCCGCCGCGTGCGTCCGCCGACCAAAGCGTGCCGTCCGGCTCCGCCAGGATGCACTCGGGCCGCTGGAGGTCGTGTCCGACACGCGAGATCAGGGACCGATCGACCTTGAAGCCGATCAGAGGGTTGCGGGACGCAGCGGAATGGACCGTGGTCACGCCATTCGGCCGAGGCCGGCGGTGTTCACCTGGTCCACGCCAATCGCGCCTCCTTTGGCGGCCGCGTGATCGGCAAGCAGGCTGCGTAAGTCCTTGCCGGAAAACGGCTCGTACATCGCGATCAGTCCTCGAAGATCGCCACAGCTCGGGTCCAGCCGGCCGACGCGGCGCGGATCTTCATCGGGAAGCAGGCAATCGTGAACCCGCTCGGCGGCAGCGCTTCAAGATTGTGCAGCTTTTCGAGGTGGCAATAGCTGATGTCGCGGCCTGCCTTGTGCCCCTCCCAAATCAGTCCGGCATTACCCGTCGCCAGGTAACGCTCCCGCGTGTGGACAAAGGGCGCATCCCAGCTCCAGCCGTCGGTGCCGGTCAGGCGGACGCCGCGCTCGAGCAGGTATATCGTCGCTTCATAGCCCATGCCGCAGCCCGCGGTGACATAGTCGTCGTCCCCGTAACGCTTGCCGGCGGCGGTGTTGACGACGACGATCTCCATTGGCGACAGCGTGTGACCGATGCGCGCCAGTTCGGCCTCGACCTCAGCCGCGGTGACGACATGGCCGTCCTCGAAGCTGGTAAAGTCGAGCTTGACGCCGGGCTGGAAGCACCAGTCGAGCGGGACTTCATCGATGGTGATGGCGCGCTCGCCGCGGTTCATCGTCGAGGCGAAGTGGTAAGGCGCATCGAGGTGTGTGCCGTTGTGGGTGATCAATTCGATGCGTTCGATCGCCCAGGCTTCGCCGTCGGGAAGATCGGACGGCTGCAGGCCGGGAAAGAAGCCCGCCAGCTCGGGAACCGACATCTTGTGGTCGATGTATTCGATTTTGGGGCGGAACGGCTCTGGATCGGAAACGACGTCGTTCTCGAGATAGATCGACAGGTCGACGATGCGTCTTGCCATGTTCAGAACTCCACCCGGTCGCCGCCCTTGAGGCCAAGCATGGCACGGGCCTCGGCGGCAGTCGCCGGCTCGTGTCCCAACTCGGCGAGAATGCGCCTGATCTTGAGCACCTGCTGCGCGTTTGAGGTCGCCAGCACGCCCCGCTCGATGAACAGGCTATCCTCCAGCCCGACGCGGACGTTGCCGCCGAGCAGAGCCGCCTGTGTCACAAACGGCATCTGGTGCCGCCCCGCGGCGAGCACCGACCATTGATAGCTCGCCGCGCTGAACAGCCGGTCCGCAGTCTGCTTCATGAACATCAGGTTGTCGAGGTCGGCACCGATGCCGCCGAGGATGCCGAAGATCATCTGGACGAAGAACGGCGGCTTGACGAGGCCGCGGTCGACGAAATGCGCGAGGTTGTAGAGGTGGCCGACATCGTAGCATTCATGCTCGAATTTGGTGCCCGCGGCGCCCAGTGTCTCGAGGATGTAGGCGATGTCGCGGAAGGTGTTGCGGAAGATGAAGTCGTCGGAGCCGACGACGTAGGCCTCCTCCCAGCCGAATTTCCAGGTCGCGATCCGCTTGGCTGCCGGAAAGATCGCGAAGTTCATGCTGCCCATGTTGAGCGAGCACATCTCGGGCTGGAACCGCATCGCACCGCGCAAACGGTCCTGAACGGTCATCGTCGGACTGCCGCCGGTCGTGATGTTGATGACGGCGTCGGTGCGCTGTTTGATGATCGGCAGGAAGCGGCCGAAGACCTCCGGATCGCCGGTCGGCGCACCGTCCTCGGGCATACGCGCATGCAGGTGGATGATCGCCGCGCCAGCTTCGGCGGCGGCGATCGACTCCACGGCGATCTGCTCGGGCGTGATCGGCAGCGCATCCGACATCGTCGGAGTGTGCATCGCACCGGTGATCGCACACGAGATGATGACTTTGGCCACAGCTGTACGCTCCGAGTCGGCGGCCGGTTCGCGTCAGCGCCGAGGCGGGCCGCCCGAGGAGCCTCGGCGAGATGCGCTCCACACCCCGACCGGCCGACCTTCGCAAAGGCCGGGGGACACGAAAAATAGCGATGTCCGATGCCTGCAATCGCCCGCAGCGATGGCGGGCGCCGACGCGCGGCTGCTCAAGCGGCTGCCGAAGCAACTCCGCCGCGTCCACTTGCCGTGTTGGCCGATGAAACAGCCCCGCGTTGCGTCACCGGCGTATGGTCGGGCCATTCTTCGGCGACGATCCGCAGGATGCTCCTGAACCAGGCATGGGCAGGATCGTCGAGATGGCGGGAATGACAGATCATCGTCTCGTTCAGGGTCGGCATCGGGACGGGCGGACGCAGCGTCCGCACGGCGACCGAACGGGCGGCGGCGACGGCGAGCCTGGCCGGAACGACACCGACCAGTTGCGAGCGCGCGACCATGCACGGGACTAGCGAGAAATCGGACACGACGAAATTCGGTTTGTACCGCGGGATGTAGCGGCGCAGCACCACCGTTTCGATCGTCCCCACCGCTCCGGCGATCTCGACGCCGATATGCGGGTAGCTGAGCAATTCGTCGAGATCGGCACCCTCCTGCAAAGGATGATCCTCGGCGACGATGCACACGAATTCGTCGGAGAAGAGCGGCTCGCACTGCAATTTTTCGAGGCCGCTGTCGCGGCCGAACAACGACAAGTCATCCGCCGTGATGCAAAGGTCGATCTCGCCCGCCTGCAGCCGGTCGAGCGGATCGGCCAGCGGCTGCATGATCAGCCGGATGCCCGGTGCCGCACTCGCGATATGGGCGACGACGTTCGGCAGGAACAGCGATGCACAATAGTCCGAGGCCATGAGCCTGAATTCGCGCGTGCTGGTCTCGGGATCGAACATCGGTTCGGCCTGCATCAGTAATTCTATGCCGTGCAGCGCGCCGCGCACGGACTCGACCAGCGACGCACCGAACGGCGTCAGTTCCATGTTGCGGCCGTTGCGGATCAGCAGCTGGTCGTCGAATTGAAAGCGCAGTCGCTGGAGCATTCCGCTCATCGTGGGCTGCGTCACGTGCAGACGCTCGGCCGCGCGCGTGACGTTACGGTCGGTCAACAGCGCGTCGAGCGCACCCAGCAAGTTCAGGTCGAAACGCGCCATAGTCTCTCCGTGTCGCCGTCATCCGTTCGCTCAGGCAGCGTCATCGACGTCGAAACGCAAAGCTTGTGCTTCCCGCCCCGGCTTGTCTATCGATCGCAGCATCGGTTGACGCGGTTGGTCGCTTGTCCGCAAGTCCCTAAGCCGCGCAAGGCCGCTAATCGCCGCGTTGCAAGGTCACGCTGAGCTCTTCGAGATCGAGGTCGCGCTCGAGGTCGTGCAGAACCTCGTCCTCGATCTGCCCATCCCGATGCAGCCGGATCAGCTCGGCGCGCCCGGCCGCTATGGCAGTCAGCAGCACGTCGAAGTGGGGGCGAAAGTCCGCCATGAAGGCATCGGCATCGTCGGCATAGCGCGCGGTCGCCTCGGCCCGCTGGCGAAGCTTTTTGAGCAGTCTCGGATGACCGCCGATCCGCTGTAGCACAACTCGGCGGGACTGCTCGCGATGATCGGGACGCTCCGCAGTCGGTCGGTTGCATCGGACCGGTCGAGACAGATGACAGGCTTCGGGAGCAGGGTTCAGCGGCGGTCGATCGCCGGGCCGCAGCGACGAGGCGATCAGGACCGCGGCGACGCCCGGCACCGGTTCGATCACGCCGGCGACGAGCACTCGCCGGCGACTGGCGAGTTCAGGCGTCTCGGGTTCCTGGCGCTCGCCAGGCGCCGAGCCTGCCGATTGTCTCGTCAGGCGGCTCGGCACGACGCACCGGTTCAAATCCGCAGAAAGCGACAGCGGCTAGAGCGGGATGAGTTTTGCTTGAACCGTCATTCCCGCGAAAGCGGGAACCCATCTCCTGAGCTATGAGTGATGGGTTCCCGCTTTAGCGGGAATGACAACGCTGGTTTGATGTAACCTCATCATGATCTAGGTCTGACGCTCCGCGCTGATCTCGTCAGCGGCATACGTGCGGTTTCGGGCAGCGCCCATAAGCTCAGCAGCGACAGCGGCGCGACCGCCAGCATGATCACGATCGCGTCCGCGTGCGATCCTGCCCAACCGAAAGATCAGGCTTTCGGTCGCCAGCCCCGCTGCCTGCGCGATCACGACGATGACCAGCCGGGCGGCGGCGGCGGTCGCGCGCTGCGCGGTCGGAAACAGCTCGGTGGCGATCATCGCAAGCGCCATGTCCGCCGAGAAGAAGCAGAACAGGCCCATCTTACAGACAACGACCGCGAGGGGTACGTTGTCGGTTAGATAGAGGACCGCATAGAAGAACGCCGTTGCCGAGATCGCCGCGAGCAGCAGTCTGCGGCGACCGATCTTGTCGGCCACCATCGCCGACGCGAGATACCCGAAGCACGAAACCGAGCCGCCGATGAAGTAGAGGACTGCGACGCTGCCGGGCGACAGGCCTTGATTTTCCTGGAAATGCTTCGACACGAACGCCGTCGCCGCCGACAGCGCGAAGACATGCGGAACGGTGGTTGCGGCGAGTAAGGCCAGGCGGCGCGGATGGTCGCGGAACAGGCCGGTGATGGGTGCGAAGCAGCCGTCCCAGCTTTCAGACTCACGCGGCCGATACTGATTGCCCAAGGCACAGATGATGGCTTCGTTGCGGAACCGCTAACCGCGGCTTTTTCAGCCAGGCTCATCGCGGTCGGCTCGCCTGTCATCTATCGGACCTACCCGGCGACAGATCATCTCAGCGTTGTTAACCCGGCTTATTCATCAGCCTATCCGCCGGGGCTTTTCCGACCCGGCTTTGCGGTCTGGCGGCTGGTGCGGGTCGCAGTTTTCGGTGGTGCGGGGGACGGCACGATTTCGGGTGTTTGCGGTGTTGCGGGGATGGGCTTGATCGGCGGCGCGGCCGCGACGGCTATGGGCTGGCTTCGCGCAAGC
>Ga0123338_10001808_pt1 | contig 20298 bp, 19 predicted proteins | sample grotaG_FD_89793 | JGI IMG/M metagenome (GOLD analysis project Ga0123338, IMG submission 89793) | Glacier valley bacterial and archeal communities from Borup Fiord, Nunavut, Canada, to study Microbial Dark Matter (Phase II) -... | ecosystem: Environmental > Aquatic > Freshwater > Ice > Glacier ...
CATCGCCGCAGTGTTCCGCATCATCCCGACAAAAATACTTTCGGCGGACGAACTGGGACTGCCGGAAGGGGTGCGGCGCATGACCAACTTCAAGAAGGGGATGGTACTGGTAACCGGCCCTACCGGATCCGGAAAATCGACAACGCTGGCCGGCATGATCGACCTGATAAACTCCAGCCGCAAAGAGCACATCCTGACTTTTGAGGATCCGCTGGAGTTCATCCATGAAAACAAGATGTCACTGATGAATCAGCGCCAGATAGGCGAGCACACCGAAAGTTTCGCCTCGGCCCTGCGGGCGGCTCTGCGAGAAGATCCGGATGTCATACTGGTTGGCGAAATGCGTGACCTGACTACCATCCAGCTCGCCATGAGTGCGGCCGAGACCGGGCACCTGGTCTTTGGCACCCTGCACACCAGCACCGCTGCCAAGACCGTAGACCGCATTATCGACGTCTTCCCGACCGACCAGCAGGAACAGGTCCGCGCCATGCTGTCTGAATCATTAAAAGGGGTTATCTGCCAGCAACTGCTCAAGACAGCTGACGGCAAAGGGCGCGTTGCCGCACTGGAAATCATGCTTGGCACCCCGGCCATCGCCAACCTGATCCGTGAAGGAAAAACATTCCAGATCCCCTCCATCATGCAGACCGCCAAGAAGGACGGCATGCAGCTGATGGACCAGCATCTGCTTGATCTGCTGAAAACGCAAAAAGTAAACCCGGAAGAGGCATATCGCTGCGCCGTTGACAAGAAGCAGTTTGAACAGTACCTGACACCGGCGTAGCCCACGGTGCTATACTTTGACCCTTCTGCCATTGTAGCTAAATATGGCCGTCTATCATGGCCAACGTCAGTGCAGAATAGCTAATCCATACGGAGATGACATGAAAGAGTTGCTGGAATACAAGTTTTTGATCCCGATAGTTCTGCTGCTCGGGTTTGCACCATTTTATCCACAGCCGCACATCGTCGAAAAGATCAGGATGCTTATGGCAGGCACCCTCAAACGCCCCATCGACATCTTCGACCTTGCATGGCACGCCTGGCCATTTGTACTGCTCGGTTACAAGGTGATTCGCGATATTACAAACAGATAGGGGCGGACTTGTCGCTCTAATTCTTCCAAAGGAGTCAATCTGTGCAGGCCAAAGAACTAGTTCAGCGTATTAAATCAAAAAAAATGCCGACCGTCGTTGATGTCCGCAGCGGCTTTGAGTTTAACAGCGGCCATATTCCGGGGGCGATCCACGCGCCCACCTGGAAGATCCTGTTGAAAATGGCCCGCCTGCCGGAAGATAAGAGCGCCGAACTGGTGGTCCTCTGCGAGCATGGCCCGCGGGCCCAGATGGCCCAGAGTCTTTTGAACGCCTACGGTTACCGGAACACAACGCTGCTTGACGGGCATATGGCCGCTTGGCGGCGTGCCGCACTGCCGCTGGAAAAGTAGGAGTTGTCGCGAAGTCCTGTTTCAAGATGCCGCCTTGACACAACTCTGACAAAGCTGGTATGGTAAGTTATTAAAATTGTTGTACCGGATAGCACATCATTGCAAGCCCCGGAAATTTCCGGGGCTTTTTTCGTACAACCAGAAAGAAGGAGTAACATGGAGTTTCAAGAGTTTAATCTACACCCGATCATTGCAGCGAGCATCAAGGAGGCCGGCTATATCACCCCGACCCCTATCCAGCAACAGGCCATACCGATAGTCATGCAGGGACGCGACGTCATGGGGTTGGCCCAGACCGGAACCGGCAAGACCGCAGCCTTTGCACTGCCTGTCCTGAATCGCCTGATGGAAGGACCACGCGGCCGTATCCGTGCCCTGGTCGTGGCTCCGACCCGCGAACTGGCCGAGCAGATCCACGAATCGTTCGTAACGCTGGGGAAACAGACCAAATTGAAGAGTGTCACCGTTTACGGCGGCGTCAACGTCAACCCGCAGATTCAGGCGCTCAGAAACGGTGTCGAAATCGTCGTCGCCTGTCCTGGACGCCTGCTGGACCACATCGGTCAGAGCACCATCGACCTGTCAGGCCTTGAAGTGCTGATTCTGGATGAAGCGGACCAGATGTTTGACATGGGATTTCTCCCCGACATCCGCCGGATTCTCGGCCATATCCCGGCGAAACGGCAGACGCTGCTCTTTTCGGCCACCATGCCACCCAGCATCAACAAACTTGCTCACGACATCCTGAGCAATCCGGTTACTGTTCAGGTCGGCAACACCGCCCCGCCGGTCACCGTTTCCCACGCCCTCTATCCGGTGGAGCAGCACCTGAAAACAGCGCTGCTGATGGAACTACTGAAGCACACCGATACCGATTCGGTGCTGATCTTTACCCGCACCAAGCACCGGGCCAAACGCCTGGGCGAGCAGCTGGATAATGCCGGTTACAAAGCCGCATCACTGCAGGGCAACCTGTCCCAGAATCGCCGTCAGGCGGCACTGGACGGATTTCGTGACGGCACCTATCAGATCCTTGTGGCAACCGACATTGCCGCGCGCGGTATCGATGTTTCGCAGATATCCCATGTCATCAACTATGACATTCCGGACACACCGGAAGCCTACGTCCACCGTATCGGCCGGACAGGACGTGCTGCCAAAAGCGGCGATGCCTTTACCATGGTCTGCAGTGATGATACGATCATGGTGCGCACGATCGAGAAAAAGCTGGGTGCCCCGCTGGAGCGGCGCACTGTAGAGGGCTTCGACTACACTGTCCCGGCACCAAAAAAAGATGCCGAGTTTGCCCGCCCACCGCGTGAACCGCGGCCGGCACGTAAACCGACCCAGGCTAAAAAGAGTTCGGTCGGGTCAATTAATCCGTTCAAAACCGATCATCCGGGCAACAAGCCCGCCGGGCGTCCACAGCAGGGACGGCCGGGCGCAGCAGGTGGAGCTCCCAAACCGGTATTCAACAGCTCTCGCCGCGGCAAATAGTCAGGCAGCCGCTGCCAGGTTAAATCCACGTCGCCAGACCCCCGGGGCCATAAAACCTCGGGGGTCTCTCTATGTTTATATTGACATGCAAATTACTGAATTGTATTTCTATCCGTACGGCTACGGCCACACACTAACAGTCAGGCAGCAAAGGATGCAGGAACATGACGTTCGCCGATCTAAAACAATCTCTCGATATACTGGGCCTTTACGACCGGGTAACCATGAAGCAGGTCAAGAGCCGGCATCGCGAACTGGTAAAGAGGTACCACCCGGACTCCGGAAATGATGTCGACGGCGAAAAGATCAAACTGATCAATGCCGCCTTCCGTGTTTTAAGCGACTATCTGGAATCGTACCGCTTTTCATTTTCCGAGGATGAGTTTTACACCCAGAATCCCGAAGAGCGCATGCGACTCCAGTTTATGGACAATCCACACTGGGGCGGAGATCGCGGACAGCGCCGCTGACATGAGCGGCGGGAGTTCCCGTCCGTTTCCGGAGGACGCGGCACCTGATGCGCCCCTCTCATTTATAATTTAACAGGAGCCGAGATGACACAACAGAGAGATTTTAACGCTGCGGCGTTAAAGTGGGACGAAGAACCGCGTCGGGTCAAACTGGCAGGCGAGATTGCAGATGCTATAACAACCGCCATTCCACTCTCGGCAGAGTGGGATGCCCTGGATTTCGGCTGCGGGACAGGTCTTGTCACGCTGCAGCTGGCGCCAAGCCTCCAGAGCATGACCGGAACAGACAGCTCCTCAGGAATGATCGACCGCCTTGAGGCAAAGAGTCAAGATGGCGGATTTTCAAACGTGCGTGCTGAACTGTGCGACCTGGAAAAGGGTGACCTGCCGACCGGAAGGTATCACCTCATCACCAGTGCCATGACACTGCATCACATCGCGAAGATCGTACCGCTGCTCCGGTCGCTCAAAACACTGCTGCACCCGGGTGGCTGGATCGCCCTTGCCGACCTGGAATCGGAAGGAGGTCGCTTTCACGAAGATCCGACCGGCGTCTTCCACCATGGTTTCAGCAGAGAAGAACTCTCTACGATGCTCGCAGAGGCCGGCTTTTCCTCGATTGCCATTACCACTGCCACAAAAGTTGTCAAAGGTGATCAGAGCTTCCCGGTGCTTTTGGCAACGGCTCAATTAATCTGACCGTCTCTACCCCAACACCTGCAGCACACGAACAGGCTGGCTATTCCAAGGAGCACCAAGATGAAACAACGTATAACCGCGATTATTACTGCAGCTCTTATTGCAACAGCAACCCTCACCTTTGCGGCCGGTCCGGCAGCGCCGTTGAGCACGCCAACCCTGAAGAAAACAATCGCTTCCAATGGCAAACCGACCATTATTTTCTTCGAAAACCCCAACGGCGGCCCGTGCAGGATACAAAAAGCGATGCTGGACCTGCTGGCGGAGCAGCGCAAAGGGACTTTTAATATCGCCAGCGTCAGCACGTTAGAGCGGAATGACCAGAGAGGCTTTTATGATTACGGCGTCAGAAGCCTGCCGACGCTGGTGCTGGTTGATAAGGCCGGCAAAATCGGCAAAGTTTTTCCTCCGGGGATCCAGAGCCTTGAATCGATCTCCCTCGCCCTGGATGGCCTGAAATAATGGAATTCAGCATTATCAACATCCTGATGGCGGTTGGTGCTGGCGTTGCGAGTGTCCTTTCGCCCTGTGTTCTGCCGGTAATACCGATCATCATGGCCGGGGCTGAACGCAATGATCGCCTCCGACCACTGTTTGTCGTGAGCGGCCTCTCCCTGTCATTCATGGCGATGGGTGCCATCTCGTCGCTCTTCGGTGCGTTTCTGATCGGCAAAACCCGCTATATCGAGATCGCCGGTGCAGTGGTGATTATGGTCATGGGATTGATGGTGATGTTTGACCTGAGTATCTTCAAGCGCTTCTACCGGTTATCCAACATCCGGATCAAGGGCGAGGGACGCATAGGCGGGTTGATCCTCGGCATGGCACTGGGCCTTATCTGGGTTCCATGTGTCGGCCCGTTCCTTTCGTCCACCCTTACCATGGTTGCAACCAGCGGCCAACTTGCTACCGGCATCATCCTGCTCGGATTTTATTCCCTCGGGTTGGCAATACCGATGCTGATCGTCGGCTATTCGTCACAACTGCTGCAGAACAGAATCAAGGGAATGCTTAAACATGAAAACATCCTGCGCTATGTAACCGGAGGCACACTGATCGCCTTTGGACTCTATTCGATCATGGCCGGCAATATGGCATTCTGATTGGTGCGGGAGCGTTTGTTTCACTTAAGTTATTCAGAAAGCAAAAAGCCATGAATCCTGCATAAGACCTGAGTATCAAGGGGGCATCAATCGCTATGAAATGTATTAGATTTGTGTATTCAAGTGACCAGGCGCTGTTACTTCACCCCGAAAACGACGCAACGCAAGCTCACACCAACTCATCAGGCAGGAGCTTGCCTGCACCAACCACCTGTCTTTTTGCCCTCCCCCACCACTACTGCGGTGCGTATACCGCCCCCCATATATTCTGATGATGAAATCAGATAAACTTTTCTTTGTGATTCCGATTTGCTTCACCATTCTGGTCGGATGGTTTTCGTGGAGCGCTTTGAAAATTGCACCACAGATGGCAGCAGATCATTTGCGCGGCGAGGGGCTTTCAATCGCAACTGCGATTGAAGCACTCACCACCGCCGAGCCCGACCCGGAGGTGCTTGCGCGCTTCAGCACAGAAGATATTGCCTACTTTTTTGTGGTTGACCGCGATGGCATTATTCTTTTCCACACCAACCCCAAGCTTATCGGTACCATTTGGGGCGACCCCAAACCAAAACTTGACAGCAAAAGCGGCATCCGCGAAGAACGTAAGAAGCTGGGCACCGGTGAAGAGATTTACCAGCTTCAGACCCGTATACATCCTACCGGGGGTAACTGCCTGTTAACGCTGGCGCTGCACACCTACTCCTCCGACAAGGTTATCCGCCGAACGCACACGGCAATCATCGTGACATCACTTCTGACATTGACTCTCTGGCTTGTTACCATCGGAATAATGTACCTTCTTTGTCGCGACAAGCAGCGGCAGCTGACGATGCGGCGACAAGATGAACTCGCACAACTGGGTGAATTTGGTGCCGTAATCGCACACGAGATACGGAACCCGTTGGCCGGCATCAAGGGATTTGTACAGCTAATTGAGACGGCCAGCGATATGGATGAGGCACGTCTCTATGCCAAGAAAGTTGTCCATCAGTCACTGCGAATGGAAGCGCTGGTGGACAATTTGCTGGCCTATGCCCGTGAGGACCTGGGGGAACAGCAACTAACCGACCTGACGCCGCTGATTGAGGATTGCGTGGAGATGATACGTATGGAGGCGAAACTTGCAGGTGTAGAAGTCGTCTACCTCCCGCAAACGGCAATATATGCAATGATTGACCACGACCGCATTATCCAGTTATTGCTCAATCTGTTAAAAAACGGGCTACAGGCAATGCCGGATGGTGGCGTGCTGCTGGTCGAATCAAAAAGAGACCATTACCAGGCAGCTATCACGATTACTGACTCCGGCATCGGCATCCCGCCGGAGAGCATTGCACATATTTTCAAGCCGTTCTGGACCAGCAAAGCTAAGGGCACCGGGCTTGGACTGGCCCTGTGCAGTAAAATTGCACATGCGCACGGCGGAAGCCTGACGGTAAAGAGCACGATCGGAGTTGGCACAACATTCACCGTAACCTTGCCAATGGAGAAATGACACAATGCCTGGAACCATACTGATTGCAGAAGATGATGAAGTCTTTAGTGAACTTCTCAGCACAATACTGGATAAAGCCGGGCATACCGTAGTAACCGCGGCTGATGGTGGAGAAGCGCTTCGTCGCATCCAGCGGGAGCATTTTGATCTGGTCATCTCTGACCTGAAAATGCCGGTAAGATCAGGACTTGAGCTGTTTCGAGTTGCCCAGACGGAACCTAACCCCCCACTTTTCATATTTATTACCGCTTTTGGCAGAGTAGAAGAAGCCGCTAATGTGGTAAAAAGTGGAGCCTTCGATTTCCTCTCAAAGCCGCTCAAAGATCCGGCAGCACTGCTGACAACGGTTCAAAGGGCTCTTGAGCACGTTGAACTGCAACGACTCTCCATCTCCCTGAAGGATATTGAACAGGCGGGACTCCCGCCCGAAGAGCTGGTTTTTGCAGGCAGAGCCATGCAGATCACCAAGAAGTTGGTGCAGGATGTATCTCGAACCCCTTCAACAGTGATGCTCTACGGTGAGAGCGGCACAGGCAAGGAACTGATTGCCCGGATGATACACCTTGCCAGCTCGCGCAGCAACGCCCCGTTTATACCTATTAACTGCGCTGCCATACCTGAAAACCTGCTTGAAAGCGAACTATTCGGCCACGAACGGGGGGCTTTTACCGGGGCAATCCTGACAAGGCTGGGAAAGTTCGAACTGGCACAGGGTGGAACTATTTTCCTGGATGAAATCGGCGAAATGCCGGCGCTACTGCAGGCAAAGTTATTGCGTGTGCTGCAAGAACGGGTTTTTGAACGCCTGGGCGGAATGATGCAAATCAAGGCAGATGTACGAGTGATCGCCGCCACTAACCGCAACCTGGCAACAGAGGTCGCCGAAAAGCGCTTCCGCGAGGACCTCTATTATCGTCTTGATGTCTTCCCTATCACCCTGCCGCCACTCCGGGAGCGGCGGGATGCAATCGTCGATCTGGTGAGATATTTCTGTGCCCGTTTTTCTGTTGCATCAGGCCATCGACGAGCAATTGGCATAACCCAGGAGGCGCTTCAAGTACTGGAGCAGCACAGCTGGCCCGGCAACGTACGCGAACTGCAGAACATAATAGAGCGCGCTATTATCCTGGCAACAAGGGAAATAACCATAGCCGAACTGCCGCCAGTACTGCTGGAAACTCAGCAGACAAACACCAACGGCGACGGAATTCTTAAAAAACGTGAAGAGACAGCCATTCGCGCTGCACTACAGGAATATCGCGGCAACCGCCGCCAAGCGGCCCAAGCGCTGGGCATCTCGCTACGCACCCTGCAGTATCGCCTGAAGGAACTTGGACTGGCCTGCAAAGAGGTGGAATAAATATTTCATCATCCGGGAAAAGTTAAATGGGAATATCTAAACACCCTTCGGTTGTAACAATGCCGAGAATCGAACGACCGTACCCTTCCATCCTCTCCTTTTTGAGCAGAAGATTCCCGGCAATTCCGCATGATATTTGGGAGAAGCGGATTTTGGAAGGAAAGGTTCTCGACGAAAAATCAGGCCGAATAACACTCCATACCGAATACACCCCTCTGGGTCGCATTTTTTATTTCCGCGAAGTCACAGCTGAACCACTTATCCCTTTTACGGAAAAGATTCTTTACCTCGATGACGAGATTCTGGTCGCCTGCAAGCCGCATTTCCTCCCGGTTACCCCAGGCGGTCGCTATGTGGAGGAATGCCTGCTGAACCGTTTGCGGAGGAGTACCGGCATTGAGGATCTGGCACCGCTCCACCGCATCGACCGCGAGACGGCTGGAATTGTGCTCTTTTCCGTCAACAAGAAGAGCAGGGGCATCTACGGGACCCTGTTCATGAATGGTCAGGTTGAAAAAACCTATCAGGCGATCTCGGTATGTGCGCCTCTTCAGGACGCAGCCTCATGGGAAGTAGAGAATAGAATAGAGCGTGGTGAACCATGGTTTCGGATGCGTACGGTGTCCGGCAGAACCAATGCTCGATCTGCCATAGCTCTGGTGGAGGTCAAAGGAACACTGGCCCGCTTTATTCTCCATCCACTGACCGGCAAGACCCATCAGTTGCGGCTACATATGGGCGATCTCGGCTTTGGAATTCTGAACGATCGCTATTATCCTGAACTGCAGGCTGAGCGTGAGGATAACTTTGATACACCGCTTCAGCTTATTGCGCAAAAACTCCGTTTCAAGGATCCAGTAAGCGGCAGGATCAGAGAATTCGAATCTGAACGTGAATTGTTATGGTAGCTAAAACAGTGCAGAATTTACTATTCTAGTTACGCATCATCTCCCCCCCCTGAACCACCTACCAATCTTACCTACTTTACCCAAATCAACACCTCGTCATGAAGTGCATCGACTGCACATGAAGTGCAGATTTTGCAGATTAATTTACACAACAGACAATTGGCACTTTGCTAACTCACTGTAATTGCGCTTTTTCATCCTTTGGCACAAGATATGCTTTACAATACGTGAATCGCCATAAGTATCTAACATGATTCTTTTTATATACTTATCGCTATATCCAACTAAATGCATTTAGCTTGGAAACAAAAAAAGGAGGGTGTAAAGATGAAAAAAAATATCATAATTGCCGTAGCTATTCTTGTCGGTGCTGGTTTATCGGCAGTATCTCACACAAATGCAGCAACGATAACCGGCTCCAAACATGACCTGAAAAGCACAACTGGGGGAGAAATCTGCATCGCCTGCCATACTCCGCATAATGCCAACACAACAGTTACTGACGCTCCTCTGTGGAACCATACGATGACAACAGCCACGTATACCTTGTACGCCAGCCCGACATTTAATGGGACAATTAGCCAGCCGACCGGGGTGTCAAAACTCTGCCTTTCCTGCCACGACGGCACCGTTGCTCCCGACGCGTTCACCGGTCATGCTGGCGTTACAACTATAGCTACCGCCGGCAATCTGGGTGTCGACCTAAAGAAGAGTCATCCAATCTCCTTCACCTATGATGCCACACTAGCTACAAATGACGGTGAACTGGCGAATCCCAGCACACTGCCGGCCGGATGGATTAACGGCGGCAAATTTGAATGCTCATCATGTCACGACGTACATAACAAGACCGGAATTGCTAAAATGTTGAATGCTACCAACGCCGGCTCTGCACTTTGCCTGACTTGCCACATTAAATAAGAAAGACTGTAACTCTTTGGCCTCTTCAGAGGCCATGCCTGAAAGGCATGGCCTCTGACATCCTTAACGACCAAAGCTTTCTCCACTACAGGGATTTCTTTATGGCATTCAAAAACCGACTTCTTCTCATTGTTACCATCCTGCTGGCACCTGCCATGCTGCTGACCGGCTGCACCTCTGCACCGCAAATCAAACATGAATCAATATTCTATCCCGCACCGCCTGAGAAGCCCCGCCTGCAGTTTTTGACAGCTATCTCTTCCGAGGATGACCTGACTGACAAGAAACCGGGGCTGGACGATTTCCTCCTCGGCGGCAAGGAAACCGACAAGACGATGGGACGACCTTATGCGGCACAAGCGGTAAAAGGGAAGATCTATCTGACCGACCGGGCCTCAAACGATATCTTGCAGATCGACCTGCTTAAAAACAGGATAAGACCGTTACGTACAGGTGGCAAGGGTACGTTGCAGACGCCTTCTGGCATCTGGATAGCGGATGACGGCAGCAAGTATGTTGCTGACCTTAAGCGGAAGCAGGTTGTCGTGTTTGACAGTGATGACAATTTCTTAACAACGCTGGGAGATGCGACCAGCCTGGAGCGCCCGGTAGATGTCGCGGTATATGGAGAACGGGTCTATGTCTGTGACATGCAGAAACATCAAGTGGTGGTTTTTGATCGCGTTACCGGCAAACTGTTGTCTGCCATCGGCAAGCTTGGCGACAAAGACGGAGAATTCAACCGCCCCACCCATATTACCGTTGACCGGCAAGGAAACCTGATCGTTAACGATGCCTTTAACTTCCGCATTCAAAAGTTCACCCCGGACGGAAAGTTTCTGCAGCAGATCGGCATGGCCGGCAATACGCCTGGCAGCATGGCACGCCCAAAAGGTGTGGTGACGGATCTCGATGGAAACCTGTATGTCGTGGATGCGGCTTTTGAAAATGTGCAGATTTTTAATCCTGAAGGGAAGCTGTTGATGTTTTTCGGCGGTGCCGGCCTGGAACCCGGCAGTATGTATCTACCGGCGGGCATAGCTATTGACTATGTCAATATCCCTTATTTCCAGAAATACGCCGACGAAAACTTCAAAATAAAATACCTGATTTATGTCTGTAATTTAACCGGCAGTAACAGGTTAAACGTCTACGGGTTTGGTGATTGGATCGGGAAATAGACCCGGTTATGATCAGTATATACTTCAGACTATTGTTTTCTCCGGCAGGACGTTACTTGGGGCCACTGCTGGTTATTCTCTCTGTTCTGGCACTTTCCGGATGTTCAAGACAGACGAGACATCAGGCACTTACTTTTTTCTTTACAGGAGTTCCTCCTCTGGCAGAGAACCAGGCTGATCGCCCGGCGGCACTTGATTTACCTCCAAAGCCCAAAGAGCAGTCCGGCAATATTACTGAAAAAGCCCGAAAAGATCCTCCTCCGGGACAACCGGAAACGTTGCCGGTTGTGCCAGCTGTGCCGCAGCTGTTTTCCCATACTGTCTGGGCTGCAGGTGACTGCTCCGTCTGTCACGAAGGGGACGGCAGGTTTGGCTTCCAACCGACGGGGGCGGCAAAAAACAGTACCGCTCCCAAGGTGTTTTACAGCGGCGGCGGCATGCCGGGTAGTTTGCGCCAGCCAAAGGAAAAAATCTGCACAGCGTGTCACACGGACAAAACCGGTCTGCGGGCGATCAAGGACGATCTCTGGCTGCATAACAGCACCGCCAAGGGAGATTGCCTGGCCTGCCATGACGCCCACCAGAGCAAGCAGCGCGGTGTGCTGCGCAGGCCTGTGGAACAGCTCTGCCAGCCATGCCACCCTGCCAAAAAACTGGAAGCAATACCGATGCACAACGACAATAATGAACCGTGTCTTTCCTGCCATAACCCCCACATGGGTAAGGATCGTCACCTGCTGATTCAGGGCTACAGGGAAGTAAAGTCGGCTGCCAAACGTGAACTGTAATTTGCTCAAACTGTGTGACAGGAAGGGGAAATGATCCGTACGCTTATATACGGCATGACTGCTTCACTTTTTTTGCTGTCATTTATCTGCTCTGCCGGCGCAGCAGAACGGCTGAGCGCAGATAAAGTCCGAGCCCTGTTTGAGGATGAACTTTTCGATATGGCCTATACTACCCACACATCAGAAGGTAAACATGATGAAGCCTTGAAGGTAGCCGATCAGGCTATCAAAGCAAGGCCGTCAGCTCTTGCTTGGCGCAAGAGAGCTGCATATTCTGCAGAATTAGCCGGCCGCCCTGACCGAGCCCTAGCCTATTGGTTATATCTGGCTGAACTGGGGGACGGCACGGCGCGTCAGTCAGCGCTAAGACTGTCCCGCAGCATGAACGACTCTCACCTGCAACGCTACCTGCTGGAAAGGTTATTACTGGCAGGTGATGCTGATCCTGAAACATTAAAGGAGTTTCTGAATGTAAGCGAAAAATTGGGGGCGACAAGTGAAGCATACAACCTGCTGTCCGCCGGATTGCCTTCAGCTAATCGTGAGCTGTTATTTAAGGAACAGGCCAGACTGGCAGAATTGCTGGGAAAACCGAACGAGGCTGTAAACGCTCTCAACAAGCTGGCCCTGATAAGGCCGCTAACGCCGGGCGAAGCCGCGCAACGGGCCAAGTTCATGTTTGGCCAGGGAGATCTTGAACGAGCCTGGCAGGCCTCCTCCGTCCTGGAGGCAGACCAAATGGAAGCGACGGCGGTCTCCGGGCCTCGCCGCAGTTTCACCTGGAACAGCGCCTCAGACAGGCAGGTTAAACGGCGCTATTTCCAGGTAAGCCCACCTTCAGCAGGGGCACAAATCAAGTATGAATTTAACCAGGAGGTGCGAACCGTTTCCGGTCAGAAAACTACTGACAGCTCTCAAATAACCACTGAGCACCTTGATCTGGCGACCAAAGGGTTTGTGTACCACCCGGCGCTGCTGCAATTCAATCTGAGGGTTTCACCTGAATTCAAGCAGAGCATACAAAACAGAGCAGAATCAACAGGTGAAAGCAGCACCACCGGCAACAGCTTCAACGCCAACTACAATACCAATGTCGTAATTTTGAGTCAGAAACCGTACACCCTTACGCTTTTTGCCCATCACCTCGAAAGCCAGTCATGGGCGACCTATACCGGCGTCACCAAAAGCACTACCGATAGTTACGGAGCAGATTTTGCCCTTAAATATAGCCTGCTACCCACGACTATCGGCTTCAGCAGCAGCTCGGCCACACAAAGCAGCTATTATGGAAGCAATAATGATTTGCAGGAAGTCCATCTGACCTCCAGGCACCGGGGCATAAGCGGTGACAGCAGCCTCACCTCCACATACAGCGTAAACAAACAAATAACCAATAATGCGGCTAATGAAATAAAGACTCAGAACAATGCCTTCAGCAACCAGTACCGGGTAACAACCGACGGGCGGGTTAATCTTGCGAGTAATTTACAGTATATGGACCAGAATTCTGCCAGCTTCCAGAACAAGTCTTTCTTCATGACCGAGAACCTTTCCTGGCAACACCGTAAGAATTTACAGTCTCGATATAGCCTCAACTATCGACTGCTTGAATCCTTAACTACTGACAGCTCCTGGACGTCACTTAACGGCAGCCTGACTCACAAACTCTATGAGAATCTGACTACCACCGGCGGGGTTACCGGCACAAGCAACGAGTACAACGGCGGGCGGGATAAAGCAGTGGCAGGACTTCTTGATTCAGCATATCAGCGCACCCTCGGCAACTGGGGATCGCTAAACCTGAATGCCGGCGCAACCTACCTGTATAGCACCAGATCCGGAGCAAGTGCCTCAACACAGGCGATTAATGAGCCTCATACCTTGAGTGGCACGACGGAAACCTTTCTTGACTGGTCAGGTATAAACACAGCTTCAATTATAGTAACCAACAGTGACGGCACCATTATCTACGTTAAGGATGTCGACTACCGGATCGAGAGTATCGGCAGTTCGGTACGGATAAGTCGCGTGCCGCTTGGCGGCATTACCGACGGCCAACTGCTCTTTGTCAGCTACAGTTACACCAGCGATGCCGCCTATGACGATGCGCTTCTGACTCAGAACTACGGGCTGGCGCTTGAACTGAAGCGTTCCCTGTTTTTAACCTACCGCTATCTGCATACAAAACAGACATTGCTTGCCGGCCCGCAACCTGAACGGCTGAACAACTCCACAATTCACCTGGCTACGCTACGTTATGACGCCGACTGGAGTGAGAGCAGTGCTACATATGAAGACAACAACAGCAGCTCTGATATTTCCTACCGTCGCTGGGAGTTGGCCCAGACCATACGACTACACACCAATAACCGCTTTCAGTACACTCTGCGCGGCTATTACGGAGAAACGGAGTACCGATCACATACGGAGCTGAAAAGGAGAGCCGGTGCTACCACCGCGCTGAACTGGATGCCTTACAACTGGTTGAGATTCAATATGGAGGGCTACCTTGAACAGGTTAACAGCACTCTCGAGAAAACTGTTAATGGCGGTACCAGATCAGGGCTTGAGATGAATTACCGCCTCTGGACAGCCAAGCTGAATTTCATGTTTGCCGTGCAGGATGATTCGCTGAGTGACTCCAGTCGCACCAACCAGCAGGTACAGCTGGAGCTAAGCAGGACGATGTGGTAGCTGCCACGCCCGTGAGGAAGATACATGCTCAGCCATAACAGAATAGCTTTGACCTGTCTTGTGTTGTCCTTGTCATTTGCCCTGGCCGGCTGTTCAGGTCCGCGGGAGCAGTTGGCAAGACCGACATTGGAAGCTCGGACCTGGCCGGCGGAGGTTGATGGCGAAGCGCCCCGAATACGCTATATCAGCAGCTTTGCCCAGCCGGAGGACCTACAGATCAAACAGGGGATGGTATCACGCGTCTGGGACTACATCATCGGCTCTCCTGCCCGTGGACTGGTGACGCCACACGGGGTTACCGTCGACACAGATGGCACGATCTATGTGGTTGATGCAGCCCTGAAAACAGTGCAGATCTACAACAGGAGCAGAAACACATTCAGTATGGTGCCTGATGACGACCATCTTTTTGATACACCCATCAATACTGTGGCCGATGGCGAAACGGGACGTCTCTATGTCACCGATTCTGCCGCCGGACTGGTGAGATTTTTTGCTTTACCTGGAGCCGGAGCTGTCGGAGAGTTCGGCAAAGGAGAACTCGAGCGTCCGACCGGTATTGCGCTCAACAAAAGCACTAACGAGCTGCTGGTTCTTGACACCAAGCAGGCAGCGGTTTTCCGCTACAACCGCTACGACCTCAAGCTGACGGGGCGTTTTGGTTCTCGCGGCACTGATCATGGACAATTCAATCATCCCACCACCCTGGCGGTAAACAATAATGGAGAAATCCTGGTGAATGATGCCTTGAATTTCAGGATACAGACTTTTTCTCCAACGGGTGAATTCCGCCACACTTTTGGCAAGGCGGGCGATAGTCCCGGCTATTTCAGCCGTCCAAAGGGGATCGCAGTGGATAGTGACAACAACATCTACGTTGTGGACACCCTGTTTGACAATATCCAGATTTTCGATGCAAAGGGAGGGTTGCTGCTCTCATTCGGACAGTCAGGACAGGCGCCGGGAGAGTTCTGGATGCCGACCGGCATTTTTATTGACCAAAACGACAGGATTTACGTTGCCGACACCTACAACAAACGGGTCCAGATCTTCCAGTATCTGAAACAATCGGGGCGCAAATGAACAGCACCTGCATAAAAACAACGACATTTTTGTGGGCAGCTGCCGTTGTAGCGTTCGTTACAGTTCCCGCATATGGCAAGAGCATTATCGACAGCATGCATAATCTCTCGGCCAGTGGTACCGGTTCAGTAAAAGCAACGACCCAGACCGAAATATGCATCTTCTGTCATACCCCTCACAATGCCCGCCCTGACATTCCGTACCTCTGGAACCGCCAAGACCCTGCGATGGCATATACTCCATACGCGAGCTCAACCCTCAAAGCTGTTGTCGGCCAACCGACCGGCACGTCCCGGCTCTGTCTTTCCTGTCATGACGGCACGATCGCCCCTGGTGCTGTGCTGTCGCAGACAACCGCCATAACGTTTGTCGCATCCATGACCGGGCGCAGTTCAGTCCTCGGCACTAATCTGGCTGATGACCACCCGATCTCCTTTAATTACAGTGCTGCAGCAGCTGCAAACAGCCAACTGGCCGGCACCGCTTCCCTGCCATCTGTGGTGCGCCTGGATTCAACCGGGCAGATGCAGTGTACTTCCTGCCACAATCCCCACAATGATCAGTACGGAAAGTTTTTGGTCGCTTCCAATCTGGCTTCAGGACTCTGTGTCAGCTGCCATCTCAAGACTGGCTGGAGCGGAAGCAGTCACGCCACCAGCACAAAGATCTGGAACGGCGCAACCCCTGACCCGTGGCCCAACTCAAGCTATACCACCGTAGCTGCCAACGGCTGCGACAACTGCCACCGGCCCCATTCAGCGGCAGGGCAGCAGCGTCTGCTGAACTATGCGGTGGAAGAGACCACCTGCCTCGTCTGCCACAACGGCAACGTCGCCGGTGCCAATATCAGCGCTGACCTGGTCAAAACCTACCGGCACCCGGTCTCTTCGTATACCGGTGTCCACAATGCCGCGGAAAATTACGCCGGCATTGTCAGCAAGCATGTCGAATGCGTAGACTGCCACAACCCGCACCAGGTAAGCAGCACTATCAATCCTGCACCTCTGGTCCCCGGCAGAATGAAGGGGGTGGCGGGGGTTGATTTTTACACCAATGCCTATATCTCATCCTCTACCTACGAATATCAGGTCTGCTTCAAATGCCACGGTGACCTGAGCAACAACGTGTTGACCTCAGCCCAGCCCATAACCAGGTACTGGACTAACACGAGGGATAACCGCGTGAAGTTTAGCCCGACCAACACCTCCTACCACCCGCTGATGGCGCCGCTGAACAAGATAAGCGACGGCATGCTGGTTCCGCCCTGGGCAAAAGGCTCGATGCTCCACTGCACCGACTGCCACGGCAGTGATTCCGGCGGAGCAAAGGGATCCCACGGCTCGATCTACCCGCATATCCTGGTCGCGAAGTACGAGACCTCCGTAGTGCTGCCCACTTCACCTACGGCTTATCTTACAGATAATGCGCTCTGTTTCAAATGCCACAATCCGACGACGCTTTTTAATGCTTCCAAGTTTCCACAGCATAGAAAACATTTGACCAACGGCACAATGGAACGCTGTTCCTACTGTCACGACCCTCACGGCAGCCCCACCAACCCGGGCATGATTAACTTTGACATGCGTCCTGGGATAGTCAGCCTGAGTGGTGGAAAACCGATTCAACTCAATTACCCGTTAGGTTTTAAAAACTCATGTGTTCTGACCTGTCATGAGGTGGTCCACGGCTCGTGATTATGAATATTTTATCATAAACAACAAAATTTAAGGCTACTGGTGAAGCTGTACTGATTGAGCTGCAGTGTAATTAAAACAGCTAGTTACACAATCGGCATATTAAACAAATGGGGGAAGAGTATGTTCAAAGTCTGGCAGTACCAACCGTTTTTGACGCAAGCAAGCCGTTGCATCACTGTTGTCATGTTGTTTTTGGCGTTGGGGGCGGCAAGGTCCGAAGCCAAATCAAGTTTTCCGCTTAAAGAGGGACAGGGCTGTGCCACCGCTGAATGCCATCAGAATATGGGCAAAGACAAGTATGTGCATGGACCGGTAGCCACAAAAAATTGTACCTTCTGTCATAAACAGGACAAGAAGGATCGGCACGAGTTTAAGCCGATCGCCAATGTAGCTGCACTCTGTTATGCCTGCCACGACAAACTGCATCTCGGGCCGGTAGTACACAAACCGGTGAAAGACGGCAACTGTACCGGCTGCCACAGTCCGCACCAGTCCGGGTATAACTTCCAGCTGTTGGGCGGAGGCCAGGACCTCTGTTTAAAGTGCCATAATAAAACAATCATCGGCGGCAAAGTCAAACATGGTCCGGTGGCTGTGGGCGACTGCGCCGCCTGCCACTCCCACCATTCCAGCGACTTTCCCAAACTGCTGGCCGCCAAGGGAAACGACGCCTGCTATGCCTGCCACAAGGACAAGCAGACCGAGTTTTCCTCCAAGCCGCATATCCATGCACCGATGAAGAGCGGTTGTGTGAAGTGTCACAATCCCCACAGCAGCGATTACAAGTTCACCCTGATCGGCGAAAGCACCAAGGGGGTCTGTTTCGCCTGCCACAAGGATAAGCATAAGGAGATTTCAGGCGCCACCGTCAAGCATGGCGGACTTGATCTACCTAATGGCTGCATTGCGTGTCATAACCCGCACGTTTCCGATTTCCCGAAGCAGTTGGCGATGGCACCGATGGATCTCTGCCTGAGCTGCCATGACCGTGATTATACCCATGCCGAAAAAAACACGGCCGATATGAAGGGCTTCCTCGCCAAAAACAAGATCACCCATGGCCCGATCAAGGACAAGGACTGTTCGGGCTGTCACAACACCCACGGCTCAAACAATTTCAGAATCCTGAGAGGCAATTATCCTCCTGTCTTTTACGCCAAATACAACCCTGAAAACTACCAACTCTGTTTCAACTGTCACAATGACACTCTGGTAAAGGACGCCAAAACGACAACCCTGACCGACTTCCGTAACGGCGACCAGAACCTGCACTTTGTTCACGTCAACAAGTCCCCAAAAGGGAGAACCTGCCGCGCCTGCCACGATGCCCACGCCACCAATAACCCGAAGCACATCAGAGACGCGGTTCCCTTTGGCGCATGGCAACTACCGGTGGGACTTGTTAAAAGCAAGGTTGGCGGATCCTGCCTGCCTGGCTGTCATCAGGAATTCAAATATGATCGCAACAAGAAGGTAAAAAACAGATGACACGTATCTTTGGCATGCGCTTTTGTTTTTTGGCTGTGATGCTCGTGGCTGTTCCCTCAATTGCAGCCACGAGTGTCGGAGAAGGTGTGCCGGAACAACCGGCCGCCACCGTTGATCATAAGGCAAAAACCGAGTTGGCTCGGGCTCTTTCAGACCAGGGAAAACTGGATGACGCAGAGCTGTTGCTGCAGGAGGTTCTGCCGCTTACCCCAGAGCCTACGCGGGTATACTATGAGCTAGGTCGTATTCAGGAAAAGCGGGGTGACAGCGAGAAAGCAATTGCCGCTTTCAAGAAAGGGATCAAAATCCATGAACAGGGGAGACGCCGGAGCCCATGAGACGATTCACCTGTAACAACAGATTCCTTGCCGTCCGTCTGATACCATTGTGGATTTTGTTCGTTCTGCTAAACACTTCGGTTTCATCGTCCGCCTTGCACTCGCTGGAGGTGGGGATGGAGGCCCCGGACTTCACCCTGACTGATCTGAATAACAGTACACAAAAGTTTTCGGGTCTCAGGGGAGATAAGCTTACTGTGGTGCTTTTCTGGGCAACCTGGGGCGATAATTCAAAAAAAGCACTGCAACAGATGCAGGTGTTTCACCAGAAGTATAAGGATAGCGGCCTGACAGTTATAGGTATCAATGTCGACAAACAGGAAGTAACCGAAGAAACCTTGACTAAAATCAGGGAAGTTGCAACTTCACTTAACATCACCTTTCCCCTGCTGGTTGATCGCGGGCTTGCAACTTTCCATGATTACGGCATTATTGCCGTTCCCAGCACGGTAATTCTGGACAGAAACAGAATCATCAGGCACGAGTTATCCGGTTTCCCCCTGATGGGTGCCGACGTTCTCAAGCAGTTTGTTGAGGTGGTCATAGAAAACAAAAAGGTGCCGGCTCAATCCGTCGCAACAGGTTATCAGCCCGACAAAAAAGCTGTGCGCCTGTGGAATATGGGGATGATGTCGCTGAAATCAGAGCGAACCGCCTCTCGGGCTAAAGCGTGGTTCGAGAAGGCAATTGCCGCTGACCCGGTATTTATTCCTCCACATCTTAGTCTTGGCACCATGTATTACAAACAGCACAACCTGTTGGAGGCAAAAAAACAGTTCGAACTGGTGCTGGAAAGAAAATCTGATCATGTTATTGCGCTTGGCTCGATAGGACAAATTCTACTGGAGGAGGGTGACCTGTCAGGCGCGGAAGAGAAACTGATGAAGGCTGTGCAGGCCGACGGAGCCTATCTGCCTAGTTACTACCTCCTTGGCCTCCTGAAAGGCAGGCAGGGTGATGTGGCCACGGCGCTGCAGTGGTTTAATCGGGCTGAGCAGTTAAACCCCAAGGATTACAGGATTTTTGTCCACAAAGGAATTATGTATGAAGAACTGAAAGACCTGGCTGCGGCTGCCGCCAGTTACAAAAAAGCGCTGGAACTGGTAATTGAGCAATCATGAAG
>Ga0123338_10001809_pt1 | contig 20298 bp, 13 predicted proteins | sample grotaG_FD_89793 | JGI IMG/M metagenome (GOLD analysis project Ga0123338, IMG submission 89793) | Glacier valley bacterial and archeal communities from Borup Fiord, Nunavut, Canada, to study Microbial Dark Matter (Phase II) -... | ecosystem: Environmental > Aquatic > Freshwater > Ice > Glacier ...
ATGTCGAGTTCAAAAGTAAAGACGGCACCGAAGTCCACGGCCTGCTCACGCGCCCGCTCAACGCGCTCGCCAACACCCGCTTCCCACTCCTCCTCCGCATCCATGGCGGCCCCAACGGTCAGGACGCGCACCAGTTCCAGTTCGAACGCCAGTACTTCGCTGCCAACGGCTATGGCGTGCTTCAAGTCAACTACCGTGGCAGCTCCGGCCGCGGCGCGAAATACCAGGAAAGTATCTTTGCCGATTGGGGCAACAAAGAAGTGGCCGACCTTCTCGCCGGTGTCGATCATGCCATCGCCATCGGAGCCGCCGACCCCGATCGCCTCGGCATCGGCGGCTGGAGCTACGGCGGCATCCTCACCGACTACACCATCGCCCAGGACACCCGCTTCAAAGCCGCCATCAGCGGCGCCGGCAGCGCCAACCAAATCTCCATGTACGGCACCGATCAGTACACGTTCCAATACGACAACGAAATCGGCGCACCCTGGAAAAACCCTCAAGCCTGGATCGCCATCTCCTACCCCTTCTTCAAGGCCGACCGCATCAAGACACCGACCCTCTTCATGGGCGGCGACAAAGACTTCAACGTCCCCATCACCGGCGGCGAACAGATGTACCAGGCACTCCAGTCACTCAACATCCCCACTCAGTTAGTAATTTATCCCGGCCAGTTTCATAGCTTTACGCGCCCCAGCTTCATCAAGGACCGCTATGAGCGCTATCTCGCGTGGTATGACAAATACATCAAGGCCGCCTCGCCAGCCTTATCCGGGGCAACCCGGATGGATCGTAGCCTTCCTCTGCGCCTTTGCGTGACATTTTGTGACTAAGTGTTTGATATGACAGAATGGCAACCCAAACCGTACAAAGATTATAAGTGGATCGTAGCGGACCCTGAACTGCTAGACGTTGCCTTAGCTATCCGCGATAACCGTCTTTCTGTGTCGCACATCCTCGAATGCTTGGCCGTCGGAATGACTGCCGACGATATCGAAGATTCATTCGGATTTGTACTCACTCCTCAGATTCTTGCTGAGATCCTTCTCGTCGCCGCCGAGTCAACCGACTCCTTTCATGTGGCTGCTTGATGTAAACATAGATCGCAACGTGCTCGAGTTTTTATCCCGCAACGGAATCGTTAGTGACACCGCGCGCAATCGGGGATGGCAAACCCTTGCGAACGGAAGCCTCGTTGCCGAAGCGGCTGCTAAGGGGTTTCAATGCTTGCTGACTCGAGATCGCAAGTTTGGTGAGGCTGCGGCGAAAGCCTTGCGCATCCGTCCCGGTTTTTCCGTCGTTCTCATCACTCTGCCGCAGGCAAAGAAGTCCCAATACATGGTCCAATTCTCGGAAGCTTGGGATCACGCAAATATTCAGCCTCAACCCGGACACTTCATCAGTTTTCCATAACAAAATGCGCACCGCTGCTCTCTTCCTCCTCCCCCTCATCTCCTTCGGCGCAGCCCAGCCTCTCGAACTCTGGTACACCCAACCCGCCGCCAACTGGAATCAAGCGCTCCCGCTTGGCAACGGCCGCCTCGGCGCCATGGTCTTCGGCGATCCCGCCCATGAGCATCTCCAACTCAACGAAAGCGGCATCTGGGCCGGCCGCCTCCTCGACCGCAATAATCCCGAAGCCCTCAAATCTTTACCCGAAATTCGCAAGCTGCTCTTCGCCGGCAAGGCTCACGAAGCCGAGCTGCTAGCCGACCGCACCCTCATCGGCATCCCTCGCCGTCTGCCTCAATACCAGACTCTCGGCGACCTTCACCTGGATTTCCCCTCCACCGAAGCCTTCACCAACTACCGCCGCGAACTCGACCTCGCAACAGCCATCGCCACTGTCACCTACACCGCAAATAGGGTCACCTTCAAGCGCGAATACTTCAGCAGTGCGCCTGCCCAGATGATCGTCATGCGCCTGACTGCGGATCAGCCCGGCCGGATCAATTTCACCGCCACCCTCACGCGCGAACGTGATGCCGAGAGCAAGCCCTCCGGTCCAGACAGCATCGTAATGATCGGCAAGGCCATCGCTCATGACGATGGCCATGCCGGATGGCAGAAGGAAGGCGGCGCCCGCTTCACTGCCGCGTTGCAAGCCATCACCGATGGCGGCCGCGTCCAAGCGGAAGAAGGCCGCCTCACCGTCACCAACGCCAACGCGGTCACGCTTCTCTTCGATGCGAACTCAGGCAAGGTACCCGCGTTCGCCACCATTCCCGCCGCCATCCTGAACGGCTCCAAGCCATACTCCACAATGCGCGCCGATCACATCGCAGATCACCAGCGCCTCTTCAATCGCGTCGACCTTTCTTTCAACGCCCCCGCCTCTCCACTCCCCACCGATGAGCGCCTCAACCGCGTCAAAGCCGGTGCCACCGATCTCGGCCTCGAAGCGCTCTATTTCCAGTTCGGCCGCTATCTGCTCATCGCCTCCAGCCGCCCCGGCGGCCTTCCCGCAACTCTGCAAGGCCTCTGGAACGATAGCCTCACACCCGCCTGGGATAGCAAGTACACCATCAACATAAATACGGAAATGAACTACTGGCCAGCTGAAAACACCAATCTGTCGGAATTGCATCTGCCGCTGTTCGATCTACTCGAACGTATGCGCGCCTCCGGCCGCCGCACCGCCAAATCCACCTACGGAGTAACCGGCTTTGTGGCCCATCACAACACCGATATGTGGGCGCATACAGAGCCGCTCGACGGCGTCGGTTCCGGCATCTGGCCCATGGGCGCTGCCTGGCTCAGCCTCCATATGTGGGACCACTACGATTTCACTCGCGACCAGGCCTTCCTCAAAGACCGCGCCTATCCCGTCATGAAAGAGGCCGCCGAATTTTTTCTCGATTACCTCACCGATGACGGCGCCGGCCACCTCGTCACCGGCCCTTCCATCTCACCTGAAAACGCTTTCAAGCTTCCCGATGGCGGCAGTGCCAAGCTAGCCATGGGTCCCTACATGGATACCGAAATCACGCGCGACCTCTTCAGCCGCGTCATCGAATCCGCAACTCTACTCAACGTGGATCCGCTCTTCCGCGCCAAGCTCATCGCCGCCCGCGCGAAGCTCATGCCCTTCAAGACCGGCAAGCACGGCCAGCTTCAGGAATGGCTTGAAGACTACGATGAACAGGAACCCGCTCACCGTCATGTATCCCACTTGTACGCGGTCTATCCTTCGAGCCAGATCGGCGTCTACACGTCTCCCGAACTCGCTCGTGCTGCCCGTGTCTCACTCGAACGTCGCTTAGACGCAGGTGGGGCTCGCACCGGCTGGTCGCGCGCCTGGGTCATCAATCTTTGGGCGCGATTCCTCGATGGCGAAAAAGCGCACAACAACATCCAGGCCCTCCTCCAGCAATCCACGCTGCCCAATCTCTTCGATACCCATCCGCCTTTCCAGATCGATGGCAACTTCGGCGGCACAAGCGGCATCGCGGAGATGCTCTTGCAATCGCACGATGGCGAACTCTCGCTCCTCCCCGCGCTCCCCCATGCCTGGTCCGAAGGCCACGTCACCGGCCTTCGCGCGCGCGGCAACATGGAAGTGGACCTTGCCTGGAGCAGCGGTAAACTCACGGAGGCCCTAGTCCATCCGCACACCACTCTCGCCGTGCGCCTGCGCTTCCCCGGCCAGCAGCCAAAACCGATTCAACTCACCGAAGGTCAGGACGCGAGACTGCTCCCATGACCCGTCTCGTTCTTCCCCTCATCGCATCTCTCGCCTCCGCGTGGGCCCAGTCCCCGGAAGCCCTCCTGCGCGATCCAACAGTCCAAGCCGCCTTTGCCGCCGCTGAGCGCAACGAAGCTCACGTTCTCAATGAGCAGGCACGTCTCTGCGAAATTCCCGCGCCTCCTTTCAAAGAAGAGTTGCGCGGCCGCGAGTTGGTGCGCCTTTTCAAAGAGCTCGGCTTGAAAGACGTGCAAGTGGATAAAGCCGGCAACGTCATCGGCGTGCGTCCGGGTAATGAGCCTCATCCCAACCTGGTCTTCAGCGCTCACCTCGACACCGTCTTTCCCGAAGGCACTGATGTGCATGTCAAGCGCGAAGGCACCTCCCTAAGAGGTCCCGGCATCGGTGACGATTGCCGTGGCCTCGCCGTAATGCTCGGTGTCATCCACGCCCTCAACGAAGCCCACGTTCGCACCCCCGGCGCCATCACTTTCGTCGCCGATACGGGCGAAGAAGGCCTGGGCGATCTTCGCGGCATGAAGCAGCTCTTCGGCGACACGCTCAAGGGCCGCGTCGATTCGTTCGTCTCCGTCGATGGCACCGGCCTCGGCATCACCAACTTGGGCGTTGGCAGCCTGCGGTATCGCGTCACTTTCAAAGGTCCTGGCGGCCATAGCTACGGCGCGTTCGGCATGGCGAACCCCATCCAAGCCATGGGTCGCGCCATGGCGAAGATTGACGATTTTCAAGTGCCCACCACACCCAGGACCACCTTCAACGTAGGCCGCGTAGGAGGCGGCACCAGCGTGAATGCGATCCCCTTCGAAGCCTGGATGGAAGTAGATCTCCGCTCTGCCGATAAGGCCGCGCTCACTGCATTGAACGACAAATTCAAGGCCGCCCTGAACGACGCGGTCAACGAAGAAAACAAGCGCTGGAATGGACGCGGCGCAGTCTCCGTCGCACCCGAATTAGTGGGCATCCGGCCCGCGGGCGAAACTGCGAACAGTTCGCACATCGTGCAAACGGCCATCGCTGTCAGTAAAGCGCTTGGCATCGCTGAAGTACTTCAAGAAGGCTCGTCCGATTCGAACGTGCCCATGAACATCGGCATCCCCGCCATCACCGTCAGCGGCGGTGGACAGGGCAGCGGCGCGCACTCTCTCGGTGAAGCGTTCGATTCCAAGGGCTCCCTTCAAGGCACGCAGCGCGCCATCCTGCTGGCCATCGCGCTGGCCCGCTGAATACAATAAACTATGAATCTCTCAGCCATCTTTCTGTTAGCGGCACTCGCGCCTGCCTGCTTGGCGCAGGCCCAGTTCGTCCCCGCGGAGTTTGCGATCCCCAAGCCTTTCGCAACCGCCGAATACAAGCTGGTCCCCCTCGGTCCGGCGGTCGCCAAAATCGATTACGAAGCCTACATGAGCTCCATCGATTTCATCCGCTCCACAATGGGCGGCAACTGGCCCCGCCCCGGTCTTACGCTCGAAGATCAAGCCAAAGATATGGCTGGCGAAAAGGCGCAATGGGATGAGCGCAAGTCGTTCCCTTACGCCGTGCTCACGCCCGATGGCTCGCGCGAATTGGGCTGCTTCTATCTGCGCCCCAGCAATAAGCAGGGTTACGATGCCGTCGCCACTTTCTGGACCACCAAAGCCGCTCACGATAAACGGCTCGATGCCAAACTGCTCACCGATATGAAAGTTTGGACCGCGAAAGAATGGCCCTTCCACAACATCGCCTGGCCGGGGCGAGACATCAAATAGCCGATGGTACAAATTCGCCGCGCGCTCTTAAGTGTCACCGATAAGACCGGCCTCGTGGAGTTCGCACGAGCCTTAATTCACCATCAGGTCGAGCTCATCTCCACCGGCGGCACCGCGCGCCTGCTTCGCGAAAACTCGATCCCCGTGCGCGATGCTTCAGAGCTCACCGGCTTCCCTGAGATGCTGGACGGTCGCGTCAAAACCATGCACCCTCACATCACCGGCGCCATCCTCGCCATCCGCGCCAACGCCGAACACATGGCCTCTCTGGCGCGTCACGGCATCGCGCCCATCGATATGGTAGTGGTGAATCTCTATGATTTCGCCTCGGTCGCGAAAGACAAGAACGCTTTGTTTGAAGACCTCATCGAGAACATCGATATCGGCGGCCCCACCATGATTCGTTCCGCCGCCAAGAACTACCAGGACGTCGCCATAGTCACCTCGCCCGCGGATTATGAGCGCGTGTTGAGCGAACTGCCTTCGCTCTCACCGGGCCTGCTCTGGGACCTCGCCGTCAAAGCGTTCCGCACTACAGCTGAGTACGACACAGCCATCTATGAGCGCCTGAGTTCGGGCGATCCGAATCGGGAAGAAATTAACTTCGGCCCCAAACGCTTCCCCCTTCGCTATGGAGAAAATCCCCATCAGCAGGCCACTCTCTACGGTTCCGCCACGCACGGCATCGCCGGCGCGGAACAGTTGCATGGCAAAGAACTGTCTTACAACAATCTGGTCGATCTCGACGCAGCCTGGCAGTTGGTCTCTGAATTTGAAGGTCCGGCGACCGTCATCGTGAAGCACACCAACCCCTGCGGCTGCGCTGAACAGGCCACTCTCGCCCGCAGCTATACCATGGCTCTCGAATGCGATCCGGTCTCCGCGTTCGGCGGTGTCATCGGATTCAACAAGCGCGTCGATGCCGCCACCGCCGAAGAGGTCGCTAAGCTCTTTGCCGAAGCCGTGGCCGCGCCCGATTACGATCCCGAAGCACTCGCTATCTTGAAGGCGAAAAAGAATCTCCGCCTCATCAAGGTCCAATCGCGGCCCGATGCAAAAGTTGTTCGCAGCATCGAAGGCGGCTTCCTGGTCCAGACTGCCGACACGCACCGGCTAGCTCCGCGTTCGGCCAAAGTAGTCACCACGCGCGCACCCACTGACTCCGAATGGGATGCTCTCGAATTCGCCTGGAAAGTGGTCAAGCACGTGAAATCGAACGCCATCGTCTACGCGCGTCCCGGCCAAATCGTCGGCGTCGGCGCGGGGCAGATGAGCCGTGTCGATTCAGTCAAAATCGGAGCCTCGCGCGCCCACTTGCCGCTGGCCAATTCCGTTGTCGCCTCAGACGCCTTCTTTCCTTTCCCGGATGGCCTCGAAGAAGCCGTTCGCAGCGGTGCGACCGCGGTGATTCAACCGGGCGGCTCGGTCAAAGATCCTGACGTAATCGCGGCCGCGGACCGCCTCGGCGTTGCCATGGTTTTTACCGGCATTCGTCATTTCCGGCACTGAAAGCCACTAAACTGAAGGCTTATAGTGCCATTCTGGAAACGCACCGAGGTACTCTCTCTTGTCATCGCCACAATCGTTCTGGCACTGACGACGGCGAGTTCGCTGCGGGATTGGCAAAGCACCCGCGAACATCGCTTGGAAGACCAACAGTCCCGCGTGGTCTTGACCAGCCTCAACGCCTTGATGTCTTCGCTCAAAGATGCTGAAACCGGGCAGCGCGGCTATCTGCTCACCAGAAACGCCAAGTACCTTGGGCCATACCAAACCGCAAAAAATTTAATCCCCACCGAAGTGGAGCGTTTGCGGAGCGTCCTTCCCAGCGGGCCGGATTCGGAGCGATTGTTCCAGCTGGCGGCCAGCAGGATGGAAGAACTTCGTCTCACCATCGAACTGCAAGACCGCGTTTCCTCTCAAACGGCTCTAGCCGTCGTGAAGACGGACAAGGGCAAGCAGGATATGGACGCGCTTCGTGGCCTGATGGAGAAATTCGGCGCGGCCGAATACGCCAGGCTGGCCACGAACTCTCAAGATGCGCAAGATCGGGCCACCCGCACGGCCGAAATCGATTTCGTCGGCGGTGCTGTGATGCTGGCCTTACTCGTGCTCTCCGCGGTTACCATACACCGCAACACCGGGCGGCGTGAGCAACTGATCGGTCTGTTGAAGGATGACGATCTGCGGTTGCGAGACCTGGGCCGTCAGGCAAAAGATGCCGAAGCCCGCGTCCGCGCCATCCTGGAGAGTATCGCCGATGGCTTTATCTCGCTGGATAGAAATCGATCCATCACCTATCTGAACAGTGCCGGTGAGCGCATCCTCGGTCGCGACAAAGAGTTGGTTCTGAACAAAAGTTTTCAGCAGCAGTTCCCAGATGAGTTTACGCCGGAGCTTGAGGCGCGCCTTCGCGAAGTGGTTGCCCAAGAATCGCCCATCACCTTCGAAATGTTCTCAGAGAAGCGCAATGCATGGTGGGAGCAAAGTATTTATCCGGCGAAGGATGAAGGGCTGACCATTTACTTTCGCGATATTACGGAACGCAAAAAACTGGATGAGCGCAACAGGCACTCTCAGAAGCTGGAGAGCCTGGGAGTGCTGGCCGGTGGAATCGCGCACGATTTCAACAACCTGCTCACCGCCATCCTGGGCGGCGCAAGCTTATTGCAGGAAGAACTGCCGCCTGCGTCTGAATCGGCGGCGCATGTGCAAATTATTTTAAATGCCAGTGAGCGCGCCGCGCAGCTCACCCGGCAGATGTTGGCCTATTCCGGGCGTGGCCGCTTCGTCATCGAGCAGTTGGATCTTGCCCGGCAGGTGAAAGAAATTACCGAACTGCTCAAATCTTCCGTCACGCGTGATGTGGAGCTGGTCCTCCGCCTCCAAACGGAAGGCATCATGATCGACGCCGACGCGGGACAGATTCAACAGCTCGTCATGAACCTGGTCATCAATGGCGCCGAAGCCATCGAGCCTCCACCTGGAAGCGTCGTGGTCTCAACCCGCCTGGAAGAGTTGGATGCCGAATATGTCCGCGACAACATGGCGGGCGATAACATTCTGGTCGGCTCTTATATCCTGCTGGAGGTTCACGATACCGGCAAGGGTATGGATACGCAAACACTGAGCCGCATCTTCGATCCGTTTTTCACTACCAAGTTTACAGGCCGCGGCCTGGGGCTGGCGGCGGTGCTTGGTATCGTGCGCGGCCATCGCGGCGCCATCAAGGTCTATAGCCACCCGGGGCAGGGCACCACCTTCAAGGTGTTTTTCCCGGTGTCGATAGGGCAGCGCATCTCACGCGTGAAAGAGTCGGTGCCGGTGAGTTTATATGGCACCGAAACGGTACTCATTGTGGATGATGAAGAGCCTGTCCAGCGTATGGCTACCGCCGCTCTCATCAAATACGGCTATCAGGTGATGCAGGCCCGCAACGGTCGGGAAGCGGTGGAGGCGTTCCAACGGAATCCTGACGGCATCGGCTTGGTGCTGCTCGATATGACCATGCCGGTCATGAGCGGTGAAGAGACTCTGAAGCAGTTGAAGAGCCTGCGCGAGAACGTATTGGTGATTGCTTCCAGCGGCTACAACGAAATTGAAGCGCTACGCCGTTTCGGCCAGGGCGTGGGCGGTTTCCTGCAGAAGCCTTACCGCGCCGCGCAGTTGGTGGAGAAAGTTCGCAATGCGCTCACCTCGCGAAATTCCGAGTAACATAGCAATTCATGAAGAAAACGTTCTACGGGTGGTGGATTGTCTTCGCGTGCTTTTGTACCTTCGGCTTTTCAGTCGGCATCCCGTATTACAACGCGCCGTTTTTCTTCGATTACTACAAACGCGATTTCGGTTGGCCCACGCACGATGTGACGCTCGGCTTCCCTCTGGCCGCGCTGCTCACCTTATGGGTGGGGCCTGTGTTGATCCCGCGCTTCAGTCAACGCAAGCTGATCGTCGCGGGTACCGGCTTGACGTTCCTTGCGTTCCTCGGCTTCAGCAGGATGACGGGCAGCCTCGCCGTCTACTACGCGCTGTACTTTCTGTACACAGTGGGCTATCTGCTCAGCGGCCCCATTCCGCACCAGGTCATCATTTCGCACTGGTTCAAGAAGAACCGCGGGACGGCGATGGGCATCGTGTATGTCGGCGTCGGCGTCTTCGGCGCGCTCGGTACGCAAATGGTAAAGTGGCTGACCAACGCGTACAGTTACCGCACCGCGCTGCTAGCCATCGGTGTCCTGATGTTTCTTGCTTGGCCCATCGCGCTCTTCATTTTGAAGGACAGGCCAGAGCAGATGGGCTTGTATCCGGATGGTGCCGCAACACCGCCCGATCAATCCGCGGTCGAAGCCAGAAGTCTTCGTTACCTGACGCAGCAGGGCACGTTCTGGCTCTTGTTGCTCGGCTCCATCTGTTCCATCGGTGCAATCGGGTCCATCAACTTTCACATGAAGCTGGTGTTCAAAGATCAGGGCTTCGTAGACCAGACGCGCTTGAACAATGTGTGGTCCACCGCGCAGTTCTGGATTCTGATTTCAAGCATCGCGGGGCGGCTCTTGATCGGCAAGCTGTCCGATATGTTCCCGATGAAGTATGTGATGACCGCGACTTACTTTGTGGTGGCGGCCGCCATCCCTCTGCTATTCACGGTGAAGCCGGGCGACACGCTGATGACTTATGTCTTCGCGATAATCTTTGGCTTCGCCATGGGCGCGGATTACATGCTCATTCCACTAATGGCGGCCAAGCAGTTCGGTGTGAACTCGCTGGCTCGCGCGATGGCTGTGATCCTACCCGTGAATACAATCGGCCAGACCTGGATCCCGCAAGGTGTCAGTTACCTGCGGGAAAATTTCGGCAACTATACAGCCGCCATGGGCGTGGTGCTGGCCATTGCAATGATCGGCGCGATAGCGATAGCCCTGCTGCCGAAAGAAGGCGCGGAGGCGTAGACTCCGGTCACACAACTTCCTTCAGCCACTCCGGCCGCTTCAACACTTCTCTTGGCTTGGAACCATCCGGTGGGCCGATGATGCCATCGCGGTGCATCATGTCCAGAATGCGAGCCGCTCTTCCGTATCCCAGACGCAAGCGGCGCTGCAAGGTTGACGTGGAGGCCTTGCCCATTTCAAGCACCACGCGCAGCGCCTCTTCGTACATGGGGTCCTGTTCGCCCATGGGTTCGTCTTCGGCGTGTTCGCTATCGCCTTCGGGCGGCGCGATGAGGAAGCTCTGGTCGTATTCGGCAGTGGCCTGCGATTTCCAGAAATCCACCACCAGATTGATTTCCGTTTCGGTGACGAAGGCGCCGTGTACGCGCGTGAGGCGGCTGGAGCCGGGCGGCAAAAACAACATGTCGCCTTTACCAAGCAAGTGTTCCGCGCCCATCACGTCCAGCACAGTTCGGGAGTCGACGCGCGTGGCAACGCGGAAGCTGATGCGTGCCGGGAAGTTGGCTTTGATCAATCCGGTGATCACATCCACGCTGGGCCGTTGCGTCGCCAACACCAGGTGGATTCCCACGGCGCGAGCCATTTGCGCCAGGCGCGTGACACTCTCTTCCACGTTGCGGCCTTCGAGCATCATCAGGTCGGCAAGCTCATCGATCAGGATTAGAATGAAAGGTAGCGGCTTCAGTTCCACTTCGGTTGGGTTCTCAACAAAGAGCGTCGGTTCGGCTTGCAGCTTCCGAATCTTCTGATTGAACTGATCGATATTGCGTGCGCCATGTTCGGCCAGGAGCCGAAGACGGCGTTCCATTTCGAGCACCGCGTTCTTAAGCGCGATAGTTGCCTTACGCGGGTCTGTAATGACAGGCGTGAGCAGGTGCGGGATGCCTTCATACATGCCCAGCTCGACGCGTTTCGGGTCGATCATGATCATGCGAACATCGTCGGGCGTCGATTTATAAAGGATCGACATCACAAGCGAGTTGATCATCACGCTCTTGCCGGAACCGGTTGAGCCTGCAATCAACACATGCGGCATAGTTTCCAGGGAGGCAACTTTGATGCGGCCGTTAATGTCCTTGCCCATCGAGATGGTCAGGTGCGAGGGCGAGTTGAGAAACTCTTCCGATTCCAGCACCTGTCTCAAAGCAATTACTTCGCGCTTGGTGTTCGGCACTTCAATGCCGACAGTGGGCTTGCCGGGAATGCGTTCGATGATGATGGATTCAGCCTGCAAGCCCAGGCAAAGGTCTTCGTTGAGATTTGTGATGCGGCTGTACTTGATGCCCGCTTCGGGTTTGAATTCGAACGTGGTGACCACCGGGCCCGGGTTGATCTGGACGACAGAGCCTAACACGTTAAACTCTTCGAATTTGCTCTTGACGACGGCGGCGGTGTTCTTCAGTTCCTGCTCATCGAAAGCGCTGCGCGCGGGCGCTTCATTCAGAAGCGTGGTGGAAGGCAGGCGATACAAAGGGTGCGCGGGGCGTGCGGGTTCAGCCCGGCGAACAGTTTGTGGAGCGGCGTCGGTTTCGGTATCTGCCAACTGGCATATTGGAATCTCGCCGGGCATGGGTTCGAACTGCTCCACGGCTAAGGCTGTTGAGGGCTGGTCTTCCCAGGGAGCGAGTTCTTCGAACAGGGGCTCGGCTGCGTTCGCAGGTTCGATGATGGCGGTCTTGGGGCGGCGCGCTCTCTTGTCGGGTTCAGTCCGTCCAAGTACCGCTGCCTTTGTCGCGGTGGCCATCTGCGCTTCTTCCCGCTTGCGTTGGCGAGCGGCCATCTGCGCCAAGGCGCGTTCTCGCCGGCGAGCCCGCATCTTGTCCAGAAGCGTGCGGACGAACGCAACAGGCCGGCGGAACCAGCTTGTTAGAACTTCCAGGCTAAACGCCGTCACCATATACACCGAGACCACCAGGCCGGTGACGGTGACGATGATGGCGCCGGTGCGGTTGAGCGCGGCGCGCAGCAGGTCGGCCGCAATTAAACCAGTCGCGCCACCCAGCGGAATCGCTTTTTCAAAGATGCGAAATTCGGGTGCCAGACCTGCTGCGGCGCACGCGCTCAGGAACAGCAACGCGAAGCCGAGCAGCTTAATCAGAGGGGCCTGGATGTCTTCTGAGCGCATCCACTTCCAGCCAAGAACGAAGGCAAGAACGGGGAACAGGAACGCAGCCGCGCCGAACGCCTGTAAGGCCAAATCCGCCGCATGGGCACCGATAGCACCAGTTAGATTCTGTGGCTTGATGGCTCCGGCAGCCGTATCCCAGCTGGGGTCCGTAACATGGAAGGAAGCTAGCCCCAGAAGGACCAGCAGGCCGAACGCAAGCAACAGGAATCCCGTCACCTCATTCAGGCGTTTCGAAGTCGACGATGTAAATAGCCTCATCCCGTTGGCTGACGGAAGAGGGCCAGAGCGATCACTATTATGCCAAACAAAATGCGATAGATCGCAAACGGCACCAAGGAAGACCTGCGGACGTAGCGCATGAAGAAGCCGATCACCAGCGCGCCCACGACGGCGCTGACCACAATACCGAGCGCGAAAGGCACCTGCATGTCATGCGGGATGCCTCCGGTTTTCCGGAATTTCAACAGCGGCACCATTGCCGCGCCGGCGATGAGCGGCGTGGAAAGCAGGAACGAAAAACGCGCGGCGGTATCGCGATGCAAATTGCGAAAGAGCCCGGAGGTGAGCGTGATGCCGGAGCGCGACACGCCGGGGATGGCCGCCAGGGCCTGTGAACAACCGATGAGAATGGCGTCAAGCCAGTTGATACCGCTGAGGTCGCGCTTCTGCCGGCCCACGCGTTCGGCAACCCACATCAGAGCGCCGAAGAGAATCATGGTGGTCCCGATCAGAAGCAGGTTGCGCCATTCACCTTCCGCTTTCTCTTTCACCAGATACCCAAAAATGGCACCCGGAATGGTGCCGAGGATCAACAGCCAGAGCAGATACGGATTGCGCTCCAGTTCCACGCGGTCGGGAGAGTTGATTCCGGTCTTGATGCCGAACGCGTTCCCAATGATCTGCACCCAATCTTTCCAGAAGTATCCCAGCACGGCCAGCAGTGTGCCGACGTGAAGGGCGATATCGAACTCGAGGCCAGGGTCGGGCCAGTTCAGAAGGCGCGGCAACACTTCCAAATGAGCGGAGCTGCTGATGGGCAGGAACTCCGCAAGACCCTGCACGATGCCGTAAATAATGACCTGAAAGAGACTCATGGGTGAGAATAGGCATATTAACAAACGGCCTTATGCCCAACACTAAAATTGTTGCCACATTAGGGCCTGCGTCCGACGCGCCCGAAAAGTTAAGAGATTTGATTGCCGCCGGAGTGGATGTGTTCCGGCTGAATGTATCTCATGGCGAATGGCCCGAACACGCGCGCAGAATAATCGCGGTTCGCGCCGCGGCGGAAGATTCGGGCAGGCATATCGGAATCCTGCTGGATCTGCAAGGGCCGAAGATTCGGTTGGGGAAGTTCGATGGCGGCAGTTGCATCCTTCGCGCGGGGGCCAGGTTTCGCATTACGACAGCGCACGTTCTGGGAAGTTGCGAACTTGCGTCGACGGGATATGCGGAACTGGCTCAGGATGTGAAGGCGGGGGACCGCGTGCTGCTGGCTGATGGGGCAGTGGAGTTGCGCGCGCTTGCCTCAGACGGTGTAGCTGTCGATTTTGAAGTGATTGTGGGCGGCGCAATCGGGGATAGGAAAGGCATCAATCTGCCGGGAGTGCAGGTGAGCGCGCCTTCGGTGACGGAGGCCGATGTGAAGAATCTTCATGCAGGCCTGGCCGCGGGCGTGGATATGATTGCGCAGAGTTTTGTGAGGACGGCTGACGATGTGCGGCATCTGCGGTCTTTAATGGGCGAACACAATCCGCCCGTACCGATCATCGCCAAGATAGAAAAGCCGGAAGCTTATGAGAACCTGCAGAGCATCTTAGAGACGGCTGACGGCGTGATGGTGGCGCGTGGCGATCTGGGGGTCGAGACATCGCTGGAGCGCGTGCCGCCGATGCAGAAATCGATCATTCGGCGCGCGCGGCGGGAAGGCAAGTTTGTGATTACGGCGACGCAGATGCTGGAATCGATGATTGAGCGGCCCACTCCGACGCGGGCGGAAGTAAGCGATGTTGCGAACGCGATTTATGACGGAACGGACGCCGTGATGCTGTCGGCGGAAACTTCGGTGGGACTATTTCCGGTGGAGACGGTGCGGTACATGACGGGGATTGCGCGCGAGGCGGAGCGTTCCATTAACAAGCGCGGCTTTCAGGATCAGCCGATGCATGGCAGCGATCCGACCGTGCCGCAGGTGATGGCTACCAGCGCGTATCATGCGGCGCGCTCGGCGAAGGTGGCGGCCATTGTGGTGTTCACGCGCACGGGCCGCAGCGCGCAGCTGGTGTCGCGCTACCGGCCGCCGGTGAAAATCTATGCCGTGACGCCAAGCGCTGAGGCAGCGCGGACGCTTTCGGTTTGCTATGGCGTGATACCGGTGATTCTGCCGGAGGTGAGGTCCACCGACGAGATGCTGGCGCAGATGGATTGGATGTTGATGGAGCGGCAGTTGTGCCAGCGGGGTGACACCGTGGTGTTCGTCGCGGGGCAGCCGGTGGGCCATGTGGGCACCACGAACCTGATGAAGATTCATCGGGTAGGTGAGATTGTGGAAGACTATTCCACCACAATGTAGTTGCTGGAGTTGCAGATGAAAACGGCTTTGAACATGCTGGCCGGAAGCAAGCCGGCTTGGCCGGTGTAGCTGGCGGCGGCAAGGGCAGTTTGGCGCGGGCGGTATTCGCGGCCCGCTACACGGATGCGCGAACTGTCGTTCCCGGCGGCGGCAAATCCGGCGGCGGTCTGAATCTGGGCGGCGGGTGAAGCGGAGCGGCGGAAGAGGATCATGGCTGCGGTTCCGGAATCGAGAACCATGTTGCCTTCGCTGGTGGGGATCACTATGGTGCCGTCGCGTCGTTCGAAGGTCACTTTGGTGCCAGCGCCGGCTTCTGTGGTGAAGGTGAGTTGATGGTGCTGGAAATCGATCCGGTAATCGAAGTGGGCCAGAAATTCCTGACCTAGGACGCCGTCGATGTTGCGGCTGAGGGTATGGATGGCGGAAAGATCCGTCAGCAGGAATTCCTGATTGGCGGCTTCGGCCGTACCGAGGCGGACTTGCGCGATTTTCGTGCCCGGAACCAGTTGAGAACCGGCGGCAGTGGCAGTTCGACCCGGAAGGTAGCCGTGAGCGAGAGTTCGCGTGCAAGGGACGCAGTCACCTGGTTGGTTTGGGCGGCGGTATCGAGAAGGAAGCGGAGGGGCCGCGCCCATTCAGGTAGACACCGTTTACGACCGGGCGGCCTTGAACGGCATCCATGGGGAGGGCGGAGGAGGCGGGAGCGGCGGATATAGTCAGGGAGCAGATGAAAAGTGTGGGTCGCATGAGGCCAACGTACGGCTCGGTGCGCGGCGGGGTCGTGATGGCGGACGGATGGATTCGCCCGCGGGCGTGATGAAACTGTGATGCGGCTCTATCGCTTCGATGATGTCGAAGTAGAGTGCGCAAGGCGCTGGGCGACGACCCCAAGCAGCCTTGTTATATCGAAACCGTGCCGACCGTCGGGTACCGGTTTCTCGGTTCCATCGTGGAGGAGGAGCCGAGCGAGGTGGCAAGCGGCCCGGAGAAGCCTTTAGTGCGGGTCCGCTTCGTCGGCCGGCGATTCTGGTTGGTGGCGGCAACCATAGGGGTCGCTCTGGTGTTGGCCGCGGTTTTCCTGACGAGGAATACTCCAGCCGCACCGGCGGGCTTGAGCATGGAAAATTCGCAGTTTTCCACAAGCGACGGGTTGGACGTGGGAGCCACGTTTTCACCTGACGGCAACCTGGTCGGTTACGCGTCGGATCACACCGGATCGTTCCAAATTTATGTGAAGTCGTTGGACCCGGGGGCGAGGGAGTCGATGCTGACAACCTCGCCCGGCCAGAATTTGTACCCCACGTTTTCGCCCGACGGACGAACGATCGCGTTTAGCTCGTTACAGGAGCCGGGCATTTGGCGAGTGCCGGTGTTGGGCGGGCAGGTGCGGCGCCTGGCGCGGTTCGGAAGCCAGCCGGGCTGGTCTCCAGATGGCAAGTGGATCGTGTTCCGGTCGGAGATCGCGCCGTCGCTTTCGACGACGGATTATTACTATCCGGCGACGTTGTCATTGTGGCTGATGCGCGAAGACGGCTCCGGCCAGAAGCAGATTACGAACTCGCTGAACCCGGTGGGAGGGCAGGCATTTCCTTCGTGGAGCGAGGATAGCGCGGAGATTCGGTTCGCGAATTACCGGGCGGGCGGATGCGAGATGTGGGCTTACAAGATTGAGACCGGTGCCGTCAGAAAGCTGTTCGGTTCGCAGCCTTCCACCGGTTATGGCAGCGCTGTGTTCACGTGCGGCGATACGGCCATGTTCTACGTGGCATCGCGGCTGAATGGCAACGTGGGAATTTGGGAGCAGCGACTGCACCCGCGGGATCTTTCGCTGGACGGAAAAGCGCTACCAGTCTATCAGCCGCGCGTGGGCACGCCGCGCGATCTACCGCTTTCGCGCAATGGCGAACACCTGGCGTACAGCGCGGTGGTATCGGAGAGCCGTTTGCTGGAAATGAAGCTGGAGGGCTTCGACGCGGCGCGCACGGAACCGGCGGTGCTGACGCATGAGAAGGCGTATCGCTATCTGCATCCGGTGTATTCGCCGGATGGCAAGTATTTTTCTTACACGGTGCTGCGAAAAAGGGGGGGCTTGCGCGTTCCGTTTTCATGCCGCTGCCGGAAGGACAGCCTTTTGAGATTGGTTCCGATGGCGAGAAACAGAGCCATGGCACGTTTACAGCGGATGGCAAGTATTACTATTTTGGTTCCGAGCGCGACGGTGACTCCTCTTGGGCGCTGAAGCAGTTTTCGGTTCCGGACCCGCGAGCAGTGGGGACGTTTTTTGTGAATAGCTGGTCGCCGGACGATGACAAGATTGCCTACGCGGGGTTCGAGGACGGTGTGTGGAATTTGTTCTGGATTTCGCGGACAACAAAGGAGAAGCGCCAGTTGACGCGGAATGCAGCGCCAAGGGTGTATTTGCGGTATCCGGAGTGGAGCCCTGATGGGAAGAAGATGGCGTATGAGTTTAATGAATCGAAGGGGAATGTTTATATCGCGCGGGAGAAGTGAAAACGGCATGTTCGGGCCGAGATATTGGCGCTGATTAGAGGTTGAACTTCGCACATCTCAGGGGAAATGAAATGGGAATGTCTAACCATTCCAACCAATTTGTGAGTCTCTCGACGGCCATGTGGGACGTGGAGAATTACGATGGACTCGTCGAGTTGGATCTTATAGCAATTAAGTGTTCTCCGACCGCAAAGGTTCGTAAGCCGGGACGCAAGTCGTGTTCACGATTACGGCCCAGATAAGGCTGTTTTGCCAAGACCCAAAAGCGTTCTGTGAGGGCGTCGACGAATCGATTGGCAACATCGATGCTGCCGCTCTGGTTCGCAACATACAGCCAGTGACTGTCGATGTCGGCTTCTGCATTTTCGGAGATGTAGTGCTCAGCCACTACCGTTGTTTAGAAGCGGTCAAGCGATCCAGGCAGCGCTTCTTGATTGCTTCAGCTAAATCGACGGATTCTGCCCGGCTGGTAACCCTTCGCGACCTTCCTTCTGCAATTGACACTTCAGCCTCATCAATGGCGGCGAGAATCTCGGAACGGTATCGTTCGCGTTCGTTCCATAATGCCATCGCCTCCTGCATTGCATCTTCGGGGCGATATAATCGGCCGCTCTCGATCGCGTTACGAATGAAAGCTTCCTGCTCGATATCTGGGACGAAGCGCACTTCCATGGCTCAAGTTTAGCGGAGTTGCAGACCGAAGTAAGCTAATTGCCGCCTTCGTCGAAGGGACTCAAACGTGCGATCTCTAAAGGGGCGATAAGGCTCAACTGTTCCGCATTTCACTTGAAAACGATCTCCCATGATGGAAGTCAAAAAAGCCACTGAGCCGACTTCCAAATTCACTATCTATTGCTAGTCGATTCGGGATCAGATCTCTCGCCCATTGGGGTCTCGCAAACCTACAGCGTAGGTGACCCGGCGCTTTGACCTGGGGTTGCGCCTTTGAGGTATTTGTCGAACCAGTTGAGTTCTTCCCAGAGGACGTGCTCATGCGTTTCCAGCGCGCGGTAGCCGTGGGCTTCGTTCGGGAGCATCACTAGACGCACCGTACCTCCGTTGCCTCGGATGGCCTGGTAGAGGCGCTCGCTTTGGATCGGGAAGGTGCCGGTGTTGTCGTCGGCTTCGCCGTGAATCATCAGGATGGGCGTTTTGATTTTGTTGGCACTCCAGAAGGGCGACATGGTGGTGTAAACCTCCGGCGCTTCCCAGAATGTGCGGCGCTCGCTTTGGAAACCGAAAGGCGTGAGTGTCCGGTTATAGGCGCCGCTTTCGGCGATGCCGGCATGAAACAAATTGGTATGAGCCAGCAGGTTAGCGGTCATGAACGCGCCATAGCTATGGCCTCCCACACCGACCCGTTCACGATCGGTGACGCCCATTTCGACGGCCTTATCGATGGCGGCTTTGGCGTCCATGGTGAGTTGTTGCAGATAGGTGTTGTTAACGGTTTCAGGGTCGCCAATGATGGGCATGCCCGCGTTTTCGAGAATGGCGTAGCCGTGCATGAGGAAAAGCTGGTGGCCTAACAGGGTGGTGAAGCGCTCGGTGGAGCCGGAGATCTGGCTGGCGGTATCGGCATCGTTATATTCGAGCGGATAGGCCCAGACAAGGGTCGGGAGCCGCATGCCGGGCTTGTAATTGGGGGGCAGGTAAAGCGTAAAAGAAAGGGGCACGCCATCTTCGCGCTTGTAAGTGACTAACTGCTTAGTGATGCCGCGAATCTGGGGCGTGGGGTCAGTGTTATGAGTAAGTGGCTTGAGTGTCCCCCCCGTCCGGATGAAGTAATTGGGAGGATCGACGGGGCTTTCGCGCATGACCAGGAACTTCGTGCCGGCATCGTCGAGAACGGCTTCAAGAGTTTCATAGCCATTCGAGGATTGGAAGAGACGCTCGGTCTTGCCGGTGGCCGTGTTGTAGCGATCGAGAAAGGGCTTGTCGCCCGCGGGAGAGGCGCCGAGGCCGGAAAGCAGAATAGTATCGCCCTGTTGCGCGATCACTCGCTTGCCGTTCGGGAGAGTCTTCAGGACAGGCGAGCCGGCATCTTTATAACGGTCCTGCTGGTTGCGGGCGAAGAGGACTTTGCCGGGGTCGTTGGGCTTGGTGAGATCGACCTGGATGGTGCGAAGCCAGCGTTTGTTGCGTTCGTAGTCTTCAACGAGTGCGAGACCGGTCTTTTCCATGGGCTGAAAGCCGCGGAAGCGCTGTTCTGTTTCGAAAACTTCTTTAGGCTGGCCGGTGAAGGGAGCGCCGAGGGTGACGATGCGGTCGCGATGCGGAACCTTCTCTTTCGGGTTGCCGCCGTCCATGGCTTCGGCCCAGACCAGCGCGGCAGCTTCGCTGGGGAGCCACTCGTACGCGCGGGGGCCGGGGCGAACGCCATCGATGGGGACGCGGTCGGCGAGCGGAAGACTGGCGACGGCATATTCTCTGACGCCGGCGCGGCTCCAGACTTCGACATCGACGGGAAAATCGTAAACGGGATGCAGGTAGGAGAACGGCCGGTGAACACGGGCCACCATCAGATGGTTGCCATCGGGGGAGACCTGGGCGGTTTCGAAGATGGCGGGCGCGCCGATGGGCGTGGTCTTGAGAGTGGCGGTATCGATGAGGGCAAGCTGGGCGGCGGCGTAGTATTCAAAGAGATCTTCATCGTGCGGGTTCTGGAGCATGTCCTCATAGGTGCG